>OGYU01000210.1_pt1 | contig 49395 bp, 26 predicted proteins | sample 1576581 | NCBI WGS metagenome assembly OGYU01 (sample SAMEA3541547, study PRJEB24748) | human gut metagenome | biome: human gut; feature: human-associated habitat; material: faeces | place: China | collected 2012 | reverse complement strand
GAACTAAAGAGTGTAGCGGATTTTAACGTGCTTATTTACAGGATAATATCTGTCACCTAATTCCTGCACTCTATTAGATATCCATTGATTTAATCGCGCATCATCTCTGTATGTTTTTACGTCCAGAACAGAGAGCAATAACATCACCAGTGATTCAGGAAAAACAGGGTAGATATTTTTTAAGTGTAATAATAATCCATGCGCAAGCGCCTGCTTAATGGGTGCGTCGGTCTCCGGAATAGACGACATTTCGCGAAGCCATTTTTCCACATGCATACACTCTTTCCCTTTAGGGAAAAGTCTCAGCAAAGGCATATGGTGTTCAAGAAGAATACATTTGCAATCTGTTCGCACTGAATCGATAAACTGCACTAATTTCTTAAGCCCGGTAAAGCGTCCAGCCTGCACGTTTGCTTTAATATCAAGAAACGCATCGTCCTGGTCATATACCCAAACTGTCCCTTTTTGATTTTCAAGTATGCGAAAAACAAACTTAACCGGGTGATCAGGGTAATCCATCCAGTCATAAAATCCAGGGAAATCATTAAACTGCACATTTATGGTGAGTGCGTTATCGTCTGACCACTCACAGTCTCGTACGGCAGCCATGAGATGAATGAGTTTGTCGTCATCGACTAAATCATCACGACAATCATAGGGATAATCATAATATTGTTTAATCAAAACCTTGAATATATCGACACAGGAGACCAGGGAGCTTTTGATATCCTCTGGTAACTGATTGTTTTTTACTGTATTAAGTATGCTTTGTTGCGTATATGGCATCAAATTATTGTGCGGAGCTTTTAATGATATCATCGCGATCTCTCTTAAATAAAAATAAACGTCGCAGATAATAAAGCCCTGATTAAACCAGGCACTATCAGAAATCGCTCATAACTAACGTGTGAAGTATTGTGTACTGGAGGGAGTTAATTTAACAATTTGAATTTACGTTATAGGTTTTACTGCTACTTTGATATTATTTCGCTCTCCTTAACTAAAAAGTTAAGTGGAGAGCGAAGTTAATATGTTAAACCACAGGGTATTTATTAATTTTTTCAGTCTGTTAGTGTGCGATTATCGATAACAAAACGATATTTCACATCTCCTCGCAGCATTCGCTCATAGGCTTCATTAATTTGATCGGCCCGAATCATCTCTATATCAGCCACGATGCCATGTTCGGCGCAAAAATCGAGCATCTCCTGAGTTTCTGGAATGCCGCCAATCATAGAACCGGCTATCGCACGGCGTTTCATGATCAGGTTGAAAACTTCCGGCGATTTATGCGGTGTCGCAGGCGCACCAACCAGCGTCATGGTGCCATCACGCTTCAGCAAGGTGGTAAAATCGTCGAGATTATGTGGCGCAGCTACTGTATTCAAAATGAAATCGAAACTCTTCACATGAGCCGCCATCTCATCGGCATTGCGTGAGTTAACAACTTCATCGGCCCCCAGGGCTTTTGCCGCTTCGCGTTTTGACTCAGAAGTGGTAAATGCCACCACATGCGCCCCCATCGCGTGGGCCAGCTTAATCCCCATATGTCCCAGACCGCCGATGCCGACCACGCCCACTTTTTTACCCGGACCGACCTGCCAGTGACGTAGCGGCGAATACGTGGTGATCCCTGCACACAACAAAGGTGCCACCGCCGCCAGCTGCTCTTGCGGGTGACGAATACGCAGAACATATCGCTCATGAACGACGATCTGTTGTGAGTAGCCGCCCAGAGTATGGCCCGGTTCGTCCGGCGTCGGCGAGTTATAGGTGCCGGTCATGTGATCACAGTAGTTTTCCAGCCCGTCTTCACACTCTTCGCAATGTTTACAACTGTCGACAATACAGCCGACACCGACCAGATCGCCCGGCGCATATTTTTCTACCTGATCACCAACGGCTACCACGCGCCCTACAATTTCATGGCCCGGCACGCAGGGATAAACCGTCCCCGCCCACTCGGAACGGACCTGGTGGAGATCGGAATGGCAGACGCCACAGTAAGCGATTTCAATTTTGACATCATGCGGTCCCGGTTCACGCCGGGTGATATCCATCGGTTCAAGTGGTTGTTTAGCGGAATATGCACCAACAGCTTTGATCTTCATTGTGTTTACTCCTGATTAGCTATGTGTATTTGGCGATGCCTGATATGTCATCGCGGCAAAACGCGTCCATTGAATATAGCCAATATTTAAACCACCCGATCCAGCCCCAACATGCCGCGAGCCTGAATGAAACAGAGCAGCAACGTTCCCCATAAGGCCATCGTCAGGTAGGGGCTTATACCGAGAATATTGAAGCCGCTTTCAATAATTTGCAGAAGAAACAGCGCCAGCACCATACCAATTATCCGCCCGCTGCCGCCGTCCGGATTAACCCCGCCGAGTACTGCCGCGAGGATTGACACCAGCAAGTACGATTCGCCATAAGAGGCCTTAGCCGAGTTGAGTTTCGACATCATCAAAAATGCCGCTACCGCACAAAGCAAGGCGGAAATGACATAAACCCAAATCAGCACCCGACGAGTGTTAATGCCGGAGTAAAGTGTTGCTCGTTCGTTAGAACCAATCAGATAAATGGATTTACCGAGCGGCGTTTTCTCCAGCAATATCCACAGCCCCAGCGCCACTGCGGCAAACAACCACATCGGTAGCGGAATACCGAACCACTGTGCATGATTCAACCACAGCACCCATGAGGGATAATTGGCAATGGCGCTACCGCCTGTCACCAGAATATTTACCCCTTTGAGCAACGTCATCATCCCGAGTGTTGCAAGAATTGGCGACACTCGAATACCAGCAATCAATACGCCGTTACATAAACCGATTATCACCGCCGCGCCAGCGCCCGCCAGCAGCGTAGCGACAACCGTAGCAATACCCGGTGGATACTGAGTCGCCACCCACGCCATCACCAGTGAACAGGCGTTAGCAGTGGCTATAATTGACAAGTTAATGCCACCGCAAAGCATGGTCACCGCCATAGCCAACGCCAGAATGCCCAGCACGGGCATTTGCGAAGCGACGGACTGGAAATTACTTATCGACCAGAAAATCTCCGGCATAGTAATGCTGAACGCGGCAACAGTTAGCACCAGCAGGCCGATCAAGTAAAACTCAACGTTATTACGCCACGATTTTTTCATAGCAGACTCCGGTTCTGATGCTGACTCCACGCCGTGGCGCTAATGCTGGCAACGATGATGATGCCGGTGATCAATGTTTGCCAGTAAGACGAGACTCCCAATAAATTTAGCCCGTTTTGCATCACTGCCAACAACACCACGCCGAGCAAAGTACCGGTTAACGTGCCGCGCCCGCCGAGCAAACTAGTGCCGCCAAGCACCACCGCAGCCAGTACTGTCAGCTCATAACCCAGAAGAGAATCGGGGGCGACAGTCATCACCGTCCACGACTGCACTACACCCGCAGCGCCAGACATCAATCCCATATAGCCGTAGACGAAAAGTTGCAGTTTCAGCACGCTAAAGCCGATGCGACTGGCGGATTCACGGTTCCCGCCAAGGGCATAAATTTTGCGCCCTACACTGGTGAAATTCATGATAAACGCTGTCAGCAGCACCACCGTAATCATGGCGATCAGCGGCAGACCAAGGCCATAGTCATAGCCGTCAGCATCGGTGTACTTGAACAACATTACCCCCTGCTCAAACCACGGCGGAAAGTCGTACAGCCACACACCTTTACTCAACCATAACAGCAGGCCATAGAAAATATTCAGCGTCGAAATGGTGATGATGATAGACGGCACCCGTAGGCGATTAACCAGTAAGGCGTTAATTAAGCCAAGTAAAATGCCGATGCCGCCCGCCAGGGCAAACGCAACAGCAAAGTTGCCACCAATTTTTTGCAGCAGCAGCACCATGCCGTATTGCGCAATGATGGTCATTGCCGGAAACGAAATATCAATCCCACCGGAAATTAACACCACAAACAAACCACAGGCGAGAATAGTCAACATGGCATAGTTATTGGCGAGATCGTACAAATTACCGAATGTCAGAAACTCGTCGCTGCGCCAGGCAAGGCCAACAAACAGCACCACAATCAGTAATGCCAGCCAGAATTCATGGCGTTTTTTCAGTTCAGCCATTTACCACCTCCGCAATCCTGGCCTGAGAACTGCTGTCAGGCAGGAAGCTATGGGTGATCTGACCTTTTTGCATTACCAAAATCCGGTGGCTTTGATACCACGCTTCTTCAATTTCATCGCAGATCATCAATACCGCAATGCCATGAGCCGCCAGATCGCTGATAATGCCGTATATTCCTGCTTTGTTGGCGATATCAACACCGACAGTCGGCTCCGCTCAGATAAATAGACCCATTCGGATCATCCAGCGCTATCTTTCCGTTAAATCCGCCTTGCTTGTATTCGCCGTCCAGCGTAATATTCTCATATTTATATCTGCTATATTCCACAGATGCGATCAATCCCTTCAACTCTACAGCAGGAAGCTGTTTTTCGATATGCCGTCCATGTACATCAAGATTAAAGGTGATTTCCCCAAATTTCTCATTATTCAATAACTTGCCCAGTTCAAACTCTTCTGTTTTGACAGCACCGGAATAAGCAAACAGCCCCTTAGCCTTATCGGAACTTAACTTTAAGTCGGTTTTTACATTACCAAGCCCGGTACGAAGCTGTCCGTAAGTAACTAGATCGGTGAAGTATCCGGAAATCTCTCCACGGAAATCAATATCCCCCAAACGTTCCAGAAGGGGAGGTACACCATTGTAATTGCTGCTCAGATTACGCACCAAAAAACCGACACCACGATTGTTGGCGGAAAGTTCGGAAAGCTTCCCGTACACATACGCATCCTGCGGACTCGATAGTTCCTGAAGCGATACATCCCCCGATAGCCGGAACTGGCGGTCGTCGGCCGTAATCTCCAGATGAGAGCAGGTAAGCTGGTCGACCGTTCCTTTTACCTGCATATCCAGCGTTATCGGTTCCTTGAAATGCGCCAATATAGGTACAAAAGGGGAAATATCTTTCAGAGTAATCTGCGAGGGTAACGTACGGAAAGAAAAGTGGACCTTCTCCGAGAACTGATCAAAAGCCTTCAGACTGTCATACACCAAATGAATAGTATCCATCTTCAGTGAAGTTTCGGGCAGCTCAATGGCAAAATTCTCTATATTAGTCCGTTTATCATTGGCAACCAATTTCAGACTCATCTTCTTTAAAGAGAATCCGGAAGCCTTTTCATCGAAGCTCAGACGCTTGATACCAAGATTCAAAGAATCCCTGCTCATCGCCTTCAATGAAATATTGGCTATAATATTCTGAAGCTGGACATGCTTGGCATTAAACTTTCCGGGAGTCTTTTCCTCTGACAATACATGATAAGCCATCCTTCCCCGACGAATCAAAACGGAATTGATACGCAAATCCAGCGAACTTTCCTTTTTTACAGTGTCCTTGGAAGCAAAAGCATCCAATACGAACTTAAAATTCGGAGGAGAGTCGGGAGTCTCTTTATTCAGATTGATGGTAAAGCCGAATAACTGGTCCCGGCCACTCGCGAACGAGCGGACGATGAACTGGCAATCATTGACTATAAAGAAGTAGTACAAATACGCTCTTGAGTTCTCAAACCACCACCACACCAGCAGACCGTCCCGAACCTCAGGAGCGGAACCGCCGTGCTGAGCAGCGAGATGTAAACTTACACGTCCTTGCCGATCTACGCAAATCGACCTTCCGTAAACACCGTGTAAACCGTTGAAAAATAACGTATCTCTCGGCGTGTCGAAATCGCAGGAAAATCGAGTGATGAGCACCATTTCACAGCACAATCCCGCTGGAAAAACCTCAACATACCTCGCGGCAGGTCAACATCCGGGCGTGTCGCACACGAGACGAACGAATGACAGAAAGGTACAAGACAAACAGCGGGCAAAACATCCAGCGGGAACAGACACAACACGACTACGCCTGACACACATCCAGCAACGTCAATTCGTCCGACCAACTTACGCCTTGCCACACAACCTGCGAGCGACTCCGTCTACCAGCGCTTGCCACAGCGCTTGCCACCATTGCCGGGCCTGCCACCGGCGCCCCACGGCCCGCGCCCCTCGGCATGCAGCACACCCAGATGATGCTTCATGGCGACCAGCATGATGTGCGTATCTTCCAAGCCAAGATGTCGTTCGCTTTTGGATGCATCCAACGCGCCCTGACGTTTGGCATACGCATCCAACGTATTGTTGCCGTGCGGATGCTCATCATCGGGAATCGACCCCTCATCCCAACGACGGCTCATCGGCAATGTGTCGATGATCGTGATATTGCCGGCACGATAGCTTTCCGCATATCCGGCGACGTTCAGCATGAAAAAGCTATGCTCGAACCGGGCGTTATGCGCAACATATGGCTGCTGTTCGAGTCGTTGCAGCAATCCGATCTGAGCTTCGGGCCATTCGTCGAACAGACGAAAGTCCGCGCTGGCGCGATCGCGCACGTCAATACCGGTAAGGTCGAGAATCAGAGGATTGCCAAGCAGCGCATTCTGCGCGGGAACGCCGAAGGAAAGACGTGCCTGGCCATATGCATCGCCGGTCTCGTAATAATCCTGTTCGTAGCGGTAGCCCGCGGGCTCGCCGGCAGGACGAGGCGAGATCATGTTCATGAATTCGAATCCGGCATCGATGATGTACACGCGAGCCGGATCCGTACCCGTAGTTTCGATATCAATGCCCATCACCGTGTCGACGTCACGGCCGGGAAGGTAGGCGTCACGCCAATCCGACTTTTTGTAATCCGCCAAACGTCGGTCCTGCGCGGCTTCCGCCGAGTCAGCGGAACCGCCAGCGGATCCGAGGGAGCCATAGTCGAATACCTTCGAGCCTCCCGGACTCGTCACCCCGCTCAAATTCGCGCGTGACATGGCGTAATCGCTGGCACGCTTCTGCTCACGTTCCGCGGCACGACGTTCGGCACGGCCATTGACGATCTGCGCGGTACGATCCTGAATATCGTTAAGATTCACGAGGCTTTCCGCTCCGGCAACAGACTGCAGCACGGGCACTATCACCCGCTCCCGCCGCTCTTCGGCAATCGTCCACAATCCCATCGCAACACCAATGCGCCGCAACACGGCAATTTCGTCGCACAACCTACGGTTCGCATAGGCGAGCGCGCGAGGCAAACGGTATGAAGCGATCAGACGGTCGAAATCCGTCATGAAGGTGGTATTGCATTGCGCGATGATGGATTCGAGCCGGTCACGGACCGCTAAATCCTTTTTCAGCAGATTATGCAACTGTTGGACGGATAGTACCGAATCCTGCATGGGATCCGTTTTCTCCGAGGTCGACGAAAACGTGGTATCCGCGGCATTCAGAACGGCGATCAGGTCGATGCCTTGGCTTTTGGCGGCTCCGATGCCGTGTTCCAAGTCGAGGGACATGACCCAATGCCAGTCGATGCGCTCATTGTCGGCGTTTTTCGGCATCGATGCCGACCATTGGCTGATGTCTTGTTTGGCTTCGGTAAGCCAGGAACGGCCCGTCTTTGCTTCGTTCATACTTTGCATGGTAGCCGAGAGGGGGCGCAGTACACGTCGGCGCGTACAAAAAACCATGATGCTTCTCGGATAGCGCAATCTTAAGTTTTTTGAGATTCGAAAGGTTATCTTGGGTTCGTTTTATTTCGTTGATTTTCGGTAAGAGAAAGAACAATGCTACGAAAAACGATTATGTTCACCAAGCATTCGTCGTCAGGATACGATCATGCGCGTTGCAGACGGAGCACGACGTCGCGTACGAAATCATTCCATCGCAACGCGAACGCCGATATTGTCGATAATGCTGCGAAATGCAAACATGGTTACGCTCATACGTGCGTCTGCCGTGGGGAGTGTGATGCGTGCGCGCGTTGCACTGGTTATGCGCATGGTGGTATGACGAAAAAATGACGGTATGACAAAAAGGGAGAGGCCTGTGGGCCTCTCCCCCTGCAGGATATTCCGCGGATTGCGCAACGATAGGATTCCGTGACAATCGGATTCCGCAGCGTTTTTCGCCGCGCATGTATGCGATTTGCGGCGTGCGCTCCTGGTTTACAGTTCGAATCCGAGTTCGGCGGCGGCTTCGGTGGGAACCGGATCGTCGCACCAGAAATCCTCAAGATTCTCGTTGGTGGCGAGGCTGCGGATTTCCGCCTTGTCGATATACAGTTCGCCGCTCAGATGGTCGGTTTCGTGCTGGAAGATGCGGGCCGGCCAGCCGTGCAGATGTTCCTCATGCTGTTTGCCATCTTCATCCTGCCAGCGGGCGGTGATGTCGAGCCAGCGCTTGCGTACCGCCTGATAGCCGTCGAAGCTCAGGCAGCCTTCGTAGAAGCTGCGGGTTTCGGTGCCGATCGGCTCATAGCTGGGGTTGATGATGACGTGGAATGGGAATTCGGCCGCTTCGCGCGGGTCATCGTCATCGTCGTCGCGCACATGGTCTTCCACCACGGCAAGCGCCAGTCCGAGGCCGATCTGGGTTGCGGCGAGACCTACGCCCGGCGCTTCGATCATGGTGACGCGCATGGTTTCGATGAGCTTGTCAAGTGTCTTGCGGCTCAGTTGGCCTTCGTAGGCTGCGGTCTGCTGGCGCAGTACCGGTTCACCTGCCTGCACGATGGGAAGCAGCTGTTCCTTGCCGCCGGTTTTGATGAGTTTTTCGACCTCGCGGTTGAGCTCGAGGTTGACTTTCGAGTTACGTCCAAACATGGGGTTCCTTCGCGGATTGGTTCGGGATTTTGGATTGCCAAATACTGTGTATCGGCGGTGTGATTACAAGGCGAGTTCTTCGGCCACGACTTTGGCGAGACGGTCGCAGACCTCGTCGGCCTGCTGCTGGGTTTCCGCTTCAGCCATGACGCGCACGAGCGGTTCGGTGCCGGAGGGACGCAAGAGCACGCGGCCGGTGTCGCCGAGCATTTTCTCTTCGCGTTCGACGGCCGCCTGCACTTTGGCGTTGGTTTTGGCTGCGAGCTTGTCGACGTTTGGCACGTTGATGAGGGTTTGCGGCAGTTGCGGGAAGTCGGATGCGAGTTCTTTGAGACTCTTGCCGGAGTTGACCACTTCGTTGCACAAGGTCAGTGCGGTGAGTGTACCGTCGCCGGTGGTGGCGAATTCGCGGTTGATCACGTGGCCGGACTGTTCGCCGCCGAGCGAATAGTCGCCGCGCAGCATTTCCTCAAGCACGTAACGATCGCCCACGCCGGTTTGCACGGTTTTGATGCCCATGGAACGCAGGGCGAGCTTCAGACCGAGGTTGCTCATCACGGTTACCACGAGGGTGTCGTGGTTGAGTTTGCCCGCGTTTTTCTTGGCACGTGCAAGAATGCCCATGATCTGATCGCCGTTGACCATATTGCCTTCGCCGTCTACGGCAAGGCAACGGTCGGCGTCACCGTCGAATGCCACGCCCAAGTCGGCTCCGGATGCCTTGACCATGGCCTGCAGCTGTTCGGGGTGTGTGGATCCGGCGTTCTTGTTGATGTTGTAGCCGTCTGGCGAAGCGTTGATCACGCTCACGTCGGCTCCTGCGCGGCGCAACGCTTCCGGCGCGACCACGGAGGTGGCGCCGTTGGCGCAGTCAGCCACGACTTTCAAGCCTTTCAACGGTGTCGGCTGGGACTTGTCAGGCCCGATGGGGGCGATTGTGGATACCAGATGGTCGATGTACAGGTTGGTTGCGGTTGCCGTGTCGTGGCTGATACGTCCCACGCCTGCACCGGTCGGGCGTTCCCAATCCTGACCGAGCACGTTTTCGATTTCGTCTTCTTTGGTGTCAGGCAGTTTGAATCCGCCGCGTGCGAAGAATTTGATGCCGTTGTCGGGCATGGGATTGTGGGATGCGGAGATCACGGCACCCATTTCCACGTTCAGCACGGAGGTCAGGTATGCGACGCCAGGGGTTGGAATAATGCCCGCGTCGATCACATCGAAACCGCCTGCGGACATGCCTGCAGACAGTGCTGCGGCGAGAAAATCGCCGGAAACGCGGGTATCACGGCCGACCAGTGCGCGACGACGACCGTCGAATTCGCTTTTGTCTCCATCATCGCCAAGCACGCGCACCGCAGCATCGCCCAAATCCAATGCAAGCTGTGCGGTCAAAGCCCTATTCGCCAATCCTCGAACACCGTCTGTTCCGAACATACGTGGCATGAGTCTCAAGTCCTCGCTATCTCAAGTTATATTGCCGTGCACCATCGTACTCAACGGGTTCACCATTCAACAAAATAGTCGAGAGCATGTTGCGATACCTGCATACTGCAGTATGCGATGTCAGGCAAACCGCAGTATGCAACGTCGTGAGATTTCCGCAATCTCAAGTTTCTTGCGATCTCACTTCCATCCTCCGATTCCGACCGGCTGGGTCATTATGGGTCCGAAAGACCCATTGTCCATAACCGTTATGGGACTTTGTTTGGGATGGCTTGTCTGAAAGCAAACAAGCCCGGACTGGCAGCGGGATAAGTCACGCCGTCAGTCCGGGCTTATGATGCAATATCACAAGTGATATCAGAAGTAGCTGCCAAAAACAGCTACTGTAGTGGTGCCAGGAACGGCATCAGAGGGACGCGTTGAAATCACGCACCTTGAGCGTGCGATGCGACGATTCGACATTGCCACGCACAATGCGCTGCAACGCGTTGTCGGCGTCGGCATGCGAAGCCAGCCAAGCATCACCGAGATCCACCAGTGTGGCCGGATCGGCATAGCTCGGATACAGGCCTTCCAGCAGAGCCTCAGCCATGTGGAAGGTCTTGTTCTTCCAAATCCAGTCGGCAACCTCGAAATACTTGGCCGCGTACGGTTCAGCCAAGTCGGCACGTGGAGTTGATGCGAAACCACGGGCCACGGATTCCAACTGCATGTTGGTCAGCTCGTCGTTGTGCAAAGCCTCGTTCCAAGCCCATTCCTTGGCTTCCGCAATGCCTGCGGCCGCACGCGCACCCAATGCGAACTCACGGTTCTCAGTGGTTTCACGCTTGGCGAGTTCCGCGTCGATGTCACTCTGGCCGATGGCGTTGATTGCGCTCAGCGCGTTGATGATGGTCCAACGGAAATTATTGTCGATCTCCAAGCCATCAAGCTTCACGGAACCATCGAGCAGACCCTTCGCATTCGCTTCGAACGCAGCATCGCCCGGCTCGCCATAACCCAAGTAGGCGGTGATCAGCTGGAACTGCTCGTCGGAACCGGCTTCGGCAGCCTGAGCCAGCTTGAACAGTTCGGCAGCCACATGCTCCACCACTTCGGCACGGTCGGCCGGAGCGGTGTAATGCCATGCGGTGGTGCTGACCTGCGCCAAAGCGTAACGGAACGTGGTGGACTCATGTTCCGTGGCAAGCGCAGCCAAAGAGGTTTCGATGAACTGCTTTGCCGGCAATTCGCCGTCGCGGGTCATATCCCAGAATGCAAGCCAAATCACGGAACGAGCCAACGCATCGTCGAAACGATACAGGTTCTCCGCAGCGAACTTGAGGCTCTTCTCGTCGAAGCGCAGCTTCGTGTATGTCAAATCGTCGTCATTCACCAAAATCAGCGCCGGACGTGCCTTGCCGGCAGCCGCTTCGACAATCGTCAGTTCGCCGTCAACATCAAGTTCGAACTGGTCGGTACGCACGATCTTGCCGGTTTCCGGATCCTCATTGTAGAAGCCGACAGCCAGACGATGTGCGCGCAGCACCGGATGCTCAGCCGAAGCGGACTGGCGCAACGCAAGCTGGCGAATCGTGCCATCCTCGTTTTCCTCAACTTCGGTGGCGATGGTGTTGATGCCGGACTGTTCAAGCCACTGGGCGCTCCACGCCTTGAGATCGCGGCCGGACGTCAACTCGAGTTCAGCCAGCAGATCGGCGAGCGTAGCGTTGGAGTACGCATGCTTGTTCAGATAATTGTTGATGCCCTTGAAGAACTTCTCACGACCCACATAGAACACGAGCTGCTTCAACACGGAAGCGCCCTTGGCATAGGTGATGCCGTCGAAGTTGACGTACGTGTCGTTCAGATCGTTGATCGGCGCGACGATCGGGTGGGTGGTGCTCAGCTGGTCCTGGCGCAGTGCCCAGCTCTTCTCGCCGGAGCTGAATGTGGCCCAAGCGTCCTTCCATTCCGTGGCTTCGGCAGTGGCGAGAGTGGACGTGAACTCGGCGAAGGATTCGTTGAGCCACAGGTCGTTCCACCACTTCATGGTCACGTAGTCGCCGAACCACATGTGTGCAAGCTCGTGCAGCACGGTGACCACGCGGCGCTCGGCATACGCGTCGGTGACCTTCGATTCGAACACGTACTGGTCGCGGATGGTGACCATGCCGATGTTCTCCATAGCGCCGGCGTTGTATTCCGGCACGTAAATCTGGTCGTACTTGGCGTACGGATACGGCACGCCCCAAGTCTTCGCATAGAAGGCGAAACCCTTCTTGGTGATGTCGAACAGGTAGTCGACATCCTTGGCGAACGCTTCGGCGAGCGCCTGACGGCAGTACATGGCCATCGGCACGGTGCGACCGTCTTCGTTGGCGTATTCGGTGTGCCATTCGGCGTACGGTCCTGCGCAGATGGCGGTGAGGTAGGAGCTCATGGTCGGCGTGGATTCGAACACCCACAGCTTGGTGGTTTCGGCTTCGTGCGTGCCGAGCGTGCCCTCTTCGGTAACGGTTTCATTGTCGGTCACGGATGCGGCAGGCATGTTGGAGGTGACGATCCACGACTTGGCTGCAAGCACGGAGAAATCGAACACGGCCTTGATGTCGGGCTGGTCGAACACGGCATACACGCGGCGGGCATCCGGCACTTCGAACTGAGAGTACAGGTAGATGTTGCCGTCGGAAGGGTCGACGCTACGGTGCAGGCCTTCACCGGTGTTGGAATACTGGCACAGTGCCTTGACGGTCACTTCGTTGTGCGCTTCGAGGTTCTTCAGTTCGATACGGCTGTCGGCGAACGCTTCGGCCGGATCGAGAGTTTCGCCGTTGAGTACGATTTCGCTCACTTCGGTGGCGATCAGGTCAAGGAAGCTGGTAGCTCCCGGCTCGGCGTCGAACGTGATGGTGGTTTCGGAACCGAAATTCTTGGCTCCACGGGTCAGATCAAGTTTGACCGTGTAATGAACCGGTGCTGCGATAACGCTTTTGCGTTCTTCCGCTTCGATTCGGGTGAGATTTGCTCCTGGCATGTCACTCCTTATTTGTGTTGAGATTCCTATTTATTGAATAGGAGACGGCGCAACCGGTTGTGCCGGTTACGCCGTCCTTCTTTTGATTATGTAATCAACAATTATTGACGATCTGTCGATATTTCAATATTATTCCAATATTGATTTCGCTGGAATCGGCGATATTGCGAAAAATATTGACTATCTGTCGATTCATCATTGCGCTGCGTTCAATCCCATCGCTTCGTCAACATCCTGTGCGATATCGGCTACGACCGGAACGATCATCGGCTTGCGATGCAGCTGACGTGCGACCCAGCTACCCAACGTACGACGCATGATCTGCTGCAACTTGTATGTATCGTGCGTGCCAGCCATCATCGCATCCTGCAATTGCTCGACGATCTGATGACGAACCTTGTCGAATTCGCTTTCGTCTTCGGCCACCGCGTTGAGATAGATCTTCGGACCTGCGACAACGTCAGCCGTTTCCGTATCGACGACGACGAAGCTCGACACGAAACCTTCCGTGCCAAGAATACGACGCTTCTCAAGCTCGTCCTCGGTAAGTTCGCCAACGGAATCGCCATCGACGTACACGTAGCCGCATGGCACGGAACCGACAACAGCAGCTTGGCCGTGGTACAAATCGACCACATCGCCGTCTTCGGCAAGCACCACATTCTGCGGATCGACGCCCGTCTTGACCGCGATCATGCCGTTGGCCACCAAGTGACGGTTCTCGCCGTGGATCGGCATGGCGCACTTCGGCTTGACGATGTTGTACATGTACAGCAGTTCGCCCTCATTGCAGTGGCCGGACACATGCACGGCGGCATTGTCTCGATTGACCACACGAGCGCCAAGCTGCACCAGCTTGTTGATGATCTTGTACACGCCATGCTCGTTGCCCGGAATCAGGGAGCTCGCAAGAATGACCGTGTCGAATTCGTTGATGGTGATGTCGCGATGATTGCCGTCGGCGATACGGCCAAGCGCGGCCATCGGCTCGCCTTGGGAACCGGTGCACATGTAGACGAGCTTGTCGTCCTGCACATCATGGGCCTTCTTCAGGTCGATGACCGTGTCTTCCGGAAGTCTCAAGTAGCCCAAATCCGCAGCGATGGACATGTTGCGAACCATGGAACGGCCCACGAACACCACCTTGCGACCGTACTTGTGGGCGGCGTCGACAACCTGCTGCACACGGTGCACATGGCTGGAGAAGCTGGCCACGATGATCTTGCGCGTGGCCTGGGCGAACGCCTGATCCAGCGCCGGGCCAATGGTGGTTTCCGGCTTGACGAAGCCTGGAACCTCAGCGTTGGTGGAATCCATCATCAGCAGATCCACGCCCTTTTCGCCGAGCTTGCCGAACTCCACCAAATCGGTGATGCGATGGTCGAGCGGCAGCTGGTCAAGCTTGATATCGCCGGTATCGATGAGGCTTCCGGCCGGAGTCTGCACGAACACAGCCAGAGCGTCCGGAATGGAATGCGTGACGTTCACGAACTCAAGATTGAACGGACCGACCTTCAGCTTGTCACGGCCCTTGACCTCAACCAGTCGCGGATTGATGCGATGCTCCTTGCACTTGGCTTCAACGAAAGCCAACGTGAGCTTGGAACCAATCAGCGGAATGTCGGGGCGGAGCTTCAGCAGATACGGCACGCCGCCGATATGATCCTCGTGGCCGTGGGTAAGCACCAGAGCCTCGACCTTGTCGAGACGATCCTTGATGTAGTGGAAGTCAGGCAGAATCAGATCGACACCCGGCTGCTCCTCTTCGGGGAAAAGCACACCGCAGTCGATGAGCAGCAGGTGACCGTTGTATTCGATCACGTTCATGTTACGGCCGATTTCGCCCAGGCCACCAAGCGGCACGATGCGCATGGAGCCCTTACGGTACTTCGGCGGAGCGATCAACACGTCATCCTGCTGGGGCGCGGTGGTCTGCGGAGCAAGACGGGAATTGCGACGGCTTCCAGCAGAAGAGCTTGCCGCGCTGGAATTCTTGGAACCTCTGGAGTTCTTCGTGTTCTTTGCGGCCTTCACGTTTTTCGTGCTCTTCGAGCCCTTGGAGGAGCCGCTGCCGTTGCCGCGAGAACCGCCACGAACGGAACCGGACGCATCGCCCGCACGATTGCCACGGCCACCGCCACGGCCAGAAGACTTCGCCTTCTTGGAAGTCGTTTCAGCCTTGCTGACCTTCTCAGAGCTCACAGACTTCACGGATTGCACATCCGCGGTCTGCGTGTTTTCAGTGCGCTTGGCAGCTTTGCTGCCGCGCTTGTGCGTAGTTACTGTTTTGGTTTCTTCTATAGCCATTTCCTAGTTGGATTTCTATTACTAATTGTCTCCGCCTGTGCGGAAACGAGGAATTCAGTTAGTTTGCCGTATTACGGCAAACCCAGCAAACTTGTGATCGCAACAATGCCCGGAATCAGCGCAATCGCCGACAATCAAGCGCTTCGCAATCACAAGTTTCGCAATCACAAGTTCTTCAATTACAGCAAGCCGGAAGCGCGCATGCCATCTTCCGCGCGCTTGATCTCAGCCTCGCCCGGACCGACGTTCGGCAGACGCATCGTCGTGGAGTCGAGAATGCCACGCACCTTCAGCGAAGCCTTGGCCATAACAGCCTGGAAACCGTTGCCGTTCATTGCTTCGACCAGTGGAGCAAGCTGCACGGCAATGCGCTGAGCCCCCTGAATGTCACCGCGGTCGAATGCGGCAGCCAAATCGCGCATCGGACCGGAAGCAGCATGTGCGATCACGGAAATAATGCCGACTGCACCAACCGAAAGGAACGGCAGGAACAGACCGTCATCGCCTGAATACCAAGTCAAACCGGTCTCCATACGCTTACGCACGGCACCCGCGATATCTCCAGTGGCGTCCTTCACCGCCTTGACGTGACCAAGCTCAGCCAAACGACGGTAGGTTTCCAACTGAATGTGCAGACCGGTGCGGCCAGGCACATCGTAAACGATAATCGGCTTGTCCGCGGAATCATTGACCGCCTTGTAGTGACGGAACACGCCTTCCTGCGACGGGCGCGAATAGTACGGAGCGACCACAAGCACCGCATCGGCGCCTGCTTCCTGGGTCTGCTCCACCATGCGCACGGTGTGGGCGGTATCGTTGGAACCCGCACCGGAGATAACGGGCACGCTCACCACATCCTTGACGGCCTGAACCAGCTCGACCTTCTCCTCCATGTGGGTGGTGGGAGACTCGCCCGTGGTGCCATTGACCACAAGGCCATCGGCGCCATCGGCAACAAGCTGCTTCGCAAGCTTCTGCGCGGCCTCGAAATCAACGGAACCATCGGCCTTCATGGGGGTGACCATGGCCGGAAGAATACGTCCGAAAGGAGCAGGATCAAGAAGATGCATAGTACCGTCAGTCATAGTGCCAACGGTACTTCCCGCCACGGACGCCGAAGCGCCCGAGTTCGCGACCATATCGCAATATGAACTGCCTTCCAGAGACCAAAATCCCCCACCCGCTGGAACAATCCTCCCGTTGCCGAGCCTCCCAGAGTCCCGAAACCTCCAGTCACTGGAACAAATCGGTACGCTAAACAACCCCTCACATTCCCAAAACCTCCACCCGCTGGAACAATCCTCCCGTCAACCAGCCTCCCAGAGACCCAAAACCTCCAGTTAATGGAACAATCCTCCCGCTGCCAAGCCTCCCACAGTCCAAAATCCCCCAGCAAGTGGAAGAATCGGTACGCTTAGCCGCATACTCAGGGGGATTCAAGCCAAATGCCTTCACGATTTTGATCTGGTGACCGCACGATTTCGGAATATCGCACGATTTTGCTTTCCTGACCGCACAACGCTCCAAAACAGTGCGATCACCAAGAGGGAAAAGTGCGCCCACCAAAACAAACTCAGGCAAGGTATTGGGTGGGGTTCTGCTCGAACTTGGCGGCGCAGCCCGGGTTGCAGAAGTAGTAGGTGGTGCCATTGTATTCTCGGGTGGCTGCAGCGGTGGCCGGATCCACGCTCATGCCGCAGACCGGATCTTTGGCGGGCGCGCTCTGATTGCCGTTGGCAGCATGGCCGCCACAGCAGGAGTGCGCGCCGCCCATGCCTTCCATACCCTCGTGCACACCTTCCTTCTTGGCCTTGTGATCACTGAACAGTCCCATGATGAATCCTTTCTGACTATGGTTGTTGTGATTATTATCGTTCGGGTTCGGCTGGCGAACCTGATACGTCTTATTTGCGGCACGCACCGCCTTGTCTGGATCGAACAGGCGCAATCGGCTCGCGTTCGTCACCACGCATAGCGACGAGAATGCCATGGCCGCGCCCGCGATCATCGGATTGAGCATCATGCCGGTGAACGGGTACAGTACGCCCGCCGCAATGGAAATGCCGACGCTGTTATAGCCGAGCGCGAATCCAAGATTTTGCGCGATATTGCGCATGGTGGCGCGGGTCAAGTCGAGCGCATGCACCAAACCCATCAGCGAGCCATTCATCAATGTCACGTCTGCGGATTGGATCGCCACATCCGTACCGGTACCGATGGCGAATCCCACATTCGCGCGGGCAAGCGCCGGAGCATCGTTGATACCATCGCCGACCATCGCCACCGTATAGCCTTGCGCCTGCAGTTTCGCGATTTCGTCCGCCTTGTTTTCCGGGCGCACTCCCGCGATCACATTGCCAACGCCAACTTGATCGGCCACGGCACGCGCCGTCGTTTCGTTGTCTCCAGTGAGCATCACCACGTTGACGCCACGCGATTTCAAAGCTGCGATGGCCTGCTGCGAATCGGCTTTCACCGTATCCGCAACGGCCACGATTCCCGCAAGCTCGCCGTCGATTGCTGCGAGCATCGGCGTTTTCCCTTCCGCCGATAGCCGTTCCATGGTTGCGATAATGTCGTCAAGATCCTCGTTGCCGACACTCGGCATGGCCACGTCAAGATCGTCGATCAGATCGGTATTGCCGACCGCAACGTTGTACATTGCGGTTTCGGGAGAAGATATGGATGATTCGAAGGTCACGGAAGATGCAGAGGATTCGTCGGCTGCAACAGTCGGATTATTTGCAGATATTAACGGCAACGCGACGTGCGCAGTGACGCCCCGACCGGAAATCGCACGGAATTGCGTGGTCTCGCCTAACGTAAGATGCCTCTCTTGCGCGCCCGCAACAATCGCGGCGGCAAGAGGATGTTCGGAATCCCGTTCGGCACTGGCGGTAATCGCCAGCAGATCATCCGGCATTTTGCGCCATTTTCCAAGCGGAAACACGTCGGTCAACGATGGCTTTCCAGCGGTGATCGTGCCTGTTTTGTCAAGCACGACGGCATTGATTTTGCCGCAGGTTTCCAATGCTTCGGCGGAACGGATCAGCACGCCCATCTGCGCGGCACGACCAGTCGAAACCGTTACGGAAAGCGGCGTGGCAAGACCCAACGCGCACGGGCATGCGATCAGCAGCACCGAAACCGCAGCCACCAACGCATGCACCACGCGTGGTTCCGGCCCAAACGCAAACCACAACGCGCACGACCACACGGCAATCAGCACCACAATCGGCACGAAAATGCCTGAAATCTTGTCCGCCATGCGCTGCACCGGCGCTTTTGAACTTTGCGCGGATTGCACCAATCCGATAATCTGCGCGAGCACCGTGTCTTTGCCGACTTTCGTGGCACGATACCGCAGCGATCCAGTGCCATTGATGGTGGCGCCGGTCACGGAACTGCCGGCCTGCTTCACCACAGGCATGGATTCGCCGGTAATCATGGATTCGTCAACAGCCGACGAACCAGCAATAACCACACCGTCAACAGGAAGTTGTTCGCCGGGGCGAATCGCAATAATATCTCCGACCGCCACCTGCTCGACCGGAATTTCCTCTTCAATTTCACCTCGTACCACGCGAGCGTTTTTCGGCTGCAATCCCGCCAACGCGCGCATGGCCTCTCCAGTGCCGACGCGAGCGCGCGCTTCAAGCAATTGGCCGACCAGCATCAGCGTAATAACCACACCAACCGCTTCAAAATACGGTTCGCGAGCATTCTCAGGCAGAATCTGCGGAATAAACGTGACCACGCACGAGTGGGCAAACGCACATACGGTACCCAGACTGACCAGCGCATTCATTTCCGGCGAACGGTGAATAATCGCCGCGAAACCACTGCGGAAAATCGGTAATGCGGCATAGCACATCACCGGCAGCATCAGCACAAATTGCACCCAATTCGGCATCGGATACAGCATCAACATCGTCGCACCGAATACTGGAATCGTAACGATGGCTGACACAATAAGACGCGCAATCAGCGTTCGCATCTCACGAGATTCGGAAGAATCGTTTGACGAATCAGAAGAATCTGAAGAAATATTGGAAGATTCAGCGGATTCATACGATTTTTCATCAACAACAGTTTGTTGCGATTGCATATGAACGTGAGATTCAGCAGTATTCGTGCTCTCTTCCGATTCCGAATGTTCTTTCGGCATTGCGGCATGATGTTTTCCCGGCACCACCCGTAATGTGCCATGCAGCATGTTCATGCCACATGCGAAACCGTACTCCCCCGGTTCGTTAGGGTGAAGCGTCAATGTCGTTGTGCGGAAAGCGGGCAATGCCAGGTCGACACCGAAATCGGAGAACACCACGTGCGACGAGCATTCACCGTCTTCTTTGCGATCGAATATCAATCGCAATGGCAAACCGGCCTCAGCTTCGATGATTGCCGGACTATACCCACCTTTGACTTCGACAACCGCCTCTTGCACGCCGTTATCGACACGAGCGCGGAATGCTTTGCGCGGCGCGAAGAAGAACCATAACACGGCTGCCGTCACAATGAACGCGACAATGACGGCAATCAAAGCCTGCATATTCTCACCAACCTTATTCACGTTCACGTCTCAATGACCATCATCACAATATACCCCTATAGGGTATATTTGCAAGAGAAAAGCGGTATCTTCAGCGGTAAGATCAAGATTTCAGCGTTACGAGGAGCAGCATCATGAACGCAACCCATCACGGATACGCGGACGACCAGAAGAAAATCATCGCGCGCCTCAACCGCATTGAAGGGCAAGTGCGAGGCATACGCCAAATGACGGAAAACGGCGAATACTGCATCGACATCCTGACGCAGATATCAGCCGTGAACAGTGCGTTGAAATCGGTAGCGCTGCTGCTCGTCGACGATCATCTCAACCACTGTGTCAAAGAAGCCATCGAAGAGGGCGGGGAAGTTTCCGAAGCGAAAATCGCCGAGGCAAGCGCGGCCATAGCACGCCTCGTAAAATCGTAGACCGCAAAACATGTCAATCCCCGATCCAGCAAGCGAAAACTCACCATCGCCGCCAAATCGGGGATCGTATGATCAGACCGGAAAAGTTCCAGACCCCATAGATTTACGAGGTAGATTTACAGGTCGAGGAAGTTGTCGAGGCCGACGGTCACGCCTGGGTATGCGCCGGTGGAGACCTTGCGTACGGCCAGCAGCACGCCCGGCATGAAGGAGATGCGGTCGAAGCTGTCGGCACGAATGGTCAGCTGCTCGCCGTCATTACCGAACAGGGCCTCCTCATGGGCGTTAAGACCGCGCAGACGTACGGCGTGCACGTGAATGCCGTCAACCACCTGGCCACGGGAGCCGCCATCGGTTTCGGTGGCATCCGGCACAGGGCCAAGACCTGCGGCCTTGCGGGCTGCGGCGATGCCCTGCGCGGTGTGGAATGCGGTGCCGGACGGAGCATCCACCTTGTTCGGGTGATGCAGCTCGATCACTTCAGCGGATTCGAAGTACGGAGCCGCAACCTTGGCGAAATAGTCGGCGAGCACGGCGGAAATGGCGAAATTCGGCGCAATGAACACACTCTGGCCCTCGCGAGGCGCGGCAGCGAGCGCGGCACGCACCTGATCGAGCTTCTCGTCGGTCCAGCCGGTGGTACCCACCACCACGTCGACACCTTGCGCCACGAGTGCGAGCACATTGTCAAGAGACACGCTCGGCACGGTGAACTCCACCACCACGTCAGTGTTGCCGGGGGTGATGTGGGTGAGGTCGTCGCCGGCGTCAAGCGCGAGCGCCAATTCGGTGTCGGCCGCGTTGTTCACGGCATCGACCACATGGGAACCCATACGTCCTTTGGCGCCAACTACAGAAACCTTGATCATTGCAGCTCCTTCAAGCATGTCGCACGTACGAGCGTACGAACAGCATTTCAAATCAGTCTCACTCATTCTACTGAGGAATGTTCCATTTACGAATGTAAAGAGACGCTTCGACGCGTCACCGCCCAGCCGATCAAGGCGAACGGAATCGAAGCGAGCACGAAAATCCATGGCAGCATCAGGCTTATGTCTGGGCTGAAATGGTCGAGCATGATTCCCGTGGTCATCGAACCGAATGACGCGCCGATGGTTCCCGCGGTGCTCACCCACGCGAGGCCTTCGGTCAGCGATTCTTCCGGCACGGTCTCCTTCATAACGAGATTGCCCGAAGCGAACACCGACGAAACGGTAAGACCCGTAAGGATTTCAAACACTCCCATCATAATCAGATTGCCTTGGCACATGTGAATGATGAAGAAGCCTACCGTTATGATCGCGAGGAACGTGATCATATGGCGCCAGCGGGAGCCCTTCAGCTCGCGCGTGCCGAAAACCAGCGCGCCTATGCACGAGCCGACCGCCAACATCGCAAGCTGCACACCAAGCAGGGAATCAAGATGCAACGCTTTCATAACGGCCGTCATCGACGTATCGAATGCGGTGAAACTCATGTTGAACACGATGAATACCATCAAAAGCGGAATCACGCCCGCATAGGTGAGCACATTGCGTTTCTTGCGATTGTCATTCGACTTCAACTGCGCGACGGTCAGTTTGTCTTGTTGTTTGTCTTGTTGCACGGAATTTGCGCCGCCATTATTTCCAGTATTGCCGTCAACCGCCAATCGCACGTCCGCATCGTCGGAAGATGCCGAAACAACAGTGATTTCACGTACTACCGGCGGTTGCGTGTCACGCAATGCGAAGAACACCGTGCCGCCGATCGCGCACGCAATCGTCGGCACAAACAACTGCGAAACGGGATGCACGGAAGCCGCCAGGAACGCGGCCAGAATCGGTCCGAAAATGAATACAATCTCATCGATGGCGGATTCCAATGCATACGCAGTGTTCAGCAATGAGCCGTTGCCGGTACGGTCAAGCACATACGTCCAACGGGTACGCACAAGCGCGCCGAACGAGAATTGCGTGAGCCCCATCACCACAGCCAAGGCGAACAGCAGTGGAATCGGCACGCGCACCAATGCCGCGAATGCAAAGCCAAGCATGGCGATGATTTGCACGACAAGCACCACCGATCCGACCTTGCGCTGGCCGAATCGGTCGAACAGTCGCGCGTACAGTGGCGTGACCGCCGCCGTGGAAAGCACATATGCCGCGCTCATCACGCCTGCGATCGTCCAATTGTCATACAAATGGTTGAGTGCGAGGATAATGCCAAGGCTCATCATCGACATCGGCAGTCGCGCCAAGGCTCCGGAAGCACAGAACGCTTTGGTTCCCGGAATGGAGAACAGTACGGAATATGGCGACTTCGGGATTTCGGTTGCGCTGGTGGCAGCCATGATTATCGCTCCTTAACTTTCGTTGCGTCCGGCACGTGTGCCCGCCCACACATGCTGCACGAGGGTAGCGGCGCTCCTCCACAACGCTGCCCATAGTGCGTTACCCTACGGGCAGGCTGGAAAGCGCCGCACGTTCGGCGCACCAGCACTAGTCGTTGTCGGATTGTTCCGGAATTCCGTAGCTCAACTCGGCAAGGATCTCTTCTTCTGTTTTGTCGGCGGCATTGAGCTGTCGATCGCCCTCAATGGGTTCACTCAGATAGTAGAGGCAGGCGTCGATAGCGGTGAGCGGTACGCCCTCCATTGCCGACAGCAAGATACGATACATATCCAACTGTGCTAATTTTTTCTGAATTTCCTCTTTTTTGCGAGGTTTTTTTCCAGTTTTCCAATCGACAATAGTATATCGTTTCGACCGATCCGCCCCATCGAGACCCCCGAAGAACACCGCGTCGAGCTTGCCGTTGACGATGGTGCCCAATTGCGGCACGTTGACGACGATTTGCCGTTCCGCCCACGCGGGCTTGCGCCGTGCCCATGTCGACGTTGCGAGACGCTGTTGCCAATCGAATATCCCGTTATTGTCTGCCCCATTATCGTCTTGATTGTCTTGCGATTGCGCCGCATTGTTGCGTCGCAGCTCGGCAAGCATCGCCAATCGCGATTCAGCTACGCGAGTACCGCCATTGCCGCTCGCGCCAACGCCAATGCCGGCATCATTCGCATCGGCCATGATGAACCGTTCCGCCCAAGCATGGAACTGCGTGCCCAGTTGCGCGGCCGGAGACGCTACGTTCGGTATCGGACGCACCAGCCCACGCCAGTAAGTGCGGGCGCCACGCTCGTCCATCATGCCTGCGCGCGCCTGCAGCGAGGTGACGTTCTGACGACCGGATGCAAGAATCCTCTCGCCCTTCGCACGCACCGCGCTGTCGAACGCATCCTGCGACGCCTCTCCAAGCATGTCAGGCATGAGATTGCTGTCGGCCACCAGCAATTGCGCGCATCGCAGCAGCGAAGCACCCGTATTTTCGCAACGCTCAGTACCTTCGCCACCGACAGGCTCGCCAACTTGCCCGCCGGCCCGTTCGCCAGCCCGCCCATCAGTCTGCCCGACAGCATTGTTCATCGCCGAATCCACCTGCAACGCAGACAAACGCAACGTCTGCAGGGTCTCATCGCTCAACTCGCACGGCCATGGCAGGAACTGGTTGCCTTCCGACGGCTCGAGCGGCGCATTCCAAGCGTCGCCGACCACCGCATCTTCAAAATCGCGGGCATGCTCGCCCACAAAAAATCCATCCGGCAACGGCGCATCGATCGAATGCAGACTGGTCATGCCGTTTTCGGAGGAATCGACATCCTCAACTTCCGCAATATCGGCCAGGTTGCTCGGCTCAGCCGCTCTGGAAACGATATTGAGCATGGAATCGCGCACTTCCACTAGGAAATTCGACGGTTTGGACACACGTTTGCGATCGCCCACGGCACGCGGATCACGGCTTTCCGCATTCGTTGCGCTGCAGGTGAGCAGCGCCTCATGACGGGCGCGAGTCAACGCCACATACGCGAGGCGACGCTCGTCGGCATGCAACCGACGGCCATACTCCTCGATTTGCGTCAAATACAGTCCGTCCGGATCAATACCTTCCATGTCATCGACGCTCATATTCCGCAAGGTGCCGAACACTTCGTCGTCAATGATTTCCGCATCCTCCAGCATTTCCAACGCTTCCAACGGATTTCCACCCACAAGCGCGTCATGGGGGAATCGCGGCAGAATATCGGCGTCCACACGCACCGGAACCGGCACCGCAGCAGGATCGGTCAGCCACGTTTTGGCGGTCTCATGATATTCGGGCGGCGTCCACACGCCATCCTGGAAACCGTTGAGATGCTCTTCATCAACGACCACACGCAGATCGCTGCCCTTGTTGGTGGGGAATCCGCCATCGGTCATGCCGACCACGGCCACGGCATCCCATTCAAGGCCCTTCGACTGGTGTACGGTCATCAGCACCACGTCGACAGGCACATCGGGAGCCACCGCGTGCTCCTCGCGTGCGTCGCGCAGCGAATCCGCCCATGAGATGAACGCGCGCAGGCTCGGCGTTCCCTGCGACGCGATCTCCTGCATATACGTGTCGACGAGCTTCAGCAACGCATCGATCGGCGATTTGGCGAGCGCCACCCGGGATGCGGCGAGCGTGGCATCGGCCTGACCGCCGCGCATATGCTCGGCCAGCTGCATGTCGATATCGAGATTCAATGCGACGATGGCCTCACGAACCACTTCCGGCAACGGGTGGCCAAGCATGCGCTGCACCTGACGGATCGCATCCGCGGCGCGAAGCACTTCCTTCGTCCCTTCACGACTCACCCTGCCGTCAATGAGTTCCGCGAGATCGTCACGCAACATGAGGTCCACAAGGAAAACCGCATTCGGCACTTGATCTCGATATTCACGTACGATGGCACGGATTTCAGCATCGGAAGGACCCGACTTGGGAGTTACTCCATAAATTCCCAGATTTTCCGGTTTTTCTTCCTTGTTGGATTGCTCCTGCACGATTCCAGCTGAAACAAGCGCACGATACCGGCACATCGTGTTCACCTGTTCCGCGGTATCGGCGAGCGCCTGCAGATCGTTGGCGCTGATGGAGAATCGCGGCGTGGCCAGCAATCGCATAAGCGCCGCACTGTCGGTATGATCGCTGACGACGCGTAGCAAAGCGAACACGTCCTGCACCGCCGGGCGTTCCAGCAACGCCGACCGCCCCACTACCAGCGTGGTCAGGCCTGCGCGTTCGAGCGCTTCCGCGAATTGCGACATGATTCCTTTGGAACGGAACAGCACCGCCACGTGCGGACGATTGTCTTTCATGCCATTGTCGAGGTCGCGCGAGGAAGGCGTGTGCAGGGCGATCGCATGTTTGGCGAAGCGCACGACCGCGTCGACCTCCTGCCCGAACGTGTCGAACGCAAGCACGCCCACCGTTCCTTCGGGGGCTTCGTCGGTATTGACGAGCGCCGGAACGTCGACTTCGCGCATCAGCGAGCTGCTGAGGCGTCTGGCAGGCAAGCGGAGCGGTTTGGTGAGATTGTTCGCCGCTTCGAGCACCATGCGTGAGTTGCGCCGTGTCACGGTCAATGCGAACGGCCTGCTGGTGGCGTCCATGCCGAAATCGTGTTGCAGCATGCGGAATGCGCCAGGGCTCGCCCCTCGCCATGCGTAGATCGATTGGAAGGGGTCGCCGACCGCGTTGACCGCGCTGCGATGCGTGTCGTCCACGTGGAACAGCACGCTCAGCAGTGCCGCCTGCGTGGTGGACGTGTCTTGGTATTCGTCGAGGAGCACATGCGAATAGCGTTTGCGGTAGGCCGCTCCGATGGACGGGAATCGGGAGACAAGCTGGAATGCCGCGATGGTGAAATCGCTGAATTCCGCCATATTGCAGGCGCGTTTTTCGGCATGATAGTCAAGCACAAGATCGAGCAGCAGGTCGCGTTGCTTGGCGACGAATGCGAGTTGCGCGCTGTTGAACACGCACATGTCGTGCCCGAGTTCGCGGTATTTCTCCAGTTTCTTTTCGTAGTCCGCGTCGGAATCCTTTTTCAGTCGTTTCGGCAGCTTTGGCGATTTCGGCTCTTCCGTTGGCACGGTTTCGCCGTCAAGCGCCTTGGCGATCTGTTCGACGAACGCCTCATCCCAGTCGCGCACGCGTTGCACGGCTTCGTCGAAGCTGGTGCAGTCGCCGCCGATCATGGCGCCGGAAATGGCGTTGGACAGGGCGAACACGTTGCCCGCTATGGTGTTGAACGATTTCAGATCGCCGTCGAACGCCATAAGATCATCCATATGCCTGTCAAGCACGGTGTGGATGAGCTGCATGGCACCTGCTTCGCTCAATGGCTGCGTGTTCTGGTCAAAGCCGACAAGCAGTCCATATTGGCGCACGATGGATTGGAAGAAAGCGTCGTACGTGGAGACTTCCGGTTTGAGGAACGTCATGTTCGCTGATTTCAGGCCGCGTTCGCGCTGGTCGCGAGTCACGGCCGCAGACACTCGAGACAATAGTTCCGAGGCCGCTTTGCGCGTGAAGGTCAGTCCGAGGATCTTTTCGGGGCTCACCCCCTGTTCGATCAGCGTGATGATGCGTCTGGTCATCGTGTAGGTTTTGCCGGATCCAGCGCCGGCCACCACCACCACATCCGCATACGAGGGCGCTTGGACGACGGCAGCCTGCTCAGGACTGTCGGTGAACTTCATGGTTCCGCTCATGCCGTTCTCCTTTCGAATACGGTGTTCTGTTCGCCCGCACAGGCCGGGCAGATCGTAGTGTTTCTGCAGTATCTCACATGCTCCGTCGTCGGTCTTGCGGTGATTTCGTTCGCCCTGCTGGCCGCGGCCGCATAGAAGACCCTCGCGATCATGGTGAGGGACCATACCGCCATCGTGCCGCGTAAGCCAAGGAACTCATTCCAATGCTCGTCGCTCACTTCCAACGGAGGAAGCATGTCATCGAGTCCGTCGTGGAAATCCTTGTCGAGTTTTTTGACGTAATAGCGCGGTATGAATTCGCCGGTATTGAGACTTCCATTGGCGAACAGCGCCTGCTGCATATGCGATTCGGCGGCGGTGTCGCCATACGGCGCAGGGTATGCGTGCTTGGCTACATGGAATAGCGCGCTTTGCGTGATGTTCGGCGCGTTCGCCACCGCCTGCGCCCCGCGCATGCCGCTTTCCTCGGGGAATACGAGTCCCAGCTGATAGCAGACGAGCTGCAGATCGTTGAACAGGCCTTCGCCGGTCGGACTGACACCGGTTTTGTAGTCGATCAGACGCACCTGCTGCGTGCCATCCGCCATTTCACGCCGTTCCAAACGGTCGATCCTGCCGGTCAAACGCACGGTGAGATACTCGCTCATGCCGGTTTCCGGCCATCCTCCGACCAACGCTCCCATAATGGCGATCAATTCGTTCCGTGAAATCGCGTGAACGCCGTCCATCGCATTGTAGGCGTCGAGAATATCGTCGAAATCGAATTTTGCGGTAAATTTCAGCTCAGGTTCGGCTTTCGTAAGTTTTCCAACGCTGAATGCATCATTATTTTTAATCGGATAATCACCATGATTCGATTGCACGAAATACGTGGCGATGTTACGCAACGCCTCCTGCGCCTGCTCATCTTTCTTCAACGCCTGATACCGTTGCGCGGGATCGGCAATGGCGTTGAAATCACCGCATAGACGCTTGTATTCGGCATACATCCATTCGGTGATCGCATTGATATTGTCCACGTCGCTGATGGCGGTATGGTGTTCCGGCATATCAAGTCCGGCTTCGGTGGCCTGTTGCGCCACCTTGTGGATCAGCGAGCCGAAACTCGTGGCGACGCTGCCCATGCGCGGGCCGGAGAAGCGGTTTTCCAACATCCAACACACCGGGCACGCCCACAGATTGTCTACCGCAGAAGGAGACAAAGTCACCACGTCGGATCGCCGCGATTTACCGTTTCGGCCCGACGTCGAGCTTTCCGACGTGTCGCTCATGCCCGTCCGCATGACGGCCGCGATCTTCCGCATGGTGGCCTCGACCGTCTCCCCCATAAACGGCCAACGGTCAGGGTCGGCCGCCGTAACACCATGCGAAGCCAGCAATGCCAACGCTTCCGCGGCATCACGCGCCTTCGGGCTGTCCTCAGGTTCCGACGCAAGCACGCTTCGGGCGGCCGCGACCAGACCACGGGGATCGGTTTCCAGCCCCGCGTAATCGCCTTGGCCGCCGACCGACGCATATTCTCGCCGTTCCATATCGGCGTCGCGATCGCGGTCGAAGCACTCCGGCATATATCCGTATAGAAAATCCGAAGGCACATTGTCGTCATTCAGCACGGCGCTCACCACCACACGCTCGCTGGCACGGGTCAACGCCACCAACAGGCTCTTCTGCTCGGAGGCGAGCACCGACGCCAGTTGCGCGTCCGGCCTGCCCGCCGGAGTGACGATCGTGTCGGACAATACGCCGTGCAGCATCACATCGGCCAGTTCCTCACCGCCGAACAACGTGTTGCGTGGTGTGAGATTCGGCCACTGCCCCTGCTGCAAAGCCGGCAGAAAAACCAGATTCCAGCGCTTTCCCGCCGCTCCTGCGGGAGTCGTCAGGGTCACCGCCTGATCAATGGGCGCGGTATGCGCCAGCGAATCCGCCTCAATGGTCAGCAAACGCACCTGTTCGATGAACGCCTCGATGGTGTGTACCGCGAATTCCCCGCTTGACTCGCCGCCTGAAGCATAGTTGAACAAACGCATCGCCGCGTCAAGCCGATCATTCGCGGCACGGCCGGCAGCCGAATGCTCCAGCGCCACACGCTGCCAGACTTCCGCCTTGCCGCAGGCCCTCCATGCGCAATCCAACACATATTGCGGTTCACGCGAAACCAGTTTGGCTTCCGACTCGCATGTTTTGTCAAGAACCTTCCACAATGATGCGAACGCCTTGATCTGCGGATCCGCGCCCAGCACGGAGGCGATCGCATCGACCACGCGATCGGTATTGCCCTCCATAAGAAGCACGTACAGCGCTTCCATACTCAGCGCGAAATCGCCTTCACGCTCGTCTTCATGCTCACTATCATGCTCGTCATCGGCGCGAATCGCATGATAGTCCGTCATATAATCGCGCCAATCTTCCATCAAACGAGGGAGCAACGCCTGTTGTTCGACGGCAGCGTCCGCCGCATCCTCATCATCTTCGAAATCATCTTCAAAGTAATCTTCGAAATCATCTTCGTCGTATTCTTCGGCAGCATCCTCATCATGGTTCGCAGCCTTGCTTTCCACAATCGAAGCGAGCGAAACCAACGCGTTCATCGCGGATTCGATGGATGCGAGACGGGCCGGACGCCCCTCATGCCGTTGATCACCACCGACCGTAATCAGCGGAGATCCCATAATCAGCGCCACGCGCGAACGAATATAGGATCCGGCGGTCTGCAGGTCCATGGTCGAAGCCGCGATCGTCTGGTTTTTCAATTCGGCCAACTCGATCAACGCGAACAGACCCTGCACGAACGGCTCATCCTTCAACGGCCGGGTCACGCTGGAATAGCGCACGGGAACGCCGTCAGCGCGCAACCGCTCGCCGAATGCGCGCACGGTGGCATTGTCGTGCGCGATCACGGCCATGTCGTTCCATACACGGGAACGTTGCAAATGCTCAGTTTTGATCTTCCACACCACGTCGTCGAGCTCTTCGGAAGAGGAACGGTACAAGGCCGTTTCCACACTGCCGTCGGCCGGCGTGACACGAGCGCCCGTATCGTCGGCCGGCAACGTTTCGATGGGCATCGCGCCTGGCATATCGCTCATTTTGCCGGGACGATCGGGCAGAGGCACGTCCGTCGACTCCGTGCTTGCGATCGACAGGCTCACTCGCGTCGCGACAAGCGTGCGATAGTCGCCATGCACGCCTTGCTGGTTCGACACGGTTTGCGCGGTATCGCCTTCGTGCGCCGTTTGCAGACCTTCGATGCGTTCAAGCCTCGCTCCCATGCGCGTCTGCGCCTGGTTGAACAGATATTCCGGATATGATCCTCGGAACGTCTGCACGGCTTCGTCGGGATTGCCAACCAACAGCAGGCGCACCCCGCGTTCATGCAGGGCTTCAAGCAGTGCGAAACCAGCCAACGTCGTATCTTGAAAATCGTCGACGATCAGCATGTTCGCAATATCGGCTTCCTGTATGCCAGACACGGCTTCGGTGGCGTCGATCATCAGCTGCGACGCGTCGAGACGATATTCGCCAAGATAAGACGAACGGATCGCCTCATTGTATTCCTCACGCAAGGCGAAGGCGAGACGCCATTGAGTGCGCAGGCGTTCGCGACGTTCGTCAAGCATGCCGTCCCTGCTGGCCGCACGGGCGATCAGCATGTCTTCGAACTGCGGTTTCGCGCCAATCTCGTTCATGCGTGCGAGCATGTCGCGCAATTGGTTGGCGAATGCGTCGGTGGAATCGTCGGCCACCAGTCCTGACCATTCGGAAACCGCGAAATAGGTGCGCAGCAGATCGCAGGTGGCGCAATCGTCGCCATGTTGCCTATGCTCCACATGCGAAGCCAGTACCTTGCGGATGATCACATCCTGTTCCGCACCGTTCAACAGTTTCGGCAACGGTTCGCCTTGACTTGATCTCACGGCCGTCAGCAGACGGAATGCGACGGCAGGCAACGTAGTGACCGGTCGCGCCTGCGACACGGCCGACAATTCGCGGATCGCCCGATCGCCCAACGCATCGGCGATCTGCCTGCCAGACACCGTCATCACGGCATTCCCGTCACCATACCGCCTCATTGCGGCAACCAGCATGCCCAGCGCAAACTCGGTTTTTCCACTGCTCGGCGCGCCCGCAACCAACGTGACGCGGTCAAGGTCTTCCAAATTCATCATGCCTCCCAACACTACTAGTCTCGCCCTCCTTTACCTGACAAATCCGGAACCTACAAAGTTGTCTCGAAGCCAACCTTTATCCAACACGATCTGCGGTGCAACCACTCCTTCGTGGCATCTGCAGCAACGCCGACAACACATCAATGGTCATTTCCATTTGAGCCAGATGCCCGTCATCCAGCAACTGAATGTATGTACCCTCATCGTCGCCACGAAGGCCGTCTCTTAAGGTTCGCACGTTCTTTCTATCACTACGACTTCTATTATTCAGCCACAACATGTCTCAGATGCCCGTCTTTGTATATGGACATTTTGACCCCTTGCTGATAGGTTTCTGGGTTGGTCTTCAGTTAGGATAGGATCCAGAGAGAGCGGCCGAAAAGCATACGCACCACGAGGAAAGAGAGCATATGGAAGCCATGAACGGCATTCCCCCTCAAATCCCTGGGTATACATTCGCCCAAAAGTTGGGTTCAGGTTCCGAAGCGAACGTGTATTTGTACCAGCAGCTTTCCCCCAGCCGACAAGTGGCCATCAAGGTCAGCAAGGGAACGCTCGATCCGCGCGCGGCGGCGCGGTTCCGTTCCGAAGCGAACTTCATGGGCAGGATCTCCTCGCATCCCTACATTCTTTCGGTGTACGAAAGCGGCATCACCGCCACAGGCAACGGCTACACCGTATTCGAATACGCTCCGGGAGGCAATTACAAGACCTTCCTGGAATCCAACAGGCTCAACGCAGACCAGATGCTCACCGTCGGCATCAATCTGGCGAGCGCCCTTTCCACAGCGCACCGCGAAGGCATCATCCACCGCGACATCAAGCCCAGCAATATTCTCATCAACACGCATGGCATGCCCATGCTTTCCGATTTCGGCATCGCGGGAACGATCTACGGGCGTCCCGGCATCGGCTACACCATCGCGTGGGCTCCGCCGGAAGTGCTCGCAAAGAACGGCGGAGGCAACGAATCCTCCGATATTTATTCGCTGGGAGCAACGCTGTTCGCCATGCTGACGGGCCAGTCGCCATATGAATACGGCTATTCCGCGGCCCTCGGCTCGACCAGGGGCAAAGAACGCGGCGCTCTGCTGAGAAACATCATTCTCACCGATCCGCTCCCTAAGCTCAATAGGCCGGATATTCCCCCGCAAGTGGAGCGGATCCTGCGCAAGGCGTTGAATAAAACGCCGGAAGACCGGTATTATTCCGCATACGATTTCGCGCGTGACATGCAGCATGCGCAGCAGGAATTGTATGGCCATGCCACGCCGACCACGGTCGAAGGCGAACCGCCGTTCCCGCAAAATCTGTACGCACAGTCCCAGGCGAACATTCAGGTTTCACCGACCGTCCCAAAGCAGCGCAACACTTGGGCCAAGCCTCTTGCGATCGTTGTTTCGGCGGTCGCCGCGATTGCAGCCGTCGAACTGGCGTTCGCGTATGTGATCTTGCCGAATATGGATTCGGCTTCCGACAATAGCAGCGTGCAGATCGAGACTCCGGGAACGCACGATCAGGACAACGATTCGCCTGATTCGGCCATCACCACAAGTAGCGTGCCCAGTGTCGAGAATCTGGCCGGCTCATATTCCGCCGATGGCAGCAGCGTGCAGTTCACATGGGTGAACCCCGACCCTCAGGACGGCGATTCGTACGCATGGTCGCTGGTAGGCGATGCAGGAGTAGACCCGAACGCCCAAGGAACCACCACCACCGACACGCGCATCAGCATCAAACCCGCCGACGGCTCGCAGACCTGCATCCAGGTGAGCCTCATCCGAGCGGACCGGCAGATGTCGCAGAATCCTGCGATCGCGTGCGCGGCCAAACCATAAGCATCACAGCACTTCCCAACAGGGTCGGCCGACGGCATTATTCCATCGCAGGCGATGTCCGGAACGAACACAACGACCATCGGAACACTCAAGGAAGAACCGAAAATGGACAAACGCAAGAACGCAGCCGATCAGCCGGCACAATCGCACGAACGTCAACTACGTTTCGGATCAATGGTACGCAAACTGCTGTTGCCGTCGGGAAGCAGGCGGTGGATCACGCCGATCGTCATGCTGCTTCTGCTGCTGGGCATCATCGCGGGCGCGTTCATCGTCAGTTCGGTGACGCAACGGCATGTGCAACTTGACGACGGCACCGTGTGGATCACGTCGCTGAAGGACCGCAAAGCCGCACGATTCAATGCGAAAAACAAGGATGTGGACGCTGGAGTCTCATCCGCAGCCTCCCGTTTCGACGTGGCCCAACATAATGGCAGCACCGTGATCTCCGAAGGCACCAAAGCCAGCAATATCGCGGCTTCCACCATCAGCGAAACCGGCAACACCGCCATCAAAACGGATATCGAAACCATTATCGGAGGCGGCACCGCAGCGTTCATCAACGTCAAAACCGGCAATGTGTGGGTGGGATCCGCTACCGATGTGAAATCCGTCAACCCCACCACCGACAAGCCGAACATGAAACTGGGATCCGGCGGAAAAATCGCGGTGACGCACAACGGAACCGTATACGGATACCGAACTTCCGATGGCGCGGTGCTGAGCATCGACGGGCCGCAAGACACGCGCGAGCAAGTCGGCACGATCGAAGGCGCCCCGCACGCCGAATCGTTCACCATCATCGGCAAAACCCCGGTCGTGGCGGCAAAAGGCACCGTGTATTGGCCGCAGGGAAGCGCAGCCATCAATCTGCAGGGCAGCATGACCTTGCAGGCCCCTTCCACGGACGGCAAACAGAACGGATGGGTGGCCGTGGCGACACCACGCGGGCTCGCAACGGTGAACCTCAGCACCAAGAAAACCTCTGAAACACCGAATTCCGGCAAGGGCGAGCCCGCCCAGCCGGTATCCACAGGCGGATGCGTATTCGCCGCATGGGCGCAGAAAGCCAACAATTACGCCAAAGTATGCTCCGTAGACGGTTCGGACATGACATTCGACACCCTGACCAACATCAACGCCACTTCGGAACTGATATTCCGCACCAACCATCGTCTGGTCATACTCAACGACGTGATCAACGGCAACGTCTGGAATCCGCAGGAATCCACCAAAGTCATCAAAATCCAATGGAACAAGGTGGAAACCAAACAGTCGAAGCAACAGGAACAGAACAACGACAGCGCCAACAACCAGCATAATTTCAGCAAGACCTGCTCGTCGCAATCCGGCCAGATCAAAGCCGAAGATGATTCGTTCGGCGCGAGAACAGGATCGCAGCAGATCCTCGACGTGCTCCGCAACGACGAACAGACCGACTGCTCCGTACTGCGCATCACCTCGGTAAGCGCCCCCGACGGCGCCAACATCAGCGTTTCCCCCGTATACGACGGACGATATCTGCAGCTCGACGCTTCCGCGGCATCCGAAGGATCCGTATCGTTCAGCTATGAAATCTCCGACGGACGCGGGCAAACCTCCAACGCCAACGTAAGCCTCACACTGGTAGGCGGGGACGACAACGCGCCCCAGCAAACCGATACGCCACCGGAAATCGACGTGGAACAAGGAGCGACCTACACCACCAACGCGCTGGGCAGCTTCTCCGATCCCGACGGCGACCCGCTCACCCTCATATCCGCAACCACGCAGAACACCGACCAGGTGACCGTTTCCACACGCGCCGACGGGCAGCTCGTATTCAACGCGGGATCCATGTCTTCCGGACGCGCCGGCATCGAAGTGACCGTTTCCGACGGCCAGCAGACCGGCACCGGCATGGTGTATTTCTCAGTGAAACCGGCCAACACGCTGGCCGCGGTGATCGATCCGGCCGTCAAGCAGACCACGCCAGACACCCGCACCACCATCGCGCTCAAACAATACGTGCATGGCACCTCGGCCGAACCCGCGCAGCTGACCGCCGTGGAAACCCCATCCGGCGCATCCACCACCATGAACGCCACCGATATGTCGTTCACCTTCAGCGCATCCAACCCCGGCACCTACTACGTGCCCTACACCATCACACAAGGATCCATCCCCTCGACCGGCCTGGCCCGCATCGAAGTGCAGGCGGTGACCGGAGACTCCGCCAAACCCATCGCCGCCAACGACGTGGCGCTGCTCGGCGCCGACAACACCGCAATCGTGGAACCACTGTCTAACGACGTCGACCCGATGGGTGGTGTGCTATCCGTGACCAACGTGACCGCCGACGCGGCGAGCGGCATCAAAACCGGCGTCGTAAGCAACAAGCGCGTCTACATCACCGCACGACAGGTACCGACCGAACCCGTGCAAATCAAATACAGCGTAGCCAACGCGGCAGGCACGTCAACCGGCGTGATCGTACTGCAGCCACCGGCACTGACCACCTCCAACTCCGTGCCGAAAGCCGACAACATCACCACGCAGGTACGCACCGACGGCATCGTCTCCATCGACGTGCTCGACCACGTGACCTACTCCGACGGCACCACGGTAAGCCTGCAAAACGACCTGCAATACGACAAAAACACGTTCAAAGGACTCGTATTCGTATCAGGCAACACCGTACGATACCAAGCATCCGACCAAACCGGATCCTTCCCCGTAACGTACACCGTCAAAGACAATCTCGGCAACGCGGCATCCGCCACAATCACCATCAACGTGCATCAAAAAGACGCCGAAAACAAGGCTGCGCCAACATCATCCGACGTCGAGGCGCAAGTCGCGGCAGGGCAGAAAGTCCAAATCCCGATCACCTTGACCGGCATCGACGCCGACGGCGACGACGTACAGCTGCTCGGTCTCGGCAACAAGGCGCCGACACTCGGACGCATCAGCGAAGTCGGCGCCACCTACCTGGTATACGAAGCCTATGCCGACTCCACAGGAACGGACACCTTCTCATATGCCGTCGAAGACTGGACCGGCCAACGATCCCAAGCGCAAATCCGCGTAGGCGTATTCACATCCGGCACCGACTCGGGCGTATACGCGCGCGACGACGAAATCACATTGCGCCCCAACACCGCAGCAACCGTGCCCGTGGCGCAAAACGACATCTCCGGAGACAACACCGACCTGGCCGTCAGCGAAAACGTCGAATCGCAAGACATCAGCAATGTGACCGTGGCGGACAATACGCTCGCCTTCACCACTCCTCAGCAGGCGGGCACCTATTACGTGGTGTATACGGTCAAAGACAAGGCAGGATTGTCCGACACCGCGACATTGACGGTGAACGTGGACGACAACGCCACCATCGAACCGCCGACAGCATACGACTACCGTGTGCCATCTTCCGCGACGATCGATAAGAAATCCATCGACGTGGACGTTTCGCAATGGATCGCGAACCCTTCCGGCAGCGCCGACGAACTGCAGGTGGCCGTGGATGATTCGGCTACCGACCATGCGCATATCAAAGGCGGTGACAAGTCCACGACCATTACCGTGGAATTGACGGATGAGGCACGAGCCGTGCCGTACACCGTGACCAACACGACATACAACATCACGTCCACGGCGTTCATCCAAGTGCCCGCGTACGGCGTGTTCCCGCCAACCCTTCGACCGAAGGCGCCGGCATTGAAGGTGAACGCACGCGAGACGATCACCATCAATATCGCCGATTATGTGCGCGTGGGCGCAGGCAAGATCGCGTATGTGGACGGCGCCGATTCGGTGAGCGCCACGAAGGCCGCGGACGGAGACCTGTATGTGAACGACCAGACGTTGAAGTTCACCGCATCAAAGGATTATTCCGGTCCAGCGTCCATCACCTTCACCGCGGTGGATGGCAAACGCGACAAGAACGACAAGGTGAAAATCATCAATTCGGCGGTGTTGACGTTGCCGATCACCGTGATCGGACGTGACATGCCCGCGCCGACGTTCTCCTCGTCCACCATTGACGTGGTCGCAGGAGAAAGCGCCACCACCATCGATCTGACCGCGTTGACCCATTCGGCGTCCGACCTGTATGACGATGAGAAGCAGTACACGTATTCGGGTGGCACCGATTCCGACCAGGTGAGCGCCAAAGTGAGTTCGAACGGCAAGCTGACCGTGTCCGCCGACAAGACCGCTTCGCCGGGAACAACGGTGAGCGTGCCGATTTCGATTCAATATTCGAAGGGCACGGTGAGTGCGGGCGTCACGGTTCGTGTGACGGCCTCCAACAGGCCTTTGGCACGCATCAACGCGAAAACCGTGAAGGTCAAGGCAGGATCCAGTGAGGAAGTGAACCTGCTGTCCGATGCGTATAATCCGTTCCCCGATTCCGCATTGACCGTGACCGGATGCACGTCCGATGGCGCGTCGAAGCTGACCGTGGACTGCCCGTCCAACGGTGTGGTGTCGATCAGCGCCTCGTCCGATATCGGCGCGAGCACCAACAAGGTGATCGTCAACGTGCGCGATGCCACCAATACGAAGGAACGTGAGGTGACGGGCACCATCAACGTTTCGGTGATGGACAAGCCGGATGCGCCGCTGCTCTCCCCCATCGCCGGAGACCCGCAGGGTGGCGCGGTGAATCTGAGTTGGACGGCCGGCTCTTCGAACGGCAGTCCGATCAGCGAATACAAGGTGTCGTGGGGCGGCGACGGTTCCGGCGAGAAATCGTGCGGATCCGTGACCTCCTGCCAAATCACCGGCTTGAAGAACGGCAAGACGTACTCGTTCAAGGTGCAGGCCAAGAATGAGGTCGGCTGGTCGAAGGAGTCGAATGGCGTGGAAGGCACGCCTGACAAGCTTCCGGACGCGCCGACCGATGTGAAGGCCGAAGCTAGCAAGAACACCATCACTGTCACATGGAAGGCTTTGGAGGGTAATTTCTCCGCCGTCGACAAGTATCAGGTGACGTTGAGCGGTCCGAATGTGGCGAATCCGGTCCAGGAAGTCACTGGCACCAGCATCACGTTCAAATTCGACGACAATGCGATCACCGACGGCGCATCCTATACCGCCACGGTCAAGGCGCATAACAAAGTGAACTGGAGCCAGCCCTCCACGGCATCCAATGCCGTTTCGCCTTGGGGTACGCCTGACAATCCGACTATTTCCGCCGATCAATCAGGCGACAAGATCGTGGTGAGAGGACGGATCAATGACGCACGTAACTCGAAATACCAGTCGATTACGGTAAGCATCGAGGGCGAAGTCAAATCCGTGGAGACAAGCGCCAAGGATTATTCCGTCGAATTCGACATTAAGAACGAGTGGTACTACAGAAAACTTAAGCCGACGATTACCGTGGTTACGGAACGCAGTGGCTCATTGCGCAACGAAGCGTCCGTTTCGACTTTCACAGCAGTCGATCCTCCAACCAATGTGAAGCTGGAACTCAACAACAACACATGTGTGGCGACCTGGTCCAGAAAAGGTGGACGCGTCACAGGTTTCGTTGTAAAGGCCAAGGGTTATTACGATGATGATGTTCATGAGAGCAGAGCCGAATGGCCGCTTTCCGGTGATTGGAGCACCTGCGATACGGTAAGCGTGCAACAGTACTTCATCGACACCTCACATCTCAGCGACCCAGCAATCGCTACCGATAATACCGTCGGCAACAAAAAGCCAGCGGAAATCACACTGCCATCCTCATTGACGTGGGATACACAGAACGCCAACATCATTCATGTCAATGGCGGTAGTTGGGAGGCCCACGGGCGAAGTGTCAAAGGCCAGATCGTTATCACTCCGGCAGGGGAAAGCTCGCATACCTACGATTGGCCAGCTAACGGCACACTGGATGTTTCCGACATCACCAGTCCTTCCGGTACCAGATGCGATTGGGAGGTTCGCGTGATCACCACTGCCGGGGAACCAGAAATCAATGCGACCAAGAAAAGCTCTGATCCCGTGACCGGAGTCCGATACGAGGAGAAAACCCCCGATCCGGAACCGGGACCAACCCCTGATAATGGAGAGACGCAATCCTCGATAGACACCAATGCTTCAGCCATCTCATTACGAACAGGGTTGGCAGGAAAACAGGCGCGAGGCATCTCATTCACCGTCAAATAAGCAAATTCAACATCACAACCAATCATCAATACGATCAATAGAAGCAACCAAGGAGTACCTATGAGCAACGAAAACGACGACGCCACCCAGCTGGGTTCCATTGGGCGCCATATGAGCAAGCCGCAACAGCCCGGCAATCCGCAGGCACGCCCCGCATTCCAAGCTCCAAGCCTGCCGACGCATCCGCAGGAACAGGACGGAGACGAAGAGGGCACGGTACTCAGCACGCATAACGCAACTCCTTCCAGGCCGACGAGGCCTACGGTTCCAATGGCGCAGCCCATGCAGGCGCAACCGACGCAATCCACTCCAACACAACAGCCGCTACCACAATCGCAATCGGCTCCCGTAATGGCAACGCGCCAATTCCCGCAGACTACGGCACCAAGCGTCAAGCCCGCGCAGCCGGCCATGGCTTCTTCCATGATGTCCGCGCCGCAGGCCGACATCACCGAATTCCATGAACTGTTCGCCCAACTGGTCGGCAACGTCTCCCAAGTCGTGGTCGGCAAGGAACAGCCGATCCGCCAATGCGCCACCGCCATGATCGTCGGTGGCCACATTCTGCTCGAAGACAATCCGGGGACCGGCAAAACGCAGCTGGCCCGCAGCCTCGCCAACTCCATCGACATGTCGTTCAAACGTATCCAGTTCACTCCGGATCTGCTGCCGTCCGACGTGGTCGGCGTAACCTACTACGACCAGAAGAACGGCGAATTCGAATACCGCGAAGGTCCGATTTTCGCATCCATCGTGCTCGCCGACGAAATCAACCGAGCCTCGCCGAAAACGCAGTCCGCACTGCTCGAGGTCATGGAAGAGCAGAAAGTCACCGTCGACGGCGAAACCCATGCGGTACCGCAGCCGTTCATGGTCATCGCCACTCAGAACCCCATCGAACAACTCGGCACCTACAAACTGCCTGAGGCGCAGATGGACCGTTTCCTCATCAAAACAACCATCGGCTATCCGAGCCATGACGTAAGCGTGAACATCCTCAAGCAGGTCAACGTCATCGACCGTGCCTCCACCGTACATGCGGTGCTCACCGGCAACGACGTGCTGCGCATGCGCGCCATCAGCGAAACCGTGCGTCTCGACGACGCGATCATCGAATACATCGTGCGCTTGGTGGAAGCGACGCGCCACAACGAACGCATCCAAGTCGGATCGTCCATGCGAGGCGCGCTCGCACTGACCCGATGCGCCCGCGTGTGGGCCGCGTCCAGCAATCGCGGATACGTGGTGCCCGACGATGTGAAGCAACTGGCCGTCGCCGTGCTCGCACACCGCATCACGCTCACCGCGGAGGCCACATTCGCGGGATCCACCCCCGAACAGATGATCGAACAGATCCTCAATGAAGTGCCTTCACCGACCGTGGGCGCCGCCGCCTGAAACGCACGGCGCAGCCAGCCGCGTACGGCACGGCACACGCGAAGCGCACACCCCACACGAAACGTTCGTAAACCCCCGAAAGGTCAAGCATGCGACAATCCAAAACCATGCAGCGCGGGAGAACCATGCAACGATCCCTGCGACGCATCAAGCATCGCATCAAACGACTGGTCACCTCATACGTGTCGCCGCTCGGATGGGCCGTGACCGGACTCGCCATCGCCTCACTCATAGCGTTCACAATCCTCAGCTGGCATGAACTGCTGACCATGGCGATCGTGTTCGCATGCATGATGGTCGCCGCCATCATGCTGTCGCTCGGCAACACGTCGTTCACCGCCACCATAGACGTGTCCAGCAGGCGCGTCACCGTGTCAGACACGGTGAAAGTCGATGTGTGCGTCGACAATCCAGGGCGCACGCCAACCACATCAGCACGCGGCGACCTGCCCATCGGAGACAGCCACGAACGATTCGCCATCCCCATGCTCGCCGCCGGCCAATCACGCCAAACCACCGTGGAATTCACCGCCGTCTCCCGCGCGGTACTGCCGGTCGGTCCCCTGTCCATACGCAAAGGCGACCCATTCGGACTCGTACGACACGAAAAGAAACTTGTCGACCAAATCAACGTGTTCATCCACCCGAAAACCGTTATGCTGAACACACTCAACGCCGGAATTCCGCGAGATCTCGAAGGCCAGCCAAGCGGCGAAATCGTCGACGACGACCTCGATTTCTACGGACTGCGTGAATACGAGCCAGGCGACGACGTACGCAACGTGCACTGGCTCAGCTCCGCAAAAACAGGCGCACTGATGATCCGTCAATACGAGGCGACCCGACGCACCGACACCGCATTGACCATCAGCGTGAACCCCGACGACTATGTGAGCTCCGACGAATTCGAACTGGCGGTATCCGTCCATGCCTCCATCGGCGTGCAATGCCTGCTCCAAAACCGACCGGTGACCTCACACGCGGGAACCGAACACATCATGCCACGCAACTCCACGGAATTCCTTGACGGCTGCAGCGCCATCTCCCCCGATATCAGCGACAATCCGAATCTGGCGCAAACCACCCTCGCCCATGCCCCCGACTCATCGTTCTACTACATCACCGTCGGCAGGCTCAAAAACATCGACGAAATCAAACACATGGCGCTCGCACTCCCCCGATCCGCAACCTGCGTGGTACTGCAAACCGCCATCGGACAGCCACGCGCCATCAAACGATACGCCGATTTCACCCTGGCGACCGTAGGAAACCTAGACGATCTCCCAATGATCATGGGGGTACTGGAATGAGCACCACAGGACTTTCCACCCACAACACCAACACCGGCGACACCGGCCGCACCACCGGATTCGGCAACACCTTCACCGGAACCGGCACCGGCTCATGGGCCGACTCCACACACTCCGTCATCTGGATGTCACGAGACGGCAAATCACAGGCACTCCCCTACCTACGCCGGACACGCGCCTCGCAATACGCAAGCCTGCTCGTCGCAGCCCTACTCACCCTCGCCGCCGCCAGCAACCTCATCGACGTCTACGGATCGGCCACATCCTGGGCGCTCGCCGCCATTCCGGCCACCATCATCGGATCTCTCGTGGCGCTCGCAGGCACGGTTCCGGCACTTCGTCTCTGGTGGCAGATGCTGTTCATGGCCGTCGCCCAGCTGGTTGTCGGCCCTGTACTGTTCCTCAACGACACCACCATCGCCCATATTGTTCCGACCTTGCGCACGCTTACACAAGGCTGGATGAACATGCTCGGATCGTTCAAATTCATTCTGTCGGTCGAACCTCCTACCGGTACCGCCGATGGCTGTTTGCTGGCCGTATGGACCATCTGCCTGTGGTTCGCGCTACTGACCGGCATTTTCGCAGTGACTGAAGATGGGCGATTCACCATGATCGCCATTATTCCCGTTACCGCCAATCTTGCGATTTGCGCGCTGCTCGGCTCATCTTCCGGCTATTACCGCATGTTCGTAGGCACCATAATGGCGCTCATATTGGTGATTTGGATCAGCGCACGTTGGAAATTACTGGAATTGGGACGTTGGCTCAGTTCCGTCGTGATCGTGGTGCTTTCCGTCGCATTGGCGATTGGAGGATGCCTAGTCGTCGATCAGGACCGCACCATTCTGCGCGACCATTATGATCCGCCGCTTAGCCCGTACAATTACACCAGTCCGTTAAGCGGCATGCGCTCGTACATTACAAACAGTAAGGACGACGTGCTCCTCACCGTCGAAAACCTGCCCGCTGGATCAAGCGTGCGACTAGCGGTCATGGACCGTTTCGACGGCAACGTATGGAATCTGTCCGACTCCACCATGTCGTCGGACTCCTCCAATTACCGACGTGTCGGCACCTCCATCACCAACAATGCCGAAGGCAAGAAATTCACCGCCACATTCACCGTGGACAAAGGACTCAGCGACTACTGGCTGCCCATGGCCGGAGCCGCATCCAGCGTGACATTCGACAACAGCGAAAACTCCGACTCGTTCTACTACAACAGCGACACCATGTCGGCCATCTACCCCTCACGCACCTCCGAAGGTCTCACCTACACGGAAACCGGCATCATGCCAACGGTTCCCACCGACAAACAGATCGCCAAAACAGACGCGGCCGCCATCAGCCAGCCAAAAGCCGAAGATGTGCCCGACTGCGTAGACAAACTCGCCACAGCCATCGCCGGAGGCCAATCCAAAGGCGGCGAAGCGGCCCAGGCCTTAGCCGAAAAGCTCAAAGAATCCGGTTGGTTCTCACACGGATTAAGCGGCGACTACCCGTCAACCGCAGGCCACGGCAACTACCGCATCGACCAACTGCTCGCCGGAACGGCCATGGTCGGAGACAGTGAACAATACGCCTCCGCCATGGCATTGATGGCACGCAGCCTAGGTCTTCCCAGCCGTGTGGTACTCGGATTCCTGCCAAAAGACGACGAAGGTGAAATCAGCGAAAGCCGCACCGAAGAACAAGGAACAACCACCATCACGAAATTCACCGGCAACGACGTGACCGCATGGGTGGAAATCAAACTGGACGGCTACGGTTGGGTGGCATTCTATCCAACGCCAAAGGAAACCAAAGTCCCCGACGAAAACCAGAACCTCACCCCACCGAATCCGCAAACCCTGGTACGCCAGCCCCCGGTACCACTCACCGACCCGCTACGCGACGACACCCAGGCCAAAGGCAAGTCCTCAATCGGCGGAAGCATGGCCGACGAAACCTCAGCCAACCTGTTCTGGCAGCATTTCGGCAGAATCGCAAGAAAAGTAGCCATCTACGGAAGCCCTCTATGGACGCTGCTCATCATATGCGGTCTCCTGCTCGCCATCAAAGCGATCGCACTGGCACGATCAAGAAAACACGGCAGCACGCAGCAGCGTGTGGCAGCCGGCTGGCAATCGGTCGCCGCGCTCGCACGGCAAAGCGGACTCGACATTCGAGGCACACGCAGCGAACAGGCGGTTTCGATCGCGAATCAGATGGATATTTCCCGCGAGACCTTGCTCGCTTTGGGCGCGCAAGCCGATTACGCGGCCTTCTCCGGTAATTTCGTCAACGAAGAGCATGTGCAGCAGTATTGGCGCGATATTGCGCAGGAACGCAAGTACATGCTCAAGTCATTGCCGACGTTACGCCGATGGCGTGCCAAACTTTCGCTTGCCGACGTTTTCCACTTCCGCAGCAACCGCAGCGGGCGGAACAACGGCAGCGATCGGAAGCACAATCGTAAGAAAGGACGGGACTCATGATCTTCCGTAGCATCGAGGCCGGCCTGAATAGCAATGTCGGGTGCAAAAGAAAAAACAACCAAGACAACGCTCTCGCCAGCCGTGGCGTATATGTCGTATGCGATGGCATGGGCGGCGGCAAAGGCGGCGAGCGGGCCAGCGCACAGGTGGCGGCATGTTTCTCGCAGCTTGCCGAACAGCCGTCGCGCAACCGTACGTCCATCGAACATGCGTTGAGCCAATCGCAGCAACAGGTGCTCGAACTTGGCCAGGAGCTTGGCGGCATCGCCGGAACCACCATCACCGGCGTGGTGCTGCCGACTCGCGTTGAAGATAGCGTGCATGAACAAGCCATCGATGAGTACTGCTACGTCATCAATGTCGGAGATTCACGCACCTACCATATGCGCGCCGATGCGGAAGGCCATTGGATGGCGGAGTCGCTGACCCGGATCACACGTGACCATTCCGAACGGCAGAACGCCATCGACACCGGCGAAATGCTACCGGACGAGGCGAACCGATGCATACCGCGCAATATCATCACCCAATGCGTCGGCGCTCCTGACGGCATTCAGCCGGACTGGTATGCGGCGCGCTCCACGGGACGTTTCATCATCTGCTCGGATGGCCTGCACGCGCAGATCGATCGGGAACTGCTCGCCGATGTGGCGGCCGCATATGGCGATCCGCAAGTCGCCGCGGATATGCTGGTGCAGTCCGCGCTCGACGCGGGCGGCAACGACAACGTCACCGTGATTGTGCTTGATATATGCGGCAAATCATCGGATTATTCGGCAAACGACGATTGGAACGTCAGCAAAATCGACGATCACGAGGATATCGGCGATTTACAGGAAAGCACATTGCAAACGTTACGTGCCGTCCAATAATGCGCATGTTCCCGCAATGACAATCGTCAATAATCGGATTTGTCACGTTATATCAGCGTATTCAATACAATATTTACAGAACACGAGATAAGGAGATCATGATGGTCGATTTCGATGCCGCGGTGGCGGCCGTGCAGGATCCGAACGCAGATCCCGTGTTTCTGGCGAAAATCGCTTACGAAAATCCGGAATTCGGCGCGAATGTGGTTGCCAATCCGCGTGCGTACCCAGGCCTGAAGCGTTGGGTCGCCCAGTTCGGCGACGAACGCGCACGTCAGCAGCTGGTCGCGATGGGGTGGCCGGTTCCACAGGACGGAATCATGCAGCAGGAGGCCGAGACGGCTTCTGAACAGACGCAATACCAGATGCCAAGCGAACAGGCGCAATACCAGCAGCCGCAGCAATCATCGGAAGTGCAATATCAGGCGCAGTACCAGCCGCCGGCAACCCAGCAATGCCAGCCTGAGCCGTTTGCGGCAACACCTGCATCGAATATGGCGAACGATGCTTCGACGGAATACGTCGACCCATATACCAACCCCGCAGACCTGTCTGAAGTGGCTGATTTTTCGCCGATTCAGCCGCAAGAGCCAGTCGCGTCGAATGCTGGTTTCACCGCGGAATTGGCCATGACCACGGAAGATCAGATGCTGATGGCTGAAATCGCAAGCAAAGCTCCGGAGCTGCACCCCTTCCTTGCGCGCAATCCGCATATCTACCCGGATCTGCTCAACTGGCTTGCCAGTCTCAATGATTCCGCCATCAACGCAGCCATCCGTCTGCGACGGTAACCCTTGGTAGAACTTGGCAAAAGCCCGACGAAAGCCGCCAAACAAGGCCTAATAAGGCCTAATAAAAGCCGCTTGCATTGGTAAGCTTTCGTACCATAATATGTTCGTTGCGCCGTCATCCTCATTTATGGATTGACGACGCAACATGTATCGCGGCGCGAAGGAAATCAGCGCTGTTCGAAAGTGAAGAACTGGTCTCCGATACGCACCGTGCAAGGCGCGTCAAGCTTCATCGGCTTGCGTTCGACCTTGATCTCCTCATTGCCTTGAATGATGTACGTGCCGTTGAGCGAACCGTAATCCTCGATCCACAATACGCCATCCTGATCGAAGCTGATCGCCGCATGATTGCGTGAGATGGTGCGCGTCGGATCCTCCAACTTCACGAATTTCGCACCTTCCGGCACTTCAGCGGAAGGCTTGCGCCCCAGCAGCACACCCATATCGACGATCACTTCCTGGCCGGTCTGCTCGTTGTAAAGCACATACTCCAGCTTCGGCTGCTTCATGGTGAATGCCGAAGAGAGCACCGTGCCATCCCAGTCGATGTCATCATCGTCATTGACCGGTTCGACGTCGGACGGTTCCAGCGCTGCGGCAGCCTGTTCCACCGGCTGTATGTTCGCCGCATACGATTCCGCGGATTCCTGCACATTTTCCAATGCTTGGAATGCTTGGGATTCCGGTGATTCGTATGTTGGCTGCGATGTTGGCTGCGACTGCGCAGCCTCCGCCATGGCGGGCTCAACGAGAGAAGACATTACTGTGGCATCATCGTCATACCAACCTGGTTCAGGTGGAGGCGGATATGGAAGAAAGCTCATACCTTCATTGTAATTTGCCATGCGATTTTGCGATGAAGATATCCGCTCTGCAATACGTACGGTTCCGCAATAGGCTGACTGTTGTCGTAGGGATCGCAGCAACTGCAGTTCCGCATTAAAAATAGTTCCGCATTAAAAAATGGGGATCAGCTGTTTCCAGCCAATCCCCATTCATGTATTGAGATGATTTCAGACGTTATGCCATTCCATCATCGCTTTTCGGATCACAGGGTGTCGCCCAAATCCATCTGACCGCCATTGTCGTCCAGGAAGTCATCCGGATTGAAGTCGTCGCCGAGCTTCAGATCTCCGAAGTCGATGTTCGAGAAGTCGACTTCGGACAGATCGGCGTCGCCGAAGGCGGCATCGGACTCGTCGCCACCCAAACCGAAGTTCGGGTAGATGGTGTCGCGAATGGCCTTGTCAGGCTCGACCACGGCGTTACGGTAACGGGCAAGGCCGGTACCTGCCGGGATGAGCTTACCGATGATGACGTTCTCCTTGAGGCCCTTGAGGTCATCGACCTTCTGGCTCAGAGCGGCTTCGGTAAGCACGCGGGTGGTCTCCTGGAAGGAAGCCGCGGACAGCCAGGAATCGGTTGCCAGCGAGGCCTTGGTGATGCCCATCAGCTCCGGACGACCGGCAGCAGGCTTGCCACCTTCCTTCACGGCCTTCATATTGGCGGCCTTGAAGCGGGCCTGATCCACCAGTTCACCCGGAAGAAGGTCGGTATCGCCGGAATCGATCACCGTGATACGACGCAGCATCTGGTGCACGATGACCTCGATGTGCTTATCGTGGATATCCACGCCCTGGGAGCGGTACACGGTGTGCACTTCCTCCACAATGTTCACCTGGGCAGCACGCGGGCCGAGGATGCGCAGGATCTTCTTAGGATCGACGGAGCCTTCGATCAGCTGGGTGCCGGCTTCGACATGATCGCCGTCCTTGACCATCATCGGGGCGCGACGGGTCACCGGGTAGGCGATCGGCTCGACGGAATCGTCGTCCGGCTTCAGGATGACCTGACGGCCGCGCTCGGTGTCTTCCACCTTGACCACGCCAGCGAACTCTGCGATCGGGGCCTCACCCTTCGGAGTACGGGCTTCGAAAAGCTCGGTAACACGAGGGAGACCCTGGGTGATATCGGATGCGGAAGCAACGCCACCGGAGTGGAAGGAACGCAGCGTCAGCTGGGTACCAGGCTCGCCGATGGACTGTGCGGCCACGATGCCAACGGCCTCGCCGACATCCACCAGCTTGTTGGTGGCCAGCGACCAGCCATAGCACTTGGCGCACACGCCGCGCTTGGATTCGCAGGTAAGCACGGAACGGGCCTTGACCTCTTCCACGTCGTGGGCAACAAGATCGTTGAGCACGTCCATGGACAGCGCGTCACCGGCCTTGTACAGCACGGTCTCGCCGTCGGCGGGATCGATCACGTCGGTTGCGAGCAGACGGGAGTACGGACCGCCATCGGCGGCCTTGACCAGATGCAGGTTGCCTTCAGCATCACGCTCGCCGACCTTCATCGTCAGGCCACGCTTGGTGCCGCAATCCTCTTCGCGCACGATTACGTCCTGGGAAACGTCCACCAGACGACGGGTCAGGTAGCCAGACTCTGCGGTACGCAGTGCGGTATCGGCCAGACCCTTACGTGCACCGTGCTGGGAGATGAAGTATTCCAGCACGGACAGGCCGTCACGGTAGTTGGACTTCACCGGTCGAGGAATGATCTCGCCCTTCGGGTTAGCCACGAGGCCTCGCATGCCTGCGATCTGGTTGATCTGCATCATGTTTCCTCGTGCACCGGACTGCACGATGATAGCCAGGTTGTTCTTGGAGTCGAAGTGTTCCTCGACCGCCTCAGAAACCTCGCTGGTGCACTTGGTCCACAGGTCGATGAGTTCCTGACGGCGCTCCTCTTCGGTGAGCATACCGATTTCGTAGTTCTCGTTGACCTTGTCGGCTTCGGCTTCGTACTTCTCGATGTACTCGTCGCGCTCGGACGGCTGGATAACGTCGGAGAACGCGAAGGACACACCGGACCACGGTGCGCGGGTGAAGCCCATATCCTTCAGCGCGTCCAGCGTTGCCGCCACCTGTGCGGTGGAGTAACGGGTTGCGATGTCGTCGACGATCTTGCTCAGACGCTTCTTCGGAGCCTGATCGTTCACGAACGGGTAATCCACCGGCAGCGTGCTGTTGAACAGAATACGGCCATAGGAGGTTGCGAAAAGCACGGAACCATCATGGAAGCGCTCTTCCTTCACCACGGCCGGGCTGCCCGGTTCCGGATCGACGACTTCGATTTCGCTCGGCTCCCAGCCCTTCGGCAGCACAAAGTCTTCCGGAAGGCGGATAAGCACCTTGGCCTGCATGTCGATCTCATGCTTGTCGAGGGCCATTTCGGCCTCTTCCAGCGAGGAGAACACGCGGCCCTGGCCCTTG
>OGYU01000167.1_pt1 | contig 53510 bp, 69 predicted proteins | sample 1576581 | NCBI WGS metagenome assembly OGYU01 (sample SAMEA3541547, study PRJEB24748) | human gut metagenome | biome: human gut; feature: human-associated habitat; material: faeces | place: China | collected 2012 | reverse complement strand
GCTCATTCGGCTACGCCATCGTGGCGCTGTGTGCAGGCTTCCTGTTCAATATCAACCCGCTGCTGAACTTCTGGGTCGGCTCCATCTGCGGCCTCGGCATGCTGTGCATCTACGCTTTCTGGGTTCCGGCCGAGCAGAAGGAAGAGCTCAAGAAGGAAGCTGATCCGAACGCGGCTCCGACCAACCCGTCCTTCAAGGAAATGATTTCCGTTCTGAAGATGCCGACCCTGTGGGTGCTCATCGTTTTCATGCTGTTCACCAACACCTTCTACACCGTGTTCGATCAGCAGATGTTCCCGAACTACTACGCTTCCCTCTTCTCCACCACTGAAATCGGCAACGCCACCTACGGCACCCTGAACTCCTTCCAGGTGTTCCTCGAGTCCGCCATGATGGGTGTTGTTCCGATCATCATGAAGAAGATCGGCGTGCGCAACTCCCTGCTGCTCGGTGCAACCGTGATGTTCCTGCGCATCGGCCTGTGCGGCGTGTTCCACGATCCGGTCAGCGTCTCCATCGTCAAGCTGTTCCACTCCATCGAGGTTCCGCTGTTCTGCCTGCCGGCATTCCGCTACTTCACTCTGCACTTCGACACCAAGCTGTCGGCAACCCTGTACATGGTGGGCTTCCAGATCGCTTCCCAGATCGGCCAGGTGATCTTCTCCACCCCGATGGGCGCCCTGCATGACGCCATGGGCGATCGCCCGACCTTCTTCACCATCTCCGGCATCGTGCTGGCAGCCCTGATCTACGGCTTCTTCGTGATCAAGAAGGACGACCAGGAAGTCGGCGGTGATCCGTTCTACACCGACAAGCAGCTCAAGGCCCAGGCCGCTGCAGAAGCGAATGCCTGAACGCAATCGCAAGTCCAGCCAAGAACATAACTGAATCGTGCTGCTCGAAGCGTTTCCCCTTTTTCCGCTTCGGGCAGCATTCTTACAACTTTTACTCAAAACTCAATAAGCAGCAATTCAACAATCACAAGAAAGGCTATTCAACGATGACTGGCTTCACCCCGGACGCACCCGTCCTTCACGAAATCAAGAACCACAGCGAAGCCCTGGCACAGGCGGAAGCAGGCGTTGCAGCCATGGCCGCCGAACGCAACAACCGCTGGTACCCGAAGTTCCACATCGCATCCAACGGCGGCTGGATCAACGATCCGAACGGCCTGTGCTTCTACAAGGGCCGTTGGCACGTGTTCTACCAGCTGCACCCGTACGGCACCCAGTGGGGTCCGATGCACTGGGGCCACGTCTCATCCACCGACATGCTCAACTGGAAGCGTGAGCCGATCATGTTCGCCCCGACCCTCGAAGAGGAAAAGGACGGCGTATTCTCCGGTTCCGCAGTGATCGGCGATGACGGCGAACTCAAGTTCTACTACACCGGCCACCGCTGGGCCAACGGCATCGACAACACTGGTGGCGACTGGCAGGTGCAGATGATCGCCGAACCAGACAACGACGAGCTGACCAGCGCCACCAAGCGCGGCATGATCATCGACTGCCCGACCGACAAGGTCGATCACCATTACCGTGATCCGAAGGTCTGGAAGACCGGCGACAAGTGGTACATGACCTTCGGTGTCTCCTCCGCTGAAAAGCGCGGTCAGATGTGGCTGTTCTCCTCCGATGACATGGTTCGTTGGACCTACGAGCGTGTGCTGTTCGAACACCCGGATCCGAACGTCTTCATGCTTGAATGCCCGGACTTCTTCCCGATCAAGGACGCCGAGGGCAATGAGAAGTGGGTCATCGGCTTCTCCGCCATGGGCGCAAAGGCCTCCGGTTTCATGAACCGCAACGTTTCCAACGCCGGCTACATGATCGGCACGTGGACCCCGGGCGAGGCGTTCCAGCCGGAAACCGAGTTCCGCCTGTGGGATTGCGGCCACAACTATTACGCTCCGCAGTCCTTCAACGATGGCGAGCGCCAGATCGTATACGGCTGGATGAGCCCGTTCGTTGAGCCGATTCCGATGCAGGATGACGGCTGGTGCGGCAACCTGACCCTTCCGCGTGAGATCACCCTGGGCGCCGACGGCGATCTGCACACCGCTCCGGTTGTCGAAATGGAAGGTCTGCGCGAGAACACCACCGATTTCGGTGCGATCTCGCTGGACGTCAATGGCGAGCAGACCATTGCCGACGATGCCGAAGCCGTGGAAATCGAAATGACCATCGATCTCAACGCTTCCACCGCGGAACGCGCCGGTCTGAAGATTCACGCGACTGAGGATGGCTCTTACACGTATGTGGCGTTCGACGATCAGATCGGCCGCGTGGTGATCGACCGTCAGGCCGCAGCTCAGGGCGATCGTGGCTACCGTACCGCGCCGCTTTCCGCCGAAGAACTGGCTTCCGGCGAGCTCAAGCTGCGCGTGTTTGTGGATCGCGGCTGCGTGGAAGTGTACGTAAACGACGGCCGTCAGGCCATGAGCTCCTTCAGCTACGCTTCCGAAGGCCCACGAGCCATCAAACTTGTTGCCGAATCCGGCACGCTTGAGGTCAAGTCCTTGAAGCTCCACACCATGAAGTCCATCGGACTGGAGTGAAGCTGATCCAGGGCAGTAGCAAGGGGTAAAGAGTAAGGCGGGTTTCGTGTCGAATGAGATACGAAACCCGCCTTTCGTTTTGGTTTGGAACGTGGTTTAGGGAGTGCTTTATACTAACACCCCGGTAATGAACTTTTCTGACCGGAACGCGGGCAGGCTCCTCACCTTACTGATTTCTCGCCACCGGTCACGTGCGCGCCCACTATGGCGCAGAAAGCAAGGTGAACGATGGCGGTTTCGCACGTTCAACGCAGGGATTCGACAACAGGATCCATACCCTCAAACACGAGTTCGCACATGGGTTCAGGCATGGCTGCGAACACGAATTCAAAAGCCGGCATTGTCGCAAAACTTCTCGAAGCTTTGTCCGCCTTTGCTCACGTTTGCAAACGCCGTATTCCCACGGTTATTGCAGTAGTGCTGTTGCTGGCGGTATGGGAGGCGTGGGTCCGCATCGGCAATGTGCCCAGCACCATGATCGCCGCGCCAAGCGAAATCGCACAGGCCACCGTCGAAACATGGTCGACGTTATGGCCTGCCACGCAAGTCACTTTGCTTGAAGGTACCGTCGGATTCCTGTTCGCCGTACTGTTCGGCATTCTCATCGGCATACTGCTGTACTGCTCATGCATTGCGAACGCCGCATTGCTCCCGTTGCTTTCAGCTGCGCAGACCATGCCGTTGATTTCCATCGCTCCCCTATTTTTGATCTGGTTCGGTTTTGAAATTTCCGGAAAAATCGTGATTGTAACGGTATTCGGCTTATTCCCGATTGCAGTGCAGACGATTCGTGGGCTTGAAGCGGTCCCCCAGTTTTATTCGGATGTTGCGCTGACTTGTGGCGCCACGAAAGCGTGGACACTGTGGCATGTGAAGCTGCGTGTGGCCGCTCGTCAGATTTATGGCGGCATCCGCGTTTCCGCCGCATACATTTTCGCCACCGCCGCCACCGCAGAATATTTGGGCGCGCGCAAAGGTCTTGGCATTTGGCTACAGGCCGCCTACAACTCGTTCCGCACACCGCTGATCTTCTCGGCGACGCTGGTCATCATCGCCGTCACCGGCGTTCTGATGTGCCTGGTGAACCTGAGCGAACGCGTCCTGCTCGGCCCAGCTGATGCCGACGCCGATCCCGATGCAGACCAGTAAGTCAAACACGCCAAACATCATCGGCCTTCTGCAAACGCAGCATTCGCAGCATTCGCCACTCCGCATTGCATGTCGGTCACGCTGCCTACGTATAATAAAATCCGCTGTTAAGCCAATGTGTGGCAAACCGGCAATATTCCACGCCTTTCACTAGGCACCGTAAGGAATGTCGGGGGCATTGGGCGAGCGGGGGCCCGAGGCCCTTCGTATCGTTTTCTGCCCGAACTCCGCTCGCAGCATATCCCTAGAAAACGATAGAGAATACAGATTCAAGGGAAATCGCTTTATGAGCATCTTCAGCAGGCATGACGCCACCGCACGTACTCACATCGCAAGCACAATAATCGCACTCTTCAGCGCAATCGCCATGTTGTTCAGCGTTACCGCATGCGGACAAAGCAACGATTCCGCAACAAGCACAGCATCTGGCAGCAGCGATCTGACCAAAGTGACCTTCATGCTGTCCTGGGCGCCCGACACCAATCATATCGGCGTATATGTGGCGAAAAACAAGGGTTATTTCAAAGAGGCAGGTCTTGACGTTGATATCGTGGCCGTGGCACAGGCCGGTGCCGAACAGGCCGTGAACAACGGCGTGGCCGACTTCGCATTGTCGAACCTCACCAACGTAAGCACGTACGCTGTTAAGGGCGCAACCATCAAGCAGGTACTGCAGGTACAGCAGAAGCCAAGCGCCATCTGGTGTTCGCTCGCTTCCAACACTGAAATCAAATCCCCGAAGGATTTCGACGGCAAGACTTTCGCCACGTTCGGATCCAACGAATCCGATGCGGTGATCCGTCGCATGATTCAGTCGGACGGAGGTAAGGGCGAATTCGACAAGGTGACCGTCGGCACGTCCACGTTCCAAACGCTGTCCAGCAACAAGGCTGATTTCGGTGGTTTCTATGCCACTTGGGAGGGTGTGCAGGCCGACATGTACGGTCCGAAGCTCAACTGCTTTACCGAACCGGATTACGGCGTTCCCGGCAATGCCGACACTATTGGCGTGATCACCAGCGACAAGACGATTTCCAACAATCCCGAACTGGTGAAGAAGTTCGTACAAGCCACCAAGAAGGGCTACGAGTACGCATATTCGAATCCTGACGATGCAGCGAAGATCCTTGTGAAAGAAGCTCCCGACGCGAATCTCAAGCTTGATTTCGTCAAGAAAAGCATGAAAACCATTGTGGACGGTCAGTATTGGGGCGATCCCGCCAAGATCAAGGATGGTTCGTTCACGTTCGGTACGAACGACGTTGAAGGCGCCCAGCAGTATTTCGACTTCCTCGCTCAGGAAGACGCCTACACCGATTCGCATGACAAGGTGGTGCACGACGCTCCGCAAGCCAAGGATCTCGCCACCGACGAATTCCTGAAATAATCGGGTTTGAACGAGTAGGTTTGTAACCTGTTTAGGTGCGAATAATCGAAAATATTGGAATACGGCATCCTGCATTTTTATTTCATGCCCAACACTGCTTGCTCAGTTCGGGTTGAACATGGTTTGTGGGATGCCGCACCATTATGCGTTGCATTTGGCTTCATTGCACGAGTTTGATTAAATACAAATATGACACGACTGATTCTTGATGTGGACACCGGTATCGACGATGCACTGGCGTTGGCATACCTTGCGACGTTCGACACTGTTGACGTGCTTGGCGTGATCGGCACGTACGGCAATGTTTCCGTCGACACTGCGGTTCGCAATACTTCGTATGTGCTGGAACGGTTGGGGCTTCGGCACATTCCAGTGATACGTGGATCGTCACATCCTTCATGGGCTCGGTGTTTCATTCCGGATGCAGGTTGTGCGCAGTTTCACGGCACGGACGGATTGGGAGGATTCGGCCCGGCTTGCGATAGTTCGTCTTCGGATACTGCTTTTTCAGATATTTTTTCGGATAATTCCGGTTCTGATACTGTTTTTTCTCGTGATTATCGTAGTCTGATTTCCGTTGGCGGATATGCGTTGGATGATGTTCATGCGAATCCTGCGGTTGATTCGTTTGAATTGTCGCTTACTACGGATTCGGCTTCTTTTATTCATGCTGATGATTCTTCCGCCGACTCGGTTTCCGAAGGCGTGCAGTTCATTATTGATCAGGTTCGCGCTTATGGTTTCGACGTCACTGTGGTTGCGACCGGTCCGCTGACCGATATTGATGCTGCGATCGCGGCCGCACCGGATATTGCCGGCAAACTCAAACTGGTGATGATGGGCGGCACGTTGACGCAGGAAGGCAACTGTTGGGATCTGACTGCGGAAACGAACATCATTCAGGATCCGGAAGCCGCAGATCGCGTGTTCCATTCCGGTGCCGACATCACCATGGTCGGCTTGGACGTAACGCATCAATGCCTGATGGGTTCCGATGCGACCCGTGCTTGGCGCGAAGCAGCGAATGCTGACACACTTACCAGCTCGACCGCATCCCAAGTCGCTGATTCACTTGATGGTTCAGCTGGTAGTTCAAATGCAGCTTCAGCTCGAACCTCGAGTGTGGCTGCAAGCCCATCTGCTTCCGATGTGCGCGTATTCCTCGCCGACATGGCTGATTTTTCCATTGCCGCAAACCTCAAGGCCGACGCGCGACTGTTTTCACAGGGCATGCCATTACATGATCCGCTGGCCGCCGCCGTTGCCGTGGACCCGTCGCTGGTGACCTGTATCGACCTACCAATGAAAGTCGAACTCGAAACCGGCGATTTCCACGGCACCCGAGGCCGAACCATCGGCGATCCCGCCGGACTGATCGACTCCAACGCACCCCGCATCCACGTAGCCTTCCAAGTCGACTCCTCCCGTTTCGTCCCCACCTTCACCACCCGAATCAGCACGTTGTAACAAACAAAACGGGGAGAACATTATGTTCTCCCCGCAGTTAACCTAATCAACTCAGCAAAAACTACTTTTTGACGCCGCCGAAACGACGGTCGCGGTGAATGTAGTGGTCGATCGAACGCCATAGCACGTCTCGACCGCAATCGGGGAACAGTTCCGGCACGAAATCAAGTTCGGCATATGCCGCTTCCCACGGCAGGAAGTTCGACGTGCGCTGTTCGCCGGAAGTACGAATCACCAAATCGCAATCAGGAATATCAGGATTGTACAGGTGTTCGGAAATCATTTTTTCCGTTACGCGATCGCCGGAGATCTTGCCGTCACGCACTTCCTTTGCGATTGCCGCGCAAGCATCCGCGATTTCGGCACGTCCGCCGTAATTCAGGCAGAACACCACGTCGATGGTCGTGTTGTTTTTGGTACGTTCCTGTGCTTTTTCCAATTCGTCGATAACGGATTTCCATAGTTTCGGACGTCGGCCGGACCAGCGCACGCGCACGCCCCACGCGTTCATCTGCTCCACACGACGGTGGATGATATCACGCGAGAAGCCCATCAGGAAGCGCACTTCCTGCGGGGAACGCTTCCAGTTCTCCGTGGAGAACGTATACAGCGACAGGTAACGCACACCGGCTTCGATGGCACCTGCGATGGTGTCGAACACCACCGGTTCGGCAGCCTGATGCCCGTCGGTGCGAATCAGCCCACGCTGCTGCGCCCAACGACCATTACCGTCCATGATCACGCCGATATGGCGCGGAACCTTGTTCTTCGGAAAATCAGGAATAATCGACGGGTCAGAAAATGGTGCCGCCGGAATGTCAAGGGACTTGTAATCCACGTTCTCAAAAGCCATACCCGCTAATCTAGCAAGCGCATGGAACGAATCGGACGTTCCAAATAGTATTCACCCCATTTTTCCACCATTTGTCGGGTTTCCGGAAGCAACGCCGTGCCGTCCAGCTCTCCCCAATCGCCGTCTACAAGCGCCTGCAACTGGCAGATCGCATTCCACGAAACGTCAAACGATTCACGAATATGATCGGTCAAACACATCAGGCCACCCGCGGAAATCGAAAAGAACCATGGACGATCAGCAGAAATCGGCTCCCCGCACACCACGCAGGCACGCAAACGCGGCGTCCAGCCAGCGATCGCAAGAGCACGCATCACGTAGGAATCGCCAATCGCAGCAGCCTCATGCGTATGCTTGGAAAGGGCATTCAACGCTCCCAACACCAGCCGATACTGTGCCACGGAACGCTCCTGCTCCGTCACTACCAGCTTGTCAGCGGTTTCGCAAATCACATTCGCTGCGGTATACGCCTTGAAATCGGTGCAGATGCCTCTCGCATACGCCGACACCGACTCGGCTTGGGAAATCACATCAAGCGAACGCCCTTCCGCAATAAGCAACGAGACGCGCATGAAAGGCTCCAAACGACCTCCGAAACGCGATTTGGTTCGACGCACACCTTTGGCGACGGCGCGGATTTTGCCATGGTCACGTGTCAGCAAAGTGACGATACGATCAGCTTCGCCAAGTTTGACGGTACGCAAGACCACGCCCTCGTCCTGATACAACGGCATTCACACACCTCCTTCGCCTCGACTCGTTTTCTTAACTGAACTATCTATACTTTCCGCACGTTCTCGCGCCAGCCGCACTCTCCCGCGATATCAGTAAATAAACAATCCCCAGAACGCGAACACCAACAGCACATACAGCATGGTGACCGCCGTGATCCAAAACATCACACGGCCGAACCTCGTCGACGCGAGCACCGGCTGGCGGCCACTCACAATCGCGCCTATAGCCCCCTTACGCGGTGGCCATTGTGCAAGACCACGATTCGTCGCCTCCTCGATAAGACGCACGAACACGCGAGACCACGCCCACACCACAACAACACACACCATTTGAATAACCGGCCAACTCCAATACATCATGCCCGGATCCTCGGCGGGAGCGCCACCCCACGCTAGCTTGACCACGCCCATAACCACTTCGCCCAATCCTGCACCAAACAGCACAAAAGTGGCCATGGTGGCAACGGCAAGCGTAATCAACGCATTTTTGAACACAGGTCTCAGCCCCAACACATATCGGCGTCGATGCGCATGCGCCCAAATCTTACGTACGAGCACAATCAGCCACAGCACGGCGATCACCAGCAGCAACAGCACCATGCTGGCATGCAGCACCACGAGATAAATGGTCAGCCCGCTGTTCGCCTGCAATTCCAACGGCACCGCAATCGACTGATACAAGTTGGTACCGGCCACACGCTCGCTGGTCTGCTGCAGTCCCCGCGTGATGCCGACAGCCCAACTGATTACATCATCCACGTAGGCGTCGGCGAACGGAGTGCCGCTGTTGGATTCGTCGCCGAGTCGGAGCACATGGTTGGCGATGGGGTATGTGCGCACGGTCACGTCCCAATTGCCCGCCTTATGCGCCATGTCGATGATTTTCTCCGTACCTTCCACCTGCGCGGTCATCACGTCTTTGGTGCCGTATGCCACAAGCGTGGGAATGGAATAGGCTTGGGGATTCAACGTGTCGAGGTCGAGATTGGTCAGGCCGAACAATTCCGCATCGATGTTGAACGCGCGGCGCACAATGGACTGGTATCCATCATGCGCTCCGACCAGCGCGAAATCCTGTGCGGCAAGGAATCCCAACGAATGTCGTGGCGAATACACCATTGGGCTCAGCAACACCTGGAATGCCACGTCGGGGTCTTGATCAAGCAGATATGAGGAAATCCAGGTGCTTTCGGAAGTCGCGTAAATGCCGACATTCGAAGCGTCAACGTTGTCGAGATCACGCAACATGGTGATGACCTGATCGTAAATGGCCGCGGAGCCCGGGTAATCACGGGTCGCATCGTTGGTGGACCATACCGGCTTGTCGGGCACGGCCGTCACGAAGCCTGCGGATGAGAGATCGGTGGCCATGTCTCCAAATGAGTTGTCACAGGTACCATATCCGGCACCATGCATGAACACCACGCCGGGCCGATTGTTTCCCGCGTCTTTCGGCTCTCGAATCAACACTTTGACCTGTTGTATTTCACCGGTTGACGGCTGTTTCGCCTCAATGGTGACATATCGTTGCGTCACTTCGTAATCGCCTCGTTTGGCAAGGGTTTTGCCGGAAGGATTATCGAAGGTCACTGCCGTGTCGGATGATAACGTTTCGATGGTTTGACCGGTTGGCTCGTACTTCCATGACGATGCCGTCAAATTGGATACCGACACCAGAATGCCCAGCAGGATGATGAAGATAGGCAGACTGACCATCAGCCGTCTGCTCCTCGTCCACTGACTGGATTGGCTCTCCGCGCTGGACATGACTGACTGACGTTCCTGATCTGACACGCCGTTCATTGTACCGACTCCAGCTGAAATGGCAATCGACAACCAGCAAAACCAGCGGGCGGCCGATCACAATCTGCAATCGACCGCCCGCGGTCAGCGAAATCAACAATTACCTTGCGCCACCGGCACCACCACCGGTCCTGTGGCGTTGACGGGCACCTGTCCGTCCGCTTCCATCTGCGCGGCGATCTCCTGCGCTTTGACCAGCAGCGTTTCCACAATCTGGTCTTCCGGCACGGTTTGAATGACTTTGCCCTTGATGAAAATCTGTCCCTTGCCGTTGCCGGATGCCACACCCAAATCGGCTTCACGGGCCTCGCCCGGACCGTTGACGATGCAGCCCATAACAGCCACGCGAATCGGCGCGGTCACATCCTTTAAACCTTCGGTCACCGCATTGGCCAACTGAATCACATCAACCTGGGAACGACCGCAGCTCGGGCAGGAGATAATGTCGAACTTGCGCGGACGCAATCCCATGTATTCCAGCAGCTTGCACCCGACTTTCACTTCTTCGACGGGCGGTGCCGACAGCGAAACGCGAATCGTGTCTCCAATGCCTTCAGCCAGCAGCGCACCGAATGCCAAACAGCTTTTGATGGTGCCCTGCCATGCCGGTCCAGCTTCGGTGACACCAAGATGCAACGGCCAATCACCCTTGGAAGCGAGCAGACGATACGTTTCCACCATGGTGATCACATCATGATGCTTGACGGAAATCTTGAAATCATGGAAGCCGACGTCTTCGAACATGCGCGCTTCCTTCATGGCGGACGCAACCAGTGCCTCCGGCGTCGGACCGCCATATTTCGCATACAGTTCCTTATCGAGCGAGCCCGCGTTCACGCCGATGCGCAACGAAATGCCCGCGTCCGTGGCGGCTTTGCAAATGGAAGGGCCAACCTCGTCGAATTTGCGGATGTTGCCGGGGTTCACACGCACCGCAGCGCAGCCCGCGTCAATGGCCTGGAACACGTATTTGCTTTGGAAATGAATATCGGCGATGACCGGAATCGGTGATTTCCTTACGATTTCCGGCAATGCGTCGGCATCATCCTGGCTTGGTACGGCCACGCGCACGATATCGCAGCCGGCTGCGGACAGTTCCGCGATCTGCTGCAATGTCGCGGGAACATTGGCTGTCAGCGTATTGGTCATGGATTGCACCGAGATTGGCGCTCCCCCGCCGACTGGAACGGGACCGACCATAATACGGTGCGATTTGCGGCGCGGATGCAGCGGGCTTTCGCTAATGGCTGCCTCACCGGTTTTACGGAACGGCTTTTCGATTTCTGGCATACGTCAAATCCTTGCAATAACAAGGCTCCCGACTTAGGGAGCCTTGCGTCACTTACGTTTCGTCTGTTTGTTTTGTTTCGTTTTCCGTTACTTGTTTATCAGGTCGTCGGCTCGACGACGGGCTTCCAGCTCGAGTTGGCTCATTTCCTCCACGGAAGCGAATAGCGGATTGCCGCGCAGTTCCGCATCCATTTCGTCCAACACTTCCTTGACGGTATCGACGATGCCGAGATATGGCAAGCGATGTTCGAGGAAGGCGTGAACGGCCTGTTCGTTGGCAGCATTCAGCACGGCCGTATGCTTTTCGGAAGCTTCCAAGCAATGTCGAGCCAAGCTCACTGCGGGGAATGCCTCATCGTCAAGCGGTTCGAACGTCCACATGGCGGCTTTCGTCCAATCACAGGCCGCTGCGATGTTGCCAAGTCGTTCGGGAGCCGATAGGCCAAGCGCGATCGGCAGACGCATATCAGGCGGTGAAGCCTGTGCGATGGTGGCGCCATCGCGGAATTCCACCATGGAATGCACGATGGATTGCGGGTGCACGGTCACGTCGATACGGCTCGGAGGCACGTCGAACAGACGGCTCGCTTCGATGACTTCAAGCCCCTTGTTCATCAACGTGGACGAGTTGATGGTCACCACCGGACCCATATTCCAAGTAGGGTGGTTCAACGCCTGTTCAGGCGTGATGTCGGTCATCTGCTCGCGTTTCCAACCGCGGAACGGACCTCCGGAAGCGGTGACCACGAGTTTCGACACTTCACCGTGCGTGCCCGAACGCAACGATTGCCAGATGGCGGAATGTTCGGAATCAACCGGATTGATCTGCTGCGCACGAACCTGTGCGTCGAACAGCAGATGACCGCCGGCCACAACGGATTCCTTGTTGGCGAGCGCCAGCTGCGATCCTGCCTGCAGTGCCGCAATCGAAGGTTCAAGGCCGATGGATCCGGTAATGCCGTTCAACACCACGTCGGCACCGGATCCGGCCATGGCGATTACCGCTTCCGGCCCGGCCATGATTTCCACATGGCTTGCGCCGGCTTGGTTTAGCGCATCTTGGAGCGCATGGACCGCGTTTGTGTTGAAGATGGCGACTTTCGAAACGTGAAATTGGACCGCCTGTTGGGCCAGAAGTTCCACGTGGGAGCCGCCTGCCGCAAGTCCGACCACGTTGAAACGGTCGAGATGGCGGGAGATGACGTCAAGTCCTTGGGTGCCGATGGATCCGGTGGATCCCAGAATGACTACGGTTGAGGTTTGCATGGGTTATGCGTGTGCTCCGTATTTGTTTTGGATTATTCGTGTGAACGCGAAAACAGGCTGACGGTCACGTCAGCCTGTTCAGTGCGATTGCCTATTCAAAAGAGGGGAACGACAGGTCGGGAATATCGACATCCAGATTGCTGTTGGATGCTTCGAACATCGGATTGGTTGCCGGCTTGGTTTCGTTCTTCTTCTCTTCCTCTGCCGGTTTCGCCGGTTCAACGGGAGTTGCCGTTGTCGAGTGATCTGCGGAGGTTGCTGGTTCCAGCGTGAAGGAGGGTGGGACGGTCGGCAAGGTTCCGAGATTAATCGAGTCGGTATTGACCTGCGGAAGGTTCGGCGTCGACAGGCTTGGCATGCGCGGGGTGAACGTGTCTTCGACCGGATCGGGAGCGTCGATGTTCTGGGCCATCTGCGCCAAGGCAGCCAACGAAGAATCGGGAGCGATGTTGATGCCGTGAGATTCTTCCGGCTGATGTGCGACCGAAGTGTCTGGAATCACAGGAGCCGCAGGCGCGGCCGGAGCGTCATAGCTCGGCGCGCCATCATCAGAAAGCGGATTGAACGCTTCGGTTTCCGTTCCTGCGGAAGATGGCTCCTCGGCAACCGCATTGGACGCTTTGAACAGGTGTGCCAACGACTGTTCCGGAGCCGCTGGAGCAACCGGAGCGGCCTGAGGTTCCGGCGTTACAGGAGCTGCCGGAGTTACCGGAGCCGACGGGGTGCTGATGGTTGGCTGGAACACAGGCGGAACCACGGGAGCATACGTCGGCGCAGCGGTTTGAGTGGCCGGAATGCTCACCGGGGACGTTGCAGGCGTGGTGAAAATCTCACGTTCCGCCTTATTCAAAGCGTCGAAGGAGTCAGTGCTGTTTTGAACCTGAGCGGGCTGCGCAATAGGTTCTGCGGAAACGGCTGGAACGGCGAATAACGGCGAGACCACCTGCGTCTCTTGGGATGCCAGACTGGTTGCGGGCGGATTGGCTGCGGCCATCGCGCTTTCGGAGGGCTCGCCCACGAAGTCGGCCACACGAGCATAGGATTCGAGTCTGGTCAGCAGCTGCACGCATTCGTTCAGGTAATAATCCACCTGACGCTCGTCATAGCCACGCTTGCCCTTGCGCTGGGTGAAGATCACATTCGCCACGGTCTGGGAGTTCAGATCGACAAGTTTCTTGGCATCGTCTTCCGACACTTCCTCAACGCCGAGCTCGCCAGCGGCCTTCGTCAGGCACTGATCGACGATGCGATCCACTTGCTTGCGGTCATAGCTCGGTTCCTTGCCTTCTCCTGGCTTGAAACGTTCGCCGTGCTCACGTTTGGAATGGGCGTCAAGCTGGCGGAACAGACTTTCGGTCTGCGCTTTCCACGCCACACGACCGTGCTGCGAAATCTCCCATGTGGTCTGCTTGTCCACCACGGCGCGCTCCAAACGAGCAAGGGCCGCGTCCACTTGGGCGATCACATAGCCGCCTTTGACCAAATCGAAAGAAACATTCTGAATATCATGCTGGGTGAGTTGCGCTCCCTCACCTTCGTACAGCATGTGCGCACGCTCAAGAAAAGCGTCCACCTGTTCGGAATCATACCCCCACTTGCGCTTTGAAGTACGAGCGATCCCCGATGCGTTCCTCTCGGATTCAGGTTCCTGCGCCATTGGCTATCGACCTCCTACTGCACTACTCAACGTCCTTACTCTACGTGATTGATTCGACGCTTTTGGCTTTCTTGTGGAAAATTCAGCGAATCGACACTCAAATCACACCATTTTTCACGCATTTACTATGGAAGGAACCCCTATTGGGCAGCGCGACACACGTTGAAGCTGTCGCAGGCAACGAATACTGTACAGTAGAGTTTTGCGGGCGATTAGCTCAGTTGGTTAGAGCGCCACCTTTACACGGTGGATGTCGGGGGTTCGAGTCCCTCATCGCCCACCTCACGGAATCCTTGAGATTCCAACGATTCAAACATTCCGAACATGTGCGGCATTCGCCTGTGCCCACATTTTGCCCACATCCTGCGAAGCGACCTGCACCGCAGCGTCGATGGTGCGCGCCACATCATCCAGATCCGAGTCGAACAAATCCGCATAGACGTCCAACGTCATGGCCGCCGACTTGTGTCCAAGCATCCGCTGCAAAGCCTTGATGTTCGCTCCTGCATGCACCGCGATGGATGCGGCGGTGTGCCGCAGATCATGCGGCGGCAGGGGCTCCACGCCCGCCCTCCTGCACGCGCTGATGAACCACGTACGGTTCGATTTCGCCCCCGCAGCAGACTGGTTGCGCGGAGGACGGCCAAGATGGTCACGGAACACCCAATCGTTTTCACGCTTGCCTGCCAGCACGGGAAGCAGCGCCTCGCCGACTATGGATGGCATGGGCACGTCACGCATCTCATGCGACTTCGGCGAGGTCTCCGACCATTCGCTGCCGATTCTCGTGATATTGCGCCGCACGTGGATTCGATGGCGTCCATAGTCCACGTCCTCCACCCTCAAGCCGCACATCTCACCCCAACGCAGGCCGCACAGTCCAAGCACCAGCACAAGCGCCTTGCGGTCGGTCGGCTGGATACGCGCCCTGCCGGCCTCATCCGCGACGGCCAGCAGTTGCTCGACGGTCAGATACCGGTGCAGTCTCCTGCCCTCACGCCTGGGCAATGCCAGATCGTCGGTCGGAGCCTTGGCGATGAGCCTGTCCTTGACGGCGAGATCGCAGACGCCTTTGAGCACGCCGACGATCTTGAGCACCGTGCTTGGAGCCAGCTTTTCCGCCTTGCCGCTGATAAAGGCCTGCAATTCCCTGTGTGTGATGGAGCCTATCTGCCGCGCCGCGTATTCCGGCTCCACATGCGTCTTCCACGTGGCTTCGTCGGTGCGGATGGTGTTTGGCTTGAGGATCGGACGTCGTGAGTCCATCCACTCGGCGTAGATGTCAGACACCAGGGTGCGGCCGGCTGACTGGTCGACGAAGCTGCCGTCCCTTTTGGCGGCGTTGACGTGCTGGTCTCCCCATGCGTCGGCGTCCATCTTGCGCTTGAAGCCGCGTTTGCCGGTCGCGCTGCCGTCCGGCTTGCGGTAGCGCACCTCGTAGCGTTTGCCGCTTTTCGTCGTGTATTGGCGGATTGTGTAGGCCATGCTTGCCCCTTCGTTTGCGTGGCATCAAGTCTATCAATCCGTTGATTTTTTTCTCTGTTTTTTGTGTTTCGGCTTGCAATACTTTATTTACTATGCTAATATAGTTTATATCAAGGAAAGGAGGTGAACATGACACCATCGGAGATAATCACCAGCATCTCGCTTCTCGTCGCGAGCCTCGCGGCCCTCATCAAAGCAGTGACCGGACTCATCAAGGAGATGAGACGGAAACCGAAGAAGAGGAAGTGAGCAAGGGTTCCGGCCAGACTTGGGGGCCGGAACCCCATATCTCCGATTATGCCATGGAACATCATGAGAACGGAATCGATAGTCAGCGCGGTGTTCGCGCTCGGAACCGCCGCCAGCGCATGGTTCGGCTGGCCGTTCGCGCTCACCGCCGGATGCGCCATCGTCAGCGCCGTCTTCGCGCTCATCGCCGGAAGGAAGGACTGACATGACCATCGAATACCTGAGCGTCACCGACGTGGCCAAGCGCCTCGGCATCAGCACCGCCGCCGTCAGCGCCTACAAGCTCCCACAACCGGACGCCCTAATCGGCCGCACGCGCGGCTGGCTGCCAGAGACCATCGACCGGTGGAACGCCAGCCGCCCCGGTCGAGGCGTCGGCGGCGGACGACCACGCAAGAGAGCGTCCGAATAAACGAAAAGACGCCCCTCCCCGGCCGTGCGTCAGAGAGGGGCGTTGGACAAGAGGGGTACGACACGCCCGACTTGAAATGATACTATTGGTATCATATACTTGTAATCACAAGGCGGGAGGCGCTAGGCATCCCCACAGACTCAAGGAGACTGAAATGACCCACCTCAATGGCAGCGAGAAGCAGGTCGCATGGGCGACCGACATTCGCAAGGAATTCATCGAAAAGACCAAGGCCGACATGAAGTCGGCCGACAAAAACGACGTGCTCGACATGAAGGCCATGCTGAAGGTCGCCGACAACATCACCGAAGCGGCCGACTGGATCAATGCGCGCCGCAACGTCAGAATCATGTTCTTCGACCGAGCCGACTTCTGGGAGGCCAGAAGGGAGATCAAGGCCGCGGAGAAGCCGGCGGAAAAGGAGGATTCCGGCAGGAAGCCGAGCGTCCGTGACATGCTCAGGGCAAAGATCGCCGAAAAGGACGGTGGCGGCGCCTCCGCCCAGACGGACGAAGAGCCGCGCATCGTCTACGACCTCTCGGACTGGGACTTCCTCTCCAAGCCTGCGGAGGACCGACCGACCTATCTGCGTTTCACGGCCGATGACAAGGATTCCGGCAGCCACGCCGAGATCATCACCAACCGCCATGGCGAAGGACGTTGGCTGCGGGACTCCACCACCGGTGACTACATCCAGATCTCCGGCACCAGCCAATACCGCCTGCCGCGCACGAAAAACGCGCTGGAGTGCCAGCTGGCCTTCCGTCTGAGGAGGTAATGAAAAAGGCCGGTGAAAAACACCGGCCATAATCCCCACCAATGTGGGGAACACTACGAATCCCAAATCTTTTATGGGATCATCCCCACAAGCGTGGGGAACATGTCTTAAAAGACACTTCAAATATAACACATTTTGGGACACTGAAGTGCAGGACAATCTCGATAGGAGAATGACATGACATTATCCAAGGCCCAGTTCCGCGAGACCAGGGAACGCTGCGGCATCAGCCAGCAGATGCTTGCAAGCAGGGCCGGCGTCAAGGTTTTGAGTGTCAAGCGGTGGGAGAAGCCGGGTGAGGCGGAACCACCGGCAGACGTGCAGGCATGGTTGGAAAGTATGCTCACGCAGCATGTCGAAGCGGTCGAGGCCGCGTTGGATGCGGTGGACGGGATTGAGGAAGCCCAAGGCAATCCGCCTGACCATGTTGACTTGCTCTACTATCGTTCGCAGGCGCATTACGACACGTATGGCCGCGACAAAGGTGATTATGCGATCATCAATGCCCGCAGCCGGGAGATCGCCGCGATTCTTGAAGCGCAGGGCATCGAAGCCAGATTCGAATATCCGGAGGATGATGAAGCCGGTTTCCAGCGGCTTGCGAATACGCGTTGAAACGCAGAAAACGCCCCTCCCCCAGCAATGCTGAGAGAGGGGCATGTGTTGTTAAAAAATGGGTGTAAAAAATTCCACGGATACTATAATTCCGCAAATTTTTCCACGCCGAGGTTGATTTTCCGGCGCGAGGTTGAGTTTCACACCCTGCAAATCACTCACGGTCAGGCGTTGCGCAGCGGGTTGTAGGCGACGCCAAGACCGCTGGCGATGAAGCCCGCCACGGTCGAAATGTATCCGCCGACAGCCGCATCACCGAAGGTCATGAAGCCAAGGCCAACGCACGAAGCGATCAGACCCAAGACATAGACCACGGTCCTAACCTGCTTGCTGAAGACCGGAGTGTATGCGTCCGGCGGCTGGTTGTCCTGACCATCCTCACGTTCGTTGGTCAGATTATTGACGGTGGTTTCCAAAGTCGTCGGAGCTGCATGTTGAGCCATTAATGCCACCTTCCTTTCATGCTTTGACGAGATACCAGGTTGACTTGTCCGCGGGAGCCAGCGCGACGTAGCGCACTGCTCCGCTATAGGCCACATAGCGGCCCCAGATGTAGCCGTCCGCCACCACGCCCCAACGGTCCAGATTGACGGTCTGGCCGTTGGAATACGTGGCGACCACGTTGCCGGAGAGGCTCGGCTGGTCGCGGACGTTGAGCTTGTCCACGGCCACGCGGTACGCGCCCTGCAGCACGTTCGCGGAGGACGATGCCGTGGCGGACTGCGTCGGCTGAGCAGCGGACGTCGGCGCGCCGGTCATCCTGTCATACCATGCCTGGGCGCGAGCCATGTAGTCCGCGTTCTGGCCTCCCGCGATGGATGCGGGGCAGGCGGTCGCGGAGAAATGGCTGTGCGGGAACACGTTGACGCCCCACTGTGGCCTGCCGAGGCCGTAATGCTTGCAGAGCGCGGCCACGAGATGCGCGCCGTTGTCCAACGTCGCCTCGGAGATCATCCACGGACTGGACGATATGTCGGCATGCTCCACGCCGATGCTGGTCAGGTTGGACGGCCAGTCGCCGGTATGCCATGCGGTATCGGTATCCCAGACGAGCTGTGTGATCCTGCCGTCCGCGGCCACCTGATAGTGCGCGGAAGCCTCACGGGTCTGCCACGTGTCGTAGCAGCCCCTGCCGGTCAGGTTGCCGCCATTATGATGCAGGACGATCTTGTCGACCTTGCATCCCTGACGGCCCTTGGTCATGTGCGTGGAGAGAATGAGATCCTCGTCCGCCTCCAGATTCTCCCATGATTTCATATTATTTCCTCCTTTTGTGATGGTTTTACGCGAAGACGAGCGTCCACATCATGACGGCCATCTCCAGCAGTCGCAGGAGCGGCAGCATGAGCAGGACGACGCAGACAAGCGTGAACGAGGCCAGAAGCAGCGTCACGACACAGATGAGCCATACCGGCACGTCATGGCCGCGCCACAGCAGCCACGCCACCGCAAGCAGCAGCACGACGAACATGACGGCAGCGGACGTCAAAGCGAGCATGCTAGCCGTCATTGCCGGTCCTCCTGTATGTGCGCGTCGAGGATGTCGTTGCGCATTTCGGTGCCGACGCCATTGCCTCCCAGACCGCTGTAGGCGCGATAAATGCGTTCGGCGGTCCGTTTCGTCTCGACGGTGCATATGCCGCCGTTGTCCACCATTTGTTGGTGCAGCAGTTCGAGCTTGCAGAACAGCAGTTCCTTCACGCCCTCGTGCAACGGGTCGTGCCTGTTGTCGATTCTGTTGAGCACCCATGGGACGAGCGCTCCGAAACCACCGGAACCGATGATGGCGACGATGATGGTGATTGCTTCCTGATTCACCTATGCCTTCTTACGTCAGAACCACGGGTCGAGAAGGTTCTGCCGCACCTCCGCGCGGTATTCCTCCGGCACTTCGTCCAACGTCCTGCGTCCGGCCTTGACCAGACGGGTGTACATGCGGACCGCTGCGGCATGATTGAATCTAACCATTGTTCTCACTCCTTATCCTTGTTGCCGGCGGAATCGTCGGCAGCGTTCTTGCCGGTGTCGGAATCGGTGGAATCCGTCGCATCCCCGTCCCCGCCCGCCATCAGGTCGGCCAGCAATTGCGCGTTGTCCAGGCTTGCCTGTTCCAATGCGCTCACCCTGTCGAGCACCGGCCTGGAACTGGTGGCGTCACCCTCGAACAGGACATCCGCCTGTTCGATGGCCTCCTGTTCGAGCAACGGGAGCACCTGATATGATTCGACTGCCGTATACTCCACGTATTCCGGCTGATTGTCGGTCGCTTCATGGGTGACGGTCCTGATGCTGCGGCGGATGCGGATATCGGCCAGTCCGTCATCGCGGAGATGGTAGTTCACCTTTTCCAACGGGGTTGCGGAAGAGACGTTCTGAATCATCTGTTATCCTTTCTTTCGGCTTGCCGCGACGGTGTTTCTGGCGCGGCGGACGATTTGATCGACGTTGTTTCGACGCCGGTATTGGATGGAATCGCTGTTTTTGAGCCAGCCGTAATAGCTGGCGCAACGGTATGCGAGCCGAAGACTCGTGGGGTTCCGCGCGTATCGGCGGAATGAGCGTCGTGCGCGCAGGAAGATGCCCGCCCTGACGCCGGTATGGCCCGGGTAGAAGGTGAAGCCCACCATGTCGATTGGCTCCACGCCGACGTGCTTGACATTCCATGTAGGATGGATTTCGAGACGGAGCGTGTCTTGCAGGTAGGCGCGTATGCGTTTGACGGCGATGGTCAGATCACGCTTCGATCTGCCGACCAGGAGAATGTCGTCCATGTAAAACAGCAGGTGCGTGACGAGCCGTCTGGTGGCGGTTTCGCCTGTCCTGCGGTTCACGCGCTCCTTGCTTAGGTGCTGTTCGCAGAAATGGTAGGCGTATGAGAGGTAATAGTTGGCGAGCCACTGGCTCAGATAGGAGCCGATGTTCAATCCGTCATCGCCCGCGTATTGGTCGATGAGGTGGAACGTCAAATCCAGTAGCCGCCTGTCTCCTACGTCACGTGAGAGCAAACGTTTCAACACTTCACGGCTGATGCTTGGATAGCATTTGCGCACGTCCAGTTTCACGAACACTTTGCTGGATGGTTCGCGCGCCCATTGTTTGATCGCGCGTCGCGCGTCGGCTATGCCCCTGCCGGGGATGCTCGCCGTCTGCCATCTGCCGACCTTCGCGCGGAACAATGGCATCAACGCGGTTCCGCAGACGTAATCGTAGATCTGATGGCGGATGCTTTCGCGTCCGATGATGCGTATCTTGCCTGAAATCGGTTCCATACGGCGGAAGTAGCGGATGGGCGCGAACCTGTATTCGCCGCGTCCTATCTCGTCGGCGATCTGCCGTGAAAGCGAATCCAAGTCGGGATGGCGGCTGAGGAATTCGTTCACGTCCCTGCGGGAGCGTTTGCCTTTGAGGAACTTTTCGATGCAGTCGCGCACGAACGCGGGTTCGGTGATGCGACTGTGTTTGCAATATGTTTTCATAAAAGCTATAAGGGGAATGTTGGCGGCGTTCGGCCATGTGGCCTACCGGTCGCGTGCTTGATTCGATTTTCGGCATGGCCGAGGCTTGCCCTCTCGCATATCCCCGAAAGCGGAGGGTAGTCGTGACGGAAAACGGTTGACCCTTATGTGCGACCGCCGTAGTTCCACCAAGCGTTCGACAGATCGTTCCTGCCGTTCGCGTTGAACAAACCGCAGTGGGAGCCGTCCCTGAGATTGCCGCCGCGCCGCAAGAGCAGGAGGAACCCGGCGAAGCCGTCACGAATCCCTGAAATGTTATCAAGAGTCATACGAGGGTGATGAGGGGGCTTTCGCCCCCTCGCTGACGCTCACCCCCAACCGCCCGCACTAGGCGTGCGTGCGGCCAAGAATAGATAGGCGACCGCCGTAGACCCACCAAGCGATCGACAGATCGCTCCAGCCGTCCGCGCAGAACAAACCGCAGCGGGAGCCGTCCCTGAGACCGCCGCCGCGCCGCAACTCATGCAGTCCCGGAGCGGAGATCGGGTTGATGATCAGCGCGTCGGTCAGACCGCTGGTGCTTGTCGCACCCACGCCGGTGGGCAGCAGGAATCCGTGCTTTTCGGTGAAGTCGGTCTGCCACTGCCACTGGTTGTCGGTCTTGTCGTTGACGGCTGGATAGTCGCCCACATGCACGTAGTCGGCGGTGATGGCGGTGTCGCTCGCCTTGGTGGTGTCGAACACCTTCCACACTTCGGTATGGCCGGAAGTGTCCGAATCCTTCACGTTCTTCAGGATGATGTCGCCTTCGGTCTCGTAGATTCCGGCGAACAGTTCGATGCCCTGGAGCTTGATCGGCTGATGGGTTTTGGACACGTCCTCGCGGGGGATGCCGTCGTTGCCGAGCACGCCGTCCGTCGAACCGGTCAGGTACGGCATTTGGGTGACATGCATGGCCGTCGTGGTCGTGAAGGCTGCGCCGGACACGTTGATCGCGGTGGTTGCCGGGTCCACGACGGTCTTGGAGATGACCTTGCGGTATGCCGCCGCCTCGCCGGTCTTGTTGTCTCCGCGGTCGGTGCCGGTGCCGACGCTCACGTAGGAGCCGAGGTCGATGCTTGCCGCGTCAGTGGTCTTGACCAGTGCGCGCGTGACGTTGGTTTCGGCCTTGCTGACGTTGATCTGACCGGAACCGTTGAAGTCGCCGCCCAAGTAGCGTTCGATGTCCTTGGCCGCGTATTTGAGCATGTGCATGAGCTGCATGTAGAACGTGTCGGCTGAGGTCTTGCCGCTGTAGCCCTTGCCTTTGCTGGTGTTTACGCCCACGGAGCCATGTTCGCTCATGGAGGCCGGAATCTGACCCGAGACGGACGCGGCCTTGCCGCCGTAATTGGACAGCGGGTATTTCGCGTACGCCATGCACGGGCGGAGAGACCCGTCCGGCAGCAACGCGCCCGGCATCGGCGAATAGCCGTCGTACTGGGTGTCCGAATACCAGATGGTGCAGTGGTTCGTGTCAAATTCGAACCGGTAGAAGCCGGGGGTGGTGATGACGAACACGTCGCCATTGGACCCGTCCTTCGCGTAATTGCCGGCCAAGCCCTTGATGGCCTTCACGACCGGCGTGCCATCATCGGCCACCGCAACGTTAGCGTCGAACACGCGGAACGCGCTCAAACCAGCGTAATCATCACGTCCGGCACGATAATTCGAGCTTGGCACGACGGTCAGGCCGGCATTGTCGCCGACCTTCACGCCGTCCGGCGAATTGGAGAAGCTATAGAGCGGGAAACGCACGCCATACGTGCGCCCGTCGCGATGCGCGTCGAAATACTCGCGAACGTTCGACACGACGTGTTTCGCACTGTCGTAGGCGAACTTGGTGCCGTCCACGACACCGGCCTTCTGCGCGCGCTCCAGACGGGCGTAGTCGCGCAGACGCAAAAACTTATCGGGATTAGCCAAAACAACCTCCAAAAATCAAGAGTTAATGAACTGGATGGCCCAATCAACGTCGGACTGGTCGATATCGGCCAACGGATTACCGGTACCAACCGGCGTGAGCGCGGTAGAATCGACTTCGACCAAATCGGAGAAATTCAAAACCGAAGTCGAATCCGGCACCTGGACGCAACGGACGAAACGCCATGTATCCTCACTCTCTCCGACAGTCACCTCATATGCGAACGTGCTGTCGGTCGGCGGAACGGTGACGGTCGCGGTGCCATGCTCGTCCAAACGCACCTCGAACGAGTCGCGTACGACGATACGACTGCCGTTCCTGAACCGTTCGGTCGGAACCACATGAATCTTCTCGCCAGCCAAGTCCGCTATGCCATCCGCGCTTGGATGTCCGAAATCGAATTTGATCTGAGTCAAAATATCCTCCTAAAAACAGGGATATGGAACAATAGGAAAACCCACATACCCACCCGTTCAACGGCAACATGACGATGTGTGGGATTATTCAACAGAATTGGAAAGGAACCAATGCTTTTCGACACATTCGTGACCACCGTTTGGAAACCCTCATGTGCGAAACTCCGCGAATGCACCAAAGTAGGCTACGAAAGCGCCCTGAATTGCCATATCCTCCCGCAATGGAGCGGAAGGGACATGGACGCGATCAGCGTGGCGGACATCGAATCATGGTTGGACTCCTTCGACAGGCCGGGAGCGGCACGCAAAGCCTACGCGGTGTTCCGCGCGATACTGCGACTCGCGTTCAAACGCGGTTTGTCCGACAATGACGTGACCAGACGCGAGATACGCCTGCCGCACCTACGGCATTACGAGCCGCAAGTACTGTCCGCGCCGGAAGTCCGACGACTATTGAAAGGCTTCTACGGGCATCCATTGGAAGCATGGCTGTTGGTGTCCGTGTGCGCGGGATTGCGTCGCTGCGAGTCGGTCGGCTTGGAATGGGGCGACTTGGATCTGCGTCGCGGCACCGTCACGGTGAAAAGGTCGGTGCAGTGGGTCGCGGGCCATGAGACCGTGACCGAACCGAAGACCGATCTGAGCCGACGAACCGTCGCATTGCCACGGTTCGCGGTCAAACGATTGGCGGAACTACGCCACGGCACGAAGACTGGCCGGCTGGTCGGCAACCTGAACGCGAACCAAGTGGCAAACCACTACCGCAGCTGGTGCAGGCGAATGAAACTCCCCTGCGTGCCTCCACGCAACCTACGCCACACGTTCGGCACGTTGGCGATCAAGGCCGGAACCGACATCAGCGTGGTCGCACGACAGCTCGGACACAGCGACATCCAAACCACCGCCAGATATTATTTGAAGCCCGATCTGAGCGTCCTAAAGGACATGCAGAAAGCGTGGCAGAAACTCATATTGACCTGCTGATAGCATTCCGTAACCCAGCCATGGAAGCCTCCGTACACGAACAACAACCTCACTCTGTGTCGTGTCGGCCGCATCGTCACAGTCAACGGCAACGTCAAGTTCACCGGCAGCGGAACGCAGAACTACGCGATGGCGGTTGAGACCATTCCAGAAGCGTTCCGTCCGCTCGCCAATCAGAGCATCATCGCGTTCCCGTCCTGCGGTTTCAGCCTGCTTGTCATGCGTGACGGGAAGGTGCAGATGCTAGGCGACCCGAAATCCGCCTACTCCACGGCGCACGGCTGTTGGATGGCGGAATAGCTTTCCGTAACCCTGTATAACGCGAAGGGCTTCACGGTCGTCCGCACCGGCATGATGATGCTGGTCAAATACTCCGGTTCCTTCGGTGGAGGCAGCTGGGACAGCGTGCAATGCGAATACACGCTGCCCGCCGAACTGCGCCCGCCTATCGAGGTCAATGGAATGGTGTGCGTGTCGAACGGGCAGACGTCGAGACTGCTCGTCGTCAATCCGAACGGTACCATCCGATGCGCGAACATGGGAGCCGCTGGCAGCAATCAGGGTTGCGTCGGCTCGCTCTGCTATCCGATCCCATGAGGATAGTTTTCCGTAACCCAATCGGATTGGCAACCATTGGAAATGATGAGTGGGTTCTCCGCCACAAAAGGGTGGGGCGTACGCGGGTTGATGATCAAACGGGCCGGCAGTCTGGTAATCCTGTATGGGATGATTCGCCGCACTGGCGGCTGGGAAAATAACTATCAGGTGGCCCGCATCCCCGAAGATATGCGTCCCTCATACAGGGTGTGCGCGCCAACCCTGTACCTCAACGAGGGTCTGGCATCAATCGGAGAGCAGTCCGACAATCCAGACACGTCCACCCTCCGGTTGGGATACACGCATTACGGCGACGGAGCTCAAGCTACGCTTATCAACATGATATGGATGCTCTAGGAGACAACCCATACGCCTAATACCGAGTACATGTATCCGATTGACGCAGAACCCGAGAGATAGCATTCGCCGTCGGAATGGCAACGGATGTTCCACACTTGTCCGTTGTTTCCAGTCATCATGATCGTGCCGGAGAACACTGGACGAAAACCATCAGGTACCGTCTCATTCACCTTCTGATTCGTCACATTGGATAAGTTGGACGTGACCGAGATGATGCCGCTTGCGGTAACGACATCACCAAAGCGATCCAACCGGATGGTCGAGTCAGAATAAGGAACCGGCATCGACGCAAACGCGTGGGTTACGGAAAACTACTGCTTCGCGTCGAAGACGTGGACAGTCACGGCGATGCGATAGCTTAGCGACGTGCCGCTAGCGTTCCATGCGACAAGCTGAAATCCTTTTGCCGAATGACTGTTCGTAATCATCGAGATGTTGTTAAACGACGGCACTTTGTTTTTAGCGTCGTTCATCAACTGTAATTCAACGGAGTATGAATCCCAGTTTGCCGCTTCGATCGGCAGCTCGATGTCCATTGACGTGTTCGTGTTCGGCTTGAAGATCATGGACGCGACGCAGTAGGCGTCATAGCCTCTGGGCCGCGCGACCACGACCCATTCACCCAACTGGGTTACGGAATCCCACAAAGCCCCCCTCGGCGTGAACAGGCGCACCGGCGTACCGACCGTGATGCCATCCAACGGAATACGCCAGAGAGGCATGTATGCGTCAACCGCGCCGGACAATATCTTCCCTGACGGAATGGTCGGGTCGGCGGCGGCAGTCGCATTCGGAGAACCCTTCAACACGACCAACTCCACCAGCTCATTACCGTTCTTGGGGTTACGATTGTAATGCGCGCAAATGATGTCATTGCGTTTCATACCCTGCGACCCGTTGGAAATCGTCACCGATTCCGCCGACGTGATATGCCAGTCCAAGCCCTGTATCGACGCGCAACCAGTGCCGACCGTCGCCCTGTTGGACGAACTCATCGAACACTTGAACGCGTCGCCCCAGTCGAACACCACGTCAGACTTCGAAAACTTGGCCTGATGGATGATCGCCTTGTCCTCGCTTGAAATATGCGCCGTGCCGGCCTTGCCGTCAACCAGTTCGATGGTCACTGTCCAACCTCCTTCAACCATGCTTCGAACGAAGCGTCATCCTGCTGCATGAACGCCATGAAAGACGTATTGCACTTGGAACACAATTCGTAAATGTCAGGTGCCACATCATCCGCGATGCGGGTCGCCTTGCCAGCCGAATAGCGGCGCACGGTGTACCATTCACGCGCCTCCGTATCGCCAGCGGCGACATAGGCGGTCTTGCCGCACTTGTCGCACACGTACTTCACGTAACCATCCGATTTCACTAGCCTATCCTTTCAAACGTGTAGAAATCCAAAGACGGCAACTGCCTCCACGTGCCGCCGAAATCAACGGAAGGGTCAACGCCCGTCGTGTTCATCACCACATAGCCGACCGGAAACACGGCCTTCCCGGAAGCGCCGTCGCCGACATGCGCGCTGATGACGCCATCCACGCTCACGATCGTGGAACCGTCCACCTTCACGCCGCCCAACACGTCCGTGGACGCCTTCGGCAGCGTGTAGGCGTTCGCGCCCCGTTCGACCGAAGCGAGCTTCGACCGTTCGGCGTCGGTCATCATGCCCGACTTGGCACTGTCGGCCACGCTCTTGGCCGCATCGGCTACGTTCTTCGCATCCTCGGCGGTCTGATTCGCCTTGCCGATCTGCGCCGCGAAACCGGAAGCCGTCCTGTCCGCCGACTCGGCGACCTGCCTGACGGAATCCAAATCCTCGGAAGCGACCTCCGCGCTGATCGTGCCGCCTGAAATCGACAGGCCACGGCCAGCCATCAAAGACACGCCACCGCCAGTCGAACCACCGGAAGACGAAGAACCGGAATAGTTCGCATTCGCCGACTGCACCGGCAGTCCGACCTCGAACGTCGAAGTCAAAATCCCGGAATCGATTTTCACGATCCGCTTCGTCACAACGGCGGTGACGTTGACACCGGAAGACTGATCCGCCGCAACAATCTTGTCATCCACACGCAGACCATCGCCGACCTCATCGGACAACGTCACCTCGACCGACCCACCGGTCTGCAATTCCTGCAAATGCTTCTTAGTCTCGGATTGCAGCGTGGACAAATCCGCGTTGGAATAGTCGTATGTGGCGCATACTTCATCGGCGCCAACGAGCGTCTGCGTCTGACTCACCACGCCGGTCGCATCCGCGAAATAATTAACCACCAGACGGTTCTTGAGCTCCTGCGAGCCAAGGCCGATAAGATGATTCACCGCGCGACGGTTGGTTTCGGCCTTGAAATCCACCAAGTCGGAATCGATCGTGTTCGCGACGGTCTGCACCGGCACGATACCAAGCAGGATCTTGTTGCCGGACACTTTGAAATCAAGCCTACGGCCACATGATGCAAGCAATGTGCGCAAGCCGGTGTAGGCGTCCACATAACGTGGATTCTGGAACATCCAATTCGACAAAGTGGAAGCATCGGAGGAATCGACAGTGAAAACCGTATCCAGACCGATGCGCTTCAAAAGGTTTTTGAGGATGTCAGGCAGCTTGCCGGAGACTGTCAGGTAATCCTGATTCGCATCCGGCTGCAATATCTTCGCCGCCAACATTCCGGTCCACGATTGACCTATCCAGGTTGTCGTAGACATTCCTCCGGCGACGGACACGCGGCGATCGACTATTCGGCCTCCAACATCACTTCCATCGAGCCAAAAATACCAGCCTTGTGAAATGTTCGGCGCGAGTACGTCATCGATGGTCAATTCGAAATCGTTTTCGTCCGTGCCGCAAGCCCAATCCAACGTCACCTGCGATACGCTCGCATGTGGCGTCAGCTTGCCATCGGCGAGGATAACGTCAGCCAAGGCACACCTCCAGAAACGTCGAACATGGTCAAATCGATGCCATAATTGCCGGAAACCGTCAACAGCGAATCTCCGGCCGGTATCGGCTCGAAAACATACGAGCCGCTTCCACTGCCGTTCCCGCGAACGCCCTTGTCGAAAACATCCGAAACGTCGCCGTTTTCAGCTGTCAGCGTTATCGACTTCCGCAATCCGGTGGCCGACAGCGACATATGACCGCCTTCCGGCACTGTCACATCAACCGCGTAAGTGTTGCCGCCAATCCGAAAAGACGGGTTGACGCAAGGGCCGAAAATGACCGCGGTGAACTCGGCGGCCTTGCCGGTCGGATTATGCACCGTCAAAGCGATTCTTGATGGAGCCAAATCGGTCGGCAAGTCCAGTGGAAGGTCAATCTGCGAGCCGGTGCCTGCCGTCATCGGAAAGAAATGCTGCACCGGCAACGCGCGACGCCAGACGCCATCGCACAAGACGACCGTGTAGTCAATCTGCGCATAGGCCGGCCAAGGCACCAGACCAAGCGATGAGCCGACGACATACGCCCTCTGGGACCATTCGCCGTCGACGGTCAACATGCCTGGCGTAACGGCCTGAACGTCCGAATCGAAAGCCGTCTGCACCATGTCCAATCTTGACGGATCCGTGGTGCGGACGGTCATTTTCGACGTCGAAGCGTTTCTGCTCACCGAGTTGATGCCGCGCGTGGCTAGCGTGTACGTCCATGCGTACCCTCGCATTTCCTGCAAATCGGCGACCCACAGACTGCCGGTGTTGAGGTCGATGACCGTGCCATCATGCGACGTGTATTTAAGCTCGCGCATATTTTCGGATCAACCTCCCCAAGTCGCGGTCGCTGACTGTCGAATCATCGGACGCGGCGCTGATAATCGCGCCAAGATCGTTGTGCAGGCTGGTTATCGCCGCCACCACGGAAGCGGTATCAACCTGTACGCTGACCTGATTGTCTGTCATCTGATTGGCTGTGGCAAACACTTCACGTGGAATCTTCCGCTCGTTCAGCAGGCGCATGGTATCGACGCCGTAATAGGCCGTGGCCGCAGCATTGTGCGTGTACTCGCCCGCAGCGAGACGAGCGTTGAGCAGATACACGCTGTCGCTCAAACCATTGCCGGGCGCCCACGCTGGATCCACGTAGCCGGAGAACATGCCACCTCCGGCGAACTGCTGGAAGTGGCCATCGGTGAACATCCCACCGGTGTAGCCACCCTCCTTCTTCGTCTTTTCCGTGACGGTGAAGCTCTTGTCCGCGATCTTGAAGTTGTTGATGGAGCGGAGCACCGGAGTCGCCTGGTCGTTGACCGATGCGGTGCTCTTCTTGTCGTTCAGCTTCTTGCGGTTAACGGCGTCTACCTTCGGTCCGGCCTTGTCGGCCGAATTGATGGTGTTCTTCTTGTTGTTGAGCCTCTTCGCGTTCGCGGCGTTCGTCTTCGGCGTTGCCCTGTCGGTGGAATCCAAGGTGTTGCGCTTGTTTGACAGTTTCTTCGCGTTGGCCTTGTCTACCTTCGGCGAGGCGTTGTCCTTCGCGTCGAGTCTGGCTGTGGCTTTCTTGCCGTTGAGCTTTCCGATGTTCTTGGATGCGGTGTTCGCCTTCTTGGATGCCTTGTCGGTCGCGTCGATGGTGGCGTTGACGTGCTTCCTGTTGAAGTCGTCCATCATCTTCTGCGCCTTCTTGGCGCTGGCCGTGGCTTTCTTGGCGTCGGCGTCGAGCTTGGCCTTCGCTATCTTCTTGTTGAATTTGTCAAGGTTGGTTTCCGCGCCCTTGGTCTTCGACTTGGCCTTGGAATCGTCAACATCAAGCTTCGCCTTGTTGTTGTCGGCGGTCATCCTGATATTGTCGATGGAAGCCTTGATGCTATCGGAACTCAACCCCCAACGGTCTGCCAAGGCGTTAGCGGCCTGTTCGCTCATGCCCGAGGCTTCGGCCTGCCGGATGATCGCATCACGAGCATCCTGCAGCACGCCGTTCGCACGTTCGATCTCATCGCTGCTGAAACCGGTGCTCTCGCCCTGCTTGAGAATCTTTTCCGCAGCGTTCTGGGCGCTGCTGGCGATGTCCTCCAACGCCTGCTTGGTCTTCGTGCCCTGCTCTGAAAACCTGTCAAGCAGATTGCCGCTCTGGTCGAACACCACGCCATTGTCCTTGCAGGTGTCGGACAGTTCACCAATCTTCTGATTCAGCTGGTCGACCGCCTGGTCTGCAGTCAGATTGCCCGACTCCAAACCAAACAACGCCTGGACAAGATCATCGATTTGGCTTGACGCATCCGAAGCGGAAGAGCCAAGCTCTTTGTTCGCGCTGGCAGCTTCCTTCGCTGCCGATGCAGACTTTCCGTCAGCATCCACCGCGTTCTTGGCGGCCTTGCTTTTCTCATTGGCCTTCCTGGAAGCATCATCGTAGGCCTTTGATTCCTCTTTCAGGGCTTTCTTGATGGCGGCTGCCGCGGTTCCGCCAATGCCGGGCTTGTCGATTTCCTTGATCTGCTTGTTGACGCGCTTCAACGCGGCTTCGTTCCCCATGGCTGCGCTGGTCATGTCGGTCAGGCTGATACCCGCCTTGTCAAGCCACGTGGTCAACTTGACACCGCCACTGCTCATATCCTGATAGGCTCCGGCGATGGTCTCGCTGATGTTGCTGCCGGATTCCAGAGCCGACTGCAATTGCTCGGCGGCTTCCTTGGCCTTCTGCTGGCGGCTGATGAAAGCCGATAACGCCACGCCGGCCACCGTCAGGGCGATGCCCCACGGGCCGCCAAGCAGGCTCATGACACTGCTGCCGACCGCCTTGAAACCAGCGGTCTTCAACTGCGCCTTGGAAGCGGACGTGCCGAACGCCTCCATCTGCTCGGAAGCGCTCATCGAAGATGCCTTGAACATCTGGAAGGCGGTCTGCGCGGATGCGAGCGCAGTCTTGACACGTTGGATCGGGTCGATGGCCAGACCGATGTTGTTGGCCATCGTGCTGGTGCTGCCGTTGAGATTGCCCGCGGCCTTGTGCACGGCTCCGAACACGCCGGCCAATGATGCCATGACCACGATGGTCTGCTGCGCTCCGGACGGCAAACCGGCGAACGCGTCAACCATCGTATCCAAGCCCTGCACCATCTTGCGTAACGGGCCTTGAGCGCCCTCGCCGACGGAAATCATCAAGGATTCCATCGAACCACTCAGATTCTCCAGATCACCCTTGAGATTGTTGTTCTTCGCAGCCGCCTGCTCGGCGGCGTACCCGCTTTCGGATACGGCTTTCGTCCACTTGTTGACACCGGACTCGCCCGCCTCGTACAGGTAGTTCGCTGCCTTGATCGCGTAACTGCCGAAGATGGTCGCGTTCGCCTGGTTGCGCTGCTCGTCAGTCAGGTTCTTTTCGGCCTTCTGCAACTGTCCGGCGAAATTCGCCATGCCGACGAAATGGTCTTGGGCGTCATATGCGCTGATGCCCAATTCCTTCATCGTATTGGACGCTTCGGCGGACGGGGCGGCCAGCTTCATCAGCATGCTGTTCAGCTGGGTGCCGGCCTCGGCTCCGATGGTGCCGTTCTGGGCGAACAGCGCAAGGACGCCGGTGGTCTCCTGAATGTTCATCCCGAAACTGTTCGCCTGCGCGCCGCAATTGTTCAACGCCTCGCCGAAATCGGAGACATTGCCGACCGCCTTGCCTGCGCCAGCCGCCAAAGTATCGGCCACTTGGGAAGCCTGGGACCCCTTCAAATGGAACATGCTCAACGCATTGGCCATATATTCGGCGGCATCTCCAACGGCCATTCCATCGGACGCGGCCAGATTCAAAGCGCCGGACAAACCGCCAGTGAGAATATCCGTGACGCTCATGCCGGCCTTGCCGAGATCATTGATCGCGTCGGCGGAATCCGAAGCGGAATAAACCGTGGAAGCTCCGGCCTCGATGGCGGCGGCACGCAACTGATCCATTTGGGCGCTGGTCGCGCCGGTGTTCGCCTGCACGGTGCTCATCTGCTGGTCGAAGTCTGCTGCCATCTTGACTGCGGCCACGCCGAAAGCGGCCACGGCCAAACCTGCTGCGGTCATGCCGCTGGCGATGAGCGCGGACTTGCGGCCTGTGTTCTCCATGCCGGATGCGACTGTTTTCGCAGTGCTTCCAGCACGGGTCATCGCCGCCTCATAGGAGGCTGTGTCTGCCATCAACCGGATGACGATGTTCTTGTTCTCCGCCAAAGCATCCTCCAAAAATCAGGTCAAATGCGCCACCAAGGCGTTCGCGGCCGGATTGTCCTTGCCGTTGGCCTCTGTCCACCGTTTCATGGCCTGCTGCATGTGCGCCGTGGCCCAGCAGACGCTGGTTTCGGCATGCAATGTAAGTTCACCCTTCGGGTCTTGGCAGATCGAGCGAGGCAAACCGCACATGGGGCATAATGACCGTTCGTATTCAGCCAATGAACGCATCCAATTGCGTTCCGTCTCATCCCATTCGACCTCATCGCCCTCACTCGGGCGCCAGCCCATGAAACGCTTATAGCTGATGCCGAGCTGGCGGCAGATCTTAAGATCCTCGACTAGTTGCGGAGAACCTGCGAGGCGAGGTCGAATGCCGCTTTTGGGTCCGCTGCGGTGCCGTTCAGTTCGGCGATGGCCTGCCAGATCGGCGTGAACTGGCCATCGGTGAGTTCGTCGAACAGGCCACGCCACGCCTGTTCGGTCTTGTCCTCGTCGGCCACCGGCTTGCCGCCGATGGTCGCGGAATCAAGCATGAGCGGCAGTGCCGCAGCGGCGGTGCCGAACATGTCGTTCGTGCCGTTGTCATTGCGATGCGCGGCCAATGCCTGCGCCCACTTGCTTACCGGCAATGCCCGCAACGTGAGCTTCAATGTCTCCGCATCCGCCTGTTCGCGTAGCTCTTCGATGCGCCGCGCGGTGGCCTTCGCCTGCCGGTTCGTCCCAACCTCCGTGACTTGCTCACGCGTGGCCTCCTCGGCCAGCGCATCACCCAATCGCGCAATGTCCTCGGCGACCTGCTGATTGAGAATGACATCGACCTCCATGATACGCCTGGTGACCTTAAGCATAAAACATTCCTTTGCCTTGAAAAACCATGCTCCCCTTCTTCAAAAAGAAAATCCAGCACCGGAGAAAGGGGTGAAAGTCCGGTGCTGGAAGAATCAATCAGGCAACCTTCACGTTCTCCGCCCAGCCAGGAGCGCGGACGGAGAAATTGACCTTGCTGCGCAGCACACTGTTCGCAGCGATCGCCACCTTGGCACTCATGCCGATACGGACCGCATACACGTTCACCGTATCTCCGGCGACAAAAGTCGCATCCGTCTGCTTGCCATAGCGGCGCACGAAGTAGCCTTCCGCCCCCTCGGTCAACGTATCCATTGCAGCGTTTTGAGCGGAATGCGAAGTGTTCGTGTTGTCGATGACCTCGATGCTCGGGCCGCTAATCTTCTTGCGACCGGGATTCTCGTAATCCTGCGCGCTGTTCTCACGCTGGTCGGAAATGGAATCCTGCGACGGCGAGCACGACCAGCCGCCCAGGGTGACGTAGTTGCTCAGGTCGGTGCCGGCACTGATCTCGGACGCGGTCGGCTTCTGGATGTCCTTGATGGACGGCACCCAGATCGTGTTGACCAGACCGTCCGCAGGTGTGGAAGGAACTTCGGTTCCCAGAGTCAAAACCATGACTCCTCCTTAAATATTTGGGGTCACATGCGTGACCAGTTGAATTTGAAAGTCAGAAGACGGCACTGGTAAAGCAGGCTCGTTTCCTCTGCGGTAAGCCCGGCCGCATAGGCGCCGGAATCGGAGAACAGAGTCAGACAGCCGGTATCGAACCCCTGCGCGACGAACCGTTTGCCAGCAAGTCCTGGAATCATGAGGTCATCGGCCAACACGTTGACGGAATCGGCCGTAGTGCTCACGATGCGCACCGTCAAAGTGCCGATGCCGCAATGCACATGCTGCGTTTCGCCGACAATGTGACCGTTGGTCGTGACCGTCTCAATCACCCACGGCGGCTTCTCCGTAGGCTTAGGCGCCGTCTGCCGGTACACGGCCCAGCCAGTCGCCGGCTTCGGGATATGATCGAGAATCGTGTCGGTCAACGTCATGATCGACTTCATTCAGACCACCTCCACGGCGGCACGCGCCACGTATTCCGCAAGCTTCGGAAGCTCTTCCTCGCCGTGCTCGTAGAACCGATGCGTTCCACCGCCCCTCGCGGTGCCGAAGAACGCGATGTTGGCGAGCGAACCCGCTCCGCCCTTGGTGGGGCCTATCTCGGCGGTGATACGCCCAGCATCCTCCGAAACGGTGTAGGTGATCGGGATACGCCTGAATGCGGCATTGCCGGAACCGTTCAGGTCGTCGCGAATCGAGTTCTTGACGTTCTGCGCGCCCTTCTTCACCGAAGCGGAGATCAAGGCGCGGCGAGCCACGCCCTTGGCGAGCAGCGCATCGCCGAAGGCCGTCAACTGCGAAACATCGAACAGTCCGCTCATGAGTCCTCCTTCACGTTCCAACGGCAGGCGGTGGCGTACGTCTTCTCGCTTTGAGGCGAGACGAGCCTGAGCCGCCTGCCGGCGAGCAGCGGATTAGCGGATTCCGTGACTTCCACCACGTCACCGGCGCGAAGGCCTGGAGTGCCATATGGAAAATGCACGTACAAAGACCAGACCAACGAGACGGCGCCCATGGCTTGTGCTGCGCTGCCTTCGGTCTGCTCGCTGGCGAGGCCGCCGCTGGTCTGCACCTTGCAGCTGCCTTCGTACACCTTCTCCGTGCCGGTGGTCGGCAGTCCCGTGGCCGAATCCGTTGTGGTGTCTCCGATGCGGGTGACGACGCACTGGTCGGTCATGAGGCTTTCGGCCATCTGGCGCAGTTTCGGCAGGGCTCTGATGAGAGGTGCCATGCTTGGCATGTCAACCTCCTCAGTAGTCGTAGGGGTAGTGCGGCAGCGGGATGACCACGGGTTCCGGAGCGATGACCGCCGTAGCGAGATCGCTGCTGACGCGTTTCAGCAGCATGTCCCATTCCTCGTCAAGGATGGAGATCTCGCCGCGACTGCGCGAGCTGTCGATGCTGGTCTGCATGTTACCGTCGTCGATCTGCAGCATGGTGCTGCTCACGCCCTCCGGGTTGAGCGCCTTGCGTGCGACGGCTGCGGATTCCACTTCGATGACGGTTTCCTGATATCTCGCGTCCGTGCACCATTCGTCCAGCACTGGGATGCGGTTGCGGATCATCATTTCGGCGCGGCGGAGCCATTTCCCGATCTGCCTGCCTTCGGTGCTGTCGGAGGCGATGTCGCGGCCGAGTTCGACTGCGACATCGTCGATTTGCGCCCAGGTCATGGGATCACTTCGCGATGATACCGGCGTTGCGCAGGCTGGCCAGCAAAGCGTTGATGGTGGCAATCTCCTGACCTGTGGTGGCGTCACTCACCGCAGCAGCCTGCTTGGCGGGCATGCCGGACAGCACCGTATCGAGCGGCTTAGCTGCGCCGCCCGTCTGCGGCACATACACCGCGCTTGCCGGGATCATGTTCTCGTGACGTCCGTTCGTGGTCTCCTTCATCATTCACCATCCTTCTCACTGGTCTTCTTCTTCGGTTTCGCGGCGTCGGCGACCGTGCTCGGTTCGTCGGCCTGCACCTCGGCCACCGTGTAGCCGTGGCGCTGGAAATAGTCGGACGGATCCACGTCGGTCTCACCGACGCCACCGACGAAGGTCACGCCGGCTGTGACGCCGTTGTACTCATTATTCGGAGCTTCGATTCGCCACATCATGATCACCTGACCTTGATCTCACGGAGCACGCCAGCGGCCTTGGTGGCCTTCAATGCGACGCCGACCGGACCAAGTTCGACCTCGCCGCGATGCACTGCGCCCGGCTGGGTGAAGTCAGGCAGCCAGGTCTTCACGAGGGTGCCGTCGGTGGTGGTGATGCCGCAGAAGCCGTCCAAGCCAACGCGGTACGCGTACAGGCTAGTGGTGCCGTCTGTGGCGATGGGGATGATCGGATCGTTGCTGCCGGCCTTCTCGCCGGCGTCGGCGAAGAGGATGCCGCCATAGGATTCGCGGCTGATCGGACGGCCGTTCGAGTTGGCGAGACCATCGATCGGTTCGCGCACGTACATGCTGGTGCGGCGCACCATGGCACGGACGCGGGCAAGGGCCTTCTTGTTGCCGACCACGATGGTCGGCGTGCCGTCAAGCAGGTCAAGGAATTCGTCGAGCGTGTCGATGGCCTTGTTGCCCTTCTCTCCTTCGAGGTCGGTCCAGTCGTAGGTGCCGGAGGTGGGCTTCATCTCGGTGCTTGAGCCGGTGAGAGCCTTGTCCAGGCCGTCGAAGGCCTTATCGTTCACGCCAACGTCGCCGTTGATCACGGTATCCTGGAACAGGGTTATCGCGGCCTTCACCTTTTCATTGATGTTGCGTGTCACCTCGTCGGATCCCTTCGGGCCGATGTTCGCGAGGATTCGGTCGATCTCGAAGGCGCCGCCGAGCACGGCGAGTGTGGTGCTGTACTTCTTGGTCGTGGTGGTGCTCGGCGAGTATTCCGTGTTGATGGCGCGGAATTCGGCGGTGGGCTGGGTCTCCTGTCGACGGTAGGAGTAGTCGAGCGTCGCGCCGCCTCCTGCAGGGTTCACGGCATCATCGAAGATGAGGGAATCGAGGATGACGCTGGACTTTCGAAATTCGTCGATGACGAAGGGGTCGTAGTCTTCGAGGGCGTTGTTCTTCGCCTCTGCGAGAGTGACAGCCATAAGGTTGTCTCCTTCCTAAGGAATCGGTTACTTGTAATATGCGGAAATGGCTTCGGAGAGACTATGCGGCTTCGGGTCGCCGCCCTTGCCCTGACTCGGGTCGGGCTTGACGTTCGGCTTGTTCTGCACGTTGACGAGCTTCAGCAGGCTGTCCGCGTCGGCTTCCAGCTCCTCGCGAGTGGATCCCTGCAGACGTTCCGCCAAGACCTTCGGCAATTGCTTGTCGACGGCGACCTCGTATCGCAGTGCCTTCTCGGCATTGCCGTTGTTGGACTTCTCCAGGCTGGCGATCCTCTCGCTGGCCTTTTCCGCGTCGGTCTTGTCGCGATCCTCGAACTCTTTGATTCTGGCGTTCGCGGCGGCGAGCTGTTCGCGCAGCGACTTGTTGGCCCTGCGCTCGTTCTTGAGCGCGGTCATGCCGTGTTCGCCGAGCTTCTCGTCGCCTTCGCCGCCGGTATTCGCCTGTGGGTCGGATTGCGGCGGCTCCGGCTGCGGCGGATCTCCGCCGCCCGGTTCGGCACCGGTCTCGATGGTGCGGATGCGGATGAGATTCCACCATTTCCTATGCATTGTGTTTTCTCCTTGTGGTTTCCTTGGCCGTCACATCGCGTGCCGGCGCCGACACCATCGCGATGCCGGTGAAAAATTCGATTTCGGCTAGAGGATCCAGCCGTACTTGTAGAGCATGCTCAAGGCCTTCTCATGATCGTCGCCGCAGCGTGCGTAAATGGTCTCTGGCATGAGACGCGGCCTGTCGACCTTTGTGTACCGGCCGCCGTTCTTGATGAATTCCTTGGCGTATCCGGAGTCGATCATGCGTGATGCGGCGAGTCCGTGGCGCGTGGTGCCCTCGGTCGTGTACTTGATGTTCCGCCCGTCGATCTGGGCGGTGCGGATGCCGCGTTGGGCGTTAACCAGCTGGTTGAGGTCGGCTCCGTCCGCGTAGGCTCGGGCGTTGGCCCTTCCGCCAAGGACTTTGGCGAGCTGGCCTTCGTCCAGTGAATCAAGGTATTCGCTTGGACTGGTGCATGCGTTTGCCGGTGCTTTCGGGCCGGTGTAGACGGCGATGCAGTCGCAGTGCGGATGCCTTTCGAAAGGCGTCTTGCCGCATGGCTGTCCGGCGAGGATGACGCATCTTCCGCAGCTCGGCGGTGTCAGGCCGCGCACGTAGGTGGATTGGTAGCAGATGCCGCGAGCGGTCATGCTTGTGGCCGACCGGTGAGTGTCCGCCAGCATGGTGCGCGTCCTGAGCACCAAGGTCACGCCTATGCGGTCCATGGCCACGTCCACCGGGGCGCCGTTGGATACGGCCTGCTTGCCGATGGTGATCGCCGTCCACATCGCGTCCACGGTATCCATGCCGTTGCCGTTCACACCGACCCACTGCCATGGATCCGGCTTGTATTCCGGGTGTGCTGCGTTCACGTCGAAGCGTTCCATGATTTTCGGCGTCGATGCGATCGCGTCGGAGGCGGTGTGGTATTGCGCCGTGTCCAATGCGCGGAAAAGTTCGGGCATCATGTCCGCGAAGGCGATGTCGAAGTCTGGTTGCGCGTGCTTATGCCACAGTCTGAGCACCGTCGCGGCCAGCCGGTTGCTTCGACTGCGCAGCAGACGGTTCTGCGCCGTCGCCTCCTGCGGAAGCGTCTGCCCCGCCATCGTCGCCGCCATAGTCCACGTCCTTCATGAGTTGGCCATAGGATTCGCTGATCTGCTTGGCGAAGTACTCGCGCTCCTTGTCCTTGCGGGCCTCGCTCCAGCCAAGCTCGTCCCATGCCCCCTCGCGGGAAAGGATGCCGGACGCCATGAGCTTCGTGATCGCATCAGCACGCTGAGCGTAGGTCGGCGTGTTCGGATCCTCCCAGTCGCAGCGCACCAGGTTCGCGTTAATGTCGTCGCTGGTGGCGAGCTTGTGCGCCACGGCCATGACCTGCGACCACGCATCGCCGTCAACGGCGTTCTTCAGCTCGACGTTCTTCACCAGTCTCAGCTCGTCGGCGCGGATGGCTCCCTCGGCTGCCGGATTGGCGGTGTTCATTCCGAAATAACGCATCGGAAGACCGGTGATGGCGCTCATCTGCTCGCTCAGCAGGTCGATGACCGTCTTGAAGTTCGACAGGTCGGATGCAGTGAACTGGCCGAATTTCGCGTTCGCGTTCTTGGAGGTGAGCATCGAGTTGAAATAGGTCTTTATCGCCGATGCCGGCTGTCCGGTCTTCGCGTCGATGAAGTCGTTGTGCGTGACGCCGATCGCCCATTTTCCTGGCACCGCGTGAGTTTCCATGGCGATCTGCAGGTCGAGGATGGCGCGTGCGGCCATGTCTGTCGGCCGCACCACGTCGGCCATCTCGCTCTCGCCAAGGAAGTCGCCGGCGCGCGGACGGTTGAGGAACTGCACAACAGGGACGACGCCGAGGTGGTGGTCGTCGCGGCCGGTCATGACCCACTTGCCGTGCTGTTTCTCCAGCCAGAGCGTGTATTCGGGCGTGTACAGTGTCGCGTAGTCCGGCGTCCCGTTCTCCCAAGGGTCGAAATAGACGCGGAGCGCTGATTCGACGGTTCTCGTGCGCGGGTCGATGCGCGCGATCATGTTCCTGGATGATTCGACGGTGATCAGTGGATGCCGTCTGTCCTTCGGGTTAGCGCCGACGCATACGAAGCCGTGGCCCTGCACGCGCGTTTCCGTGTGCAAAAGCACCTGCTGCGATTCCATGTTGTTGTATTCCCAAAGATCGCGCAGCTCGTTTGACACCTTGTCGTCATTCGGCACGGAGAAGGATTTGACCTGCTGGCGCTGCACGACGCTATCGACCACGATGCGCGGCCAATTCAGCGGAAAAACGAACGAACGGAGTTCGGCCGGCACGGCGATGCCGATGCTCTGGATGACCTGCCGTCCGCGATAATAATCATCCCACTGCCTATGAGGCTTGCGCAGTCGTGCAAGCCGGTAGGTGAGGCTCCCGATGAGCTTCGCGTCATCGTCGGAAAGCCTCGATGCCTGTATCAGCTCCACAACAGCCTCCTTACCAGCCGTACACCATGACCGGTGAGCCGCCTGCGCTCCAGCCGAGCGCCCTCATGTCGGACGCCGCCTCGTGTGCGAGGATGTCGGCCATGGTTATATCGATCTTCTGATTCTCGCTCGGCTTGCCGAGCACGTACTTGTCGCCTGGCTTGGCGACCTTACGCGCCGCCATCATATGCAACCGAGCCATGCGATCGTTGGAATGCGTCGTGGAATGGTCGGCGGTATCCTCCATGAAACGGGTGAGCGCGTCGAACATGCGCCCGATGCGATTGGTCGGCCAAGGCACCACGATGTCCTCGCCGAAGCGGCATGCCCACTCGTCCACCTGCGACTCCCACGGATGCGGATCGCAGTAGAAGCGCTGCACCTTGTACCTGTCGAACATTTCGGACACGCAGGCGTCGACCTCGCTTCGCGGTATGCGCCCCTCCCATTCAACCGGATTCCAATACGCCGGACGATTTGACGGCCCGTATGTCGGCGTCCAACGCCAGCCATCCACGGTCTCCGCACGCAATGCCGTCCAGTCACCGGATTGCGAGCCATCGAAACCAAGACAAATCTCAGCACCCGGCTCGGGCGGCTGACGGTCAACCATCGTGCCATCGTAAAGCGGCTCAGGCATATACGAACCCAAACCCTGCACGATCTCACAACCGTAGAAACGTCGGGCCTGCGCCGGATCACGGGCCATAAGCTCGGTCGCGGTCGCTTCGACCTGATCGAGCGGCACCCACGGCGAACCGGAATAGACGAATTCGAGAATCTTCCGCCTATCCTGCGGATCCGCGAAATCCAATGAGGGGTCATGCTTCGGGAAGAACTTCATGATGTCCGACGCCGTGCTCTCGTAGGTCATCTGGCCAAAGCTGGCGTCCATCGGATCCCACGGATTCGTCAGCTCAAGCATTCTTCCATCCATGGCCATAGCGCCACGCATCACCGTGTCACCAACCTCGAACATGCCGCTACGACGAGTCCAGATGCCGGATTCGTCACCGAGCACGAAGTTCACCGGATTACCAAGCTTCGAGTGCGCCGAAGCCGTCACAGGGTCGATGCGACCGCCGTTCGGAAGGCGGATGAAGCCTTCACGGACTTTCATCAGGTCGGACAGGTGGCCATTGCGCACCATCGACTGCAAAGGACGGTAGACGTTCGCCGTCTGCTCTTCGGAAGTGGCGAGCAGCTGAATCAAAGCGGTACGACGCGGCATGCCCATCGGCTCACCCGGAGAATACTCATACTCGAAACCGCATGAGCAACCCCAGTCGGAGCAGCGGAACGTCTCGCCGCCACGCGCCCATCCGCAGAACACGCAAGGCCCAACACCCTCAAAAGCAGCGACTGCCGCGCCGAAAGGCGACTTGCCAAGCTTCTGCCCGCCGACGATCTGACCTCGACGCCACTTGAACGCCGCAGCCTGACGAGGCCGAGCCGGATCATACACCGCATCAGGCTTCACCCGATAAAAATCGATGGCGTTATCCAACTGCCAGCCGACAAGCTCAAACGGCTTGCCCAGATCATAGCCATTAGGCACAACGCAGTGCGCGGCAATCCAATCGGCAAAAAGGAAACCAAGGGACTTCGGAACAACCGGCGTTTTCTGCTCGCTCATTCCGCATCCTCTTTCTGATTCTCAAGCCACCGCTGCTTCGCGCTCTTGAACGGAATGATCTTGTCGGAAGATTCTGCCGAGCGTTTCGGTTTCGGCTCGTCATCGACAATCGCCCAACCATTCAAACGAAGGCCTTGTGGCGTCAAGCCGATGGTGTCGGCATACCGTGCAAGCGCGGTACGGTCAGCGGCCTTCGCCTCCGAAGACTCGCAAAGCACGAACTGCCTCACGTACAGGGCAATCGTCGTGAACATGTACTGGTAGCGTGGCATATGCCAGGCGATAGCCTGCGGCAACCGCCACAAGTCACGCCACAATTCACGCTCACGCCGATTCCACGCCTCCGTGGCCTTCTCGTCACGCTCCTTATGGAAACCGTCGTCATCCTTCCAAGTGTCCCAAATCGTCCACTCGGACAGTGGAAAAGCCTTCGGCCGGTAACGGTATCCGCGAGCCGAAAGCGGAAGAATATCAGCGCCAAGACCACGCGCGTCCGACCGGGCGCTAGACGGATCCGGCATCGGACCGGAGCGCGTGCGTGCGCCGCCATGCGTAGCCATGCGACCTCCAATCCTCGAACCGGAAAAATTACGGTATCGGCCAGTCCGTCAAATCTTGAACTATCCGCGAACTTGCGAGTCCCCTCACCGGCGGTCTTGGCCTTGCCGTTCGGGGTACCCCCCTAGGGGTGTTGGCGGGTTGGTTGATTGTATTTTTTTCTGTTTTGGCGTGTGTTTTGTTGTTTTTGTTGTGTGTGCTTGTTTGGTTTGTCCGCTTGCGTTTGATTCGTTTGTGTCGTGTCGTGTTTGCGTTTGTGGTTTGCCTGTTGGTTGCGACTGTGGTTGCTGCTGTGGCTTGGCTTGGTGTCGTGTCCAGTGTTCGGCGCTTGCGGTTGCTTTGTGCTGTCCGTCTTTCCTGTTGCAGCTGCGATGTTCCGGGCCTGTCCAGCTTTGTCTGTTGTCTGTGTGCCCGAGATCCCATTGGTCCGCGGCCGTGACTGGCTGTCCGCATTTGGCGCAAGTGTGTGTTTCGCCTGTGGCCAGTCGTGCCTCCCATGCCCTGCGGAGGTGGCGGTGTGCTGCGTCGTATCCTCTTGCTGTTGAGCTGCCACGCTGCCGCTCGTATGCGTGTGTGTGGATGGCGCAGAAGCGTGTGCCTTGTTTGACGAGTTGTGGGCAGTTGTGCCAGGCGCATCTGCGGAGACTCATGTGGCCTTGCCGCCTTCCGTGGCTGTGGTGTCCGGCATGTCCTGGGTACGTCACCCGCGAAGTTCCCCAGACCAGCCCCAGCCATTTATGGGCTACCGGTGTGACTGGTGTCGCCGCATATGTCGGCGTCCTTTTCGCATCGGCCCCAAGGGTTTTCGCGAGGCTCCATGCCGGACAGAGATGATTATAGCGAATGCAGCTAGATATGAATAATGGTCCAACCATTTCTGGCTGAACCATTTTACGAACATACGACAGTATAGCATTTCAACGGTGACAGTCAAGTTGTGCGGCCAACTCGCCGAGGTTGAATACATACTGCCGCTTGTGTTTTGTCGGCGTGGCGTGCGGTAGTTTGCCGCGTTTGAGCCATTGGCTGATGAGGTTGCGTGATATGGTCAGGCCGTATCGTTTCAGCTCTTTGGCCGCGTCGCTTGGTGTGCCGGTGATTCGCACTTGCCAGAGTCTTTCGTCTCGGGCTGCTTTGATTGCTGGCGCGGCCCATTCCCTGTGGCAGCCTTGGCATGTGACCGATTCGGCTTCCGGCGTGCCGGTGAGCATGCTGTCGCATTTTGGGCAGGTGCCGAGGATTATGAGCTCGTCTTCCGGCGTCAGTGCTTGTTCGTTGCGTCTGGTGATGTGTTCCAGGGCGGCGTAGTCGTCTGCTGCTGTGCTCATGTTGAGGATGGTGTGCCGGTTGCTGATGATGGCGCACCATGCTTTCCGCCAGTCGTATGCGGCGTATGCCGCTCTGATTTTCCCTGCCTGTTCGGCGAGCCATGCTTCCGATTCTGCGATGAGGTCTTGCGCGTGGGTGTCGATGGGCAGTGGCGCGTTGCCTTTGTTCGGCGTGTGGCCTATGGGGCCGATGTGCGCCTGACGGAGCATGATGCTGCGCAGGGCGGGCAGTTGGACGTGCCCGAGCTGGTAAATCATGGTCCAATAGTCTGTGCGGCAGTCCGGGCAGAGCATGCTCGCCGTCGCCGGTTTCCTGGGCTTGTGGCAGTGCTGGCAGTCGGTCAAAGTCTGGCCTCCTTGTCGTACTGGTGGATTATCGCTGCGACTTCGGCTTTGGGCACTTGCGGCACGAGCGGCGCGATCTCGTCGAGCGTGTAACCGGCCTGATGCCATTTGATGATCATGTTTTCGAGTATTTTCTTCATTTGCTTTTCCTTGGTTCGATGGTCTTAATGATTCGTTGCGAAGTATCGCAGGTTGCGAGCACCTCGTATGGCCTGTGGTGGGAGTCGGCGCGCTCCTGTGCCACATCCGATGCCTCTTGGAGCGTTTCGTACATTCGGCATGTATACCGTCTCATATCACCCTTCGGCCGGATGAGGTAGCCGTCCCAATGCTTGTATGGGTTTTCACTTGTATATTGCGGAAAATCGCATTCCTGATCTTTCCAACCGGCGGCGTAACCTTCCTGCCATGCTTTGGCTAGTTCTTCAGGCGTTGGATTGCCGGTAGTTCTGCTGTTCATTTCGTGTTCTGCTCCTTGTGTTGAGTTGTTTCGCCATCTGGCAGGCTCGTTGGTCTGGTGTGGCGGTTTCCTTGTCGCGTCCGAGCGCTTGCAGGACGTGTTCGCACTGCCACGTGTGTATGTGTCGTTTCGAGGGTGGGATGCCGCTCATGTTGGCGCGGCGTTGGCACCAGCCTTTCCACAGGCGCGTCCAATCGTTGAAGGTTCGGGTTTCGTCTTGGTGGCGGCCTGCGAATGCGAGCCATGCGGATTCGAGGTCGAGGTTCGGATAGTTTCGGATGATGTCGGCGTTGGCGTGCGCCTTCTCCCTCACTAGCTCGAAGTCGCTTACCCCGATTTCTTTGGAGAAAGAAGAAGAATATTCTTCTTTCTCTTTCTTTGGTGTTCTGGTGTTCTGGTGTTCTGGTGTTTGTCCCGATGTAACAGCGTTACAGTTCCGATGTAACGCCGTTACATCCGATTCGTTGCGATGCTTGGCCACGCGCTCGGCGCTTTTCTTCCTGGCGTGCAATACCTGCTCTCTGGTGCGATTGTGCGCGGTGTAGTCGTGGATCAGCCAGCCTCCTTCGACCTCTTCAAGCATTCCCTCGTCCACGAGCGCCCTCACTTGTTCCGGTGTCGCTCCGATGTTGGAGAGCATGGCGCGACGTGGTACGAAACCGTCCGTGAGCCTGTCCCCGCACAACGAGATGGCCATGCAGTACACGCCAACGGAATCGGCGCGGCCCATGCGCACGAGGTCACGTATCTTGTCGTTGTCGTAGAAGCCGTTCACGAGCTGCACGTAGCCACGTCTAGCCATCGCCTAATCTCCTCTTGTGATTCCGTCGTGGTCCATCGAATCCAAAGCTTTTTCGAGCTCCGCCAAGCTTGGTGGGGGCCAAGGAAGAATTCCAACATCTTCCATCACATGCTCCCGAATCGCTTGTAGAATTCGTCGTCGGTCATGCCATACAGCGGATCCATGCCTGTCGGCCTGCGCGCGGCCAGCTTGTATCCGCAGTAGGGGCAGGTCACGTAATATGTGCCGACGACTTCTCCGCAGTGGGCGCATTCCACGTATCTGATGCTCATGATCGTTTCTCCTTGACCGGTTTGCAGTTGTGTGGCGCTGGGGATATTCTGCTGGTCTGACATGCGTATGATTGGCCGTCATCACGGAGGATGATGGTGTCCGCCGTCGCTTCAGCCCAGCAGATATAGCCGATGAAGGCGATGAATATGACGAAGAACATTACCGCGACGGCGACGGCGATGGTTTCAGTCCTGTCCTCGATGCTCATTCGTTTGCCGCCTTCCGTGCTATTTCAAGCATTTCCTTGGCCTGTCTGATATATTCCTCATGGAAGCCGGGAATCTCACCGGCATAATTCCATGCGTCATCCTCGTCTGTCGCCGCGTAACTATCGACGCCATCCCATTTGCAGCTGTTCCAGCAGAGCCGTTTCGCCACGGCCTCAATCTCAACGGCAGTTGGTGGAGCGGACCGTCCGGCCATGTACGCCGTACCGGCAATCTCCCGAACCGTCTGAAAAGTCAAATCATCATCCATGCCACGCCCGTAAGCGTTGGCCTCGTCAAGCATGATGCTCAATTCGTCCTCTTTCCGTTCGCTTTGACCATTGCCCAGAGGATTTCGCTTGCCGGACGCCTCCGGTATGACAGGTCGTTGTATGACTGCACGTGGCCGAGAATCAGTTTCGAGCCGGTCGAATCGGGGGTAAGGATCGCGTTCACGCGCTCCGGCACCATCTTCTGCCATACGATCTCGTCGCACAGTTCCTTCGTGCAGACCAGATAGTTCTGGTCGCCGTAGAACGTCAGGCCGTTGCCGCTCGTGAAGTCAGCCATGCATGACTTCACCTCGTAGAACCCGAAGCAGCCTTTCTCCACGCTTGCGGGCACCGGCTCGCCGTTGACGTTCAATGGCTTGAAGCCCACGTAATCCACTCGCCGCTCTTCAGGCGTATTGCGGTCGAAACTGACCTCGCTCGCCCAAAAAGCGGTCTGATTCCTCAAACGCTTCTCAACCAGCTTGGACAGCATGGCAGTGGTATCAGCCCTACTCATTCCGTATCCTCGCTTTGATTCGGCACCTCGGAAGGCATGGAGCCGGAATAGCCGAGCATGTGGGTGCAGTAGTCGATGATATGGCCGTAAGCTCTCATTCCCGCGCACAAAATCATCCTGTCGTCGTGATTATGATTCGTGGTGCGCGTGTACATGATGCGGCAATCTTTGCGTTTCGATTTGCAGTAGTCGATGACCTTCTGTAGTGTCTTGTCCTTCTGGGTGACGTTGGTAGCCATCATTCCTCCGTGTCCGGGCCGAGCGGCAATCCACTGTTGAGTATCAATGCGAACTCCTGCAATGTGATTAAACACATGGTTTTCTTCCTTCCCAATGGTTCGGGTTTGATTCGCGCGCGCAATGCCGATGGTGAAAGCCTGAGCATCGCGTCCATCACTTCGGTGACGGTGTAGGCGTGCTGTTGTCCGAGCTTGTGCATGGACGTGAGGCCCACGCCTGCCTTCTTCTGGATGACCCACGGGTAGGGCGAGTCCATGTTTCCCGCTTCCGTGACGGCCTCGCGCATATGTTGCGGCGCGTCCATGGTCTGCGTCCATTTCACTTCGATGCACACGGGCTGGCCATGCCAGTACACGTTGCCGATGTCCCCGATGTCCTTGCTTCCATGCAAACGGAGGCGTTGTATGCGCGGGTCGTCCAGAGCCCACTGCAAATAGGATTCCACGGCGGTTTCCATGCGCGTGCCGTTATCCTTCGCGGTCTTGCGACTGCGCTTGCGTTGCTTGCCGCTCATTGGTCGGCCTCCTCTTCCTCGGCTTCGATTTCGCATTCGGGGCATGGGATGGGGCGCGCCGGATACAACGTGCACCCATGGATTGGACATACCGGTTCCACGTCCGGTGGTTCCAACCATTCGCGCATCAGAAGTCAGGCTCTCCGGCTGGCGCGCCCCACGGATCATCGGCCGGAGCCTGCGACTGCTGCCGTGCCTGCTGCGGCTGCTGATAGCCACCACCGTTGGCGTTGCCGCCCTGGTATCCGCCTGACTGCATCTTCTGCACCTGAGCCGTCGCATACTTGAGCGATGGGCCGATCTCATCCACCTGCAACTCGATGACCGTGCGGTTGGAGCCGTCCTGCGCCTGATAGGAACGCTGCTGCAAACGACCCTGCGCGATCACACGCATGCCCTTGCCCAGGCTCTGCGCGCAATGTTCGGCCAAGTCGCGCCACGCGCTGCAGCGCATGAACAAGGCCTGACCATCTTCAAACTGGCCCGTATTACGGTTCCAGGTGCGCGGCGTGCTGGCGATCGTGAACGACGCGACCTGCGCGCCAGCGGACGTCGTGCGCAGTTCCGGATCGGCGGTCAGATTGCCGACGATCGTGATAACGGTCTCCCCTGCCATCACTCGGCCTCCTTCACGTCGGCTTCGGTATCCTCCGGCGTATCCGCTTCCATGACTTCGGCGGTCACGTCATCGGCTTCTTCCGCGCTATCGTCATCGAGCACCGGATGGAACACGTCGCCGTAGTCAGGCGTGATGTCATCTGCGGCGACGGCAGTCTGCGCCTGCACGGTCAAAGGCAGGTACGGGGCGGCGCGACGGATGGCGGTCTTCTTCGCCATGGCCTCGTAATCGGTCTTCCACGGTCCGAAATTGCCGCTCTTGCTGCGTGCCCTCGCCTGCTCGATCTCCTGACGGTTCAGCACGAGGAAGTAGTGTCCGCCGTCCTTGAAATGCGCGACCATGTACACGTGGGTCAGTTCGCCGGGAGTGGCGCATGGCACGTGGTGCAGCTCCTCGTTAAGGCCATACGAGTATGAGAATTCGTCTCCCTGGTGTACGGCTCGGGCGCTGATGTCCACGAGCTGGCCGCTACGTCGCGCCAAGTCGATCATGCCACGGTAGCCCATGATGAACGTGGCTTCCATTCCGCCGGATTTCTTGTTGTAGAAGGGCAGCACGTAGGCTCGTCCCAATCCGTCAACGTTGGACGGTTCCAGTCCGAGCGCGGAACAGGTCATGAAGCATGAGAGCACGCTTTGCGGCGAGCATTCCGCGAGTTTCGGTGTCTTGTTGATCGCGGACACACACATCTGATAGAGGCGGTCGGGGCTGATGTTGTTGCCGACGACGCTGGCGATGCGCGGCCAGCTTTTCCGCATCAGCATCTGGAGGTTCTTCTTCGGCGTCATTTCGACCATCTGCTGTCCTTGCGCCTGCTGTGCGATCTGTCCCATGATTATTGCTCCTTTTCTTCGGTGGCTTTGAATGCGAATTTGCGGTATGTGGTGGCTTTGACGACGTATTCCTTGCGGGTCGTCGGCTTGTAGGTGGCTTGGAGGTTGCCGCAGCGCACGCCCGTATGCGAGCCGATGCGCAGGATGATCTGCTCCTGTAATTCCTTCTGAGTGGCCTTCATGTCTTTCAGCATTCCGGTGGCGCTCTCGTATCTTGCGAGCAGGTCGTAGAGGTCATCGTCGTCGCTTTCGTCCACGATGTCCGGCGTGGGTTCCGGGAACGCCTTCTGCACGTCACCGGCGGTCAATTGCGGTGGAGTGCCAGAAGTGACGAAACGCCAGAAGTCTGCTGCGGCCTTGTCGATCGCGGCCATATCCTCCACGTCGGCCTTGAACGGGATCTCTACCGGCTCGTCGTCTCCGATGGCCGCGTACACGTAGCCCCACGTCCATCCCGTGACGAGCGCGTAGAATTCGACCTGAGCCAAGTAGTATGGCGGGATTCGGAGGTTGCCATCCTCGTCACGCCAGTCCCCCGCTCGACGATTACCCGCCGTCTTGATCTCAAGGATTCCGAAGCTCCCGTCCTCACCCTGCAGGATGCCGTCAAGCGAAGCGCGAAGATACGGCTTCCCTCGGCTGATGAATTGCTTGTCGGTTCCGTCCGTGACGAGCATTTCTGGATGCTGCGCGCGGAATCGCTTCCTTAATTCGTTTTCCAGGGCATTGCCCTTGACCACCGCCCACTTGTCCGAAATGTCCTCCGGCTCCACGCGGCCGGTCTTCTCAAGCCACAGCTCATAGGGCGTCTTGAAGGAATTCAGGCCGAGGATCGTGCTCATGTCAGACCCGCCCACACCAGCCTTACGGCTCTTCAGCCACGCGAGATGACGTTCCGTCTTCTTGCACTGCCTGAACCGCTCGACCGTGTAGCGTTCCGTGTCCTTGAGGGGAATACGCTTCATTTCTTCTCCACTTTCACTTCCTGAATTTCGGCATCGAAGTAATTGACAATCAGATTTGCGATGTCCATCGCGGACATTTTGAGTCGGGTGATTTCTTCCTTGTTCTCGGCCTTGACGGTGAAAACGCCGTCCTTGCTATCGAAATTGAGCTTCATTTTGCGTCCTTGCTGTAGTTGGCTTTGATGTCCATCAATTCGCCATTCAGCAGCTTGGTGGCGAACATGTAGACCACCTTGTCGTTGGCATGGTATGCGGCACGCTGCAATGCCGAGATGGAGTCATAGATGCCGACCAGCGCGTTCACGATGATGGCGCGTGGGTTCTCCGTTTCGGACTGTGGCTTCTGTTCCTGGACTGTGACGGCGGTCATGATTTCTTCCTTCTTTCCGGTTGTGGTTGTTTCTCGTGTTTTGCGCGGCGAATGCTTATCAAAGGCCGGTAGCAGTCCTTCCTTGCGGAGTTGGCTGAGAATGTTGCCGACTGTTTTCTGGCTCAGGCCGAGCGTTTCGGCGGTTTCCTTGCCGTCGAACGGTTGGCCTTGGTCGATGCGTTTTTGGCAGTGCGCGAGGATGAGATCGCGTTTCGACGGTTCCTCCGGTTTCGCCGGAAGGCCTTGAGTGAGGAGTCCGGCCTTGCGTAACGCCCGCATTTCGGTGATGCTGAGGCCGGCTTCGCCTTGCTCGTCGTAAATGTTTTTCAGTTCGGCGAGTTCACTGTCCGTGTATTCGTGTTTCAATTCGTCCCCTTTCTGAGTCTTTCGATGAGCGCGTGGTTTTCGCGAATGAACTTGTCCATGTCGATTCCTTGCTGCGTGAGGGTCGGTTTGCCGGTGTCGACGCGTGCTTTCCCGTCGCTTGTGACATTTGGACTGCTCTGTATCCGTGTCACTGGAACGAACATGCCGTTTTTCATCTCGCCACCGTCCTTTGATACCTGTGCGCCAAGGCCCACTGTTCCGCGACTTGACGTTGGTATCTGACCTTGCGCCTGTCCTGATGGCCTTCTGGCGGTTCCACGCCGATTTTCAAGTACGGCGGCCCCTTGCCGGTACTCCGCCAATTGGCAAGGGTGCGCACGCTCATGCCGAGCATGACGGCCAGTTCGCCTGGCGTGAGCAGATCGTCACTCATCGTCGGCGGGTGGGCAGTAGCGGCTGATGAAGTACGTCTGGCCTTTGCCGGTGACCTTCGCGGTGCGGTTGATGGTCACGTGCCCGTCCGAATGGGTGATGGCGGTTTCCTTGATGCGGAACAGTCCCAAGTCCATGGCCTTCTGGGTCGGCACGTTGCGGTTCGAGCCGGTCTTGCCGAGATAACCGTCCTGCCGGAGAATCTCGAACAGTCGGTTCTGGCCGATATTCAAACCGTTCTGGCGCAGCATCTTCGCGAGTTCTCCGATGAGGCACGTGCCGTCCGACGCGGCCACCGCGTCCGCGAACCGCGCTTTCGGCTCCAACGCCTTGATGTGCTCGTACTGTTCGGCGATGCGTCGCTTCTGCGTTTCCATGGTGCGTTGGCCGATCATCACGGCCTTCGCGAGGATGGTCATGTCATCATCCATGTCCGTGGTTGGAATGTAGCCGCCAGTCTTGCGAATCTGCGGAAGCACCTCATGCGTCACCCAACGTTGGAACTCCTTCGCCTCCGGCTTCCGCGAACGCATGATGAGCTTGTACAGGCCGGGCTCAGAGATGATGAGAGGCGCACGCCCTGGCTGATTCCAAACCTCCGAATTACGGAGGTTTGTGATTTCGTCATCATCAAGAGCTTCGCGGAGATGATTTGTGTCATTGCCGAGGATGTCACATGCGTCCTTGGCGACGAACCAAGGCTCCCCCGCTTCGTCGGTCAGGGCGCGTAATGATGCACCCTTGAACTCGAATCGCTGGATTTCATTGCTCATTTGGAGCCTCCTAGTATTTGACTGCTTCGATGCGGGTGATGAAGAAGTGGATGCCGGGGGCGCATTCGTTCCACCGGTTGGTATCGAAGTCTTCGACGTGCACGGTTTCGCCTTTTTTGTAGGTGAAGTCTGGGTCGAATGAACTGTATGCCGTGGTGTCTGGTGGGAGGCTGTTGCCTTGCCTGTCTTGCAGGTCGAGAATTCGGGCTTTGTTGGCGCGGCATTTGCGTCCGGTGCTGTTGGAGCGTTTTGCGTCGGATGGAATGAGAAGTTTTACGATGACGGGCGCTCCGTCGAGTGCGAGGGCTTTTTTCCAGCCGATGATGTCGCCTTCATCCGGAAGGATGCTGGTTTGGGCGACGGTGAGTTCCGATAGGTTTGCACCGCGAAGGTCGGCACCGCGCAGGTTGGCATCGCGCAGGTCGGCATCGCGCAGGTCGGCATCGCGCAGGTCGGCATCGCGCAGGTCGGCATGGCGCAGGCAGTTGAGTCCGTATTTTTTGAGGATGGCTTCGATATTTTCGCCTTCGAGGATGCCGGTTGGCGTGGTGATTTTCATTGGTTTTCCTTTGCTTGTTGCAAGTTGTGTGCCCCACCCTGACGAGTGGATGGGGCTGAGTGGCTGGCATTGGAGTCGGACCGATGCCGTCCTTGAATTCCGAACGCCCCTTTGACCGTTGGAACGCGACCTGAACGCGTTCACGGCCGGTGGCGTGGCCGACTGTGATTGAAGCAGTCAGGCATAGTAAGAAAGGAACCGCAGGCACCGGAGTGCCTGCATATATTTAGACAGGAGAAGATTGGAATCCGTGGACGGGCGAACCGTCGCCCAACCAATGCGCCGACAGTGTATGTGAAGCAAGATGCGGTCGGCGCGTGGATAATAATCGATATTCAGTTATATGTGTTCCCCGCCAGCCGACATGGTGAACGTGGATGTCCGTAGAAACGTCCCTAATTTGGTTTGTTTTATCGGACTGTCGGCTGGCGGGAAGTCTTAGTCGCGTGGGGCGAATCGCACGGTCAGCCATAGGCCTGTCAGGATGTAGATTCCGGCGACGAGCCATGCCATGTGCCTGTCGGCCACATGCCATGTGAAGAGCAGCGTCATGCTGCTCACGAATCCGATGATGGCGGCTGCGAACTTCAGGCGGCGGATCGTGTAATTCGGTTTCGTGTTTCCTGCCTGTCCGCTGTCGTGCAGTTGGTCATGGCTGGTCATTTGCTTGCTTCCATTTCCTTGAGGATTCGATTGCATTCGCGTTTGATGCGTTGAACGTCGGTTTTGGTGAGGTTGAAGTAGTATTGGCCGGTCGATGTGTGGAAGCTCATTCGAGCCATCGGCCTGCCGTCCTGGGCGGTGAATGCCTGCATATCGAATCCGCCGTCGTCCATCCAGCTCATCTTGTTGCTCCGATCTTGTTGGAGAGGTTGTAGGCGATGTCTTCGATTTCCGCTGATGTGAAGTCCGCGAGGGTGATGTTTTGAATGCCGTCCACGAGGCTGGCGCTGCCGTCTTCGTTGATGCGGATATAGAAGCCGCTTGATGCGAGCAGCAGGCTTCCTGTCTCGTGGAGTGTCGGCGGTTTTGGCGGATTGAGTAGTTGGCTGGTCATTTCTGCGCTTCCTTGACGATCGTGTCGATGATGACGTCCACGAGATCGGGCACGTCGAGGTCGATGCATCCGACGATGTGACCGAGCGAACGCCTTGCTTCGATTTCGTCCCACCCGTCGGCATAGGCCGGACGGATGGCGTCGCCCTCATTGTCAAATTCGCCGAATATCGCTTCGACGCAGGCCTTGCGCAGGTCTTTGTCGTGGGTCTTTATGTACATCAGTGCTCCTTTGGTGTGGCT
>OGYU01000163.1_pt1 | contig 54486 bp, 43 predicted proteins | sample 1576581 | NCBI WGS metagenome assembly OGYU01 (sample SAMEA3541547, study PRJEB24748) | human gut metagenome | biome: human gut; feature: human-associated habitat; material: faeces | place: China | collected 2012 | reverse complement strand
GGATGAGATTGCAGATGCATTATCGATTTCCGATACAGGATTTTTGGTACACAGCAGATATGATCTGTCTGGACAGGGGGCAAGAAAAGCCGGACTGACAGAAGAGCAGAAGAAACTGTTCTCCTACTTTGTTCCGGTACGTGGCATGAGCGAACAGCTGGTAGATGTTCTGGAGCAGGATCGCAATTGTACGAACAGAAAAGGTACTTCAAACACAGGAAACCTCCTGATCGTTGGAAACAAGGGGAATGGAAAGACGGTTCTCGCAGTTGATGTCGTAAAGGCGATTCAGAAGCAGAGAAAGATCCGTCAGGGAAGAGTCGCGATCATCACAGGCGAGGCATTGAATAAAAAGAAGATCAGTGATATCGTAGCAAAATTATATGGTGGAGCACTGATCATTGAAAAAGCCGGAAAATTAAGTGAAAGAACGGTTGCGAAGCTGAACAAGGCGATGGAAAAGGATACAGGTGAGATGCTGATCGTATTGGAAGAGCAGAGAAAGCCGCTGGATCGGGTTCTTTCTTCCAATAGAGAATTCAGAAAGAAATTTACAAGCAGATTGGAAGTGCCGATCTTTGTAAATGACGAGCTGGTTACATTCGGTCAGACGTATGCACAGGAGAATGGATACCGGATCGACGAGATGGGAATCCTGGCATTGTACAGCCGTATCGATGCACTGCAGAGAGAAGATCATGCAGTGACAGTCGCAGAAGTAAAAGATATCATGGATGAGGCTATGGCGCATTCCCAGAAGGTATCTGCAAAGAAACTTGTAAAACGGGTACTTGGAAAGAATACAGACGATGCAGACCGCATTATTTTGACAGAAAAAGACTTTAATATTTAAATGGAAAGTGGAGGAAAGAGATTTCTTCCACTTTTTTTTGAAAATATATACAAAAAAATAAAAAAGAAGTCCTTGGAAGAATTAGAAAATTATATAAAAAACGAAAGAATGTGAGGAGATATTATTGCGCTTTTTATGTCAAACAGGTGAGAATTTGTTACATATTGTGTACTGTTATCAAAATTAGGGAATTATTGTATAAAAAGGCGTTATATGTTGAAAAACGTAGAGAAATGTAGTAGATTTAAATAGATAGACGATGCTTATGAAATTTTTATAAACATCAGGGATTGGGGATGGAAGAGGATAAGGATATTATCCAATGTTTGAAAATAAGTAACACTTAGGAGGAGAGTTTTGTGGGAAAGAGTTTGAATCAAGCAAAAGCAAATGCGGTTCGATACACGAAGAAGAAGGTTGAGCACTGGCAGGTTGTTTCCCTTGCGTTGGCCGGATACGACGCAGTTTCTATTGTGATTGCATTTTTTCTGGCACTGTGGTTTCGGTTTGACTGCAGATATTCTATGATCCCAAAGGAATTTTTGGGAGCATACCTTAAATTTATTGGTATTTATGTCATATTTTCGTTATTCGTATTTTGGCGTCTACGTCTGTACAACAGTATCTGGAGATTTGCAAGCTATAGTGAGTTAGTACGTATGATAGTTGCAACAGGTATTTCAAGTTTGTTTCATTGTACAGGTATGACGCTTTTTTTTGGCAGAATGCCGCTTTCGTATTATTTTTTCGGAACGGTGATCCAGTTTGGTATGACGCTGATGGTACGTTTTGCCTATCGTTTCGTTTTACTGGAGAGAAGTAAGCGGCGTAAAACGGAAGAGATCGCAAAAGCGAAGCGGGTACTTCTGATCGGGGGCGGAAAGGCCGGTCAGATCATCCTGCGGGATATCAAGACCGCAAAAGAGCTGAAGGATATTGTCTGCTGTATTATTGACGATAATCCGAATAAATGGGGAAGATACATCGAAGGTGTGCCGATCGTCGGCGGTCGGGACGATATCTTATCGTGTGTGGAACGCTATAAGATCGACAAGATCATTGTAGCAGTACCGAGTGCTACGGCAGAGGAAAAAAGAGATATTCTGAACATCTGTAAAGAGACGGGATGTGAGCTGAAAAACCTGCCGGGCGTGTATCAGTTCCTGACCGGAGAGGTCAAGGTGAGCGCTCTGCGGGATGTCGACGTGGAGGAGCTGCTGGGGCGGGATCCGATTAAAGTAAATATGGAAGAGATCCATGCATTTATCCATGGCAAAAAGGTGATGGTGACCGGAGGCGGCGGAAGCATCGGATCCGGACTTTGTCGTCAGATCGCATCGTATCAGCCGAAACAGTTGATCGTGTTTGATATTTATGAAAACAATGCATATGATATTCAACAGGAATTGAAAAAGAAATATCCGGATCTGGATCTGGTGGTCCTGGTTGGTTCCATTCGGGATTCCAGAAGGATCAATGCGGTATTTGAGACGTATCGGCCAGAGGTGGTGTACCATGCAGCTGCTCATAAACATGTACCGCTGATGGAAGACAGCCCATGCGAATCCATCAAAAACAATGCGATCGGAACGTATAAGACGGCCTATGCGGCGATGATGAACGGCTGTCAGAGATTTGTTCTGATCAGCACGGATAAGGCGGTCAATCCGACGAATATTATGGGAGCGAGCAAGCGTCTGTGTGAGATGATCATCCAGTCTTTTGATCGTATGATCAAAGAGGGGACACCGGAGAAGCTGCCGATTCTGTATGCCCATGCAGATGACGAAGACGGAGCAATGGTGCAGCAGGAATTCCCGAAAGATATCAAGACGGAGTTTGTGGCAGTCCGTTTTGGAAATGTGCTGGGAAGCAATGGTTCGGTGATTCCACTGTTTAAAAAGCAGATTGAAGCGGGAGGACCGGTTACAGTGACTCATCCGGATATTATCCGTTATTTCATGACGATTCCGGAAGCGGTCAGCCTTGTCCTGCAGGCAGGAACATATGCGCATGGCGGGGAAATCTTTGTGTTGGATATGGGAAGTCCTGTGAAGATCGATACTTTGGCAAGAAACTTGATCAAGCTGTCCGGATTGAAACCGGATGTGGATATCAAGGTGGAATATACGGGATTAAGACCGGGAGAAAAGCTCTATGAAGAGAAACTGATGGCAGAAGAAGGACTGAAGAAGACGAGGAACGAACTGATCCATATCGGATGTCCGATTCCGTTTGAAGTCGAAGCATTTTTAAAAGAGCTGGAGACATTAATGGGTATGGCATACATCAATGCAGACAATATCCGGGAAAAAGTAGCTGAGATCGTGACAACGTACCACCCAGCAGGAGAACATGGAAGCGAGAAAAAGGGTGAAGTGTATGAGAGACTGCTGGGGGAAGAGAGTGTGTAAAAAGGCAATATAGGAGTAGGACATATGTCAATTGATAAAAAGAAGATTGAAAAAATATTGAAAGTGACAGCAATTGGCACAGGAGTCACTTTTTTGGGGTTGAATATGATTGCAAAAAAGAAAAAAGGGGATTCCGTTTTTGAAAAAGAAAAAGATCAGAAAAATCCTTTTGCTGGGAAAAAAGTTGTTTTTGTAGAAGATGAAAGTGATGAAGAGAATGCAGATGGCGTCAGAGGTCATTTGGAAGCAGTTGGAGAAACTAAAAAAAGTAAAGGAATTTATGACAGATACATTAAGAGAGCCATAGATGTTGTGCTCTCTTTTGGTGGATTAGTGGTCTTATCTCCTATTTATGCGGGAATTGCAATTGCAATTAAAATAGATGATCCAGGACCTGTATTCTTTACGCAGAAAAGAGTAGGGCAGAATAAAGAATTTTTCAAAATACATAAATTCCGTAGTATGAAAATGAGTACTCCACATGATGTACCAACTCATATGTTGGGAGATCCGGATCAGTATATTACAAGGGTTGGAAAATTTTTAAGAAAACACAGTTTGGATGAGCTTCCGCAGATTTGGGACATTTTTATCGGAAATATGTCTGTGATTGGGCCTCGTCCGGCTCTTTGGAATCAGGATGTGCTGATTGCAGAACGTGAGAAATATCACGCAAATGATGTAAAACCAGGACTGACAGGCTGGGCGCAGATCAACGGAAGAGATGAGTTGGAAATTCCTGTAAAAGCGAAGTTAGATGGAGAATATGTGGAAAAAGAAAGCTTACTCTTTGATATCAAGTGCTTTTTGGGAACGATTGGTTCTGTGTTAAGTTCCGATGGAGTTGTAGAAGGTGGAACGGGAGAACTAACTAAAGCAGGAATAGGGGATGAGAGAGAGATTTCTCCAGAAAAGGCAGCACAGCAAATTAAAGCCGGAGCAAAAGTTATGGGGGCTTTATCTGCTGCTATGCTGGGAATGGCAGGGATTGTTAGTTGGATATTTTTTCGTAAAGATACAACAAAATCAGATAAAAAGAAGCATACTGTAGTAAAAAGATGGGTGCTGTTAGGTGCCATTTTTGAAAGCATTGCAATCGTATTCGTCAATATTAAGGGACGGGTAAAAATGGGAGATGACTTTGTGAATGATAGTTCTGAAGAAGGGGAGAAAACAATCCAGCCAGTGGGAAACATAGGATACAAAAAGGTGCTGATCACAGGTCAGGGAAGCTATATTGGAACTGCTGTGGAACGTTGGTTATTGAAAGATAAAGATCATTATCAAGTAGATACTTTAGATATGCAAGATGAGACATGGAGAGACACAGATTTTTCCCAATATGATGTGGTTTATCATGTTGCAGGAATTGCACACGCAGATGTAGGAAATGTAACGGAAGAGCAGAAACAGTTATACTATAAAGTCAATACCGATTTGACAATAGAAGTTGCGGAAAGAGCTAGGCAGGCAAAAGTAAAACAGTTTATATTTATGTCATCTATGATAGTATATTCTGGATGTAAAGAGAATTTTATTACCTCAGAAACTGAGCCTTGTCCTTTGAATTTTTATGGTGATAGCAAATGGAGGGCAGATCAGAAAATACAGGAAATGGATGCAGAGAACTTTAAAGTTGTAGTATTACGTCCACCTATGATTTATGGAAAAGGATCAAAAGGAAATTATCCTCAATTAGCAAAATTAGCATCCAAATTACCAGTATTTCCAATTGTAAAGAATCAAAGATCCATGCTTCATATCGATAATCTGTGTCAGTTTGTGAAATTGATGATTGACAACGAAGAACACGGAGTGTTCTTCCCACAAAACGGAGAATATTCGAATACGTCTGATATGGTGCAGATGATTGCGGAAGTAAAGGGACATAGAATTATCATGATTCCATTCGTTGGCATATTCATAAAATTGTTGGAAAAGGTTCCGGGGAAAATAGGAGGATTAACGATAAAAGCATTTGGAAATTCTTCTTATGACATGAGTATGAGTGAATATAAGGAAAACTATAGGGTGAACAGTCTGAGAAAATCAATTGTTTTAACAGAAGGTACCCATCTGGAGGAATAGAAAATGTCTAAGAAAAAGCACATCTTAGTAGTAAGTCAGTATTTTTATCCAGAACCATTTCGAATCAATGATATTTGTTCAGAATGGGTAAAAAGGGGATATCAAGTAACTGTACTGACAGGAATTCCAAATTATCCACAAGGAAAATATTATGACGGATATGATTTGACACACAAAAGAATGGAAGAATGGAATGGCGTAAAAATAGTACGAATTCCGTTGACTGCGAGGGGAAATAATTCGATAGGTCTTGCCTGTAATTATTTGTCGTTTGTAGTGTCCGGTTATCTTTGGAAGTGTCTGACAAAAATTAAGGCGGATTATGTATTCACATTTGAAGTGTCACCTATGACGCAAGCTCTGATAGGTGTGTGGTATGCTAAAAAGTATAAAATTCCTCATTATCTTTATGTGCAGGATCTCTGGCCGGAAAATGTGGAGATTGTAACAGGAATTCATAGTCCTTTGGTGTTAAAGCCGATCGGAAAAATGGTGGATTATATCTATGCGCATTGTGATCATATTTTTGCAACTTCTCCAAGTTTTGTAAAAGAGATACAAAAGCGCTGCAGGGATAAAAATAAAGTGAGTTATTGGCCACAATACGCAGAAGAATTCTACTGTCCGGTAGAAAAGAAATATACTCCTGAAATTCCAGATGATGAGATGTTCAAAATCATTTTTACTGGAAATATCGGGCAGGCACAAGGTTTGGAAATACTTCCAAAAGCAGCACAGAAATTAGAAAATTTGAAATTTGTAATTGTAGGTGATGGAAGAAACAAAGAAAACTTTTTGGCAGAAATAAATCGGTTAGATGTACAAGATAAGTTTATAATGATTGACAGACAGCCACAGGAAAAAATACCAGAGTTCTTAGCTTGCTGTGATGCAGCTTTTGTTTCTTTTATGGATAATGAATTATTCACGAAAACAATTCCAGCAAAATTACAATCTTATATGGCATGTGGAATGCCCATTATTGCATCTGCATCTGGAGAGACAAAGCGTGTTGTAGAAGAAGCAGAGTGTGGTCTTTGCAGTGAGATTGGAGATGTGGATGGATTGTGTCAGATTATTGAAAAAATGAAGGAAAAAGATTTACAAGAGATGGCAAAGAAATCCAGAGGATACTATTTGGACAATTTTGAAAAGAAAATGCTTATGGATGAGATGGAAGAATATTTGGGATAAAGGGAAGAGTAAAACAAGTAAGGGGAGCAGAAATGACGAATATCACTGTAATTATATTAACAAAGAATGAAGAAAAAAATATAAAAGCAAGTATAAAATCAGCAAAGCAAATTGCGGATCGTATTATTATAGTAGATTCAGGAAGTGATGATGATACAGTTGATATCGCAAAGAAACTGGGAGCAGAGACTTACTATCATGAGTGGAGTGGACATGCAAATCAGTTCAATTGGGCATTGGATCATTGTAATATTCAAACAGAGTGGGTGTTTCGTTTAGATGCAGATGAGAGGATATCCAATGAACTTGCAGAAGAAATTAAGCAGCGTGTAAAACATTCAGAAGGTATAGATGGATATGAAATGCGTTGGAGAGTTTATTTTATGGGAAAATGGATTCGACATGGGGGGACGCATAAACCATATTTTCTTCGAATGTTTCGATATGGAAAAGGCCGTGTAGAAAATAAACTGATGGATGAACATATTCTGGTTGACGGGAAGGTAGAAAAATTATCGGGAGATTTAATCCATTATGATTATAAGGGCTTGGATGCATGGCTCAATAAACATATCTGGTATAGTCAATTAGAATTACAGATGTACGAAACACAACGAGAGGATACTGGCGGTAATGTAATGCAGAAAAAGAAAAGAGGGTTTTATTATAAATTACCCATGTTTTTGCGAGCAAGAATTTATTACTGGTATCGTTATTATGGACAATTAGGATTTTTGGATGGAAAAGAAGGTAAGATATATATTTATCTTCAGGCATATTGGTATCGATTTATAGTAGATGCGAAATTATATGAGATTGAATATACAAGGGAGTCGAAATGAGAAAAATATTAATTTTGGCGGGAAGATATTTGCCAGGGCATAAAGATGGAGGACCGTTAAGAACCCTGATTAATTTAACTAATGCATTAGGTGACGAATATGAGTTTTATATTGCATGTTTTGACAGGGATCAAGGAGATACGGAACCTTATACAAATATTGAACGTGATACTTGGAATAAAGTTGGAAAAGCAAATGTGTGGTATGTTCAACCAGGTGGTTTTACTAAAAAATTGATTCTTAATCTGGCGAAAGATAAAGATATTATATATTTGACGAGTTTTTATGCAGAATATGGATATAAAACACTATTATTAAAAAAAGAGAAAAAAATTCAAAGCCCTGTAGTAATCGCATCTATGGGAGTTTTCTCAAAGGAAGCATTAGCTCAAAAGTCATTAAAAAAGAATGTGTTTATTGTAGGATGTAAGATGTTGCATTTATTCAATGGGATTACGTGGTCTGTAACATCAGAGTTAGAAGCAGAAGATGTAAAAAGAGTAATGGGAGAGGAAAGTAAATATATTGTAGCAGAGGATCTTCCAAGAACTCAGGTACCTGGAAGAACAAAAAAATGGGAAAATACAATAAAAATTTGTTTTCTTTCAAGAATTTGTGAGCATAAAGGATTAGACATCCTTATAGATGTGCTCTTGCAGATTAAAGGATACAATATGGAATTTTCGATTTTTGGACCGATTCAGGAGAAAGAGTATTGGATTACTTGTCAGGAAAAGTTAAAACAAACAGAAATCTCGTGGATATATAAAGGGGATGTGCCTTCAGAAGAAGTACAGAGTGTGCTGTCTACTCAGGATATTCTTGTCCTTCCAACCAAAAGTGAAAATTATGGACATGTAGTATTTGAAGCATTATCAGTAGGCTGTATCCCAATTATCAGTAATAGAACACCATGGAGTTTAGTGGAATCCTGGAATGCTGGATATGTTGTATCGAGAACCCAAGAAGCTTTTTCAAAAGCCTTGACAGAATATCTGAGTATGAGTATTGAGGATAAAAACGAGATGGTAGACCATGCTGTAGAGTTAGCAAAATATAAAGTAGAACAATCAAAAATGAAGACAGGATATCGTGAAATTTTTGAGTTAAGAGGAAATAGATGAAGAAATTAATTATTATTTATTATCATGATATTGTAGAAAAAGGTAAAGGATATAGTTATCAAAAAGTAGAAAAAGAGCATTTTGAAACACAGATGAAATATTTAAAAGAACATGGATATCAAACAATATTGTTCGAAGATATGGAGAAACCTTTACCTGAAAAAGCTGTTTTAGTTACATTTGATGATGGTTTTCAATCAGTATATAAAAATGCAGTGCCAATTATGCAGAAATATAATATAAAAGGGAATGTATTTCTTCCAACTAAATATATAGAAGAGCAGCATTCTCATTTTATGACATGGAATATGTTAAAAGAATTATGTGAAACAGGGCAGTTTTCTGTAGCGGCACATACGCATGATCATGTAGACATACGTATTTTAGATGATGCATCTATGAAAGAACAAATCAGGAAAAGTGAAGAACTATTAGAAACAAGATTAAATGTATGCGTAAATAGTTTTTGCATGCCATATGGAAAATATGATAAAAAGAGTATAAAATTATTAACGAAAAATGGAAATTATAAATTTTTCTTTGCGTCTTTTTATGGGCATGCCAAGGATAAGGAACTAAGAAATAAATTGTTGCCGAGAATAGGAATATCAAATGAAGATTCTTTAGATATTTTTGAAAAGAAGCTTCAAGGCAAAATGAATTGGAAGGGATCAATCCAAAAATTAAGACTTAAAATAGCAAATTTAAAAGGAGAAAGAATCAAACAATATGATATTGAATGATTGATATGAGTGTATGAAAGTATTATATATTTCAGGAATGTATCCAACTCCAGATTATCCACAAAAAGGTATTTTTTGTCATGAGCAGGTAAAAGCACTGAAGCAAATAGGAGTAGATGTGGACGTAGTAGTACCAATGACAATTTATGATAAGGAATATAAGCAGGCAATATGGGAATATGAAGGGGTTAAAATTCGGTATGTTAGGTTTTTTAAATTACCAGGAACAAGAAGATTTGAAAATATTGGAAAATCATTATACCGCGCTTTAAAGTGTTTGGATTTAGATTTTAAACAATATGACGTATTTCATGCAGATGCTCCATTGCCAGCAGGCGTAGCTACAATGTTACTTTCGCAATGTTATCATATTCCGTATATTGTACATTGTCATGGATTAGATGTTTTCTTTGATGTAGATTATAAAAAGGAAAAAAACTGTAATAAGATAGTAGAAAGAGCAAAAGAAACATATTTAAATGCAAGTGCTATAACGGGAGTAAGTAAGAAAACTTTAGAGAATGTAAACTCTCGAATAGAGGTTTTAGACAAGTGTTATGTAGTTTATAATGGTGCCGATACGGATAAATTTTATCCTGAACAAGAGAAACAAAATTCAAAATTAGAAATAGTTTCTATAGGCAATTTAATTGATTTAAAGGGACATGATTTAACAATACATGCTTTAAAGAAGAATATTGAGTTAGGAAGAAAACAAGTTCATTTAACAATTTATGGTAGAGGAAGTAAAGAAGATGAGCTTAGAGAACTTGTAGAGCAATTAGAACTGGAAACATATGTAACATTTAAAGGATATGTGACATATGAAAATATTATAAAAGAATTAAAAATGTATGATGTATTTATTTTGCCTTCATGGTATGAAGCATTAGGATGTGTATATTTAGAGGCTATGGCTAGTGGTGTTATTACGGTGGGGTGCTACCAGAATGGTATTGATGAGATCATACATAACGGGAATAATGGATTTCTTGTACGACCACATGAGGTTGAGGATATAGTTGAAGTGATAAAAAATATTTATGATAATAAAGATACTTTAGAAATGAAGAATATCGCACTTGCAGGAAGGAAAACTATAATGGAAAAATTTACATGGAAGAATTCTGCAGAAGCTCTTAGGAGAGTATATTATGATATTGTTCAAAAAAATAAATGAGGAAGGAAAATAATGCATTGTGAAAGTTTTATTTTTTACGAATATACCTTCTCCGTATAGAGTTGACTTTTTTAATGAATTAGGAAAATATTGTGAACTTACAGTTTTATATGAGAGAAGAGATGCTGATGATCGAGATAAAAATTGGTGTAATAATGAAGAAAATAATTTGAATTTTAAACCAATATATTTAAAAGGGAAAAAAATAGGTGCAGATACAGCTTTGTGTGTAGAGAGTTTAAAATATTGGAGAGATAAAAGTTTTGATATTCGAATTATAGGAGATTATGCCACACCAACTGGAATATTATCAGCTGTATATATGAGAATTTTTAGAATTTCGTATGGAATAGAATGTGATGGGGGATATATAAAGCAAAATGAGAGGAAATTTTTAAAATGGATTAAAAAATTTTTGATTTCAAAGTGTCAATTTGTGTTTTCTCCAGGAATTACAACAAATGAATATTTAAAGCATTATGGAGTAGATGCTAAGAAAATTTGGTTTTATCCATTTTCTTCTCTTAAATTAGAAGATATTAAGAGTGCCAATAGTATGGCAAAAGAAAAAATAAAATATCGAAAGAAATTGAAAATTTTAGAGAAAAAAGTCATACTTTCTGTAGGGCAAATGATATATAGAAAAGGATTTGATGTTTTAATCGAAAGTGGAAAATATTTAAAAAAGGATATAGGAATTTATATAGTAGGGGGTAATCCTAAAGAAGAATATTTGAAATTAGTAGAGAAAAATAATTTGATAAATATTCATTTTTTGAATTTTATGAATAAAGAAGAATTGGCAGAGTATTATGCGGCAGCTGATATTTTTGTTTTACCGACTAGAGAAGATATATGGGGATTAGTAATAGAGGAAGCTATGAGTTTTGGGTTGCCAATTATTACAACGGATAAATGTGTTGCTGGAGTAGAGCTATTGCGCGAAGGAGGAGGAATTATAATTCCGACTGATAGTGAAAAACAATTAACAGAAGCTATAAATATGTTGTTAGATAATGAAGAGTATTGTAGAAAATGCGAGAAACATAATTTAGAAATAATAAAGAACTATACAATAGAACAAATGGCAAGGAAACATATAGAGTTGCTAAGAAAAATAGAAGGTTAATTATTATGAGACAAAAAGTAAGGTGGAAAGAATATATCTATATTATAATATTTTTGATTAGTTGTCTAAATAGTTATCTAATATATATTTTTTTGATATTAATTTTTTTCAAAATAAGAGAGGGCGGACAGGGTTTTTTAAAAATTTGTTTATTATATACTTTGAGGCAAAGTATTGTTTTACCTGGATTAGCAATTATGACAGGAACACAGAGTAATCTTAAACAAATCTTGATTTTAGGTGCAGCGTTATGGATTTTGGGAACCTATATAAAAAGAAAAGAGGGGAAAATTCCTGTAATATGTCTTCCAGTAGCCGCATTTGGAATTAGTGCATTAATAAGTACAGTATTTTTTGGAAGTTTTCCAGTAGCAGGGGCAATAAAAGTTATCAATTTTGTTATAGTATTGGTCGCTATAATTGTTGCAACGATTGAAAGCATAGAATATTTTGATATTGAACAATATATGTTTTATGCGATGTCTTTTGTTATGATGATAAGTGTTTGTGTTATTCCATATAGGGGAGCTTATGTGAATGGAAGTGCAGGAATGCTGTTTCAAGGGGTTTGGAATCATCCAAATGATTTTGGGGTTATATGTGCGATTTATTTGGCAATGCTATTAGTTCATTACGATAAAATTAAGGGTAAACAACTTGTTCAAATAAGCTTGGTTTTTATTATGATATATCTTTCAAAAGCTCGAGGTGCCATGATAGCAGCTTTAATTATATTGCTAATTTATTTTATAGTATGTGGAAATAAGTATAATCGTATAATTTTAATCTCAGTAATTACTTTAAGTATATTTGTAATATATATAACTCCCATAAAAGATGATATAGGGGCATTCTTTTTTAAGGGAACACAGAATTCAAATTCATTAACAGAAGCATTTTCTTCAAGAGATGAGGTGATTGAAGTAGCAAAAAATAGATTTCTTAGTAATCCTATGTTTGGAAGAGGGTTGCTAATTCCATACGCATCAGGGGAGAGAAGTTTGTCTTTTAGTGTCAAAGGTATAGAGCCAGGTAATATTTTTCTGGAATTATTAGGTGGGACAGGAGTGATAGGTTGCATAAGTTTCTTTTATTTGATATTGAAAATATTTAGACAATCAAGGGAAAAATATAAAATATATCCGGTAGTTATTGTAGCAGCATCTATCTCGGAGGTAAGTTTTTTTAGCGTAAATAATTATGGAGCTATTTATTATATGTTGCTAGCTTTGGCTATTATACAATTCTATAGAAAGAATAGTATTAGAGAGGAGAGATAGATGGAAAATAAAAAAAATTTGCAATGGGGAATTATTCTTTCATATATAACGATGTTTGCTGGCATAATAGTATCTATTACATATACGCCATTTTTACTTCGTTCATTGGGAACACAGCAATATGGATTGTATAATATGGGGCAGGCTGCAGTTAGCTATTTAGGTCTAACAGAATTTGGATTTGGCAATGCAGTTATAAGATATTCATCAAAATACAGGGCAGAAGGAAATGAAAAGAAAGCAGAGTCTGTTTATGGATTATTTTTGTATATTTATTCTCTGTTAGCAATTATTATAGTGATTATAGGGGGAGTATTATGCCTTTTTTGTGATCAATTTTATACTGTAAGTACAGGAAGTGAAGGATATAAACAACTTCGTATTATTATTATTATTATGGTTGTAAATCTTGCATTAACTTTTACCATGACACCATATAGTTCGATTATTACTTCTTATGAAAGATTTTCTTTTATTAAGATTACAAATTTAATTTATACAATATTGAAACCCGTAGTAATGATTCCGTTGCTTCTTTGGGGATATAAAGCGATTGCTTTATCAATAGTAACATTAGTGTTGCAGCAACTTCTTAATTTAGCAAATGTGATTTATGTAAAAAAAGTATTACATATTAACATAAATCTAAAACGAAAAGAAATGAATTTTGATATTTTAAAAGAAGTTCTTAGCTATTCTTTTTTTGTTTTTTTGGGATCTATAGTAAGTCAATTAAATAATAATACAGATAATGTGATACTTGGAATTATTTCTGGAGAAGAGGCAGTTGCAGTTTATTCAGTTGCATATTTGTTAAATACATATATTCAGCAAGTGCCAGGGACAATTTCAAGTGTATTCTTTCCAAGGGTGACATCAAAAATTGTAAAAGGTGAGAGCATGCAAGAAATGACAAATATGCTTATTAAAATTGGGCGTATTCAGTGCTATCTTGTAATGTTGTTAATTAGTGGGTTTATATTATTTGGGAAAGAATTTATCGCTTTGTGGGCTGGAAAAGATTATAGTATAGCATATGCAATAGTTTTAGTTCTGATTATTCCAGCGGCAATACCTAATATGCAAAGTATAGGCGTATTAATTATGCAGGCAATGAATAAGCATCAATTTAGAGCAATATTGTATCTTATTTGTGCAATTTTGAATGTTTGTATGAGTATACCGGCAGGAATAAAATATGGGCCTTTAGGGTGCGCAGTATGCACGGGAATTACAACGTTTTTGACTAGTGGAATGATTTTGAATTGGTATTATAATTCAAAAATTGGTTTAGATATAAAACAATATTGGAAAAGTATAGGCGGTCAATGTATAAAGACTATTCCGATTTTCTTGGTGGGAATGGTATTTAATTATTATATTACTGACTATAATTGGATGAGCTTTTTTATGAAAGTAATATGCTTTTCATTATGCTATATTATATATATATATTTAGTAACAATGAACCATTTTGAGAAAAATTTTATAAAAGAAATTTTTGCTAAGATTAGAATAAGGTAAAGAGGAACTATTATGAATATAGTGAAAAGTATAAATAGCAGATTAAATGGGATCAGACAAGATTTTAAGAGTAGATATTGGGAATATGGCAATTATTTTAAAGATCAAGTAGTATGGGAGCAATCAATTCTATTTGAATCATTTGGTGGTTTAAATTTTCAAGGGAATCCATATTACATCTTTAAAGAAATTTTTTTGAATAATAAATATAAAGAGTATGATTTATATATTTCACACCAGTGTCCAGAAAAATTAAAAGAATATCTTAACAATATTAAATTATATGATAACAGAGTAAAAGTTATTAAAATACATTCAGACGAATATAGAAGAGTTTTATCACATTGTAAGTATTTAATTAATAATGTATCTTTTAATATGAATTTCATAAAAAAAACAGAACAAGTTTATTTGAATACATGGCATGGGACGCCGTTAAAATGTTTAGGAAGAAATATACAAAATGATCCATTTGAATGCAATAATGCTCAAAGAAATTTTTTACTATGTGATTATTTGCTTGCACCGAACAAACTAACTAGAAATGTTTATGAAAATGATTATATGGTTAGAGGAATTATGCATGGGCAAATAAAGGAGCAAGGATATCCAAGAAATTCCATATTTTTTGATCAAAATAAAAGACAATCAATTAAGAAAAGATATGGATTGGAAGGAAAAATTTCTATTTTTTATATGCCAACTTGGAGAGGAACTGCCAATGGTATTGATGATGTAGATCAAGTTAGTGAAATGGAAAGACTGGCAAAAGAACTGGGTGAAACGTATAAAGTATTTGTGAAATTTCATCCTGCAATGCAAAAAGAAGGAGCTAAATTTAAATATTGTTTAAATATGCCAGATAATATAGAAGTGTATGAATTTCTAAATGGTATGGATATATTGATTACGGACTATTCTAGTGTGTTTTTTGATTTTGCAAATTCAGATCAAAAAATTATTTTGTACCAATATGACCAAGAACAATATTATAAAAGTAGGGGAATGTATAGTGAGGTTGCAAATCAATTGCCATTTCCAATTGCATTTACATATGAAGAATTAAAGCAATATATAAAAACGGAAGAGAGTACTATTTATACAGAATTTAAGAAACAATTTTGTCCATTTGATTCTTTGAAAGCCACAGAAGAATCTATACAGTTGTTAATGAATTTGCCGGAGCAAGTAATAGGCAGAATGCCTGTAGATTTATATATTATTGATTTTTTAACTACAGATGAAATGCTTTTAAAGATGGTTGAAAAAATAAAAAATAAAAACTTCCGATTTGTATTTATACCTAAGCGTAGTAATAAAAGATTCAGTAATATTACCTGCTTTGATAAAATTGATTATTTGATATTATATCCAAATAGTAAACTTACTATAAAAGAACGGATTATCTACTTATTTAGTGCTCTAGTTAATACAAAAAAGCATTTATATTATATGAAAAGGGAACAAAAAAGATTATGGGGTGCAACAGATATTGGTCATATTTATTCAAAGACAACACATGTACCTATAGCAGTAAAGGCTCAACGAGAAGAGTGGCCTAATTATTTATAAAAAGAAAGAGAGTGTGTAAAATAAATTATGAAGCGTGTAATTACATATGGAACTTTTGACTTACTTCATTATGGGCATATTAATTTACTTAAAAGAGCAAAAGAATATGGAGACTATCTTATAGTTGCTTTATCAACAGACGAATTTAATTGGGATGAAAAAAGAAAAAAATGTTATTTTACATATGAACAAAGAAAAAAGCTTTTAGAGGCTGTTAGATATGTAGACTTGGTGATTCCAGAAAAGAATTGGGAACAAAAAATCTTAGATGTTAAAAAATATCATGTAGATACATTTGTGATGGGAAATGATTGGGAAGGAAAATTTGATTTTTTGAAGGATTTATGTGAAGTTGTATATTTACCGAGGACACCTGAAATTTCCAGTACACAAATTAAAGAAGAACTAAAGGGAAAAGGTAAATGAAAATAAAAAAGTACCTTGATTATATAGATAATCTTCGTGTTGCGGCTTTTTTAATAACGGGTTTTATATCATTAGGTGTTAATAGTATTCTTTAACTTACAGTACTATTTATGGTTATAATATATATAAAAGAAGGGAAGTAAGATATTTTGTATAAATATCTTACAAATTAATATGGATAAAAAAATTAAAATTTTTTTAGGCGCATATGTGAATTTTCCTAATGCGCAAAATGTAAATTGCGATAACATCGCACGATTTTTAGATAAACAAAAATTTGAAGTTCACACGATGTATACAAATAAAAAAGCAATCGATAAAAAGGCGTATAAGGATCAAGATATACATTTACATAAATTAATTCATCACCGTTTCATATGGTATTGGAGTAAATATCTGACAATGCTTTTGGGGAATTATGACATTTATTATTTGCCTAAAGTGGAGAAAATGGACAGAAGGTTTTCTCAAAAACATAAAAATAAAATATGTATATCATCTGTTGAGGGAGTAATTACTGAGAACACTAACAATACGGAAGAATTTAAAAATTATTACATAAAAGATATGACGAGTTTTTTTTCAATTAGTAACTGTATTGCTGATAGTGTAAAAAAATATTGGGGGATTGAAAGTGAAGTAATTCCTCTTGGTACGATACCAATTGGACAAGAAGTATGTAAAAAAAGCAAATTAAAGAATATTATTTGGGTGGGCAATGTAAAGGCAAATAAGCGACCACAATATCTGGTGAAGATTGCTAAAATATTTTCAAATCTTCAATTTAAAATGATTGGAGATGGAGATATGTTGGAGGATATGAAGAAAGTCTGTATGAATGAAGATATAAATAATATTAAATTTTATGGACGTATTCCGAATAGTCAGGTGTATCAAGAAATGGAAGAATGTGATTTGTTACTTATGACATCGGAGTATGAAGGATTGCCTAAAGTTATTCAAGAAGCAGCCCAAATGAGACTTCCGAGTATTTATATTAATGAAAATTATAATGTGGATTTTATAGCTGATGGAATTAATGGTTTTGCAGTATCTGATTTAGAAACAATGCGGGAGAAAATACAATTTTTATTAGATGATCCAATAATATACCAGAAAATATCTAATGCTGCTTATGAAAGCATTCAGCCATACACATGGAAAAATGTGATTAAGCAATATGAAAAGTATTTTGAGAAAGTGTATGAACAAAATAAAGGGAAAGTAAAATGATCAATACAAAAGAAGAATTGAGATATTATTTAGAGGAAGATAAAAAAGCATATCATAAGACTAAGCCCACCGGTGTAAAGTCTATGATAAGAGATTTAATATTTCGAGATTGGAATTATGAATATGTGAAAAATTTGAGAAAATGGGAGTATTACTATAATTCTGGGGGGGGGCAGAAGTATTATTATGCATGGCGCTGTGGGTGTCTTAAACAGAAATGTGGTATAGATTTAGTACCAAATGTTGCAGGACCAGGACTTCATATTGTCCATGGAAAAGTTGTAGTAAATGCACATGCTAAGATTGGAAATAATTGTAAAATTCTTAGTGATGTGACTATTGGAATATCAGGGAAGAAAGATTCAACGTGTGCACCGATTATTGGAAATAATGTATATATTGGAACTGGAGCACGGATTTTAGGAAATATTACAATAGCACATAATGTAGTGATAGGTGCAAATTCTGTTGTGACAAAGAGTATCACAGAGCAAGGAATTACAGTTGCAGGTGTTCCAGCAAAAAAAATTAGTAATGTCGATTCGAAAGCTTATATTTAATAATAAGTACCAAGTGAGGATATATGGGATTAGAAAATCTATATAATTTTGAAAAAAAATATTCTTTTTTATATGAAATAGAATGGAATGGTGTGCCTATTTATACATGTTTTCGCGATTCAGTATCTTTGATACTATCAGGAGAAGCAAATAATAATGAAGCAGAATACCAGGAAGAAAAAGGAAAAATTTATTTGCGGCGTATATGGGATAGTTTTTGGAAAATTAGAAAGTTAAAAAAATCCAAGACATTGATTTTTACATCAACTATGTTTCGTAGAGATTATGGAAGAAATTTGGCAGCAGAGTATTTAATGGATAGATATCCAGATGGGGTGGTATTTGAATGGCCATCGAGAACAGATTTATATGATACAGCTTATTTTAAAGATAACAGAAAAGATAGATATTGTCCCTTAGATTTTTATATATTACTATATAAATTTTATGGGAGATTACATAGAAAGGAAGCTGTTAAATTGGAGAATGACTGCAGAGAGCAGTTAAAACATTTTTTTGCAAGGGCTAAAGAGCCAGAGAATTCTTATGAAAAAAAAGTTATTTCATTGTTACTTCATGAAATGCCGGTATCTTATGCATCGACTGCAATGTCTCAAAGAGTATTTGAGAGGTTGTTTAAGAACTATGATAGTATACAATATGCTATTGATTTCTGGGGGAGTGCCAGAGAAAATATTATTCCAATTCTTTCAGGGCAATTTGAAGCAATCGAATTACAGCATGGAATTATTACAGCATTTCATCCAGGATATATATATCCTTCTGATGCGAATAAAAAGTGCAAACGATTTTTTGACAGAACAATGCTTCTTTATGGCGAAGCAACAAAAAAACTTTTGATAGAAAAATCAGTGTTTACTGAAGCACAAATAGAGGTGATAGGAAATCCGAGAATTCAGAAGTATAAGCAGGAATTTGGGGAGAGTAACGAAAAGCGGCAGTATATTTTATTTACATCACAGCCATTTGAGCAGGATGTGAAAGGGGTAAATTACTATAGTGAGATGATCCCCTTTTTGCAGAGTATTCAAAAACAGTTGGTGACAGATGATAAATGGAGAAAATATCAATTAGTTATTAAATTACATCCAAGAGAAAACAATGGTATAAAAAATAGATACAAAGAAAGTATTCCTGAATGTGAGGTTTTTGATAACAGTACACCGTTATATGAGTTGTTAGGAAAAAGTTTTTTACATTTGACTGCGAATTCTACAACACTATATGAAGCTGCACTTTTTGATACGCCGACAGTTTTATTACCTTATCAAGGATATAAACCAGAAGAAATTTTTGGTTTCGATGTAAAAATAACTAATAATATATTGCCAAATGAATTGGTTGATATAGAAAAATATAGAGAATATTTACTTTATTTGAAGGATCAAACATTGAAGTACATGTAAGATATCAAATTGAAAAGAGGAGTAAAGATGGAGAAATTAATACTGATTGGAGCGGGTGGATATGCAAAATCAGTAATAGATTCGATTGATTATTTTAATTATGAGTTGGTTGGATTTGTTGATGAATATACGAATGAGGATAGACATTTGGATATACCAATTTTAGCAGCTAGTATTGATGAATTAAAAAATCCTGAGAAATATGTTTATTTTATTGCGATCGGAAATAATAAAAATAGAAAAAGATGGTATGACACATTAAAAAAGAGAAAGTTGCGTTTAATTAATGTGGTAGATAGATCTGCAATAGTGTCATCAAAAGCAACCTTAGGTACAGGGTGTTTTATTGGAAAGTTTGCTGTGGTAAATAGCAAAGCTGTGGTTGGAAATGATTGTATTATAAATACAAGAGCTCTTGTTGAGCATGGATGTTTAGTTTCAGATCATGTGAATTTATCAACGAACACTGTTATTAATGGTGATGTCGAAGTTGGGACAGGAAGCTTTATAGGCAGCAGTTCTGTGACAATTGGACAACTAAAAATCGGAGAGTGGTCAACTGTTGGTGCAGGTGCAGTAGTTATTGAAGATGTGGAGAATGGTGTGACCGTGGCAGGGGTTCCAGCGAAAGTAATTAATAAAGGAGCAATGTTAGGATGAAACATGTATTTATTGTAGCGGAAATTGGTTGTAATCATAACGGGAGTAAAGAGTTAGCAAAAAGAATGGTAGAATCAGCAAAAGATTGTGGTGTGGATGCTGTTAAATTTCAAACTTTTAAGGCAAAGGACTTGATATCTTGTTATGCACCGAAAGCAGAGTATCAGAAAATTACAACTGGAACTTCAGATTCACAGTTAGAAATGACTGCAAAATTAGAATTGTCTCATGAAGACTTTTTAGAATTAAAGGCTTATGCGGAAGAATTAGGTTTAAAAGTATTTTCTACTCCGTTTGATATTGGATCAGTTGAATTTTTAGATTCTATTGGACAAAGTTTATGGAAGATACCTTCTGGTGAGATTACAAATTTGCCGTACTTGAATCGAATAGGAGCTATTAAAAGGGCAGGGAAAAAAGTTATACTTTCTTCTGGTATGGCAACTATAGAGGAAATAGAAAATTGTATTAAGATTTTAGTGAATGCAGGAACAAAAGAATGTGATATTATTCTTCTTCATTGCAATACGGAGTATCCTACACCAGATAAAGATGTGAATATATTAGCAATTAATGATTTAAAGAAGCATTTTCCAAATGTTAAAATTGGATTTTCAGATCATTCGGTTGGATATACAGCTGCAATTGGAGCCACTGTTTTAGGAATTGATTTAATAGAGAAACATTTTACACTGGACAAGAACTACGAAGGACCAGACCATAAAGCGTCAGCAACACCGGATGAATTGAAAGAGCTTATTCAGAATGTTCGAAGAGTTGAAGTGATGGTGGGAAGTGATAAAAAAATTGTGACAGATTCTGAAAGAAAGAATAAAATCGTAGCAAGAAAGTCTATTGTAGCATTGAAAAAAATAGCAGCGGGTGAAATTTTTACAGAAGATAATATTACATGTAAAAGACCTGGAAATGGAATTAGTCCATTATATTGGTATGAGGTATTAGGTAAAGTTGCAGAACGAGATTTTAATGAAGATGAGTTGATCACAGTTTCTGGATTTGAGTGGCAGGAGTGTTAAAAAGTATGATATATTGTGTAGATTGCAGAGTAGATGAACAATTAGATAACAATTTTTTGACATTAAATTTGTGGGGAAAGCCGATTTTCCTGTATATTATTGAAGAACTTTTTCGCTTGAAAAGCAGTTCACAAATATATGTTTTAACAGATTCTGAAGAGATAAAAAAATTGTATACCAAATTTTATCGGGGGGGGGGTACAATTTGTAACTCAAGTTCCGGATGTAAAACCTGTCTTTATGGTATCAGGAAGAGCCGTTTTGCTAAAACACTATACAATAGAAAAAGCTATAAAAAGTTATGAAACAGGATGCTTATATTCAGTTGGAGAATATGCTTCAATTGACTTTAACCAAGAGAAAACGAATATTTCTTTTCTTAAAGGCAATTCTGTTAATCCTGTAAATGCTTTTATAATTACAGATGGCAATAAAGAAATAGAGGAACCATTTATCCTTAATTCATCAGAAGCGATAGTAATTAATACGAAGAATGACTTTGAACTCGCATTGGTTTTAAAAAGAAAAGAAAATTTACAAGAGGTATTAGTAAAAGATATTATAAACCGAATTAAGGAAAAAGAAAGTATTATTCGAGATGAATCAAATAGAGATGGGATTTGTTTGATTGGTCATTCACAAATTGATAATTGGGAAACGAGTTGTATCAATTCTCATAAAACTCGCAATTGTGGAATTAGAGGTATTTCCAGTTTTGAATATATGAAGTATATTCTGAAACATAATATGTTGGTATGTTCTGAAAACATTTATGTTATTATGCATGGGACAAATGATATTGTGTATAATTATTCTTTTGAAGAAATATTAGAGAGTATTAAAAATACAATTGAGTATATAAGAAAGCGGAAAAAGTTCAGTAGAATATATTTTCTACAATGTCTACATGTAAATGGAAGACTTGATCGCAATAATAAGTATATAGACTCCTTAAATAGTTATTTACAAATAAATTTAAAAAATATTTTCTGGATTAATACAAGTCCTCTGGATGATGAATTTGGTAATTTGAAGACTGAATATACGTTGGATGGTCTACATTTGACAGAAGAAGGATATAGAGTACTTCAAGATATTGTTGAAAAGGAGATTATTTAATTATGAAGAAAATTGCAATTATTCCGGCTCGTTCCGGATCAAAAGGATTGAAAGATAAAAATATAATTGATTTATGTGGGAAGCCGTTAATTGCATATTCAATAGAAGCAGCATTTAAAAGTGAAGTTTTCGATGAAGTGATTGTTTCAACTGATTCTAAAAGGTATGGAGAAATAGCGAAGCAATATGGTGCGGAAGTATTATACAGGGGAGAGGCATTATCTAATGATAAAGCAACATCTTATATGGTAATAGCTGACGTGTTAAGTAAAGTAGAAATAGTGGACTATTTTGTATTGTTACAGCCTACTTCCCCGATGAGAGATGAATTACATATAAAAAGGGCTTGTGAAATGTTTGAAGAGTGTATGCAGGAATATGATTTCCTTGTTTCAGTAAAGGAGGCTGAGCATTCTTCGGTTCTTGTGAGACCAATTGGACAGGATGGAAGTTTAAAATATTTTGATACTGATTTTTCAAATTATCGGAGGCAGACATATAAAGAATATTCCCCCAATGGTGCAATTTTTATTGGTAAACCCACGGAATATTTAAACCACAAACATTTTTTTGGCGCTAGAAGTATGGCGTATATCATGAATACATTTGATTCAATTGATATTGATACTTCTTTGGACTATGAATTTGCAAATCTATGTATGAAGAAGAAATTACAGGAGAAAGTCTTATGAAAAAAATAGCTTTTGTAACAGGATCAAGAGCCGATTATGGAATTGTACGTCGATACCTTGATTTATTAAATAAAGATGACGATATTGATTTGAAAATATTGGTTACTGGTGCACTTCTTAGTGAAACATATGGTAATCAAGTTAAACTAATTTATGAAGATGGATTTGACATTGCAGCAGAAATCAAAGTGGATTTAGATTCATCATCAAATAAAATGATCCTTCACACTATGGCACAGACAATGGAAGGATTTGCAGACCATTTTGCAACAAATAGATATGATTTACTTATTATTTTAGGAGATAGATATGAAATGCTGTCAGTAGCAACAGCTGCAGCAATGCAACAACTTCCTATTTTACATATTCATGGAGGAGAAGCTACATACGGTAACTATGATGAATTTATTCGTCATGCAATAACAAAAATGAGTTTATATCATTTTACAGCCACTGAAGAATATAGAAAAAGAGTTATTCAGCTTGGAGAACAGCCGGATAAGGTATTTTATTTAGGTGCGCTTGGAGCAGAGAATTGTTTATATATGGATGAAAAAAATGTGCCTGATTTTGTGAAATGTTTACCAGAGAGAAAATATTTTGTGATACTATTCCATCCGGAAACACTTACTAATAGAAGTACTTTGGAGCAGATAAAAGAACTTTTATGTGCGATTTCTAAATTTAAAGACTATCAATTTGTATTTCTTGGAACAAATGCAGACACTCATTCTGACATAATTAGAAATACCATTAAATTATTTGTTGAAGAAAATGATAATACATTGTATTTTGAAAACCTTCATCCAGATGCATACCATTATTTATTAAAAAAAGGAATTTGTTTAATAGGAAATTCTTCTTCTGGAATAATTGAAGCACCAAGTTTAGGAATTTATACGATTAATATTGGAGACAGACAGAATGGGAGAGTACGTGGAAATAGCGTAATTGATATTAAATGTGAGTCTACTGATATAGGAGAGGCAATAGAAAATGTACTATCGTATAATACAAACATAGAAAAGATAGTTAATCCTTATTATCAAAAAAATACAGCTTGTCATTATTATACAAAAACCAAAGAATTGTTATCTGGACTTGAAAGTGATATAAGCGAACCAAAAAGATTTTATGATATATTAATATAATGTGTTCTTTAGAAAATTCTAATTTTATATGAGAGGGAAAGTATGTATACAAAAAGAAATTCTAATATTGAGTTATTGCGGATTATATCAATGTTTATGGTACTAGTTCTACATTGCCTTTTGACAACGGGAGCATTAGAGTATGCTTCTGGCGTTAGATATTATGTATATTGGTTTATGGAAGCACTATGCATTATTGCTGTCGATGTGTTCGTTCTAATTAGTGGATATTTTATGGTTGAGTCAAAATTCAAGGCGAAGAATGTATTTAAAACAGCAATTTCTGGAGTGTGGATTTATTCGTTCATATTTAGTATCCTAGCAATGAAAATTGGGGGGGGGGGCGCACATTCTACTATAGAATTGATTCGAGCAATATTTCCAATATTAACAAAAAAATTCTGGTTTGTTAATTCATATGTTTTGTTATATATGTTAAGTCCGTTTCTTAATAAATTGATATACAGTTTATCCAAAAAGCATTTTACAATATTGATAGGTTATTTAGTACTGATTTTTAGTATTAGAACTACATTATTACCAGTAAGCTGGTCGCAAGATCCGACTGGAGGAATGGGAATTTCACTATTTATACTTTTATATTTTATAGCAGCGTGGTTAAGAATGTATTATTGTAGTAATGGGAAAAAATATAGATGGTTAATAGGATATTTTATGTTGGCAATCTGCTTACTTATGTCAAAAATGTTGATTATAAAAGTAGGTGCAGGTGAAAATTTATCTAGTAAGTTTTACGGATATTCTTCTCCAGTGACAATTGTAGAGGCAATTTGCTTATTTAGCTTTTTTTTAAATTTACAACCTATGCGGAAAAGGAGAGGAAATATAGTTAATTATGTAGCGAAACATAGTTTTAGTGTATATATTATTCACTTTTCAATGATGAGTGAGCTTTTTACAAAAGTCTTTCATGTACAAAATTGGATAAATAACATAGGTACAGGAATTTTGGCAATATTGATAAGTTCAATAGTCATATATGTTGTCTGTACGATTATAGATGTATTTAAATATTCTATTTTCGATAAGGTTGGAAAAGGAATAGAACAGTGGAAGATAAAGCAAATGTATTTAGCATTTTGTGAGAAATGGGATTTACTGATGAATGATTTATAAAATAAATATGAAATAGAGATTTAAAGATAAGGTAAGAGTTAAATGAATGAAAAGAAACATTTATTTTTTATTGATGATTTAAGAATATGGGCAATCGGAGCGGTCCTTTTGCAACATAGTGCTACGTATTATATTGAAGGAAGTTATGGGAATATACAAGTTGCAAATATTTTTAAAGGTATTACGAGGTGGAATATTTTACTTTTTATTTTTATTAGTGGATATTTGTTGCTTGGAAGAGAAATATCAATAAAGAAAGTATTTAAAAAATATATATATCGAATTATAATTGTATTTTGTGTGTGGAGTGGATTATACTCAGCATTGAATTTTATAATGAATAAGGAAGGGACTGTGATTATTGAGAAAATGAAATCTTTGATAGGTGATTTTGTAGTTGGAGGAACAAATCGCTTATGGTACCTAGTGTTATTGGTTGGTTTGTATTTATGCATTCCAATAATTTCAACTTGGTTACGAAATTCTTCTGAAAATGAACAGAGATATTGTTTGTTTATATTGGGTATAATATGTTCAGTATTGCCTACTTTAAACTTAGTCAGACCAATTAATACATTATTGGGATTAAATTTTCAAAGAATAAGTTTGGTATTCCCGGGAATATATATTTTTTATTTTATTTTGGGGGGGGGGGATATTAAAAAGTGCTTCACAAGTTTTGAAGCAGTATAAAATAGTAATAGTTTCATGTGGGATATTTTCTACAATTATTATGGGATACATACATTATAAACTTGATCAATCAACTTTAGATGTGAATATTGTTTTTAATGTATTTTGTGTTCTTGCGTTATATAGCTTTTATTTTGAGAGAAAAGGTGTTATGCAAAGTGTTAAAAAAAATATAGGAGAATGTGTATTCGGGATTTACCTGATACATACCTTGATTCAGTATGTATTTCAATATTGTGGATTGGAAAATATCTTATTTGAATTTCCAGTAGTAGGGGGGATTTTAGTTTATTGTATTGCTTTATTTGGAGTATCTTATATTTTGATTTATTACTTGAGAAAAACCAAAATAGGAAGAATGATTACATAAGAAGGAATTTTATGTATACTATAAGTGATTCTTTTGCAATTAGATTATGACGGCTGCGTTTGTAATCTTAATACTACCGATTATAGCAAATGAAAGAAAGTAATTTAATAAATAAGATATTAGTAAAATTAGGTAGTCAGATTATGTCGATGTAGCTGATACATACATTTTTTGTTATTAATTCTTTAAAAATGAAATTTATTTTACGAAAATGCCGATAGTGATATTTTTTGTGTTGCTTGCTGTTTCTTAGATATTGCCTGTAGTTATAGGAAAAAGCCAAATAAACCAGTAGAAAAATGAGTGATGAAAGTAAGAAAGGTTAATTAGGTGAGGCAAGCCAGTTGAATTTTAGAAATTTATTGTAAAAAGATAAAAGGAGAAAAGTAAAATGAGTATATTTAGAGATAAAACATTATTAATCACCGGAGGTACCGGTTCCTTCGGTAACGCAGTTTTAAATCGATTTCTTGATACAGATATCAAGGAGATCCGCGTTTTCTCTAGAGATGAGAAGAAACAGGATGATATGCGGCATGAGTATCAGGCGAAATATCCTGCAGTAAGTAATAAGATTAAATTCTACATAGGTGATGTGCGTGATGTTCAATCTGTAAAAAATGCGATGCATGGGGTAGATTATATTTTTCACGCGGCAGCATTAAAGCAAGTGCCGTCTTGCGAATTTTTCCCGATTGAGGCGGTAAAGACGAACGTTCTTGGAACAGAGAATGTCCTAACAGCAGCAGTTGAAGCAGGTGTGAAGAAAATTATTTGTTTATCTACAGATAAGGCAGCATATCCCGTAAATGCTATGGGAACAAGTAAAGCGATGATGGAGAAGGTGATCGTAGCAAAATCAAGAACGATATCTCAGGATAAGACAAGCATTTGCTGTACACGTTATGGGAATGTGTTATGTTCCAGAGGATCAGTAGTGCCGCTTTGGATTGAACAAATAAAAGCAGGCAATCCGATTACAATTACAGAACCATCAATGACTCGATTTGTTATGAGTTTGGAAGAAGCGGTAGAACTTGTAGTATTTGCGTTCCAGAATGCAGAGTCAGGGGATATTATGGTACAGAAAGCACCTGCATGCACCATTGAAGTACTTGCTCAGGCAGTAAAGGAATTATTTCATTCAGAGGAAGCGATTAAAGTCATCGGTATCCGTCATGGAGAGAAGATGTATGAAACACTTCTCACGAATGAAGAATGTGCCAATGCGATTGACATGGGAAACTTCTATCGTGTACCTTGTGATAAGAGAGATTTGAATTATGATAAATATTTCAAAGACGGAGATGTTGAGAGAAATAAATTTACAGAATTTAACTCTAGCAATACCGAGTTATTGGATGTAGAGCAAGTGAAAGAAAAATTATTGACACTGCAGTATATTAGAGATGAATTAGCTGAGTGGGAGAATCGATAATGAACATTCTTATAACCGGCTCCAATGGTTTTGTCGGCAAAAACCTTGCAGCCAACTTATATTGTATCAAAGACGGAAAAAACAGAACAAGAGATCTTACAATCGATGAAATCTTCGAATATGACATTGATACAGAGGAATCCTTGTTAGATACATATTGTGAGAAAGCAGACTTTGTTTTCAATCTTGCCGGGGTGAACCGGCCAAAAGAGCAGTCCGAGTTTATGGATGGAAATTTCGGATTTGCATCGAAATTACTGGACACATTGAAAAAGCATCACAATACTTGTCCGGTGATGCTTTCCAGTTCCATTCAGGCAACATTGATCGGACGTTATGGACAGTCTGATTATGGAAAGAGTAAGCTGGCAGGGGAAGAGTTATTTTTCGAATATGGTAAAGAATGTGGAGCAAAAGTACTGGTGTACCGTTTTCCGAATCTTTTCGGAAAATGGTGCAGACCAAATTACAACAGTGCGGTAGCTACATTCTGCAATAACATCGCAAACAATCTGCCGATACAGGTCAATGACAGAGCTACAGAATTAGAGCTTCTTTACATTGACGATCTGGTAGAGGAGATGCTGGATGCTCTGGAAGGCAAAGAACACCACTGTGAATATCAGGAATTGGATCCGGTAGCAGATGAAGCAGGAAGATATTGTTATGTTCCAACGACCCACAAGGCAACGTTGGGAGAAATCGTAGATTTATTAGAAGCATTCAAAAATCAGCCGAAAACCCTTCTGATCCCGGAAATCCCAGAGGATTCGTTTGCAAAGAAATTATATTCGACATATTTGTCTTATCTGCCAAAAGAGGAAGTCAGTTTTCCGCTGAAGATGAATGTGGATGACAGAGGAAGCTTTACAGAACTGTTGAAAACAGCGAATTGTGGACAGTTTTCTGTGAATATTTCGAAGCCAGGCATTACAAAAGGAGAACACTGGCACAACAGCAAGTGGGAATTTTTTATTGTAGTGTCTGGACATGGTCTGATTCAGGAACGCAAGATCGGAACGGATGAAGTGATCGAATTTGAGGTTTCCGGCGAGAAGATCGAGGCAATCCATATGCTTCCGGGATACACACATAATATCATCAATTTGTCAGAAACAGAGAATCTCGTAACTGTGATGTGGGCAAACGAGCAGTTTGATCCGAAGCATCCGGATACATTTTTTGAAAAGGTGGAAGAAAAATGAGATTGATCATCTTAGGAGCAGGCGGATACGGAAAAACCGTAGCAGACATTGCAAGGCAGTCTGGAAAATATGAGCAGATTTATTTTCTGGATGACGGACAGGAAACATCAGATTTGATATTGGGAACATGCTTAGAATATATGAAATTTGCCGATGGGAATACAGAGATGTATCCTGCATTTGGAAACAATGAAATGCGTTTGGATTGGATGAAAAAGTTATCCGATGCGCAGATTGCACTTCCACGATTGATACATGCCACAGCTTATGTAAGTCCAACTGCAGAAGTAGGAGCCGGGACAGTTGTATTGCCGCTTGCGATCATAAACACAGATTGTCGGATCCAATCGGGCTGTATTATCAATTGTGGTTCGATTGTAGACCATGGATGTGTGATCGAAGAAGGCGTACATATTTCTCCGGGGACTGTGATCAAGGCAGAAAATCGGATTCCAAGAGCAACAAAAATTGAGGCGGGCGAAGTGGTTCCATTGCGAGCATACCCGCTGTGAGGGAGAATAGAATGAAAACAGAAGTGACATTTAAGAATAATGGGAAACTGAAATTATTGATCATTGTAGGGACTCGTCCGGAGATTATCCGCCTGGCAGCAGTGATCAAAAAGTGCCGGAACTATTTTGATACCATTCTGGCGCATACCGGACAGAACTATGACTACAACTTAAACGGTGTATTTTTCCATGATCTGGAGTTGGATGATCCGGATGTGTATCTGAATGCAGTGGGTGCAGATCTCGGAGAGACCATGGGAAATATTATTTCCGAATCTTATAAATTGATGGCAGAGATAAAACCGGACGCAGTACTGGTTCTGGGTGATACGAACAGTTGTCTGAGCGTGATCGGGGCGAAGCGTCTTCATATTCCGATTTTCCATATGGAAGCAGGAAACCGTTGTAAAGATGAGTGTCTTCCGGAAGAGACAAACCGCCGTATTGTAGACATTATTTCAGATGTGAATATGGCATATTCAGAACATGCCCGCCGTTATCTTGCGGACTGCGGATTGCCGAAAGAACGTACTTATGTGACAGGCTCTCCAATGGCAGAAGTGCTGCATGATAATCTGGAAAAAATCGAAGCATCCGATGTACATGCCCGTTTGGGATTGGAAAAGGGAAAATATATCTTGCTCTCTGCACATCGTGAAGAGAATATTGATACAGAGAAGAACTTCTTATCTCTCTTTGAGGCAATCAACAAGATTGCAGAGAAGTACGATATGCCGATCTTATATTCCTGTCACCCAAGAAGCAGAAAGAGACTGGAAGCATCCGGTTTTCAGCTGGATAAACGTGTCATTCAGCATGAACCGTTAGGATTCCACGATTATAACTGCCTGCAGATGAATGCATTTGCCGTAGTATCAGACAGCGGAACACTGCCGGAAGAAAGCAGTTTCTTTACATCCGTAGGTCATCCGTTCCCTGCGGTTTGCATCCGTACTTCCACAGAAAGGCCGGAAGCGCTGGATAAAGGCTGCTTTGTACTTGCCGGAATCGACAGCAATTCACTGGTACAGGCTGTGGAGACAGCAGTAGCGATGAATGAAAATGGAGATTATGGAATCCCGGTACCTGATTATGTAGAAGAAAATGTGTCTACAAAAGTTGTGAAGATCATTCAAAGCTATACAGGAGTCGTGAATAAAATGGTGTGGAGAAAGTTTTAAGAGTGTGAAAAACTGTTCACTATATAAGGAGAATCATCGATATGCAAGAATACTCAAGAATTCTGATTGAAGAATTGAGAGAAGCACTTCAGGATTTGGATGATTTTTTGTTTGGATACTAAGTCACTTATCCGGAGGAGCGTCTTATCAAAGCTAAGAAAAGTGTATTGACTTCATAACCGGGTTTGCTATAATCATCTTATAGAATTCCTCTGCCAATGGAGGAATAAAATGGGAAGAACAAAACGATTAAAGGAACTCACGATCAAAGATAATTTTATGTTCGGCGCAGTGATGATGGACGAAGATAATTGCAAAGGTCTTTTAGAAAGAGTGTTGGAGATACAGATCGATCGAGTGGATGTCAGCAAAGAAAAAAGCATAGTGTATCATCCGGAGTATAAAGGTGTTCGCCTGGATGTGTATGCAAAAGATGAGAAGCAGACGCGTTATAACGTGGAAATGCAGGTGGAGAGAAAGCCGGCACTTGGAAAGAGAAGCCGTTATTATCAGAGTCAGATGGACATGGAGATGTTGCTGACCGGAGAAGATTATACGGAACTTCCGAATACCTATGTTATTTTTATCTGTGATTTTGATCCATTTGGAAAAGACAAGTATCGATATACCTTTCGGACAACGTGTCAGGAATCTGAAAATGTGGATTTGGAAGATGGGCGAACCACTGTGTTTTTAAATACCCGTGGAAAGAACGAAAGTGAAGTTCCGGGAGAATTGGTCACATTTCTGCAGTACATGAAAGAGGATCTTGAGGGAAGCGAAAAGGAGTTTCACGACCCATATGTGGAGCAGTTACAGAAGTTTATCCGCAACGTTAAGGGAAGTCGGGAGATGGAGGAACGCTTTATGATTTTTGAAGAGATGCTGAAAGAAGAACGGGCTGCCGGATTTGCAAAAGGGCGTGCTGAAGGGGTTGCAGAGGGGCGAATTTCTGAGAGTAAGGATACGTTACTCTTATTTTTGCAGAATCTTGGAACGGTTCCTAAAGTACTTTCGGATCAAATTGAAGAACAAGGTGATTTGGATGTACTGAAAGAGTGGATCAGGATGGCATTCCAATCGAAATCTGTGGAAGAATTTGCAAAGAAGATAAAATAAGAATCTACATCGGAGAATATCCGATCTAATATCATCAGCCGTGGCTGTTCTGGCCGGGGCTGATGATAAAAAGGAACAAGTCAATGCCGTTTCGGGCAGATATTCAAAGAAGAGCAGAGGAATTCTATATTTTGTAGTTTGATGATTAGCATAAATATATAGTATCTGTTATAATGAGAGTTAGAAAGTGTGGAAATACTGAAAGGAAGGAATCGGTTTTAGAGGACGAAAGGGGATGATATGCCATGGGCATTTATTTAAATCCGGGAGCAGCAGGGTTTAAAATGTCTTTAAATTCCGAAATATTTGTTGATAAAAGCGAACTGTTAGATGTGACAAATCGCTATGTGAATACACAACAGAGGTTTATGTGTGTCAGTCGTCCGAGGCGTTTTGGAAAGTCAATGGCAGCAGATATGCTGGCAGCCTATTATGATTGTGGGGATGATACAGAGGAATTGTTTGAAGGACTTTCCATCAGTCAGTGTAAGTCTTACCGAAAACATTTGAATCAGTATGATGTGCTGAAGATTAATATGCAGGAATTTTTAAGCAGATCAGATGATGTGGAAGGGATGCTTACATTAATGCAAAGAAGAATTCTGTCTGATTTAAAGCAGAAATATCCGGAATATGTACGGGAGGAGGATCTTGTCTTTGCAATGCAGGATGTGTATTCTCATACAAAACGTTCTTTTGTAATCTTGATTGATGAATGGGATTGTTTGTTTCGTGAGTATCAGCAGGATCAGAAAGCCCAGAAAAAGTATCTGGATTTTTTGCGTGCGTGGCTGAAAGATCAGGATAATGTAGCATTTGCTTATATGACGGGGATTTTGCCAATTAAGAAATATGGTTCCCATTCGGCATTGAATATGTTTACGGAATATTCTATGACAGAACCGGGGGAGCTGGCTGCGTATTTTGGTTTTACAGAAAATGAAGTAAAAAATCTTTGCATGGAATATGGAATGGATTTTGAAGAAGCAAAGGCGTGGTATGACGGGTATGGTTTGATTACGCACAAACAGGACAGAGATATTTGCTATTCTATGTACAGTCCAAAATCTGTTGTGGAAGCAATGCTTCGCCACAAATTCGGAACTTATTGGAATCAGACAGAAACTTATGAGGCGTTAAAAGTTTATATTCAGATGAATATGGATGGTTTGAAAGATGCGATAGTCGGGATGCTGGCAGGAGAGAGTATTCGGATTAATACGGGAACATTCAGTAATGATATGACTACTTTTGCTACCAGAGATGATATTCTGACTTTATTGGTGCATTTAGGATATTTGACTTATGATGGAATCTTAGAATCAGTGAGTATTCCAAACAAAGAGGTTTCCAAGGAATATGTGAATGCTATTAGTACCATGGATTGGAAGGAAGTTATTACCTCTGTAGAGGAATCCCGCAGACTTCTGGAGTCACTTTGGAATATGGATGGTGAAGCAGTGGCGGAAGGTATTGATCGGGCGCATCGTGAAATCTCTATTTTGCAGTATAATGATGAGAATTCCCTAAGTTGTACGATTAATCTGGCTTTTTATTTTGCAAGAGAATATTACACGATTATCAGGGAATGTCCGTCAGGAAAAGGGTTTGCAGACATTTGTTTTATCCCCAGAAAGTTGCATGCAGATAAACCGGCAGTAGTTATAGAATTGAAGTGGAATAAAAGTGCGAAAGGTGCGATCGATCAGATTAAAGAGAAACAATATATAGATGCCTTGAAGGATTATGAAGGAAATCTGTTGCTGGCAGGAATTAATTATGACAGGGAGACGAAAAAACATACTTGTATGATTGAAAAGATGAATATATCATAAAAGAAAAGAGCGAGGAGAGGGACATATGAAAAGTTTATTGATTCTCGGAGCAGGCGGCTTCGGGCAGATGGTGAAGGAAACAGCGATCCAGCTGGGGTATGAGGAGATCGTATTTCTTGACGATGCGGCGTTTGGAAAGGACGTAGTCGGAAAGTGCTGCGACTATACGGCCAAGTATGGAGAATACAAGATGGCAGTAGCGGCATTTGGGAATAATCATACGAGATTATTCTGGACAGATAAATTGCTGGAGGCAGGATATGAAGTGCCGGCGATCGTGCATCCGTCTGCAATTGTGAGTCCAAGTGCGGTTTTGGGATCTGGATGTTTTATTATGCAGCGCGCGGTAGTGAATACGCACACCCATGTGGATCGGGCGGCGCTTGTCAACAGCGGTGCAGTTGTGGATCATGATTCGGTGGTATGCGCCGGAGCGCATGTGGGGCTTGGAAGTGTGGTAAAAGCAAACTGTACGATCGAGCAGGAGAAGAAGGTAGAGGCAGGAGAAGTCATTTTCTCTACCAGGAGAAAGATCGAAGGTGTGGACAGCAGAGCGCTTGAGGATGCACTGTATGCATTTGGATTCGGTCCCCAGTGCAGTTATGTAAAACCGTTTGGGGAAGGGCACATCAATGAGACGTACGCAGTATATATGCCGATGGAAGACGGCACAGAGAAGCCATTATACGTACTGCAGAGAATCAATATCAATGTGTTCAAAGAGCCTGGTAAGGTAATGGAGAATATTTTCGGAGTGACAGAGTTTTTACGGGATGTGATCCGTCGGGAAGGCGGAGATCCGGATCGTGAGACACTGGCTTATATCAAGACGAAGAGCGGAGAGACGTATTTTGAAGATGATGAAGGTCAGCCATGGCGCTGTGCGAATTTTATCGCCAATTCTGTGTGCTATCAGATGGTGGAGCGTCCGGAGCAGTTTTACCAGTCAGCCAGAAGCTTTGGTCATTTTTTGAAGCAGCTGGGTGAGTATCCGGCAGAGAGTCTTTATGAGACGATCCCGAATTTCCACGACACGGTAAAACGATTTGAAGCGTTTGCACAGGCCGTAGAGCGAGATGTGAAGAACCGCGCCCGTCTGTGCCGTTCGGAGATTGAATTTGCACTGGCGAGAGAAAAAGACTGCGGAGCTCTGATGAGCAGGATGGAAGCAGGTGTTCTGCCGCTGCGTGTGACACACAATGATACAAAACTGAATAATATTTTATTTGACGCAGAGTCCGGAAAGGGATTGTGTATTATTGATCTGGATACGATCATGCCGGGACTGGCAGCCAATGATTTTGGAGATTCGATCCGTTTTGGCGCATCTACGGCGGAAGAAGATGAACGTGATCTGGACAAGGTCCATTTTGATATCAATCTGTATGAACTGTATGTGAAAGGGTATCTGGAGATGGCAAGAGATGTCCTGACACCGGAGGAGTTAGAGAGTCTTCCGTGGGGTGCAAGACTGATGACATTCGAATGCGGAATCCGGTTCCTCATGGATTTTCTGCAGGGAGATACGTATTTCAAGACCGCATATCCGGAGCACAATCTGGTCCGTGCCCGTACACAGTTCAGACTGGTGCAGGAGATGGAAGATCAGTTTGATGAAATGTGTCGGATTGTGAGAGAGTGTTAAAGGGAATCGTCATGATATTCTTTTTTTGAGGCGCGCACGAGTCTGCAGTATAGTATAATTTCAATTGCGATAATAAGAAGTAAGGCAATGCCGCCTGTGATAAGTCGTTCCATATAAGACCTTTCTGCGTTGGGATATGATTATAATATATTCGGAAATTACGCTTTTATGTATGATAATGGAAAAATTTTACCGAAAATTTGTTTAATAATACAGTTTCAGAACAGAAAAATATATGTTATACTAAAGCGGATTAAGGTCAAAGTATGTGGTTATGGGAGAATAAGTGATGGAAGAACAGATGAGAAATGATGAGATGGAGATCGATCTGATAGAATTATTTCATGTATTATTGAAAAAAGCGTGGGTGATACTTCTGTGTCTGGTCATTGGTGCTGTGACAGTCGGAGGGTATACGAAGTTGTTTGTCACACCACAGTATCAGGCGACATCTACGATTTATGTTCTTGGTAATTCGGTGAGTATGTCCGGTGTGGATCTGACACTGAGCAAGCAGCTTACTGCGGACTTTTCTGTACTGGCGAAGAGCCGTCCGGTAATGAACAAGATTGGGGAGAAGCTGAAAGCAGATTATAAGTATAAAGATTTGAATTACTCTGTGGAGCAGCTGCAGGGGATGATCACGATAGAGAATCCGTCCGGAACAAGTTTGATGAGGATGACTGCCACGAATTCAGATGCACAGCTTGCGGCAGATATTGCAAATGCGGCGGCAGATGCTGTTGCAGAGCGTATTTCAGAGGTTATGGTGATTGATAAGCCAAGTAGTGTGGAAGAGGCAGAAAAGCCAAATTATCCAGTCAGTCCGAATGTAAAGAAGAATATGATCATGGGTGGACTGATCGGAGCAGTTCTTGCAGTGGGAGTATTTACGCTATTATTCTTACTGGATGATACGATCAAGTCGGAAGAGGACGTAAGAAGATATCTGCAGCTGAATACACTGGCATCAATTCCAAAGGAAAAGAAGAGAAGACGTGCATCATCAGAGGCATAAGAGATAGAACAGGAGAGGCATTGCAGGAGGGTGTTCCGGGGAGAACATACTTGCACTGCTTCTTTTTCCATATATTAAAGAAAGGGCAAAGTCTATGAAAAAATCCAGAAAGATTCTGATTGGTATTTTAATTTGTGTGATTATTGGAAGTGTGTTTTATATCGGATACTATTATGTTACGCAGAATAAAAATGAGAAGGTTTACAAGAAACTTCAGAAAGAGGTTGTGAAACAGGAGAGCAAAGAGGAGGAACCACAGACAGAGGAGTCACATGTGGAGATCCCGATTGATTTTGCACAGCTTCAGGCTCAGAATCCGGATATTTATGCATGGATCCAGATTGACGGGACGAATATTAATTATCCCGTTGCGCAGAGTGCTACGGACAATGAGTATTATCTGAATCATACGATTGAAGGCCAGGAGGGATATCCGGGGTCTATTTATACAGAGAATTGGAACACGAAGGAATTTACGGATTTTAATACCGTGATCTACGGGCATGACATGAAAGATGGAAGTATGTTTCAAAATCTGCACAACTATGCGGATGCGTCGTATATGCAGCAGCATCCGAATGTGGTGATCTATACACCGGAGAAGAAGTTGACATATCAGATTTTTGCGGCAGTTGTATATGATGACAGACACATTCTTCATAGTTTTGACTATGCATTTGCAGATCAGAGACAGGCATTTCTGGATTCTATTTACAATTCCAGAAATCTGGGCAATGTCATCCGGGATGATGTTTCTGTGAATACAGACAGCAGGATTCTGACACTTAGTACTTGTATGACGGGACAGGATGACAAACGATTTTTAGTGGAGGCAGTGTTGATCAGTGAAGAAGACTAAAGATAAAGCGAAAATTGTGATCATCATTCTGGCAGTGATCGCTGTTATAGCGGCAGCAGGAGCGGTTTATGCCGGGATGCAGAATAAAAAGGCGGATAAGGAAAAAGAAGAGGTATCAGCAGAACCTGAAAGTACGGACGGTTCTTCTTATATCACATACAACGGGAAAAAGTATAAGTATAATTCAGATCTGCGAACCATGCTGTTTATGGGAGTGGATAAAAATGAAGTAGTGACAGTTAAGGAGAACACCGGGCGGAGTGGCCAGTCTGATTGTCTGGTCCTGTTGGTGTTAGATACAGACAAAAAGACAACTACGCTTTTGGAAATATCAAGAGATTCTATGGCGGATGTGAAGATTTACGGTATTGATGGGGACTATATGGCGACTGAGACGGCTCAGATCGCAACCCAGTATGCGTATGGGGACGGGGAAAAAAGAAGCTGTCAGCTGACCAGGGAGGCAGTATCCAATCTGCTCTATGATATTCCGATTCATGATTATCTGTCGCTGAATATGTCAGGAATTGTTCCGATCGTGGATCAGATCGGCGGAGTAACGATGACTGTTCCGGAAGATTACACCGCGATCGATCCTGTATTTGTCCAGGGAAGTACGATAACACTGAATGGGGAGCTTACAGAGAAATATATTCGAAGCCGTGATACATCTGTTCTTGGAAGTAATGAACAGCGTATGGAGCGGCAGACTCAGTTTGTACAGGCGCTTCTGGAGAAAGTGAAATCTACGGAAGATGGCGGCAACTCCATGCTGCGTCAGTTCTGGCAGGTGGGACAGCCGTATATTACGACAGATTTAAGTCTGGATATGCTGGAAAAGATAGCGTCGTATGATATGAATCCTGAGATTTTAAAAGTTCCGGGGGAGGTTCGGGCAGGAGAAGAACACGATGAATTTCATGTGGACGATGCCAGTCTGCAGGAGATGATCATCAATATTTTTTACAAAGAAGTAGAATCATAGGGGATATGAATGAAAGCGATTTTAGGGAGTGTAGAAAGAGATGTCGCAGATGCGTTTGCTTATATTCCTTATGGGCTGGCAGCTGCAGTAGTGTTTCTGCTTATCATGATCTTGTACAACAGAAAGAAGTATGGCAGAGTCTCTTTTATTATAAAAAGCAGTCTTATGATCATTTATGTGGTCGTAGTCGGACATCTGACATTGTTTTCGCGGGAATCCGGAATTGTAGACCGGGTGGATCTGACTTTTTTCAGTCTTCTGGAGGAATCTTCGGATTATGCGATCCAGTTGATCGAAAATGTATTATTGTTTTTGCCGGCAGGGATTTTATGTCCCTGGATGTGGAAGCAGATGCGGAACTGGAAGCGCAGCTTCCTGCTTGGATTCGCAGGGAGTCTGCTGATCGAGACGCTGCAGATGCTGACGGGAAGAGGCCTGTTTCAGCTGGATGACCTGATTACAAATGCGGCAGGAATGATGGCAGGATATGGAATATATCAGATTGCAAAGAAATTGTGGAAAAGGGTTTACAAATCCAGATTTCAGTGATATTCTAAAAAGTATAAAAAGATTCCACAGGACAAGGGGGAAAGCATCATGAGATTGAAAAGATTAGTGAGCGTTGCGGCAGCAGCGGTATTGGCGTTATCAGTAAGTTTGACAGCATTTGCAGCACCATCGACAAATATATCCGGAGTTGTTACAGTTGATACAAAAGATAATGGTGTGGATGGAAATGGAAATACGATTACAGCAAGCCTGGCAGAAGTTCCGGCAGAGTATCAGAGTGCAGTAGCAGATGTCAGAAAACCGGAGACACTGAAAGCACTCTTGGGAAGTGCATATACAGATACAATGTCTGTTGTAGATGTAAAAGATGTTACAGTTGCGGACGGAACAGTATTTCCGGTGACGATCAGATTTAACGTACCAGGAGTGACAACGAGTACAAAAGTTGCTGTACTTCACTATGATACAGAGAAAAAAGCATGGGAAGTTGTAGATTCCAAAGCAGGACAGGGAACTATTACAGCAACATTTAATTCTTTATCACCGGTTGCGTTTGTTGTGGATAAGAGTACATCCGCTTCTACAACATCTCCTCAGACAGGAGAACATTCTATGGTTGTATTGTTTGGAGCAGTTGCAGTAGTAGCAGCTTGTGGCGCAGTTGGATTATCCAGAAAGAAAAGAGCGTAGTCACACATAGAAGTTTAATCCTCTTCTGCATAACAGGTCAGAAGAGGATTTCTTTTTTATTGTGGAAAATATTGGCATTCAAAAGAAAGGCAGTCAGCGATGCAGGGATTGATTGATATGCATTGTCATATCGTCCCGGGAGTTGATGATGGAGCCCGGGATTTGTATGATGCAGCGAAGATATTACAGTTAGAATATAGAAATCAGGTACAGTCAGTGATCGTTACACCGCATTACAGGGCGGGGATGTTTGAGACGCCGCAAAAAGAGGTTGAGCGGCAGTTTCAAAGAATTGATGAGATGACCAGAAGATCACGCTCCGGGATGCGAGTATATCTGGGGTGTGAATACCATACGAATGCTCATATGGTGGAGGATCTGAAGAAGGGACTACGTCCCACAATGGCTGGAACAGAGTATGTTTTGGTGGAATTTTCCGGACGTCATAATTATCAGATTATTCGGAATCAGGTTTACGCTCTTCTTGCTGCCGGATACAGACCGATCATAGCCCATGCGGAGCGATATCCATGTCTGACAAAGACGCCGGCACTTGTGCAGGAACTAGTGCATATGGGGGCACAGATACAGCTTACGTCAGCGAATGTTTTGGGAAAAAGCGGATGGTGGCAGAAGCAATTTTGCCACAAGATGATACAAAAAAAACAAGTACATTACATTGCTTCCGATGCTCATGATCAGGTGCACCGGAAGCCGGATCTTCTCCCATGTGCAGAGTATGTGAGTAAGAAGTACGGACAGCAGATGGCAGAACAGATATTTATTAAAAACCCAGCCAAGATTATTAAAAAGAGTAAAAAAATGCAAGATAAAAGGAGAAATCAATGAAGCGAGTAACTTTAAAGAAAAGAGAAATGTCGTATGCAATGACAGAAGAATTGAATACACTTCGTACCAATATTCAATTTTCCGGGGTAGATAAAAAAGTGATAGTGATGACAAGCAGTTTCTCCGGAGAAGGAAAGTCTACGATTACTTATCAGCTGGCAAAATCTCTTGCGGAACTTGGGAAACGCGTTCTTTTAATTGATGCGGATATGAGAAAATCAGTGATGGTCAATATGTTGGAAAGCGGTTCTGTAGATAAAGGCCTCTCTCATTATCTGTCAGGACAGTGCAGTCTGTCAGAAGCAGTGTATGCGACAGAGAGTTCCAGACTTCATATTTTATTTGCAGGTCCGGTTCCGCCAAATCCGACAGAATTGTTGTCCGGAGAACTGTTTAAAGATACATTGAACTCTTTTCGTGACATTTATGATTATATTTTTATTGACTGCGCTCCCGTTGGAATGGTTATAGATGCTGCAATTGTGGCAAAATGCTCGGATGCTGCAATTATGATGATTGAATCTGGAGCGGTAAAGAGAAAGCTGGCTCTTGAGGCAAAAGAAAAGCTGGAAACAGCAGGATGCCCAATCCTGGGAGTTGTTCTGAATAAAGTGGAGCGTAAGAGCAGGGGATACTATAGAAAATACTATAAGAAGTATGAGAAGTATGAGGAAGCTGCGAAAGTAGAAGGATAGACAATATCCGACATCTTTCGTACAATATGCCGAAGAAATTTCGTGTTAGACGAATTTCTTCGGCATTCTGTCGTTTTTCACTTTCTTTTTAAAAGTAGATAAAGTATAATGAAGCTATACGAAAAAACAGCAGCTGTGAGGTGGGATTATGGGAAGACAGAAAACCGTACAAAAGAAATTACAGCCATATGAAATCGGAGAATTAGATCAGTATCTTTTCGGACAGGGCACGCACTATGAGATCTTCCGCAAGATGGGAGCACACAAGGCTGTGCAGAAGAAGCAGGAAGGTGTCTATTTTGCAGTATGGGCGCCGCATGCAGCGAGAGTGTCCGTTGTAGGTGAATTTAACGCATGGGATTTTGGGGCGAATGAGATGCATCGTCAGGAGCCGCTTGGGATCTACACTTGTTTTGTGCCGGGAGCGCAGGAAGGGGATTTGTATAAATTCTGTATCGAGACACAGACAGGAGAACGGATTTTTAAGGCGGATCCGTTTGCAAATTATGCGGAGCGGCGTCCGGGTACGGCTTCCCGAGTGACCGATATTTCGAATTTGAAGTGGTCGGACGAGCAGTGGCTGCAGAAGCGGAAAAAGTGGGATCAAAAGGAGAATCCGCTGGCGATCTATGAGGTACATATGGGCTCCTGGATGCGTCATCCGGGCACAGAGGATGAGGGATTTTATACCTATCGTGAATTTGCTCATTCGATTACAGATTATGTGAAGAAGATGGGGTATACCCATGTGGAGCTGATGGGGATTGCGGAGCACCCGTTTGACGGATCCTGGGGGTATCAGGTGACAGGATATTATGCGCCGACTTCCCGTTACGGGACACCGCAGGATTTTGCCTATATGATCAATTATCTGCACAGGAATGGAATCGGCGTGATCCTGGACTGGGTACCGGCGCATTTTCCAAAGGATGCGCATGGGCTGGCGGACTTTGACGGAACGCCGACATTTGAATATGCAGATCCGAGAAAGGGCGAGCACCCGGACTGGGGGACGAAGATTTTCGACTACAGCAAGCCGGAGGTGCAGAATTTCCTGATCGCCAATGCATTATTCTGGATCGAGCATTATCATGTGGACGGGCTTCGTGTGGATGCGGTGGCATCAATGCTGTATCTGGACTATGGAAAGCAGGACGGGCAATGGGTGCCGAACCAGTACGGCGGCAATCAGAATCTGGAAGCGATCGCGTTTTTCAAGCATTTGAACAGTGTGGTTCTGGGAAGAAATCAAGGTGCTATGATGATCGCAGAGGAATCTACCGCGTGGCCGAAGGTGACAGGTGCGCCGGAGGATGACGGTCTTGGATTCAGTCTGAAGTGGAACATGGGCTGGATGCATGATTTTACCGAATATATGAAATTAGATCCGCTGTTCCGGAAAGGGGCGCATTATCAGATGACCTTTTCCATGGAGTATGCGTACAGTGAGAATTATATCCTGGTGCTGTCCCACGATGAAGTGGTTCATCTGAAGTGCTCGATGCTCAATAAGATGCCGGGACTTGGCTTTGACAAGTTTGCCAATCTGAAAGCGGCGTATGCATTTATGACGGGACATCCGGGCAAAAAGCTGCTGTTTATGGGACAGGAGTTTGCGCAGCTTCGGGAGTGGAGCGAAGAGCGGGAGCTTGACTGGTATCTGCTTGCAGAGGAACCGCATCAGCAGATCCAGAACTGGTACCGTGATCTGCTTCATCTGTACAGACACAATAAGGCGCTGTATGAACTGGATACGGATCCGGCAGGGTTTGAATGGATCAATAAGGACGATACCTTCCGCAGTATTTTCAGTTTTGTGAGACACTCCAGAGATAATAAGAAGAATCTGTTGTTTGTCTGCAACTTTACGCCGATGGAACGTCCGGATTACCGGGTGGGTGTGCCGCGCAGAAAGCAGCTGAAGCTGATTTTGGACAGTGATGATCCAAAATACGGTGGAAACGGTGTGGAGCGTCCGAAGGTATATAAGCCGGTGAAGCAGGAATGCGATGGTCAGAAGTATTCGATCGCATATCCGCTGCAGCCATATGGAGTGGCAGTGTTTGAGTTTTGAAAATAGCGTTGAGCACAAAGAGATAAAATACGACAGGAGAGCGAAAAAAGAAGCTCTTCTGTCGTATTTTGTTTGAGGAAGTAAAATAAAATCTTAAAATACGAATTTTATATTAAAAATAAAAAATATTTTTTATGAAATTGAATATAAAAATTGAAACATGGAAAAAATAGTGTTATACTGGCTGTAAAAAGGAGGCGATAAAAATGCTATGTCAGTTTTCGTTTCAGAATTTTAAGTCATATAGAGATGAAACTGTTTTTGATTTGCAGGCAACTGCAATTCCGGAATTCAAAGATAATTTGATTGTGAAAGATAAGTGTAGTGATCTTTTGCCTGTGAGTGTTATTTATGGACCAAATGGCGGCGGAAAGACGAATTTGATCCGAGCGTTATCTTGTCTTATTACAACAGTGGTGAGACCGATTCATGATTTAGGAAGTACTAGAAAGAGGGTCATTATGCAGCAAAAGGTTGTCGCAGAGCCTTTTTTATTTGATAGTGAATCGAAAGATGAGCCTACTGAGTTTGAAATTTTCTTTCGTACAGAAAAATATGAGTACCGTTACTATTTAGCTGTTTTAAAAGATGAAATATCAGCAGAAACATTGGATCGGAAAACAATAGGAGGCAAAAAGCCTGCACATATTTTTTATCGTGACGGCGAAGAGCTTACTTTAGGAACTATTTTAAGTAAAGAGAATGTAAATACCAAAGTGAATGAGAAAATGCCATTTTTATCTTTTTTGGCAATTAATTATAATATACCTGTGATAACAGAGGTTCAAGAGTGGTTTGAGTCATGTATCATTCGTAATTATGCGAACCCTGTTGCAGAATTGCAGATTATGGTATCTGATAATGAACAGACAAAGAATCAGATTATTATGTTGCTGAACGAAATGGGCATTGATGTAGAGGATTATAGATATGATGAAAAGGAAGAGCAGTTATATACTGTACGAACAATTTCGGGTAAGAAATATGAATTGCCGTTTAATCATGAATCTGATGGAACAAGAAAGTTGATTGCAGCGCTTCCGGTTATACTTGTAGCATTACAGGAAGGACGTCTGGTAATTATTGATGAGTTAGATGCAAAGCTGCATCCTAAGCTTTTGCGATACGTAATATCTATGTTTAAGAATAAAAAAATCAATAAATATGGAGCTCAGCTTTTATTTACGTCTCATGATATTGCTACAATGAAAAACACAGTATTCAGAAGAGATGAAATATGGTTTGCAGCTTTGGATGAAAACCATAGCAGCCAAGTTTATTCCTTGTATGAAATTAGACGGGAAGACAATGAAAGAGTGAACAATACAGCTGCATATGATAAGCAGTATTTGGAAGGTAGGTATGGTGCAGATCCTTATTTGCAGAACATGTTGAGTGGGGGTGAGTGGATTTGAGCCTAAAACCTCCGAAAAAAAGTGATTTAGATAAAAAATGGATGAAAAAGAGATTGGATAGAGCTATCAAGATTCAGCCAGAGTATCACCTTATTGTAACAGAAGGAACAGATACAGAACCTGAATATTTTGGTTCAATAAAGGATGTTATAAATAAGAAATATCCAGAGAAGATAAAGTTAGATGTATATGGTGAAGGTGATAATACGATTAGTTTATTTCAGAAAGCGAAAACTCGTGCGGAAGAAAGTTCAAATGTATACAAACATGTTTGGATTGTTTATGATACGGATGATTTTCCGGCAGATCATATAGATTCTGTTTTGCAATCTTGTGATACAGATAGTAATGATGAAACAACGTTTCATGCCATTTGGTCTAATCAGTGTATAGAATTATGGTTTTTATTACATTTTTCATATATGCAGTCAGATATTCATCGAGAAGAATATTGGCCAAAGCTAACGGAGTGTTTAAAACAAATTGGCGCTGGTGAGTATGAGAAAAATCGTAAAGATATGTATGAAATCTTACATCCGTATATGGAATATGCAATAGGAAATGCAAAAAGATTGAATGCGTCAAATGAGGGAAAATTACCATCTAAAGCAGCACCTGGAACAAAAGTTTATGAATTGATTGAAATATTAAAACCGTATTTGGCAGAAGAGTAGTAAGGGAAAATATCCATGGGGAAATCTTAGTTTGATTTGCTCATGGATATTTTTATGTGTGTCTGGCGGTCGCAAAATTTTTATTTTACGCTGGCAAGATAAAAAGCATACTTCAATACAGAGCCACTATAGAATATCTATTTGATTTGAATTATTAAAAATGCACAAAAACAAGGGCTTAAATCCATGAAAAACAACTTTAAAATTGTTGAAAAATTACAAAAAACAAGGAAATATACTAAAAAATAAATAGTTAAGAAGCTTGAAAAAGTGATAAATCTATAAAAAATAGACAAAAACAGGGCTGCAAAATACGATGAAAAACAGACCGTTCACGTAAGAAATCGTTACTGTTCGCGAAAAAATGGTATGATTCAGCCATGGAAAAGGAAAGGACGTAAGAAGAAATGAGAAAGATTGCATTTAATGACGGCTGGACATGCAGACACGCCGGAGATTCGGGAAAGGGAAAACCGGTTACGATCCCTCATGATGCAATGCTGGATGAAAAGCGGACGCAGGAGAGCCTGGGAGGCATTAACGTCGGCTGGTTTGAAGGATTTGACTATGTGTATGAGAAAGAATTTTCTGTACCGCAGGAATATGAGGATTTCAGAGTTGTTTTTGAATTTGAGGGAGTCTACCGCAATGCAGAAGTGTATCTCAACGGGAAAAGAGCAGGATTTCGTCCGTATGGATATACAAATTTTTACGTAGAGGCAAATGAGTTTCTTCATTTTGGAATGAAAAATCAGATACAGGTCATTGCCCACAATGCAGATCAGCCAAACAGCAGATGGTATTCGGGAGCGGGGATTTATCGCCCGGTATCGTTGTACATACTGCCAAAGAAGCACATTGCTGTCAATGGGGTAAAGATTTCCACAGTCAAAATCTGTCCGGCAGTGATCGATGTAAAGGTTGAGACATCTGCACCTGGAGAACTGGAGTTGGAAATTTTCGAAGGGGAGTCTCCGGTATCCGGTCAGGAACCGATCGTAAAAGCAAAGCAGTCTGCAGACGGAACGCTCCAGATGCAGCTGGAGATCCCAAATGCAAAATTGTGGAGTACAGAGTCTCCATTTTTGTATACATGCAGGGTACGGTTTGAAGCAGATGAAATAGAGGAAGTATTTGGAATCCGTAAGATTGAATGGAGCGCAGAGAACGGATTTTTGATGAACGGCAACCGGGTAATTTTAAGAGGTGCATGTATCCACCATGATAATGGTGTACTTGGCGCCTGTTGTTATCCGGAGGCAGAGGAGCGAAAGATTCGGATCTTAAAGGAAAACGGGTATAATGCCATCCGCTCTGCCCACAATCCTTGTTCCAAAGCACTTCTGGATGCCTGTGACAGGCAGGGGATGCTGGTCATGGATGAATTTGTGGATGTGTGGTATATACACAAGACGGAGTATGATTATGTAAATCACTTTGCAAAATGGTGGAAGCAGGATTTAAAAGATATGGTCGAAAAGGATTACAATCATCCTTCGGTAATCTTATATTCTACAGGAAATGAGGTTTCTGAGACGGCGCAGGAGAGAGGAATCCGTCTCACGGGACAGATGACAGAATATCTGCACAGTCTGGATGCGACAAGACCGGTAACCTGCGGGATCAATATCTTTTTTAACTTCTTAAGTTCCATTGGCTTCGGCGTTTACAGTGACAAGAAGGCGAAGAAAGAAGCAAACCGATCGGGTGGGAAGAAAAAGGCAGTAGGAAGTGAATTTTTCAATAATCTGGCAGGGATTTTCGGAAGTAAGACGATGAAAATCGGGGCAACGCTTCACGGCTGTGATGTAAAAACAAGAGATGCCTTTGCCAATATGGATATTGCAGGATACAACTATGGTATCTACCGCTATGGAAAAGATCTGAAAAAATATCCAAAGCGTTTGATCCTGGGAAGCGAAACATTCTGTTCTGACGCGTATGCCTTCTGGGAGATGGCGAAAACACATCCGAGGATCATCGGAGATTTTGTGTGGGCAGGAATGGACTATATGGGAGAAGTCGGTGTCGGTGCGTGGGAATACAGTGATTATGCGCCGGATTTCTCACATGGAGCAGGATGGATCACTGCAGGAAGTGGAAGAATTGACCTGACCGGAAAACCACTGGCCGAGGCTGCCTATACGAAGACGGCATTTGAACTGATGGAAAAGCCGGTGATCGCGGTACGTCCGGTCAACCACACCGGGGAGAAGCACTCGCCATCAGCATGGAAGATGAGCAATGCCATTGAGTCCTGGTCCTGGGATGGATGTTCCGGGAAAAAGGCACAGGTGGAAGTGTATGCAAGAGCAGACAGGGTGGAGCTGTTTATCAATGGAAAGTCGGTTGGAAGTAAGAAGATGAAAAATGACTGCAGAACTTCCTTTGATGTGATCTATGAGGAAGGAATCATTGAAGCGATTTCTTATGATGCACAGAACCGGGAGATTGCGAGAAATGTGCTCTATACAGCGGGGAAGGAAACGATTTTAACCGGAATCCCGGAAGAAAAAGAGACGGAAGCCGGAAAGCTGTGTTTTGTGAGACTGCAGTATACAGATAAAACCGGGACAGTCAAACCGTTGAAGCGGGGAACGCTGGAAGTGCATGTAGAAAACGGAGAGCTTCTGGGGCTTGGAAACGGATGTCCGTACAATGAGCGGGGATATCGGACTGCGAAAACGGATACGTATTACGGAGAGGCGCTGGCAGTGATCCGGGCAGGAGAGTCCGGGACGGTTAATGTACAGGTATCGGACGGGAAATATGCGTGTGCGGTACAGATTCCGGTAAGAAATAAAGAAGAGGTGGAAGAATGCTGAAAATAAGCAGACTGACAGTAGAAAATATGGAAACAGGATGTGTGACCGATAATCCGCAGCCGAGAGTTTCCTATTGTCTGGAAAGTGACAGACAAAATGTAACATTGAAAAAAGCGGTGATTTCGATAGGAGACTGGAAGAAAGAAACAGACTGCCAGATTGCAGTCCCGTATGAGGGCAGCAGATTACAGCCGTTTACAAAATATACGGTGCGGGTGGAAGCAGAGGATGACGCGGGAGAGCGTGCCTGGGCCAGCACGGAATTTGAGACGGGACGTATGGATACAATCTGGTCCGGACGGTGGATCACTGACGGAGAGTATCGGTTTAAGGAGGCGAAGATTTCTCCGAAGACGATGACATTTCGAACCAGGTTTTCCTGTGAAAAAGAAATTGCCAGTGCGAGACTGTACGTAACGGCGCTGGGAATTTATGAGCTGTTGTTAAATGGAGAGAAAGTCGGACAGGATTATTTTGCACCGGGATTTACGTCCTACCGGAATCAGCTGCAGTATCAGACTTATGATGTGACAGATATGCTGAATGATCGAAACGAGCTGCTTGCTGTGGTCGGCGGTGGCTGGGCAGTTGGCTCTTTCACCTATAAAAGACGGAACAGAGTGTATGCAAAGCGACAGGCGCTGCTTGGAGAGCTGCGGATTTTGTATACCGATGGAACGGGAGAGACAATCGGGACAAATGAAGAGTGGGAAGTAACGGAAGAAGGAAATTATAAAGAGACAGAGTTTTACAACGGGGAAGTGTATGATGCCACCGTGGATCTGGAGAAAATTTCCTGGAAAAAAGCAAGCTTCGAACAGGTAAAGATTCATCCAAAGATCATGGCACAGTATGGAGCGCCGGTACGTGCACACGAAGAGTTTCGTCCGGTACAGATTACAAGAGCAAAGAGCGGTATGCTGATTTATGATTTCGGACAGAATTTTGCAGGGGTGATACACGCGGCAATTCGTGGCAGACAGGGACAAAAAGTGGAGTTTCGTCACGCGGAGATTCTGATGGACGGAGAGTTGTATACAGAACCATTAAGAACTGCAAAGCAAGAAGCGGTTTATATTTGTAAAGATGGAGAGCAGACCTATTCTCCGAAAATGACATATATGGGCTTCCGCTATGTGGGTGTGCGTGGAATTGAAGAGGATCAACTGGAACTGACCGCGTTGGCACTCTATTCGGATGTGGAAGACAACGGAAACTTTTCCTGCTCCAATGAACTGATCAACCAGCTGCAGAACAGTATTCGCTGGGGAGCAAAGTCCAATTTTGTGGATATCCCGACAGACTGTCCGCAGAGAGATGAGAGAATGGGATGGACGGGAGATATTGCACTGTTTGCGCCTACGGCAGCTTACAATTTTAATATCAGCCGTTTTCTGGAGAAATGGCTGTTGGACGTGAAGGCAGAGCAGAATAAAGGCGGCGGGATTCCGGTTACGGTGCCGCTTGTCCGGGTACCGCTGCAGTGGGAGATCATGATCCCGATGGCGGTGGATCACTGGGGTGATGTCTGTATTCTGGCACCATGGGCGGAATATATGGTTCGTGGAGACAAAGGACTTTTAGAACAAATGTATCCGGTAATGAAAAAATATATCAAGGCATGTAAGTTTTGGGCAGAGTTGTTTTCTATAGGAAAACATCGTAGGATCTGGAAGCTTTTGCACCATTACGGAGATTGGTGCGCACCGGGTGTCGGTATGTGGGAGTGGATGGGAAGAGGAAAATGGACCGCCACCGCATGTATGGCAAATTCCAGCCGGATTCTGGCAAAGATCGCGGATATTCTGGGGCAGGAAGAGGATGCAAAGTATTACCGGAAACTCAGTCAGGAGACCGGGGAGGCATACCGGGAAATTTTGATGAAAGCAGACTGCACGGTAAAGAAAGAGTTTCAGACAGCATATGTGCTGCCTCTGTATTATCAGATGCTCTCCGGAGAGGATAAAAAGAAGACTGCGGCAAATCTGGCGCGTCTGGTGAAAAAGGACGGGTATCACATTACGACCGGATTTCCGGGAACGCCGTACGTTCTGTTTGCGCTGGCAGACAATGGGTATGAGGAAGAGGCATTTAAAATGCTCCTTACGGATACCTGTCCATCCTGGCTCTATGAGATGAAAGTCGGAGGAACGACCATCTGGGAACGATGGGATGCACTTCGGGAGGACGGCACCTGCAACACGGGAAAAGATGACGGGACCGGAGGTATGGTTTCCTTCAATCACTATGCAAGTGGTGCAGTGGGAGACTTTTTGTACCGCAGGATTGCCGGAATCGAGGCCACAGAGGGCGGATACCGCTCTTTCCGGATCCAGCCGCTGACGGGAGGAAATCTGAAATGGGCAAAGGGAAGTGTCAACACAGCCTATGGAACAGTTTCCAGTGAGTGGAAGATTGAAGATGGAATGTTTACGATCCAGGTGCAGGTTCCGGTCGGAACAACATGTACACTGGTGATGCCGGGAAATACACAGAAGGTATTGGGAAGTGGTACTTATACATTAAAAGAAGCAATCAGGGAAAGGAATGACCGAAATGGAAAAGAATCAGTTTTTTGACAACCCGCTGATGCGGACAAAAATCACTTCGGCAAATGTAAAGCCGAAAGAAATGATACTGGGGTATTTTCTCGGTCCGTTTTGCGCATTTATTTCAAATGCAATCTTCGGGGCGTATTTAAACCGCTACTATTCGGATGTGCTTGGATGGACGGATACGGCAAAATTTGGGATTTTTTCAGCGGTTCTTCCGATGGTTTCTGTCATTTTTGTGATTCTTGGAAATCTTCTGGTAGGGCGTCTGATTGATAATACCAGAACATCTCAGGGGAAGGCGAGACCGTATATGCTGCTGTCGGCGCCCCTTGTGACAATTGCGATCGCGCTGTTGTTTTTAACACCTCAAAATGGGAGTCCATCGACTCAGATGATCTGGATCGCGCTGTCCTATAACTTTTACTATGCAGTAGCGTATCCGTTTTTCTACACAGCGCACAGCTCTATGGTGGCCCTGTCTACGAGAAACTCCGATCACCGGGGAATGTTGGCAACATTTTCCAATGCATCCGGTGTGGCTGCTGTAGGAATCGGGGCAAGTATTTTAGTGCCGATGCTGCTGCAGAGTTTTCTCTTTGTGGAAAAAGACGGCGCTATTGATACCGCACAGAGTTATCAGAACTGGCGGCTCGTGATGATCGTATTATGTGTTGTGACATTTCTGGCGATCTTGCTGGAATATTATTTCACACGGGAGCGAGTGACAGAAGAAAATATGAAGCTGGCGATCAAAGAAGAAAAGCTTCCGATGATGAAACAGCTCAAAGCCTGTGTGTCAAACGGTTACTGGTGGATCATTATCTTATATTTTCTGCTGTTCCAGTTTGGAGGTCTGGTAAAGAACGGTTCCATGAGTTATTACTCCCGCTGGATGTTTGACGGAATCACAAGTGAAGCGGCTGCGGGAACGGCAATGGGAACATTGGGGCTGATCGGAGGACTTCCGACAGCAATCGGAATGGTTCTGGCGTGGCCGATCGCAAATAAACTGGGAAAACAAAAAGCAGTGACTATTGGTCTGGCAATTTCGGTTGTGGGAGGTCTGGTCAGCTTTCTGGATATTCACAATTTTACCATTGTATGTATTGGTGTGATCTTAAAAGGAATCGGTTCGATTCCTGCAATGTATGTGACACTGGCTCTTTTGTCTGATGTACTGGACCATCTGGAGGCAAAAAATGGATTTCGAAGTGATGGATTTACGATGTCTGTGTACGGAGCGATCATGGTGGGAATGACAGGACTGGGGAATGGTCTGATCAATGCATTGCTTACAGCCACCGGATATGATGCCTCTGCGTCAGTTCAGAACGGAGGCGTGCAGTCCATGCTGGCGTTGTGTTATCTGGGGGCAGAGATCATCTGTTATGCGGTGATCGTAATCCTGATGTGTTTCTTAAAAGTAGAAAAGCATATTGAGGAAGATCAGAAGACGATTCTGCAGCATCAGAAAAAAGCGGTGTTAGAAGCCGGAGGAGTGTGGATCGAACCAGCAGAAAGACTTCGCATGGAACAGGAAGAGGCGGAGCGCATGGCAGAAGAGGCGAGAATCGAAGAACTCAAAGCATATTGTAAGAAAAAAGGCCTGGATTTTGAAATGCAGGAAGCAAGCTATCAGAAGAAACTGGCAGAGAAGAGAGCAAAAGCAGAAGCGAAGGCTCGAAAAAAACAAAAAAGCCAGTTCTCATAAAGAGTCAAAGAGGAGGAACGTTATGAGCGAGAAACGGGAAAAACAAACAAAATCAAAACGCCGCATCTGGCGCGGTGTAACTACGGCAACAGCATCTTTACTGACGCTGTCTATGTCAGCGACTCTGGTGATAGACGGGTTTCGTACGGACATTGACAAGTTTCTGGGCACTCAGAGTACAAAAATGGTGACTGAAGATGTAAGTGCAGAGGATTACACATTTCAGTCGGATTACAACTCAACAACAGAGCTTCTGGATTCCATTGAAGATCTGGGAGAACGCATGAATGAAGAGGGCTCTGTTTTGTTGAAAAATGAGAATGCAGCGTTGCCGCTTTCCAAGGAGGAAACGCAGAAAATCTCTTTACTTGGATTCAGCAGTTATTATCCGGTACAAGGGGGCGATTTTGGAAGTACTCTCAGTGAAAATAAGGGAACGGATGCAGATACGGTAGATATGCTGGAAGCGTTTGAATCCAAGGGATTTGAGATGAATCCGACATTAAAAAAGATGTATCAGGGGTTAAAGGAAGAATTTAAATCAGAGGCAGTTCTTCCATGGGGTGTGACAACCTATTATCGTGCAACAGCACCGGCTACAACTGGAGTATTTACCAGTTTGGAACCTGAGACAGCAACGCTGGATGAGGCAGAACCAAATTGGAAAAAGAGTATGACGGATTACAATGTCATGATTGTGACACTTGCCCGTGCAGCAGGAGAAAATGCCAACTATACACCGGGAGAAGATGGGGTGAATCCAGAACAGGATCTGAATCAGGCGGATCCGCTGGGACTCTCTGACACAGAGCGTGCAATCATCGATGAAGCAGTCAATGCAAAAAAGGAAAACAATGGAAAATTGATCGTGATGCTGAATAATGCGAGTGCCATGGAAATTGAAGAGATCAAAAACAATACAGGCGTAGATGCGATTTTGGAAGTCGGACTTCCGGGAGGTTATGGCTTCTATGGTGTAGCAGATGTACTCAGTGGAGAGGTGAATCCGTCCGGACATCTTGCGGATACTTATGCAGTGGATAACTCAAGCTCTCCTGCAGCGCAGAATTATGGGAACTATGAGTGGACAAATGCGGATTCTGCATATTCCATCAATTCCGAGATTGTAGAAGCAGAAGGGATCTATACAGGATATAAATATTACGAGACAAGATATGCGGATACAGTATTGGGACAGGGAAATGCTTCTGACAAGACCGGAAGTTCCAATGGAAAAGCATGGAACTATGAAGATGAAGTTTCGTATCCATTTGGATACGGACTGTCTTATACAACATTTTCTCAGACTCTGGACAGTCTGGATGTGAATCTGGAAGATAAGACAGTGACAGCCAAAGTAACTGTAAAAAATACTGGAGATGTGGCAGGAAAAGATGTGGTACAGTTGTATACGTCTCTTCCGTATACGGAATATGATAAAGAACATGCGGTAGAAAAAGCAGCGGTACAGCTTCTGGATTATGAAAAAACAGGTGTGCTGCAGCCGGGAGAATCTGTTACTGTCGAGATTACGGCAGATGCTCAGGATATGGCAAGCTGGGACAGCACATGTGACAATGCGGCGGGAACAAAAGGAAACTGGATCCTGGATGCAGGAGACTATTATTTTACAGTCGGAAATGGTTCTCATGAGGCAGTCAACAACGTGCTGGCAGCACAGGGTATGACAAAGGCAAACGGAATGACTGATACAGGAAATGCAGCGAATGTGAAGAAATGGATACTGGATACATTAGATTCTGAGACTTTTGCATATTCAAACAATGGAACAGCGGTAGAAAATCAGCTGCAGGATATGGATCTGAACTACTATATGCCGGATACAGTAACGTACTTATCAAGAAGTGACTGGAAAGCAACCTGGCCAAAAACATATAAAGATCTGACAGCAACAGATGAAATGATCGAAGTGATGAAAAATGACCTGGTAGAGATCAAGGAACAGGGAAATCCGGATGAAGTTACATTTGGCGAGGACAATGGGCTGACACTTGCAAGCCTGAAAGGTGAGACGGACTTGACAAATGAAAAATGGACAGATTTGATTGATCAGATCACACTGGAAGAAGCGATGATCCGTACTGGATTTGGTGGAACCAGTACAAAATCAATTGTATCGATCGTGTCTCCGGAGGCAGTACAGAATGACGGACCGAACGGATTTAATTCTTATACATTGGGACAGTACGCAAATACAGATACAGATTCCGCAGATCCGTATG
>OGYU01000128.1_pt1 | contig 59499 bp, 53 predicted proteins | sample 1576581 | NCBI WGS metagenome assembly OGYU01 (sample SAMEA3541547, study PRJEB24748) | human gut metagenome | biome: human gut; feature: human-associated habitat; material: faeces | place: China | collected 2012 | reverse complement strand
GGGACAGCATAGATTTTGACGACAAAAGAAAAGCCGCCGATGGTTTGATCTCTACAATCAAGGCCACCAGCGACCGTGTTCAGATAGAGTGGAAAATCTGACATTTCCGCTCTATCGCCCCTCATTTCTATTTTATCTTGTTTGTACCCCTTGTACACCGATGTTTCCATCTCTTTTTACCATATTTCAATAAAATAATTCTGTTGACAAAAACAAAATATGTCTTCTGGCGATTATCCTCTATTCTATCAATTTCATCACAACATTGAACGTATATATTTTTATCAGCTATCTCTGACAAATTCTTTATCAAATTGGGATATGCACTAGGATGTGCTGTTGCTTCCAGAGGAATTTTACTATTAACTAATAGGTCTAACAAATCAACATAATCTTTAATTGTTTTATCGAAATGTTTCTCCACATAAATCCACAACGCGTTTATATTATTTGTAACCGTTCGAATATTTTGATTTTCAGAAGGTGTTAATAATGAAACAAAAGCTTTGACAATTTTTATATTTTGTTCCTTTCTTAATTTACATAATGATAGTAGGAAACTAAAAGATTCTAATTGATCTATCATGCTTATATTCCAATATTCCTTCATCGATAAACAAAAATCCTCAAATAATACAGAAATATCAATTTCATCAGACAATTCAATAGTATCAACTTTATAATATGATATTATACTTCTTAAATTCTTTAGCTTAACATGCTTTACTATCATATCCACATCAACTAATTCCATTGGATACGGTTCTACATGAGTTCTCGGAAAAATCCCTTTCTTCTCTGCTTGAAATTCATCTGGATAATATGTACAAAATATTGCTTTTATATATGGTGTCACCATTTTCTCAACATTATTGAACCAATCCAACATCAAATGATTTTTCTTATAAAAAAAGTAATAATCATATGCAATTTGTCTAATCCGAAATAAACCGCCATAGATGGTTCCACCCATTTTAATCATACTCGACTTTTTCATATAATACTCTTCATGAGTCAATAGGAGGTCATTCATTTCCTGAATATCAGCATTCTTGTTTGTTATATCCTTTATTGTTTTATATGCTTTACTATACCTAGCAGCAGCACTATCTAATAGTAAATTTAATCTTTCATAAATAGCTTTATCATTTTTTATATATGATAAGGAACGTACACATGTATTATTAAATTCAAATATAGCTAATTCATAATAATCTCTATTTGTAAATTTGCGATAATCGACAGATTCATATTGTTTTTTCAAATCATTCATAATATCTGATAAGCCATTTAATTTATTGATTAATAAATAATAGTATGCTTTTTCAGAATTCAAAGGTTCTTTTTCTATTTTTCCCATAATTTCATGGTACTTATTATGAAGAGAAAGTTCAAATAAACTATCCTGCTCTTGAATCTCTTTTTCAAAAATAATCCTATCTCTTTTAAATCCATCATCGAGCTGAATTCCGCATATTCCTGACTTCATTAACAGATCACATAAATCTTTATTTCTTGTCAAGATTTTAAAATTATTATATTCTTCTTCATCTGCAAAAACCATTACTGGTGCTTTTATTCCATATACACTCTTGAAACGAAATGTTTCCATAATTGTTTTATAACTAATAAACTTGAAACAAGAAACATCGTCCTTAAATTTTTCTAAAGCTGTATTTAGAAACTGTAACTTATCATCCGTATATGCTAAAGCCTCGTTATTCAGATAATTTAAGAAAGTATATAACTTCTTTCCTGTCAAGTTGCTTAACTTGATACAATTTGAATTCTTTATCATATAATCTGTTATTTTAGATAAATCTACTAACTCAACCCCTTTATTTTTCCAATATGGAATATCATGCACAGGATCTTTAATTTGATCGACTACCAAATAATGTGGTTGTCGATTTTCTACTCCTTTTTCTTTAACAAAAAAATCAATATAACTCATAATAAGTTTTAAGTTATTATCATTTAGTGAATATCCTACGAATAAGAATGTTTTATCTATTAAAAGAGCTTTTATAAATGTCTCTATTATGATATGTTTTTGTGAATAATTTAAGTAATCTTCTTCTTTTAATACTATATTCTCTATATCATTAACATCTCCGTGCATCTTAATAATATAGTTTCTTCCCTTTTTTGATAAAATATCGTCATCTTTTGTAATTATTGCATACTTTGAAACTCCTGGATCTTTTACATTTTCCAATAAATGATCATAATTGGTAGTAATAATATGTTCTGGCTGTAATTTAATAATAATTTCATCTATAATATTGGTTTCATATTCTTCCATACAAAACTTATCTTTTAGAAATTGATAATATGGCTTTTTTTCTTCCTCTGAATCACCAAAACTTTCATAAAAATGCTGTGGTATACGTAAAAAATCTTCTGCTGAAAAATTATATTTCAATTTACAGTTATAACCATCTATGCTACAAAGTTCAATTTGCTCCCCACATTCTCCACATATTAGATCTTTTACCTCGCATGATACACATTTATTTTCTCCAATTTTTTCTGCAATCTCCTTTACTAGTTCCCACCATGAACATACTCCAGAATTTCTAGAAACCCCAGCACCCACGAAAATTACAAGGTTATTATTTGAATTTATTTGTTTAATTTTTTCTATCTGTTCTATTATTTGGTTCATTAACATCACCTACAACTTGGAATTTGCCAACTGCTTTTCATGAATTATTTGTCATCTTTATCTGTATTCAAGTGGATATTTAAAATCTGGATAATCTTTTTTAAATTCTTCATATCCCTTAAGTATTTGCAAAATAAGCGCCGCTGCACAAAACGGCCTTTCAATTTTATTTTCCCCAACTGTATAGTTTAATACATAATCATCACCTGAATAAGGTATATGCAAATGATACTCGTTGTCTCCATATTTTTCTAAATCTTTATTTAAAATTTTTTGATTCAATAATAGGTCATTTCCATTATGTAACAAAGCACATCTAAGAGCATAACACTCTCTGCCATCTAATATACTTGTAAATTCATGAACATATCGATTATACCAATTGGGATATCGTTTACGTTCTTCTGGTACAACTCGTTTATCTTTATATTCATGATAACTGCAAACACTGGGAAGTGTTAATGCTGATACCAATGCTCCTAAAAAACAATTAGCTTGTCTTGCTTTTTCTATTTCTTTCTCAATCACATCCATATAGACTACCTATATTCTACAACATACAGCAGCATTTTTACTTACTATGTGTATCATCTATTATATCTTTAAATATAATATCTAAATCTTCTTGCGTTGTAGATCCCTTCTCTAAAACATTATTTTCAATTGCATCTAGCATAATTTGTTCCTTTTCTCTTAAGCGATCATATATTTTTTCATCCAAAGAAAATGGTTCTCCATCATTTGTTACATACTGCTCTTCTAAAAAATAATACTGCGTATACTGCCCGTCTGGTAAACCAAGTCTATGTATCCTATCTTTTGATTGAAGCAAATGTACTAAATTGTAACTGTATTCAAAATATATTGCATCATGGCATATATTGTGCAACGAAACTGATTCAGCCAAAGTATGTGGATTTGTTATTAAACAATCAATTTCCCCACTTTTAAATTTTGTAATAATCTCTTGGCGATCGTTTTTATCAGTTTCCCCGCATATAACTTCTGATGAATAGCCCAAAGCAGATAAAGACTTATTTAATCTACTCATAGAATCCTTAAAAATACACCAGATTATTATTTTTTTACGAGACATAAGTAGATTCTTTGCTAAACTTATGCATTTTTCGAATTTTTTTGTAACACTTATTTCTTTTACAAGATTAAAAACATCCTCGGAGAAATCAACATAATCTATCTGATCAATATCTTTGGATATATCTAAAATATCAGCAAATTCAGAAATATCCAAAGTTTCAAGAAGTAAACTAGGATTAGATTCTAACTGTAATAGTCTAATTATTAATGCTAATTTATTCTTTGAATACTTCAACCGCAAAATATTAAACAATTTATTTTCTTGCTCACTGGCATTAATAACTATTATCGCATCGCCATTTGCTTCCGGGACTAATAACTGCTTTTTTGTTGTTCTACAGAAAAAAGGTTGCAATTTTTTATTTATTACTTGTATATCTTGTTCTTCTGGGTTCTTCAATTGTTGCATAGAAAATCCAAAGAAATCATCATACTCATCATGAAATAAAATTTCTAATAAATTCCGTATATCAGTATAGGAATTCGGAATAGGCGTACCCGTCATGGCAATAATATAACTAGCTTTCCGAGCTATTTCTAATGCGTAAGTTGCTCTCACACCTCCTATGGCCTTGATTTTATGGATTTCGTCAAATATAAGTAAAGTATCCTTTGAAACTAATTTTTCTATTTCTGAGATAAAAGAACCGATACTTTCATAGTTAAATAAAATTAAATTGCTTCCTCCTGTGTTAAATGCAATAGCTCGTCTTTTGTCTGCTGTAGAATGCAACGTACTATTTTGTATACTAAATACAGAAAGTTCCTGTTTTCCCCCAAAGCATGCTTTAAATTCATCAATCCACGAATTGAATGAATTTATTGGCCCAATCATAACAATTCTTTTAACCAGACCTTTTTTATGTAAATAAGCATATACCCCCAATGCTGATGCTGTTTTTCCTGATCCTGGAACTGAAAAATTACTGCATTTTTTCATGGTAAACATAAAAAATGAATCCCACATTTGCTTTTCTCTCAGTTTTCTTTCAAACTCTTTATCTACGATTTCTTTATAGTCTTCATATTGTTTTCTTACAATTTCATCTCTATTTTTAATTGACAATCCTATCTGAGCTCTTTTATCTATAAATAATTCCTTTTCAGAAATGAATCTCTTCAAACGATCTGTGACAAAAAATCTATAATTTCTCTTTTTTGAGTCTATTTCCAACATATTTATTATTTTCTTAAATGCCACATAAGTATAATGACTTTTAAACCTTAAAACATTATCATTGCTTCTTTGTGAATCAATGTATCTTTTCAATCTAAGCTTATATATTCTATTATTCAGCAATATCGATGAATCTGTTTTCATTTCTAGTTTTAATTCCGTATCATAATCTAGTAGAAAACAGTCCTTTCCCTTCTTCCCAAACGCCTCCATCCCTTTTGCATAGCTTGCAAGTGCCTTTGAAGAAAAATATGCCGTTGCTCTATCGTATTTTTTACTTGTTTTTAATGTCGGAATGTAAAATTCAGTTGCTATGTCATCTTCATATGAAGAATATGTCGCCTTTAGATTCAATTCTTTAAACATCCAATTCGCCTCTGATACTATCGATCATTTCCTGCACTAAATCTAATTTACTTCGTATATTATCCTTTTCATCATCTGACAATTTTTTGAATACATTCGTATCCACATTATCTAACTGCTCATAAGCTTTCTCTATCAATTGTGCCGGTAATGTTTTACTTGCTTTACTGTTAGATTTAGTAACCCACTTCTCAGTGGAATGCTCAAATGCGTTCTGTAACTCATTTTGAGTTAAAATTTTTTCATTTATAACCTCCTCATTTATATCTCCACATTCTTCCAAAAGATCACATACTTTTTCAGTTAGTCCCATCTGCTCTTCAAGATAATTATCCAAAAAATTAGTATCTATGGCTATTTTTTTGATATCACGCACGTATCTTGTAGCATCTCCTTTAGGTCTTATAAGTAGATTCGCAAAAAAAACATTTTTTAAATCTTCTCGACGATCTTCATCCTTGCACTGTTTCATAATAGTATTCAGTTCTTTTAATGGATCATTAATATCGAGTTTACGTGCTAAATGAAATTGCTTCGGTGCGTCAATAAATTCAAGAAATTCTACCATTAATTTTGCCTTATCAACTTCCCTTTTTATTTCCTTTTCAGACAAATTCACACTTTTTGCATATTCTGTAATAGACAGCAATTTCTTATCTACAATATCATTATAAATTCCAACCAATCGGTCGATCGGATCATAGTCAACCGGCTTATCAACGCCATGCTGAAGATATAACTCCAGCATCTTTATCTCTTTTGCATTCCCTGTAATATCTCTTTCCAAAATTACTGCATTCATGTATTGAGTATTACCTGTTTCTTCTTGAATATTACGCAGGCAAGTAAAACGTCTGTTTCCATCTACAATTCTGCCATCTGCCAAAACTACTCCTGGTTGTTCCTGCCCAACTAAAGCTATATTTTTTTGCGTTTTTGACAAAGCTTTTGGATTGCTCTCAGTAATAAATTGATGAATGATATTGTTATATTCCTCTTTATTTTTCATATCAATACTATTGATTTTATTATCAGCTTTATACTGGCTAATCCATGTTGCAATTCTGTCATTTTGATCATTATAATACAGCTTGTCCAATCTGATCTTGTATACGGGATACACTTCTGTATGATTATCTATTGACAATTGCTTTGTTAATTCTGTTTTAAAGACTGTTTTTTCTTCTAACCCATCTACCAGTAAATTCATTATTTTTTCCTCCTAGATTTCATCAAAATATACTTCATAATCTGCGTAGATTTTTTCTGTAATTCTATCATAGTATAAAGAATTTTCTTTGGTGGCTTCAACCAATTTAAATGTCTCAATACTAATATTGTATTCATTCAATAACTCATCAGATAAATCATATACATCCATAGACAAAGTGTCTTTTGAATAAATAATCCATTCGATGAAGTCTGCTAAATATACTTCCCCTTGTCCTTTTTTTAACAGACGATTTTTCCCTACTCGTCTATAGCAAAAATGTTCTTTATCTTCAACTAAAATCGATGAATAAAACCATTCCTCAAAACCCAAATCATCTAATTCATGTTCGAACCCTATTCTATGCAGGGAATGAACGGTAAAGTATGTCGGAACGGAATAAGCATATACCGATTTACAATAATCTTTTATTACATCACTCCCCATTCCTACACTACAAAGTTTCCGAATATTTATATACTTCTGAGGTCGATATTCAATAATTTCATAACATGCTTTTAGCCTATACACCTCAGACATATATGCTATAATAGTCAGCATTCCTTCTGGAAATTGTGATGCATCAATTAAATCCTGTGCCGTAAGTATTGTTCTAAAGTATTCTACAGCAGATGTATATTTATTGCTCACGGCATAATTAGAATATACTCTAAAACCCAACTCTTTGATCGTAAAAGGATTTAACATATTCGGATCAGCATTTGGAAATATTGTATTATATACCTTCCTAATATCCGCTAATAAATAGAATTCTTTGTCAAGGCATTTGCTGAGTTTATCCACCATTATTTCTGACAATCTAGGTGCATCAATTTTATAAACTCCATTGAAAAAATATTTATAAATTTTTTTGAAATAATTGGCAAGCACAGTTGATGCCAAAACCCCAAATTGTTTTTCATACGCATCTGCCAAGTCAGTATTGGTAACAGGTGCCATTTCTAAGAGCAAGTCCATAACTTGCTTATCTCTATCCGCTTTTCCAAACTCTATGTTTGGCATACGTTTAAAACTAATATCCTTATCTTTAGGACAAATTTTCTTCAACAAATTATGTAGTTCATATTCGTCTTGGATATCATATTCCCTCATTACTTCAGGATTTTCCCTAAAAAGTTTTAATGCAGAAATTTCAATGTTATTATACTGATTGAGATTTAATGTCTTGAACAAATCATCATATTCGTAAGAATCTATATTATAATATCTCATCTTTTTATGATGCTTCCATAACACATGGTTACTTGCAGCCATTTTATTTTCATAACCACGATCCATTAACGTAAACTTAGAATTGTTTTCTAATCCTAAATCTTCAAGTAGCATTTGATAGAGTTCCTTAAATTCATCAAATGTTATTCCTTTTTTACCAATCGTTCTTAATAAATATTCGCTTAAACCAGAACGCGTTTTGAGTACTCTCTCCCCATTCAACGTCACATAATTTTTGTATATAATTTTTTCCACACATACTTTTTCGTGTTCTGATAGCCCAGGATCCTCTAGCATTTGTTCTACATTTTCATTTCCACGTTTATATGCCATTGATAAATAATTGTATGTTGCAACATTATTATCAAATCCTAACAGAAAATCCTCTCTCAAAAGATTATATTTTTGAAATATATAAGCATATTTATCTTCCTGTAGTTTTGGAGATTTACTTATATATCGTTTCTTTATTTGCCTAATCCGTTCTCGACTTACATTGTATTGTTTTCCAACATCTTCCAATGTCATACCATCCAATAAAAGCAATAATATTCTCGATGCTCTCTCATCTTCAATATTTTGTACATACTCTAAAACTGTAGGATACTTTTTTTCATATAGGTTTTCTTCATTAAGCACTAAACATTTATCCTGTAGCATATCAAGCATAAATTGATGAAAAAAGTCCTTATTCTTTAAACAATTGGGTAATTGCTGAAACAATCTACGCTCTGAAACGCCATCCTCTTCTTTCTCAATGAATTGAAAAACAAAACATCTTAGCCCCTGATTAACTTCCACCATATTATATAATTCAGAAACTATAATATCGTGAGAGTCAACTGCATTAATGTCTTTAATATTTTCAAGTAAATTAGAAAGTTTGGGATATACACCTTTAATTTGTATTGGAACAATTTCATTAATTTCGCTTACTAAATCTCGACACATTTTCTGTTCTAGTGATTCAGGAATATCTGAAGACTCTATCGGAATTAATTGAACCTTTTTCACTTGTTCTAACACATCAAGAACTGACTTTTTCCCCATATTCTGCATCTGAAATAATTCATCTTCTGTTTTTACCAACAGCTGTGAAAGATAGCATATACCATTGTTCTTCAAACAATTATATGCCCTATTGGACAATTGAAGTTCTGAAATTTCTACATCCTTATATTTTTTTCCATCATTTCCCAAAAACGTTTGTTGTTCAGATTCCTGGAATTTATCTTTTAAATTATTTTTATCAATCACTTTTATATTTCTAATTGTCTGCTCTATTTCTTCATAACCCTTTTGTCCTAAATTTTTTATTGACTCTAAATCATCTATAGAAAGTGCAAGTAGTTGGTTTATTGTTGTAATACCCACCCTCATCAATGTATTGTACGTTCTCCCCGAAAGAGTTAATTCCTTTATCGAATCATTTTTCATAAAATATTTCATATCTTTTCTCTCATATAAACTATTTTTCTATATCAATCATTTACATAATTTGTTACTCAATCACTAAGAATCCCTTTTAATACAATTATACTCTTAACATCGGAATATGTCATTGTATAACTCAGATACCATAAATTCTTAGATAAATAGCCGATTATATTTAAATTCTAATATTGGATCCATTTCTTTTTCTTTAATTGTTTCCCTAAATGTATATACCTTCATATAAACCTTTTCTGGATCAGAAATATTCGTTGAAAACTTAACAGAATGAAAAGAATTCTCTTCATACATTCTAATCAGCAGTTTCTTAAACTCTTCTTCATTTTCTATTTCATTACGATTCGCCACAACGGTCAGATACTGTTCATTGTTCACAATCATACTACTGATTACATCTGGTTCTCCTTCAACTCTCCTTTCTTCCCCATCCAGACCGATTCCTATCATTACTGCAAGTACAAGCACTATAGCAACAACCATCTTCCATTTTCTTCTAATCTTTCTCTTCGTTTCCATTATATTACATCCTCTTTATTTGCAATCTATACATTGCAATTATATGAGAATTTTATACTAAAATCAATGGCAAGGAATTCGTGTAAATGGAAAGAGGTGAAATCTTTATGGCTCAAAAATTAAAACAAATTAATGATATTTCCATCGGAGATAATCTTCGTAAACTGAGAAATGCAGCCAATCTTACTCAGGAGCAGGTCGTAGCACAATTGCAGCTGCGTAATCTTTCTACATCCAGAAGTGTTTATTCCCAGATTGAGGCCGGAACTTACAATATTCGTATCAGCGAGCTGATTGCACTTGCGGAAATTTTCCATACAGATTTCAACACTATTTTCGATGGTCTGACACACGACAAATAATCCCAGACAACAACTTTTCTTCTGTTGCCTGGGATTATTTTATGCATGAATATTTTTTTATTACCGTTCCACCCAATCGTGTCTTTTCTGTTTGTTTATGGATTTTGGTCTTTCTCTTTCTTTTACACGCTTTTCATTTTCCTTCAATCGCTCCAGAACACTCTTTTTCCTTTCAGGCTGAATATCATTTTGCCCGGTCTTCTGTTTCCAGACCTCCAGTTCTTTCTTATATTGCTCCACGATCTTATACGCTGTGCGGTATCCATCCATAAATTTCTGAACGTTTGGATAGCCGCTCTTTTTAACAAGAATATGGAGTTCATCCTTCTGTTTTCTTATTCTCTCTTTACATTGATTACTTTTGTTCTGCGCTTCTTTTTTCTCTTTTCCTTTGAAAAACCCGGTAATATCTTTCAGATCTTTTTCTAATCTTGGAAGTTCTACTTGTTCTGCCTGGCGTATTGCTCTTAACTTTTGATCCAACTTGCTTTTCAGGTTTTCCATTTCATAAAATTCTTTCATGTCAATTCCCAACTTCGGTTTTGATGGAATCCTTAATTTTCTTATATATTCCCGCAAGATCTGTAGTGCTGCCAGCAATATCTCTCGAAACGCTCTTGATTGGAATCCCTGACGAGATATAGACTGTGCTATTTTAGTTGAAATTTCTTCTTTTTTGATTTTTAAAATCTTTTCTTCCGGTACTCCTTCCGCCAGAGCCACATCGACCGCCCGGTTCCATTCCTGCCTAATTGCATTATCTGCCCGGATTTCTGCTTCCTTAGGGTTGTTCTTACCGATTTTTTTCGTAGGAAGATAAGCACTACCATGCTGAAAAACATTTAACTTTTCTTCATCATTACGAACATATACATTCATAAGATCTGTAAAAGAATGTTTTACTTCATCCAAAAATCTTTCGCTTTTAAACCTTTCATCCTTTTTGGTAAAGATCTTTTTTTCATATACTTCACCCTTTTTAATAATATGACAACCGGTTCTTATTTCCCCAGACTCACCGAGAATCTCTTTTTTCGTTCTAACATGTTTTCCCGTTTCATCATAAAACATATTTCTGGACGCAATCTTTATAATCGGCTCTTTTAATAATTGACGTTCTGAAAAAATCAGGTGAATGTGATAGTTCGTTTTTCTCTTATTATGATGCAATGCAGAAACGCATTCCACCTCGTAATTCTTCTTGAAATGTTCTGTAAATAATTTCAAAAGATGATACGGATCATACTCTATCGTGATTCAATTTCATTGTCCATATGTAGACAACTAACATGCACAAAACCGATGCCAAGATGCATAATAATCCCAGTTTTCGTCAATAATACGAAAGCAGTACAAACCTTATCAGATTCGTACTGCCAACCTCATATCTAAAAAATCTGCCCCGGCAGTTTCTTTTTCGCTTTATATGAGAACTGCTTATCAAATTCCTCTGCTTCCTGCTCATCTACAAGATAACCCTCCGGTGTTGCATACTCTCCTGTAATTCCATCAAAATAACCCTGTATCAGTTCCTTACACAGAAAGAATGATGCCTCTTCCCCCTCCGGCAATCCATGATATCGAATCCCATACTCGCTTGCCTGCTTAAAACCGCTCTTTCCATAAAAATCAATATTTCCTTCAAAGCACAGCGCTCCACAGCCAAGCTCTGCAGCTTTCTCCAATGAATAATCAAGCAGAATTTTTCCATATCCCTTCCGTTTATATTCGTTTTTGATACAGATTGGTCCCATCGTCATAATGGGAATGCTTCTTCCGTCATCTGCTGTGATTGCAGTTCTCACAAAGATATTCTGTCCGATAAGTTCTCCATCCTGGTACATAACAAAATCAAGCTCCGGTACAAATGCCGGATCATTTCTTAACTGGTTAAGGACATAATGCTCCAGGCATCCGGGGCGGTATACATTCCAAAAACTATCCCTTACCAGATTTTCTACTTTTCGATATTCACTTTTTTCTTCTAAACGGATTACTATATTATTTTTCATGATCTGATTCTCCTTCACTTCAAATCTTGTACCAGGCTTTTTATAGCTGATACAAATTCACCTTTTACATTTTCCTTATCTTCTGCTCCATCATAAAGGCTGTAATAAAAATGCATAACAGCATAGAATCTGACAGCTTTATCCTTAGCATTTGTAAATCCCATGCTATCAAATAAATCTTTCACATAGGATGCAGGTCCAGCTACGAGATACTGCTGATATAAATTCTGCATCTCTTCACTGCGAAACTGCTCTATTGTCAGCATCTTCCGAAACGATGATGCAAAATCATCCTCTGTCCAGTATTCAAACATAGACTTGCTGTATTCCACAAAATCATCAACTGATACTGCCTCATACTTTTCAGGCATTTTCTCTTTATCCTCTTCCGGCATATCATATTCTGTTGCCTGTTCGCCATCCTGCTGCTTCATACGCTGCACAATACAATCAAAAATATCTCTTTTGCTTTTGTAATGACGGTACAATGCCCCTTTTGTCATATCAAGTTCTCCTGCTATCTGGCTAACTGAGACAGCCTCATAACCATCTCTGGCGAACAAATGCAGTGCTACAATCAATATTTCTTCTTTTCTATTACTCACGCTGATAACCTCCAAGCTAAAATAAACGACCGTTTACATTTTTATAATAGTAAACGGTCGTTTATTTGTCAAGACTTTTCTTTTTGTTTATATTATCTCTTTTTATAAATCAAAAGTTCTGGATTTTCACCAGCTTTCTCATATGTACATACTAGAATAAAATCCATACTTGCAAGAATACCGAAGCACCTGTCTCCTCCGAATTCAGATTCCAATTGATTTCCCAGATAGGTTTTCTGATCATCAAGGAATTTCACTTTTTGTCCATTCGGCAGAGTATATTCCAGATTCACATATTTTCCCGCAAGTGCATTTAGTTTCTCTACCCTTGGAAGTCCGTCTATATGCAGATCATTAATTTCATTTATCAACTGTATTTTAAACTCTTCAAACTGCCCATTGTCACTAAGTTCATCATACCTTTTCCAGTAATCTAACTTTGGAAGCATTTCTTTCAGATAAAAGTGTGCCTGTTCTTCGGTAAAATTTTCATTTACCATATTCTTTACACACACATCAATCAATTCATCCATATCGTTATATGTGTACATTCCATCAGCATAGCACCATTTACAATACTCCTCATTTAACGTGCCATCCTTATCACGTCCCAATATGGAATCATCATCAATTGGCATCCCGCAGCACTGGCAGATCAGCTTTCTTGGTTCTCCCAAAAGCGTATTGATTGAAACATCAAATTCTTTCGATAAGAGCTTAAGTGTATCAGTATTTGGAACTGTATCACCATTTTCCCAGCGTGATACCGCCTGCCTTGTAACCATGATTTTGTCTGCCAGCTCGTCCTGTGACATTCCTCTTTCTGTACGAAGTTTCAAAATAATATTTTTTGTTTCCATGGTCATCACCTCCGTTATCTTTATCATATCGATAAATCTGCAGTCTGAAAAGCAACCTGCTGTTGCGATAAGCATTTCAGTCAACTTTTCCAAAAGCTGAAAGGACATTCTCCCAGAGAATACCGAAAGATAAGAAAAGGATGTGACTAAAAGCAAGCCACACCCTTCCAAAGATGAGATTTATCTATTTATTCTACATTCCGTCTTTCAGCACATTATGATCACGCAGCACCTTCTCGATCACATTTCCTTTTACAAGCTTCAGCAGCGGTTTTTTCAGTGCATTCAGCGGACCCGGAAGCTGGATTTCTAGCGGAGATTTTCCATCCATGAGTTTTACGGAGCTATCAAGAAGCTCACGGATATCATAGACACTTCCCCATACTTCCGGAATCCCGCGATCGACTTTAAGAAGTCCATAGACAGCTTCCATTGCTGTACGCACCGAATACTCTGTTGTGAACACAGTATCTCTCGGAGTCTCCGCAAACTGTCCAAGGAATGCAAAGTTGACGCATCCATCCGGAATAACATCCGGGCGGTCACCTTTTGTACGCGGCATGAAAAATGCTGTAATATACGGCATCATGGTCGGTACACAGACTGCACTGTTTTCTGCCAGATCCATGATCTGATCTTCCGGTACACCGAGATGATAAAGCCATTCAGCAGTGATTTCTTTTCCGGTACAGTCTTTCATCGGTTTCTTGATATAATCTCCCGGTACATCTGTAAATAATCCGTAAACCCAGACACAGACTTTGTCTTTGTCCTGATTCTTAAACTGTCCCTGACGATTGATGGTCCAGCTGAGGAGCCAGCTGGAATCCTGACAGCTGACAATACCACCAGTTACAACATTTCCGGTACGTGGATCACGTTTACAGATATCTGTGATATATGGAATGATCTTTTCATCCAGTGTTGTAACTGTCGCAGACTCCCAATTTGTCTTGGAAATATCAGAACAGAATTTTTCAGGATGTCCAAAAGAAGGATCCTGACTTGCAATATTTTTCCAGAGACTCCACACTCCGCTTGTACGGACTTCTGCATCTCCGTTCGGTGCATGATTCTGATCCCCGTAAATAGTTCCTTCTGTACAGCTTCCGTTTGTAACAAATACAAGATCGTTTTCTGTCAGTACAATACCTCTTTCCTGTCCGTTTACCTTACACTCAATCGCTGAAGCAATTTTTTTATTTCCTTCAAATTTAAATTCAACGTTTGTAACTTCTGTATTGAACTGGAAATCTACACCCGCTTCTTCCAGATATTTCTGCATCGGAAGGATAAGTGATTCATACTGGTTATATTTTGTAAATTTCAGAGCACTGAAATCAGGCAGTCCTGCGATATGATGGATAAATCTCTGGAAATATAATTTCATTTCCAGGGCACTGTGCCAGTTTTCAAATGCAAACATGGTTCTCCAGTAAAGCCAGAATGTGGAACCAAACACTTCCTCATCGAAAACATCTTCAATCTTCTTATCATAAAGATCTTCATCCTTTGTCATGAAAAGCTTCATGATCTCCATGCAGCCTTTCTGGCTGAGATTGAATTTTCCGTCTGTATGTGCATCTTCTCCGCGATTTACCGTTGCTCGGCAAAGAGAGTAGTTCGGATCATGCTTATTGAGCCAGTAGTATTCGTCAAGTACCGAAACTCCCGGTGTTTCGATGGATGGAATGCTTCTGAAAAGATCCCAGAGACATTCGAAATGATTTTCCATCTCTCGTCCGCCACGCATTACATAGCCACGGGAAGCATCATAGATTCCATCGCAGGCGCCTCCGGCGATATCCATTGCCTCCAGAATGTGGATATGCGATCCCGGCATTTGTGCATCACGTACAAGAAAACATGCAGCTGCAAGTGAAGCAAGGCCGCTTCCTACGATATAGGCATACTTTTCATCAACACCTTCCGGTTTTTCAGGATGTGCAAATGCTTCATAGTTTCCGTTGGAATAATAGATTCCCTTACTGTTACGATCATATTTTCCACGTTCTGTATTGCGATAATTATTTGGAGCGGAAGACTCGGAAGATGATTTTTTGCCAAATATAGAAGCATTGGTTTCTGAAGGATTTCCAGATTCTTTTTTTGCCTTCTGTGCGAGATAGATTGCTGTTCCTGTTCCTGCTGCTACCGCTGAGATCACACCGAGTTTCGATTTTTTATTTGCCATAATGATAACCACCTTTCTTGTGTCTATCATATGGCTTTTTTTTAGGATTTTCAATTTACAAAAAAGGACAAATGATAAAAAACTTATCACCTGCCCTCTTTTGTAAAGTTTCTCTCGAATAGTATTAACGCTTTTCATTTTCCGAAACAGCCGCAAAATTCTCAATGGAATTGGTAAGACTTCCATGGATTGTAATGCTGATCTTTCTGGCAAGTTCCTTATAATCATCTTTCATTCCCTGTTTGATCCAGTCAAGCATAATTCCTACGAAACTATATTTATAAAAATCAGCAATAAAACGCCTGTCTTCTTCGGAAATATTTGTTTCTTCCGCCTTTTCTTCTACAACGTTCATCAATAGATCTGATGTCAGATGAAACAAAAAACTTTCTATCTGATCCCTGCTGATACAACGGTAAGCATTCAGAATAAAAGGTTTATTCTCATAAACGGCATCAAAAATCTGTACCAGACCTTCCGACCAGGTATCATATGTCTTTTTTCCTGCAAGGGCACGTGTCGCATCTTCTAAGCAGGCCCACTCAACCAGATCATAGATATCCTTAAAATGATAGTAAAATGCCATGCGACTGATTCCGCAATCTTCCGTCAGATCACGGATCGTTATTTTATCAAGTGGCTTATGAAGCATTAACTTTTTCAGAGATTCTTCCAGAACTTGTTTTGTCTGATTCACCATAGCATCTTTCCTTTCTGATTCTCTTTTTATTGAATGACACGGTTCGCTCGTTAGATATTTTCAACCACCGCAGTGATCAGTTCTTTGAACTGTACTGCCACCCGGTCTGCCGTTTCCTGTACTTCTTTGTGGTTCAGCGGTTCTTTCGATATACCTGCTGCCATGTTCGTGATACAGGAAATTCCACAGGTTTCCATTCCCATATGTTTTGCCGCAACAGCTTCGCATGCCGTACTCATTCCCACTGCATCTCCGCCCCAGCTTCGACACACTCTGATTTCCGCAGGCGTCTCATACGCCGGTTCTGTAAACTGCACATAAACTCTTTCTCGAAGAGGAATTTCAAGTTTTTCTGCTTGTTTTTTATTATATCACTTCCGAAAAATTATTTCTTCATAATATCCGTAAGGAAGATATCCAAATTCTGAAAAAATGCATATCAAAAAAGGAGAAAAGCAATCTATCATCTTCACTAATGATATCTGACTTTTCTCCTCTGTTTTTATCAGTCTCTCGTTTCCATTATCACAATACGACCATTGCCAAAATCAATTTTCACTTCCTCTGCCTCAAACTGATTGCTTACTGTAAGACTATCACAAGGCATCAGATCATGATGACTGAGTGGCCATTTTGTACCTGTGAGATTGAAATCATAGATTTCTCCTTCCATTGAAAAGACAGAAAGATAGTTTCCGTATGCTTCTGACTTTTTCAACACACAAGATCTGTTTGTTACCCATATTTTATTTCTCGGATCCAGAATATACGCACGCACACCGGCATCGCACGTAATGGAGAGAGTCTGGATATTTGCCCACAAGTGATCGATTCTGCCGCCTGTAGCTCCAAGGAGGATCATCTCTTTGCTTCCAAGAGTAATTCCCAGTCGGAGTGCAATTTCGGTATCCGTTGCATCTTTTACCGGATTGTATTCTCTGATCGGAATATTCGTTTCATTACGATAATAATCAATTACCTTTGAATCGATACTGTCAAAATCTCCAACAATATACTGTGGTTCAATCTGATGATTATACAGATATTCAAGTCCCTTATCTACCCCAATAATATATGCTTCCGGATTTTCTGCGAGAACCTTCTCTACAAATCCTTCATCAATTGTTCCTCCGCTGATAATTACTGTCTTACTCATAATTCTTTAAAATCTCCATCAACTCTTTTGTGTTCTCTCCCGGGTTACCTTTGAATACTGCGGATCCCGCAACGATCACATTCGCTCCGGCATCGAGTGCATCTTTTATATTCGATGCATAGATTCCGCCATCAACCTGAATGTCCGTCTCAAGTCCCCGTTCTTTTAACATGCCTCTGAGTTCTCTGACCTTATCAAGGGTTTCAGGGATCAATTTTTGCCCACCGAACCCTGGATGCACAGTCATGATAAGAAACATATCGACTTCACCAAGAAATTCTCTCAGAACCTCTACCGGTGTATCCGGTGAAATGGAAAGTCCTGTCTTCATGCCGCATTCTCTGATTTTTTCAAGTGTTGCACGTACATCTTCACATGCTTCATAATGAATCGTAAGGATATCTGCACCTGCTTTTGCAAATGCCTCTACGTAACGAATTGGTTCTGTGATCATCAAATGGGTATCCATTACCTGCTTCACCGATGGTTTAATCGATGCGAGCACCGGCATTCCAAATGAAATACTCGGCACAAAAACGCCATCCATTACATCGAAATGCAAGTATTCTGCCCCATTTTCCTCTGTCTGACGGATATCTTCCCCCAATTTGTAAAAATCCGCCGATAAAATAGATGGTGATAATTTGTACTGCACTTCTTAGTACCTCCTCTTTTCCTTTTGTTCCAGTTCACGGTACATTTCACAATAATCTTCGTACCGCACCGGATGCACTTTTCCTTCTTCCAAAGCTTCTTTTACCATGCATCCAGGTTCGCTGATGTGGTTGCAGCCCTGGAAACGGCATCCGCTCTGATATTCCTCAAATTCCGGAAAATAGTATTTTAATTCTTCTTTTTCAAAATCATTTGTATATAAAGATGAAAATCCAGGTGTATCCATGATATACGAATCCTCATCAATCGGGATCAGTTCCGAATGGCGGGTTGTGTGCTTTCCACGCTCAATCTTTTTACTGATACTGCCTGTTTCCATATTGATATTTTCCTGCAGGCAGTTGATCAGTGAAGATTTTCCAACTCCGGAAGGCCCTGCAACCGTTGTTGTCTTACCTTTCAGAACATCTTTAATCTTCTGAATGTTTTCCCCTTCTTTTGCACTGGCAAATATCACCTGATAACCGCAGGCTTCATAAGTCTTCTCCAATGCTTCAAGTTCCGGTTTTTCAGCCATATCCTTTTTGTTGAAGCAAATAGTAACCGGTATCTCCTGCCGTTCCATCATTACCAGGAAACGATCCAGAAGATTAAAATGCGGATCCGGCTTCTTTACCGCAAATACCACAAGCGCCTGATCAATATTTGCCACAGCAGGCCGGATGAGTTCATTCTTTCTCGGTAAGATCCGAATGATATTTCCCGTCTTCTCCTGGACATCCAGAGCCTCATATTCTACCCAATCTCCCACTAATGGTTTGATTTTTTCTTTCCGAAATATTCCTTTTGCTTTACATTCATAAACAACAGATTCTACTACGTCATAAACGTAGTAGAATCCTGCAATTCCTTTTATAATTCTTCCCTGCATATAACAGTCCTTTTAATTTCCCGTTGTGTTGCCTTCTGTGTTTCCACTGTTACCGCCGGTGGAGTTATTTGTGCCGCTGCCGCCTGAGGTATTACCTCCGCCTCCGGCCTGGGATCCATTGCTCACATACAAAGTAACCACGGTTCCTACATCAACTGATGTTCCTTCTCCCGGTTCAACTTTTACAATAATACCGGATGCTTCTGCACTGTCAATGTCAACTTCTGTATAAGTCAGATTTCTTGCATTTAATGCTGAAATCGCTGCTCCCAGTGTCTTTCCGGTCAGACTTGGTACCTTTACCTGATCTGCCGGTTTAGGTCCTTTGCTGACAACATAGCTGATGCTGGTTCCTTCATTTACTTTTTCACCGGCCTGCGGACTCTGACTGATGATCGTACCTTCTGCATAATCATCGGAATACTCTTCGCTGCTTGTACCTCCGTCAGAAAGGTTATTTGCAGCTAAGGTTGCTGCCGCATCACTTGCATACATTCCCACAATTGGCGGAACTGACACCTTATCCGGCCGTTTTTCACCTTTACTGATATACAGTGTGATTTTAGAGTCAGCAGATACCTCTGTTCCCTCTGCCGGATTTGTCCTGGTTGCCTTTCCGCTATCCACATCACTGCTGTATTCGCTTGTCACTGTAATGTTTTTGCCTGCGAAGCCTTGTTTTACCAATGCTTTTTTCGCTGCATCCTCATCCATTCCCTCTACACTCTGGATCGTGATCTTTTCCGGTCCTGAGCTTACCACAACTTTGATCACCGTATTTTTCTTGACTTTCTTTCCTGCTTTTGTCTTCTGCTCAATAATCGTACCTGCTGCCTTATCTGATGCTTTCTCGGATTCTACTTCCAGCTTCAGCTGCTTCTTTTCGCACATCGTCTCTGCAACATTCTGCGGCTGTCCGACCAGATTTGGCACTTCAATCTCATTGGAAACTGAAATCTGACTGTCTGAACGCTTACCGAACACACCTGCTGCTTTGCCGATCAGGAAAATCAGCGCAAATGCAACAATCACTGCAACTGCAACCATGAGGATCTTCATCATCTTGTTCATCTTCGGATCTACGCCATTTTTACTGTTACCGCGTCTGCCCCCGTTATAATTATCCTCTTCGTCATCCTCATCATAGTCATCATTTTCGTCATATTCTTCATCGTCATAGCCATCATCATACTCTTCGTCATCATAATCATCACCCTGACGCTTTTTCATACGTGCCATCCGCTCCGGCGAGATCATCACAGTATCACCCATACTCCGGATCGGAACCATATCTACAAATTCGCCACTCGGATCGACTAACGCCCTCTTCAGATCCTGGATCAGTTCTCCGGCACTTTGGTAACGTCTTTCCGCACTCTTCTGTGTACACTTGAGAATGATCTTCTCCAGCGCCGGATATAAATCCGGTGCATACTCAGAAGGCGGAGTAATATTTTCCTGTAAATGCTTCATTGCAACCGAAACAGTAGAATCGCCATCGAAAGGAACCCTTCCGGTCACCATCTCATACATGGTGATACCTGCAGAATAGATATCACTCTTCTCATCACAATAGCCGCCCCGTGCCTGTTCCGGAGATACATAGTGTACCGATCCCATTGCACTGGTGCTGACTGTCTGCGATGTTGTCGCCTTTGCAATACCAAAATCCGTAACCTTTACCTTTCCTTCTTTGGAAATGATAATATTCTGCGGTTTGATATCTCTGTGTATGATGTGATGATTGTGAGCTGCCTCAATACCGGTACACATCTGAATTGCAATACTGATCGCTTCCTTGGAAGAAAGCTTTCCTTTTTTCTGCACATATTCTTTCAGAGTGATTCCTTCTACCAGCTCCATGACCATATAATAGAGTCCTCGATCCTCCCCTACATCATATACATTGACAATATTCGGGTTCAGAAGCCCTGCTGCTGCCTGTGCTTCTGACCGGAATTTCTTTACAAAGTTTTCATCTTCCCTGTATTCTTTTTTCAGGACTTTCACTGCGACATATCTGTTCAGCATACAGTCCTTCGCCTTATATACATCCGCCATTCCACCGGCTCCGATCTTGCTCAGAACCTGATAACGACCACTTAAATAAATCCCGTCTTTTACCATATACTCACCTCATCAGAAAACGGTTCTGCAAGAACAACACTGATATTGTCATTGCCCCCGTTCTCATTCGCCCGGTCAATCAGATTCTGACCGGCTTCTACGATATCTCTTGCCCCTTTAACTATCGCAAAAATTTCTTCATCCTCTATCATATTACTGAGTCCATCGGAACACATCAGGATGATATCTCCCTTTTTGAGGCTGAATTCATAAAAATCCACCTCTACATCCTCTTTTACTCCAATTGCTCTGGTAATGATATTCTTATCCGGATGATGTCTTGCCTCTTCCTCATTGATTCCTCCCAGACGAACCATCTCTTCTACCAGGGAATGGTCTCTGGAAAGCTGCCTGATATCCTTATTCAGAAGATACAGACGGCTGTCACCTACATTTATAAAATAAAGTGTATGATCGATCACAGTTGCCGCAACCAGAGTGGTTCCCATCCCCTCCAGATTAATGTCTTCATCTGCTTTCTCGATCAGCTTGTGGTTCGCTGTCTGAGCCGCATCTTTTAAAATCTCTTCCGGCCCATCCTTTAATGTATGCTTCAGTTCTTCTTTCAGAACTTCCACCGTATATTTTGACGCAAAATCGCCTGCCTTGTGTCCACCCATTCCATCGGCTACTACCAGAAGATTCGGCAGCGTACCTAATGACTCATCTGTGGCAAACACGTAATCCTGGTTCATTTCACGTTTTCTTCCAACATCTGTCATAGAAAATATTTTCATATTTTATACTCCTTGCATCGTCTTGCGCCGTAACTGTCCACAGGCTCCGTCTATATCTGAGCCCATTTCTCTTCTTATAGTAACATTTATCCCGTTTTTTTCAAGTTTATTTTTGAAATTCTCGGCACTTTTTTTGTCCGGTTTTTCGTAGTTTCTCTCCTTGATCGGGTTCACCGGAATCAGGTTTAAATGGCAGTTTCTGTCTTTTAAGATTCCCATCAGCTCTTTTGCATCCTCCGGTGTATCGTTTACGCCGTGAACCAGGCTGTACTCAAAAGTGATCCTCCGTCCGGTTTTTTCAAAATAATAATCACACGCTTCCAGAACCTCATGAAGCTCGTATTTATTTGCCACCGGCATCAGCGATCTTCTCTTTTCCTGGTTGGAACCGTGCAGGGAAAGTGCCAGCGTGATCTGCAGCTTTTCTTCTGCAAGTCTCCGGATGTTCGGTACAATTCCACAGGTAGACGCCGTGATATTTCTCTGGCTGATATTGAGCCCGTGCTCATCACTGACCATGTGAATGAATTTCAGAAAATTGTCATAATTATCCAGCGGTTCTCCGGTTCCCATGATCACAATATTAGAAACTCTCTCTCCAGTGATCTTCTGGATCTGGTAAACCTGTCTTAACATCTCTGACGGTGTCAGGTTTCGTTCCAGCCCGTCCAGTGTTGATGCACAGAAACGGCATCCCATCCGGCAGCCAACCTGCGAGGATATGCATACCGAATTGCCATGTTTATATTTCATCAGAACACTTTCTACCATATTCCCGTCTTTCAGACAAAACAGGAATTTATTGGTCCCGTCAATCTTTGAAATCTGTCTTTTTTCCATTTCGACTCTTCGTATTTCGTATGCTGCTTCCAGTTTCTGGCGTAAAGTTTTTGGAAGATTGGTCATTTCTTCAAAATCATCCACCAGCTTTTCATGAATCCAGGAATAAATCTGTCGACTGCGAAATCCTTTTTCTCCAATAGCCAGCATTTCTTCCTGTAACTCTTCAAATGAATACGAAGCGATATCTTTTTTTTCCATTATCTGCCCCTCCGGATAAATTTAGCAATATAGAAACCATCGGTTATATCAGACGGGAAAATCTGTTTCTCCCATTCCAGGTCAAATTCCGGATGTTTTTCGGCAAACCATCCGGCGTTTTCCTCATTCTCTGTCCTGCTGATCGTACAGGTGCTGTACATTAGTGTTCCCTCCGGCTTCACATATCGGCAGACCGTATCCAGGATCTCTCTCTGAAGTGCTGCAACTTCAGTCTCCGTCTCCGGGTTCATCTTATACTTCAGATCAGTCTTCTTCGCAAGGACACCAAGACCGGAACACGGAAGATCCGCGATCAGAACATCTGCTTTTTCCTCAGAGTCCGCATCGAAGCAGGTTGCATCCTGCTGCACTGCACGGATATTTTCAAATCCCATCCGTGAAATATTTTCCCGAATCAGCTCTACCTTCATCTCTGTCAGATCCCTTGCCTCTACCATACCTGTCCCATTCAGGATCTGTGCCGCATGGAGCGCTTTTCCTCCCGGTGCCGCGCACACATCCAGTATGTAATCTCCTTCTTTGATTCCTGCCTGTTCCGCTACCATGATCGAAGCTGCATCCTGTACCTGGAATTTTCCTTCCCGGAACGCCGGGATTGCTGCCAGATAATCATAGCCTGAGATCAGAAGCGCAGACGCAAGAAGCGGATGTTCTTTTACCTGAATGCCTTCTCCTGTCAGCTCTCTGATCAGCTCTTCTTTGGTGGTTGCATTTCCATTGATCCGGATTGTTGTTGCACGTTCTTTATAAAAACCTTCCAGGATGTATTTCGTCTTCTCTTCTCCATAATCTCTCACCCACATACGGATGATCCATTGTGGCATGGAATACTTTATTGAGAGAAATTCTTCTGTATTCTCCGGATACGCAATCTTATCAATGTTTCGCGCGATATTTCTAAGTACCCCATTTACAAATCCCCGCAGGTTCTTAAAGCCTTTCCGGATAGCAAGGTTGACTGCTTCATTGCATGCTGCCGAATCCGGAACCTGATCCATGTATTTGATCTGATAGACCGCACAGCGCAGGATATTGCGGATCACCGGTTTCATTTTTTCTGTCTTTACTTTTGAAAACTGGTTGATAATATAGTCCAGTTCTATCCTCCGCTCTGTTGTCCCTTCTGCAAGCCTGGTCAGAAATGCACGGTCCTGCTTGGACAGATACTGATATTTTTCCAGCACCTGTCTGAGCACGATATGACTTTTCTCTCCACGCTCGATTTCCAGCAGGATCATCAGTGCAAGTTCTCTTGTACCTACTCCCTGGTTATTCGTCGTCATTTCTTCTTCCTCCTGTCAGGATCAGTATTCTTAAAAGCTGCAGAAGTGCAGATGCTGCACTCGCCACATAGGTAAGCGCTGCCGCTGTAAGAACACTTCTTGCCTCACGTACTTCTGATTCATATAGCATGCCTGAATTTTTCAGGATTTTAAGTGCTCTTCCCGATGCATTAAACTCTACCGGAAGCGTGATGATCTGGAACAGCACTGCCAATGAAAACATCAGGATCCCAAGATTGATGAACAATGTAGACATTTCTCCTCTGATAAATAATCCCATTATGATCAGCGGCCATGAAATCCCGGATCCAAAATTCGCCACCGGAACAAGTGCTCCGCGTATTGTCAGCGGTACATAATGCCTTGCATGCTGGATCGCGTGTCCACATTCATGTGCTGCAACTCCAAGTGCCGCAACCGATATCGAACCGTAGGTGGAATCTGAAAGCCGCAGTACATGGTTCGCCGGATCGTAATGATCGGTCAGTTTTCCACTTACTCTCATCACCTGTACATCATAAATCCCTTCCATCCTGAGGATCTGCTCCGCAGCCATCGCACCGGTGATCCCGGCGTGGTTGCGAACCTGATCGTACCTGGCGTAGGTGGAATTCACTTTGGCGGATGCAAGGGCGCAGATGATGACGCCGATGATGACAAGGAAATAAGTTGGATCAAAATAATATGGGTAGTACATGTTTGCCTCCTTGTTGAATAAGGGTCCGCCCGGAAGCGAAATATATTCGCACGCAGGCCCGCTCGCGCTTGCTTTGCATGCCTAAATAAACGTCCGGTGGACGTTTATTCGGCTAGTCCGGAAACGCAGCGGTACTAAGCGCGACCTTCGCTTGCGCTCGGTCTTGCTAAGTGCCGGCGTTTTCGATGACCTGCTTAGCGAATATATTTCGCTTCCTGGCTACATTTTTCAATGGGTGTCGGCTGTTTGTCCTATCGTGCGGTGCACGATGGGACAAATGCGCCAAAGGGCGCGAAAAACGCTTGGCGTTTTTTGGCGCCAATTAGATTTGTTTGGCAGACCAAAAACTATTTATTAAATTTGCAAAACTCAAATTTTTAGGATTGTAATTCTAACCTAATTTTTCTCCTGTTTCTATGTGGTATCCGCGTAGGAAGGCATCGGCTTCCATGCGTTTTTTGCCTGGGATCTGGAGGGACTTGATGGCTAGTCTGCCTTCACCGGTCTGGACTTTGAAGCCGTGTTTTGTGACTTCTGTGATCGTTCCGGGCTCATGAGTATCTATGGTTTCTACAACATCCTCTACTTCTGCTTCCCAGATTTTCATCGTTTTGCCTTCCCACTGGGTGTAGGCACTTGGCCATGGATTTAAGCCGCGGATCAGTCGTTCGATTTCTACTGCTGTTTTCGTCCAGTCAATCTCACCGGATTTTTTGTTGAGCATTTTTGCGTATTCGGTGGTGCTTTCGCCCTGTTTTTGTGGAGTAATGGTTCCTTTTTCCAGTTCTGCAAGGGTATGGACGCAGAGTGTGGCTCCTTTTGCGGAAAGTTTATCGAAAAGGCTTCCTCCTGTTTCTTTTTTATCTAATGTGATTTCTACTTTTTCCAGCATATCACCCGTGTCAAGTCCTTCATCCATCTGCATCGTTGTGACACCGGATACTTTTTCTCCATTGATGACCGCCCATTGGATCGGTGCAGCACCGCGGTATTTCGGCAGAAGGGATGCATGGACATTGATACATCCGTACGGTGTCATTTCCAGAATCTCTTTTGGAAGGATCTGTCCAAATGCCACGACTACGCAGACATCTGCCTGATATTTTTTCAGTTCTTCGATACATTCAGGTTCCCGGATCTTCTTTGGCTGATAGACCGGAATATTATGTGCAAGTGCACATTCTTTTACCGGAGTGAACTGCATTTCTTTGCCTCTGCCCTTTGGCTTGTCCGGCTGTGTGACAGCGAGCACTACTTCATGTCCTGCTTCTACCAGTGCTTCCAGTGTTCCGACTGAGAAATCAGGAGTTCCCATAAATATTATCTTCATCTCATCTTCCTCCCGCTTCCAGCCTAGGCTTCTTCGTATTCTGTGCTGTGAAGTTCGCCTTCTACTTTTTCTACATAAAGATGACCGTCCAGATGCTCCAGTTCGTGACAGATTGCTCTTGCCATCAGTCCTTCGCCTTCGATCTCGTATTCTTTCATATCTTCATCAAGTGCTACTGCTTTTACATAATTCGGACGGGTAACAATACCGGATTTACCTGGTACACTAAGGCATCCTTCTTCCCCGGTCTGTTCTCCGCTGCTCTCTACGATGCGTGGGTTGATCATGACAACCGGACCTTCTCCGATATCGATGACAACGATTCTTTTAAGAATTCCAACCTGTGGTGCAGCAAGACCTACCCCCATTGCCTCGTACATGGTCTCTAACATATCATCGATCAGTTCTGTTGTTCTTGGTGTCATCTTTGTTACTTCCTTACACACCTTTGTCAGTACTTCATCGCCTATTTCTCTGATTTTTCTAATTGCCATTTGTTCTTCCTCCTGCCTTTTCTTTTAAAATCCACTCATCGGATCAAAATCAAACTGAATCCGCATCTTTGCAAATCCCCGGTTCAATTCAATATATTGTTCCATTTTATCTTTCATTTCAATCAGGATCTCATAGGATTCCTGCTTCAGATACAAAACTTTCCGGTACACATCCTTGACCTTTCCGACTGCCGGAGCTGCCGGACCGATCACCTGTACCTTGCGGTTCTTCGTGATCCGCATTGCATATAATTTGAGATAGTGCATTCCTTTTTCCAGAAGTGCTTCATCCTCACAGGCTACCAGTACCGCCATCAGATGCTCTGCCGGCGGATACCCCATCAGTTCCCTGTAATTCATCTCTTCTGTATAAAATGCCTGATAATCCTGACGTGCTGCCGTCTGGATACTATAATGCTCCGGGCTGTAGGTCTGAATCACGACCTCTCCTTTTTTTGCCCCTCTTCCGGCCCTTCCCGCAGCCTGCGTCAGAAGCTCGAATGTCCTCTCTGCTGACCGGAAATCATCCGAGTATAAGGACATATCCGCAGCAAGCACGCCAACCAGGGTCACATTTGGAAAATCATGTCCTTTTACGATCATCTGCGTTCCGACAAGAATATCTGCCTCTTCATTTGCAAATGCAGATAGAATCTTTTCATGTCCTTCTTTGGATCTTGTAGTATCCAGATCCATCCGAAGTACCCTTGCCTGCGGAAATTCCTTTTTTACCAGTTCTTCAATCTGCTGTGTTCCTGCGCGGAAACCTCCGATATGAGGGGAGCCACAGGACGGGCATTTTTTTGCAACCGTTTCTTCGTAGCCACAGTAGTGGCACACCATTTTCCCATTATTGTGCGCTGCCAGTGAAACATCACAATGAGGACATTTTACTACATATCCGCAGGACCTGCAAGAAAGGAATCCGGCATACCCTCTTCGATTCAGAAACAAAATGATCTGTTCTTTCTTTTTCAGACGGTCTTCCATCAGCTCATGGAGCCTGTCACTTAAAATAGAACGGTTCCCTTTTTGCAGTTCTTCACGCATATCCACCGTGTAGACCTCCGGGAGCTCTGCTTTTGCAGTCCGCCTCTTTAATTCCAGCAACGTATACTCTCCCAGCTCGCACCGGTAAAATGCTTCCATGGAAGGGGTTGCCGATCCCAGTACCACACTTGCCCCTTCCAGGCTTGCGCGTTCGATTGCCGTCTCCCGCGCATGATACCGGGGAACCTGTTCACTTTTATAAGCTGCCTCATGTTCCTCATCGATCACGATCAGCCCAAGTCTCGGAAACGGGGTAAAAAGCGCAGATCTTGGACCGATCATCACATCAATCTCTCCTTTTTTCGCCCGCATCATCTGGTCATACCGCTCTCCCGCTGAAAGTCTGGAATTCATGATGGAAACGCGTTCCCCAAATGTCCTGTAAAAGCGCATCACCGTCTGGTAAGTCAATGCGATCTCCGGGATCAGCACGATTGCCTGCCGCTTTTCCTTTACCACCTGCCGGATCATTTCCATATAGACCTCTGTCTTGCCGCTTCCGGTCACACCGTATAAAAGATAGGTCTTTCGGATCCCTTTTTTATAGTCGTTTTCAAACGTCCGGATTGCTCTTTCCTGCTCCTCCGTGTAGGTAATAAAATGCCGCTGCTGCTCTTTTTCTTTCACAGGATTACGGTAAATCTTATGATTTTTGATTTCCAGAATCCCCTGCTCTTCAAGCGCTCTCACCACCGTCAGCGTGATATTCAGCTTCTGGCTGATCAGAGAATATTCTACCTCTTCATCATCCAAAAGTGCTGCCATCAGTCTTGCCCGCGCTTTCTGGTTCTTGTGAAGATATTCTTCCAGCTTCTTTTCGCCTGCTTCTCTGGAAATACATCTTTTTAAAATCCGCTGTTCCTTCTGCTGCTCGGTACGCTTGATCGGAAGCACCGTTTTCAATGCCTGGATCATCGTACCTCCATAATATTCTTTCATCCACGCTGCAAGTGCAACCAGCCTTGCCTCAATCGCTACACTTGATGTATCTGTGCGCAGAATATCCTTTATTTTTTCCGCATCATAATCACATGTTTCCGAAAAACCGACAATATACCCCTTCGTTTCCCGGTTCCCCCGTCCAAACGGCACAATGACGCCTGCACCGGTTCGTAAATCTCCTTCCAGTTCTTCCGGTACACGGTACTGAAATACTTTATCCAGTTTTTCATGTGTAATATCTATAATAATGTCTGCGTACATTCTGTCTGTTCCTTTTTTTGTCTCTTTTGTGTAGCCAGCCTGACGGCTTTTCGCACCAGTTCCCGGTCATCCATCGGATACCTGACTCCCTGGATCTCCTGGTAATTTTCATGTCCCTTTCCCGCAATCAGAAGGATATCCCCTTGTCTTGCCATTTCTACCGCAAAGAGTACTGCCTCTTCCCGATCCTGGATCATCCGATAGGCTCCGGAAGTTTCTTTAATACCTTCTTCAACGTCTGCCATAATCTTCGCCGGTTCTTCCCATCTCGGATTATCTGAAGTGATGATCGTCAGATTCGCAAACTCTCCTGCCACTCTTCCCATCCCGCTTCTTCTGCTTCCGGCACGGTTGCCTCCACATCCAAACACCAGTAAAATACGTTCTGGTTCGTAAATCCTCAGCATTTTAAGCACTTTTGCAAGACTCATGGCATTATGCGCGTAATCAATGTAACACAGGATATTTTCTCCTGCATCTACCCGTTCCATCCTGCCTCTTACCACCAGATGCTTTAACACGTCTCCCGCTTCTTCTCTTTCAAATCCAAGACAGCTCACCGTCTGTAAAGCAGCCAGTGCATTGTACACATTAAATTTTCCAGGAAGGGCAAGCTCATATTTTCTATCATCTGCATAAAATACCGTTTTAAGTTCTCCACCTTCCATCAGGAAACTGATTTTTTCTGCCGTCAGTACATGACTGTTTCTAAATCCTCTTTCCTGCCCTTCTTCCCGACAGGTAAATCCGTATTTCGTGCAACATTTTCTCTGAAACATATAGCTGCACTGTGCATCATCCAGATTCCCTATTCCAATCCTGCACTGTTCAAAAAGACATGATTTGTAATATCGGTATTCCCCAAGACTTGCATGCTCATCTGGTCCGATGTGATCCTCCCCGAAATTAGTGAATACCGCAATTTCAAACCAGATTCCATCGATCCGATGCTGCTTTATTCCCTGTGAAGATACCTCCATCACCGCATAGTGGCAACCTGCTTCTACCATTTTAGCAAAATACGACTGAATGGTAAAGGCATCCGGGGTCGTATTTTGCGAAGTTACCACTTCATTTCCAAGATGGTGGCCGATCGTACCGATCAGTCCGCATTTTTGGCCAAGACTTTCCAGCATCTCCCGGATCATCACTGCCACCGTACTTTTCCCCTTTGTGCCGGTCACGCCAATCACTTTCAACTTATCAGCAGGACTTCCAAACCAGATCCTGCTGATCCCGGCAAGAGATTCCCGTGTATCTTTTACCAGAACGACGGCAACATTTTCCGGAAACTTCAGCATCCTTCCCCCAGATACCAGTTTTTCTATCAGAATGCAGGATGCCCCAAGGTTGCAGGCTTCTTCTATATAATCATGTCCATCTGCCCGGCTTCCCTGAATGCAGACAAACAGACTGTCTTCTTCTGCCTTTTGGGAATTACAGGTAATCCCCCGGATTTCCATCTCTTCTTCTAATTCCGGCATTTGGATCACCGCATGCTGAATCCTTTTAAACAGAACCGAAAGCTTCATAAGGCTCCTCTTTTTGGACTCTTTGCTTTCAGAATATGCTGTTTCCCCTCAAACGTCACACCGGATATGAAAATATATAAAATGGGTGGATTTCCTGCTTTCGTTTTCACGCATCCTGTGCGTTTGCAGGAACACCCACCCATCTCTCAGTTTCTATTGATGCTTTTTATCATACTCGGCAAGATATTCTTTAACATACTGTGTATCTGATTTGCAGTCCAGATACTCACAGCCATATTTCTGTCTTGTCTCATTTCCTTTTCCGGTAATCAGGAAAATAGTCTTTCCCTCTGCTTCATCCATCGCTGCTTTGATTGCCTCTCCCCGATCCTCGATCATGGCATACGGACAGTTTTGTGCTTCCACATACTGTGCGATTTCTTTGGAAATCTGCTCTACCGGCTCATATCCCGGATCTTCCGCTGTCAGATAAACCTTTTTCGCATACTGACCCGCTACCGTTCCAAGGTCTCTTCTCCGGATAAATGCTTTCTTTCCCGGGCATCCGAAGATCGATACGATATTATAATCCGGATATTCATCTTTAATTGAAGAGAACAGCTTTTCAAAACTAAGCTTGTTGTGTGCATAATCCACAACAGCGATCAGATTCTTATCTGCACTTCCATAAAGCTCCATACGTCCGCTGGATCTTGCCCTCAAAAGACCGCTGTGCATATACTCCTTCGGGATTTCAAGAAGAATGGATGCCGCAATGACAGCCAGTGCATTTTCCACATTGAAAAGTCCCGGCATCGTCAGACGGAATTCTTCATCAAACAGCTCTGTCTTTACCATAAATACCGTTTCATGTCCGTCTTTCTGGATCTCATAACCATAAACATCCGCTTCCGGATTCTTTGTACTGAACGTCAGCACCTTCTCACAGACCTTTGACTCTTTCAGAATACGGTCTGCAAAATCTGCATCCATGTTCACAACTCCATAACGTGATTTTCCGAAAATTTTCAGTTTAGACGAAAAATAGTCTTCAAAATCCGGATGCTCGATCGGACTGATATGGTCCTCTGAAATATTCAGAAAAATTCCCACATCAAACTGCATGTTATCGACACGATTGTATTTTAACGCCTGTGAAGATACTTCCATCTCGGCAAATGTAATACCACTTTCTACGGCATGGCGCAGATGCTCCTGCAATTCTACCGACTCCGGCGTAGTAATATGGGATTCTTTCTTGATCACTCCGTCATAAATATCGATTGAAGAAAGGACTGCACTTTCCTTTCCGCCGGTTGCTTCCATATAATCATCCACGATTGCTTTCATATAGTAAGCGGAAGTGGATTTTCCTTTTGTTCCGCCGATTCCGGTGATCGTCAGTTTCTTCCACGGTGCATTATTAAACTTCTCTGCAAGTGGAGGCATCACCTTACGGATATCGTCTACCAGAAAATATGGAACATCTTCTTTCGTTTCATATTTTACTTCGCTGACATAAGCAATCGCACCTTTTTCGATCGCTGCATCCAGATACTCAGCCTTAAATGCCGCACCTTTGCAAATAAACAATGTCCCTTCCGTCACCTCTCTGGAATCATAGGTCAGATATCCTACGTTTTTTTCTTCTTCCCCATTTGAATAAAATTCTATCATCATACGCAGGTTCTGTAACAGATTTGCGTACTCCTGTAATGTGTATTTTTCCATCTGGTATTTATCTCCCTTATATTCTTTCCGGTATTATTCCCGGTACTCTGCGCCGGATCTGATGATGGATTCTCTTACCAGAACATCCATTGCATCCATGCAGTCTGCCGGTACCTGATAATATTCTTTGAATACCGAAATCTCTGTGCATGCAAGAATTACTGCATCACAACCTTTTGCCTTCAGATCATTATAAGCACGGTCAAATTTGTTCTTGTCTCCCGGCTTTCCTTTTTTGATATCATCATAGATCAGCGACATCACATCTTTCTGGCAGGCTTCTCCCGGAACTACCGGTGTGATTCCAAATTTTTCGCAGGCTCGGTGGTAAGTCTTTGCCTGCATCGTTCCATCTGTTCCCATGATCCCGATCTTCTTCACTTTTGGATGAGCCTCTACTACATATCTGACACTCTCCTCTACCATATTGATGATCGGAACACTTGTAGATTTCTGGATATCTTCCAGGAAATAGTGCGAGGTATTGCACGGAATCGCAATATTTTCCACTCCCAGCATCTCCAGATCTCTTGCGTCCTGTGTGATCGCTTTCAGAAACGGAAGCTTATTTCCTGTAAGGATTGCCTGTGTCCTGTCCGGCATTGTCGCATGACTTAAAATGATCATGTTGATATGCTCCTGATCACTCTCCGCCTTTGTCCTCGCGATCACTCTTGCATAATAAAAACTTGTCGCCTCCGGTCCCATTCCGCCGATAACACCTAATTTTTTCAGCATATCATTCTCCCTGTTTCAGCTTCTCTTAGCTGTAATATTTCTTAAAGTTACCAAACTGTCTGAGATGATTCTTCACCATAGCAAGATAACGTCTTGGTTTAAAATCACCTCTCTTAAATACCGGATTGACCATCTTCTTTTCCTTAAGAAGGCGTCTCATCTTCTCACGGTTTGCTTCTTCTTTGATATATTTGAAAGCAACTGCCTTCGGTACTGTCATCCAGAGATGTTCTTCTTTTGCAAGTTCAAGCGGCAGTTCTTTTCCGTAAACATATTCTTCTACTACATATTTTGCAACATTGAATCCAGATCCCGTCACATAATAATTACTTCGTCCCTGGCGGGTGTTGATCTCGAAGAAACGGTATTTGCCATCACGCCTGTCATACTTGATATCAAAGTTGGAGAATCCTACATAGTGCAAATCTTCCAGCAGATTCTTCACCTTCATCATCAGCTCTTCGTTTGGCTCTGTGATGATAACTGCATGATTTCCAAGTCCGTGTGGTGTGTGTTCTTCCAGGAGTACATGTCCCAGACACATCATTTTAACTTTTCCATTCCGGTCAGAATAAGAAGTCAGAACACGCATATATTCATCATTTCCCGGAATCATATCCTGGATGATCAGTTTATCTGTATAGCCTGCCCCATAGATATCCCGAATTACTTTTTCCAGTTCTTTTCTGTCCTTGATCGTGTAGATCTTATTCTGGGTTGCAAACGGATGCTCCCAGTAAGAAATACTGTCAGACGGCTTTAAAATTACCGGGTACGGGAAATTCATTTCAAAATCCAGTCCCATGGACTGATCGTAAATAATCGTTCCCGGATAATCTACCCCATGCTTTTCGCACAACTTGTAGAAAGTCTCTTTCTGCTGCAGACTGTTCATCAGCTCAAAATCGATATATGGTGCGATAATATTTTTCTCAAGCTCTGCCTTATGCTTACTGATCAGCGCCACATAACTGTCACCACATCCGATGAGCATAATCTTTTTGTCTTTATGCTTTTTTGCAAATCCATTGACTGTCTGAAGAAAATAATCGTCCGTATCAATCTTCGGATTCGGATGATATTCGATGATCTTACTTCCGTAACTCGGTCCTGTTGCAAACTTTCCAAATATATATGTCTTCACCTGATACTGCTCATAAAATGCGCGGGCAACACTGTAAGTATTGATATCTCCACCAAGCAGTACCGGAATAAATTCTCTGTCTTTAAATTCCATTGTTTAAAGAAGCTCCTTTCTATCCCCTTATATTTCTACATATCATCTCATTATACTCCAGGAATTCTTTAGGTGTCAAGGCATGGAAACAGCTCTGAAAGTTTCCCGGAAAATTTTCAGAACTGTTTCTTTTCATATTTCTTCTCTTTTTCTCTCTGCTCCAGAACACTGCCCCGTATCACCGCATCCGCCCCATACTTTCCGCGGATCTCTCCCATTGCCGCACTGAGCTTTTTCAGCTTTTCCATGCTCTTCTTCGGCTTCTCAGATTTCACCTCGAATTGCAGGTCAAACAGGCTTAACTGCTCCGGTTCATCTTCATCCACAAGCTTCGCTGTGCGAACACCAAGCAATCTGATCGGCTCACCGTTCCACAGCTCATCGAACAGACTGCAGGCCGCCTCATAGATCACCTGATCTGCACCAGATGCTCTGCCAAGCTGCTTCTGGTGAGATACATTCTGAAAATCACTGTAGCGTATTTCCACACTAACCATATTGGCTTTCTGCCCTGCTTTCCTTAGTCTCTTTCCCACACTTTCTGCCAGAGAAAATAGAACCTTTTTTGCATCCTCTGCCTTTTCCACATCTTTTGGAAGTGTGGTGGAATTACCGACACCCTTTGCTGCGGTCTCCTCGGATTGCACCTTTGCATCACCGATTCCATTCGCAAATTCCCACAGCGTTCTCCCATGACTTTTCAAATGGAATTCCAGAAGCTTCGGATCTGTCTTCGCAAGCTCACCAATTGTCCGGATTTCCAGCTTTTCCAGAATCGCCACACTGGACTTCCCTGCCATAAAAAGCTCACTCACCGGGAGCGGCCACATTTTTTCCTTGACCTCTTCCGGGAAAAGAGTGTGGACACGGTTTGGTTTTTCAAAGTCTGATGCCATTTTTGCCAGAAGTTTGTTTGTCGAAATTCCCACATTCACGGTAAACCCAAACTTTTCATAAACCCGGGCTTTGATTTCATACGCAGCCTCCACCGGCGAAGAAAAGCGCTGTGCGATTCCGGTAAAATCCATATAGCACTCGTCCACACTGACCTGCTCGATTTCCGGTGTATAGGTTTTCAGGAAATCCATCAGTCTCCGGCTATACTCCCTGTACATCCTGTGATTTGGTGGATCCATGTGAAGATTCGGACACTTGCGGAACGCATTTACCACCGGCTCTCCCGTCCGGATGCCGAATTTCTTTGCCGAAGGAGATTTCGCCAATACGATCCCATGGCGTGATTCTCTGTCACCGCCGATGATCGCGGGGATCGTACGGATGTCCACATCGGCACCATTTTTCAGTTGTTCTACTGCCGTCCAACTAAGGTAGGCTGAATTGACATCTATATGGAAAATGATGTGTGACATTCCTGCTGTCTCCTCTCTCTAAATAATCGAGCAGGCTGACTCCTGCTCGATTTGTATACTTTGTACACCATCTCGCTTAACAGCCAGGTGATGTACATTCGACAAATGCAGATCCTTGTGCAAACACAAATCTGCACTTGGCTCATCGTATACACAAAAAATACGGAATATGATATTCATTTTATCATATCCCGCATCCATTTTCATTATTTTATCTTTTATTTATCAAGCTTACCGCCGATTTCACTCCATCCACAGTTAAATACATATTGTGCAAATTCTTCCAGCTGCTTCTCATTATATAAACTTAAATCCATCGTTTTCAGCTTGGATTCTACTATTTTTTTGTTGTATCTCAGATCGGATACATATGAACATTCCACTCTCTTTATCATATCATCAAATATATCTCTTTCCATATGTTCCCTCTTTTCTACATAATGTTAATTATGTTGTAATATAAATCGTCCAAACTCAGTCCAACTATATTCTAGTCTGTATTACAAAGACTGTCAACATTAAAAATCGTTGCAAAAATGCAAAATAGTCCTTTCACTTTAATTATGTAAAACATTTATTTTTTCTTTTTTATTTTCATATTTTCGAGTCAAAATACCTATATCGAAAACTACAACATAATTAACATTATGTCGTCATTCTACAAGCATTTCTAACATTTCCATGCTCTTTTTCCATTCCATAATTCCATCCGAAGCATAAATCCTTGTCACCTCGATACTGCTGTGTCCCAGAATATCCGCAAGCTGCAACAGATTCCCAGTAACCCTGTAAAAAATTCTTGCAAACATATGTCTGAAATTATGCGGAAATACTTTTTCGGTTTCCACCCCCGCACTTACTGCAAGCTGTTTTAATTCTCTCCATATATTCGACCGGTCTTTTTCATGACCCGATCTCGTTATAAACACATTTCCCTTTTGAATCCTGTTTTTTCTTATATAATACAACAGTCTTTTTCTCAACTGATCCGTTAAAATAACCGGTCTGTATTTTCCTTTATTCCACACCTTCACGATCCCTCTTTGAACACTATCAACTGAAAAATATCTTAGCTCACTAATCCGGATTCCTGTCCCCGCAAGCGTCTCCATAATCATTACAAGCTGTTCCTTTCCCTGCTCTTTTGCTTTCCGCACCAGTTTGATATAATCGGATTTCTGCAGTTCTCTTTCCATCATCTTTGAATTACAGCCCTGTACACGGACTCTGCGGAGCTTCCATTTTCCAAGCCCAACGGCAAGTAAATACTGATTCAGTGCCACAAGCATCGAATTTACACTGCTTACTGCATAATGCTGCACCAGCCACTCCCGGTAAGCAAGCAGAAGTTCCTTATCTATTTCTTCCGCTTCTGCTGCATAGGAATAAAAAGTCGTTACATCTGTCATATATTTCTTCTTTGTTGCCTCCGATGCTTCCCGCTCGATCAAATACTTCATAAAGATTTCTTTTTCAAATTTCATTCCGCTCATAATGTGTCCTCCTAGTTTTTTTTTACTCACATTATTTCACAGATCTGAAATTTTATTAACCAAAAAAGCAGTAGGACAAAAACTTTTTTCATTGTCCTGCTGCTCATATCCGCCTATTTTTCTTAATTGATTTTAATTTGCATGAATCCTATCATAGTAGTACTGGAAATCTGGAAGTGGAATATCCTTCTTTTTAATATTTTTCTGAGGATAAAAAAGTAATTCCACCTCTTTTGGTGGCATCATCTGGAGTTCTTCAATCGGAATTTCTCCCACATGATAACGTTCCATAATCAAAGATAATGTTCCGGATCCAATCTTATACCGATCCATGCTGGAGCTTCTTAATTTTTATATTATATTGGCTTGAATCCTTTTCCACGCACTTCATTCGATTCCATTGTAACAAGAAACGCTGATGAATCTACTTTCTTTACAGCTTCTTGAATCGTATGCATTTCTTTATTGTTACATGCACACATTAATACTTCTTTTTCACGTCCTGTATAACTTCCTTCTGCCTTAATCAAAGTTGCCCCTCGTTGTGATAGCTCATCAATTTTTGCCGCAATTTGTGGCCCCTTTTCTGTTACAATCAAAGCAAGTTTTCCAGCATCAACGCCATACATTAGCTTATCTACGACAAATGATAGAATATACGTTCCAATTAATCCATAAATAATCTTATCAATGTTTCCATGCATCAGAATTCCACCAATAATTACAATAATAAAATCCATAACAATGATAATTTTTCCTACAGAAATATGTGGCTTTGCCTTGTGTATTGCCATCAAAACAAAATCTGCTCCACCTGTAGAGGTATCTCTCATGTAAATTAATGCATATCCGATTCCTGAGAATACACTCATACAAATACAAGATAACATCATATCACCTTGGTAAATTGGAAACAATGGAACAACCCAGTCCATCAGTATATTAGAAATTAACATTGTCTTTATTGATCTTAAAAAAAATTGTTTTCCCAACAACTTGTAACAAATTAAAATAATTGGAATATTCAAAATTGTCGTCATTGTACCAATTGGAATTTTCCAAAAATAATAAAACACGATTGCAATACCTGATATACCTGCTACCGGAAATCCAGATGCCACTGCAAAATTATAGACTCCAATCGCAATGAAACAACCACCTACAATATCAAGTAAAATATCAATTAAAAATGTCTTTGCCTTTGATTTCAATGTGAGTTCCTCCCTATTACGGAATCTTATTTCTTTTTCATCACAATACATTGATATGTTTGCAGTTTTATTGAACCTGTAAGGATTTCATCAGTAATCAAATTTGTATAACATTCATTCAAAACCATCTTCACAGGATGTCTGTTAAAATTCTGAAGAAAATATACATCATCTTTCTGTTCTTTTCCACTTCTTTTTGAAACAGTAACTCCATAAGGCAATGTTTCCGTCAAATTTGCTTCCACATTTGCTTCCTCAATTACATCGCCCAAAAATTCTTTCAAAAATTCCAGATCTGGTTGAACAGCAACATAGTAAGCTTTTCCTTTGCCATACGCATTTTCTGTAATTGCTGGAGTATTTACATTGTAATCTTGCAAGTATGTTCCCAACGGCTTTGCAGTTTGAAGTGTCACAACTTCTCTTAACACACCGGCTTTATATACACCGTCTTTATAGGAGAAAGTATTTGGAAAATATTCATTCCCCACATCAATCTCATCAACTGATAATCCTAGCAATCTCTCATGTGGTCTCTCTCCAATAAAACATAAATCTGTTTCATTTACTACTCCACTCCAATAAGTTGTTACATATATTCCACCTGCTTCCACGTATGCTTCTACTTTATGAATATACTCTTTTTTATGCAAGTACAAGGTCGGAGCAACCACAAGCTGATAATCTAACAACTCTCGATCCATGGAAATTATATCAACTTCAATTCCTTTTTCCCAAAAAACCCGATAATATTTTAAAAGTTCTTCCGTATAATCAAATTTTCTCGATATTGCTTGTGCGTCAGAAAGAGCCCACCAATTTTCCCAATCCATAATAATAGCTACCTTCGCCCTATTACATGTACTTAGTATTTGACTGCTTAGCTTTTCTAGATCTTTGCCAATCCAAGCAACTTCTTGAAAAACTCTATTCTTTTCTGACGCATCATGATCAACAACCGCTCCATGAAACTTTTCACTCGATCCTCTGCTTTTTCTCCATTGAAAATAAAGAACACTATTCGAACCTAACGCAATTGCCTGCATTGAAGATAAGTAATTCATCCCCGGTCTTTTTACATTATTTTCCTCATCCCAATTCACAAGTGATGGTGTTGATTCCATCATCAAAAATGGCTTCTTCTGAAATCCTCTCATCTGGTTATGCATAAAGGCTGCCCACACAGCAATCGGTACTTCATCTTCTTTTGTATGCCAACTCGGATAAGAGTCCCAAGAAATCACATCCAACTCCTCTGCCCATTTGTCATAATCCAATGGTGAAAAATACATCATCATGTTTGTTGTAACTGGAAGATCCGAATATGTTTTAACAGCTCGAATCTCTTCTCTACAAAAGTCCTGTAACTGTTCGCTCACAAATCTTTTCCAGTCCAATTTCAAACCGTGTAATTCATCCTCTCCCCTCGGAGAAGGTGAATGAATCTGTTCCCAATCGGTATAAGTATGACTCCAAAACGCACTCCACCATGCATGATTCAATGCATCCAATGTTTTGTATTTTTTTTTCAACCATTTCCGAAATGCTTTTTGACATTCTTCGCAATGACAAGAAGCATCCCTAAAATTTCCTCCGTATTCGTTTGATATATGCCAAAGAATTACTCCTGGATGTTTTCCAAAGCGTTCTGATAATTTCAAATCCAACTTTCTAGTTTTTTCTCTCATAACAGCAGACGTGTAACAAAAATTATGCCTTTTCCCTGGTAAATTCTGTATCCCGTTTTCATCTATCTGCATTACTTCAGGATATTTTTGAGTCATCCAATTTGGCATTGCACCTGTTGGTGTAGCTAGATTTGTATAGATGCCATTGTCATATAAACGGTTAATAATTTCTTCTAAATAGTCAAACTGATATTTTCCTTCTTCTGGCTCTAAAAATGCCCACGAAAATATTCCTAGTGAAACATTATTTACATGCGCTAATTTCATTAACCGGATATCCTCTTCAAGAATATCCGGTCTATCTAACCATTGTTCAGGATTATAATCTCCACCATGCAGAAGACCTGGCATATTTATTTTTTTATATTCCATTTCTAATCCCTTTCTTTATAGATATCATTTATTATTTTACAGCTCCAGTAATACCTTCTGCAAAACTCTTCTGTAAAATAAAGAATACTACGGCGGTAGGCAATGTACATATTAAGACTGCCAACATAAGCATTCCATAGTCTGTTACATATCCCTCTGTCAGATTTGCTACAACCATTGGCATTGTCATGCTCTTGGATTGTGTCATGATTACTTTCGGCCACATATAACTATTCCAAGCATTCATAAATGTAATAGTCATAGCCGCTGCATATGTTGATTTCATTGTAGGAATAAACATCTGAAAGAAGATTCCAATTTCCGAAAGTCCCTCTAATCTGGCAGCTTCAATAATATCACGAGGAAATGATCTTGCACTCTGCCGAAACATCATGATTAAAAATGGGGTTGATATCGTTGGTAAAATGAATCCCAACGTACTATTTAACATTTTCATTTTTGCAACCATCTGAAACAATGGGACCAATATCGTAATAAATGGAACCATCATCGCAAGAAGAATCACACCCATCACGGCATCTTTTGCTTTATCATGATAAATTTCAAATCCATATCCTGCCAAGGAACATATCACCATCGAAACTATTGTAAGTAATATTGCATATTTAAATGAATTGACCAATGCAGCCCCTACATCTTGATTTGCCAGCAGATTTTTCAAGTTTTCTCCCAAATGAGAGCCAAACGATAATACACCTTTTGATACATCCACACTTTTGTTTGTGGATGCACTTACCATCCAGTACAAAGGAAATACTGAAATAAAAGTAACCAAAATCAAGAATGCATACATTCCTATATTTTTCATTTTTTTAATCACGTTTATCACCCACCCTCATTTGTATAAATGCTAATACTGCAACCAACAGTAATATAAAGAAGGACATCGCTGCTGCATATCCAAAATTCGGCACATACTTAAAACATAAATTATATATGTAATGTGACATAGAGATCGAAGCATTCGCAGGACCTCCATCGGTCAAGTTAATTGATTCATCAAATAACTGTAATGTTCCATTTGTTGACATTATTGCTGTCAACAAGATAGTTGGTTTTAATAATGGAACAGTAATCTTAAAAAATGTCTGTATTGCTGATGCTCCATCAATTTTTGCAGCTTCGTATACTGAATATTCAATGTTTTGCAATCCAGAAAGGAAAAATACCATATTATATCCTGTCCATCTCCACAAAAGAGCCAATATGATAACTATTTTTGCCGCAAATGGTTGTGTCAAAAAATTATATGGTTTATCCAAAATTCCCAAATTCACTAGAACATAATTTACTAATCCATCATTTGCAAACAAAGACCGAAAAATAATTGAGTACGCAACCAATGAAGTTGTACACGGCAAAAAAATCATTGTTCGGAAAAATCCTTTAAACCGTAAGTCTTTTTTATTTAGAATACAAGCTAACACCATCGCTACTACAAGCATAATGGGCACTTGAAGAATGAAATAAAAAAATGTGTTTTTTATTGACTGAATAAATACATCATCTTGAAACATTCTGATGTAATTTGTAAATCCAGCCATCTGCATATTTCTACCTTTCCCCGTCTGAAAAGATAAAACTAACGCTTTAATCATTGGCCAAAAACTAAACACCGCAATCAAAAATGTTGCTGGTGTCAAAAAAGCCCATCCTGTTAAATTATGCTTTTTTTCCAACGTCATTTTTCTTGGTTTGTTAGACACAAAAACTCCTCCTCTCTATCCATAAGGGGGATGGTTCTACATTCCATCCCCTTGTATGATAGGAACCTTTCTTACTGTCCCATATTAAAATTAACAGTATCGTCCGCTTTTTTAAGCTCTTTCTCTAAATCTGCACCATTTGTAATATTTGTTGTCGCAACAGAGATTGCGTCTCTTGCTTCATGGAAATATGGTCCCGTAATAATAGAAGGAACTTTTGTTGAATAGTCAACTATTTTTTCAAACACTGCATCACCAGAGAAAAATTCATTCGGTACTGCATATGCATCAGAATCTCCTGCTGGTGTCCATGTAGCAATTGCTCCACAAGAGAGAATATTATTATATAACTCTGTACTTCCAGCAAATGTAGATGCAAGAAAATCTTCTGCTAACTCTACGTTTCCACAATTCCCTGAGATTGCCCAGGAAGAACCTCCAATATTTGAATAGTTTGTGGCACCCTTTACATTTGTAAGTTTTGGAATATTTGTAATAGCCCATTTTCCTGACTGATCCTCAGCTGTCTGAATTGTTCCCATAATCCAACACCCATTAATCACACCTGCAACTTCACTGTTCAACATTGAGCCAGTGTATTCATCCCAGTTATTTACTTCCTGTAACACACCTGAATCTTTCATTTTACAATATGTATCAATTACCTTCTTCAAAGTGTCATTTTTTGCAATATTCGTTGTTCCATCTTCATTAAACAAAGATGCTCCTGCAGACTGCAACATCATCGTAAGCAAATCACATTCGCCTGCTGTCGTTGTCAATAATGGTTTTCCTGTTTTTTCCAGTACTACTTTGCCTTTTTCAACCCACTCATCCCAAGTAATATCTGTAAAATCTTCTAAAGTCATTCCAGCTTCTTGCAAAATATCTGTACGATAACAAGCAATTGCTGCTCCGTTGTCAAAAGGCACTCCATAGTGTTTTCCATCTACAACAGAAAAATCTGTTTTACCAGGAGCAAATTCTGAAAAATCAATTTTCTTTTCAGAAATTTCTGTAAATACATCTGGATAAGATAATACATTTTTTTGGAATGCCTGGTCTTGCATCAAAAAAATATCTGGCAATGTGCTTAGATCTCCTGATATACCAGCCGTAGTAAGTCTAGACTGTACATCTACATCTCCAACTTCGACAATATCAATTTTCACATCTTGATGATCTTCTTGATAAATTTTTGCAGCTTCTTCCATTGCAAAAATATTAAATGTTTTGTCCCAACACCATACTGTAATTGTATTATCGTCTTTTTTGTCCCCTGAACCTCCGCATGCTGCAATCCCCATTGCCATCGTAGCTATCAATAAAATTGCCACTATTTTTTTTCTCATTCGTTATATTCTCCTTCTACCATGCCCCTTGATACCCTATTGTTACCGCACTATTCCGAGCTCCTGCTTCCATCGAATCTTGAACATTCAATCCATTCAAAATCCCATATAAAAATCCGGCAATAAAACTGTCGCCTGCACCCATTGTATCAACAACTTTACACTCTATGATTCCAAATCGATACCAAGAATTTCCATCATACCCAATGCTTCCATTTTTCCCCAATGTTGCAATAATGACTTTAGGTCCTTTTTGTTGCATTGCTTTCATGAATTCCTTTAATTGTTCCGTACAATTTTCTTTTTCTTTTAAGCCCATGCTATGATATTTCTGTCTAAACTCATTGCGTGATTCCTCGTCAAAAGAGAAGAATGCATATGTCACATATGGAATCGCTTTCTCAACAATTGGATTTGCAAATTTATTGGCAAAATCAAATGCAACTGGAATTTCTTTCGAAATAAGTGGAAGCTCATCTTCAATCATTCCCCAAATTCCTGTAACCGCTAAATCATGTTTCTTTATAAAGGAAATGTCTTGTTCTCTTAGCTTAAAGTCTGCCAAAACACCTTCTTCATATTTTCCAAACACTCTATCTCCGTCTACAATGTCAACATGTGTAACTGCGGTCTTTCCATCCAGCACTTGAATATGAGAAGTATCAACTCCTTTATTTTGAATTGCACTTATCATGATTTTTCCGAATGAATCAGTTCCAACAGCACCTGTATAAGAACTTTCTCCACCTAATCGTTTTATGTATACAGCAACATTCACTGGGTTTCCCCCTGGATAAGATTCATTCAATGAATCATAATAATCAATACAATTATCTCCTATTGCTGCTACTCTTATCTTTCTGTCCATTTTGCCACCTTAATAGTCCAGACATCTGTAATATCTTCTGATTTCCATAGGATGACAATTGACTTTTTCCATATGTACATCAATTCTCTGTGTTACCGCATGCATCACTAAATGTGATATATATCCTCTGTACTCTGGACTAATTCCTTTTAATTCAAATTTCTTGGTATCAATAATATTGTATTTTCCACAAATGCGTGGCAAGAAGTTTGCAACGCGCTCGCTCAATGATCTCTGAGAATCTTCCCCAATAAATACTGTAACTGGTGTATCTTTGTCAATTATTTCTAACATTCCATGGAAAAATTCTGCACTGTGGATAGATTTTGTACGAATCCAATGCTGTTCTTCCCAATAACACATTGCATAAGAATATGTGGCACCATACTGGTTCCCAGCCCCAACAAAATAATGAATTTTGTCATCCTTATGACGATTTGCAAATTCTTCTCCGAAAGCATCTGCTTCCTTTTCAACTTCCACAAGTGCAGTTGCCAAATACTGATCCAACTCCTTGTATAAATCCTCATATTCTGGAAATTCTCCTGCATTGTACATAAATCTATCTGCTACCATATAAAATTTCAATTGTTCATTGGCAGGATATGTAATCACATAGTCTACAAGTTTTGCAAGTTCTGCAGTAGCAACATCAATAAAACCAATCACCCTTGCTCCACTCTTCTGTGCTTTTTTTACTCCATCTACGATTTCAGAAGTTGTTCCTGTAACAGACGAAATAATTACAATAGTTCCTTCTCCAACTTTTTTATTTCCAGTTGTCAAATACTCTGCTGCGTTTTCAACAAAAAATGAAAGTTTTGATTTTTCTTTCATATGAACCTCTGCCTGGAGGCAAGATGCATATGTTCCACCGATACCGAGCCAACAAATATTCTTGTATCCTTCTTTACAAATTCCATCAATCAATTCATTAATTTGATTTCTCAGAGCAAGCGCTCCATTCACACTTTCAATCTGTTTCTGTTCATTAAATTTCAACATAGTGTTTTCCCTTTCCCTTCTTTTGTATTGGTGACTATTTTTAAATTTAATATACCACTTTTTTTATTTTTTTCAATATTTCACGCAAAGAATATTGAATATTGTTGTATTTTTATAAATATAAATGCTTTTTTTTATACACAATGCATATATTTCTTTTATTCTGGTATGAAACGCATTTCAAGTTTACTATACCAGTTTTTATATTTATTTTTTATTTATTCATTTCTTTTTTCCTTTCTATTTGCTTTTTAAGAACTGACAACGTATAATTTGATTATAATTTACAAGTAAATTATAATATTAGGAGTTCTTATGAAAAAAAATTTATTAACTTTAGATGTTGCATTATCAAAAGAAATCAAATACATGCTAAAGGAAGAACACTATCTTCCAGGTGACAAACTGCCTTCGGAACGAAAGCTGGCAGAGCTGTTTCATGTACAACGCTTAACTGTTCGTGGAGCCTTGAATCTGTTACTTCAAGATAAAACAATTATCTCAAAACCACGAAGTGGTTATTACGTAGCGCCTAAACGCATTTTACAATCCATTCGTAATTTTTCCTTACATTCAGAGGAAGATAGCGAACAATTAACTTACGAATTATATGATTTCAAAAAAATAGAAGCAGATAACTATCTTGCAAGCGAAATGTTACTTCCTGAAAAATCGAAAATATACAAAATTGTTTGGCTTTATTCAGATGGTACTCAACTAATTTGTATCAATACAACTTATATTCCTGAATATATCTATCCAGATCTCACCCAACAAATTGCTGCTTCTGCTCCTGCAATTGATTTGATTACAAACAATTGTCAAATAACCTTGGCAAAATCGAATCAAAAAGTCACCTTACTTTACGCAGACACAAAGACTGCTCAAATTTTAAATATTCCTGTTGATAGCCCTTTAATGAAATACAAAGGGCTCATGTATGATAAACAAGGACATCTTGCAGTCTTTTTTGAAAATAATATGCTAATTGATCGTTTTGGTTTTATCAGGGAGGTAGTTTTATGAGCAATGATGATGTATTAGCCGCACAAATAAAATCTAGTATCATTACAAAAATTAAAACACAGGAATATCTTCCTGGGGAGTTGCTTCCTAGCGAACGGGATTTTGCAACAATGTATAGTGTAAGTCGGTATTTGATTCATGACATCTTTGACGAATTAATTAGCCAACATTACTTAATTCGCGTTCACGGAAAGGGAACTTTTGTCCGCAAACCCGAACAAAATCGAGTTGCTTTAGGAGTACTAAATGAATCAAAAAATGCCAGCTTTACCTCTTTAGTTCGTAACTTTGGTATTGAAATTTCCAATAAATGCTTAGGCACAGGTATAATCAAAAACAGAAAATACTTTGCAGATAAACTTGGACTTTCTGAAGAAGATGAAATATACGGTATTCATCGAATTCGTCTTGGAAACAAGGAACCTCTTGCAATTGAGTTTACCTATGTTCCTCTTCATTTTTTTTCAGATATCGATAATTACAATTTTGAGCACATATCGCTTTATGATTATATGAAATCCAAAAATCATTTGCCTGTAAAATTTAATGAGACAATGATGATGGTAGAAGCTGGCGAAAAACTTCAAAAGCACCTTCATCTTCCAAGTGCCACCTCTATCGTCAACTATATTGAATTCATAGGATACGATGAAAATGGTAATTTAGTTGAATATACAGAAAGCTATTCACGCCCTGATAAACTTGAAGTGCGCTTTGTCACAAATGATATCTAAATTCACTTTAATTTTACCATTTAGTATGTGTATGCACCATAAACAAAACAAGATAGAATATACACAAAATAATACTTTTGTTAGGGGCGGGGAAAATTGACCACTTAAAACCGCTTAGAATTAACCATTTTTAGTCGGATAAAAAAGTCATTGTATTTTTCTCTTCGTGTTCTAAAATGATGTATGCCAATGCATCAGTAGAAATCACAATGGAAGAAAAACACAATGACTTAACTGAAATAATAGTACATGCCCTTAAAGATTGGATGAATATCTTCTTCCAATTGCGAAGCAAGTTTGGTTGGATATTATTTTCAGTTGCAAGAGTGTTGAGATCTTTTTCACCCTTAAGCAGCTCGATCACCAGATCCGATTTAAATTTGGCACTGAAGTTTCTTCTTTGTCTGGACATAATTATGAATCCTCTCTTTCATACTGAATTTAGTATATCAGATTCATTAAAAATGTCCGAAAAAGTGTCTTAATTTATGAGACCATTATGACTCCAAACGAATACAGGCGCAAGCGGTCATAAACCGTCCTGCGCCTGATGATGTCACCATGATCGGATTCGATGATCTGCCGATTGCAGATTCTTTATATATCACATTTCTTATACTTCTCTTAAGTGCTGCTTGATCCTTGCAGTAAGTTTTCCATCCACATTATCGATCAGGATCGTATCTCCGCTGCCAACATTTCCTTCCAGGATCAGTTTAGCTGCCTCGGTTTCAACATTCTTCTGAAGATATCTCTTCAATGGTCTTGCACCATAGGTCGGATCATATCCGCCTTCCACTACAAGCTGTTTGGCTGCTTCGGTAAGCTCGATCCTCAGTTCTTTATCTGCAAGCCGTTTATTGATATCATTGACAAGCAGGCTGATGATAGAGTAGACATTATCTTTCGTCAGCGGACGGAACATAATCGTCTCATCCAGACGGTTCAGAAATTCCGGTCTAAAATGTGCTCTCAGATCATTCATGACCATCTCCTCTGCCTCTGGTTTGATATCGCCATTTTCATCGATACCATCCAGCAGATAAGAAGATCCGATGTTCGATGTCATGATCAGGATCGTATTCTTGAAATCAACGGTACGTCCCTGTGAGTCCGTGATACGTCCGTCATCCAGTACCTGCAGAAGTACGTTAAATACATCCGGATGTGCTTTTTCTACTTCATCGAAAAGCACTACGGAATACGGTTTTCTGCGAACGGCTTCCGTAAGCTGACCGCCCTCATCATATCCGACATATCCCGGAGGCGCTCCGATCAGACGGGACACGGAATATTTCTCCATGTACTCACTCATATCGATACGCACCATATTGTTCTCATCATCAAACAGATTCTCGGCAAGTGCTTTTGCAAGCTCTGTCTTACCTACACCTGTAGGTCCAAGAAAGAGGAAGGAACCAATCGGCTTAGTCGGATCTTTGATTCCTGCTTTGGAACGGATGATTGCATCGGTTACTTTCGTAACGCCTTCGTCCTGTCCGATGACACGTTTGTGAAGTTCATCTGCAAGGTGCAGTGTCTTGCTTCTCTCGCTTTCGTTTAATTTTGCAACCGGAATACCAGTCCAGCGGGAAATGATCTTAGCAATCTCATCATCGGTAACACTTTCATGAACCAGTGACAGATCTTCATCTTTTACCTTTGCTTCCTCTTCTTCCAGCTGTTTCTGCAACTGTGGAAGACGTCCGTACTGAAGCTCTGCTGCCTTGTTCAGATCATAGCTCCTCTGAGCTGCTTCGATTTCACGGTTCAGCTGTTCAATCTGCTCACGGATCTTCTGTACATGTTCAACAGAATGTTTTTCGTTATCCCACTGTGCTTTCTGCTTTGCGAATTTTTCCCGTTCTTCGGCAAGTTCTTCCTGCAGTTTCTGCAGTCTTTCCTTGCTCAGTCGGTCATCCTCTTTCTTCAAAGCAGCTTCTTCAATCTCCAGCTGCATGATCTTACGGTTCAGTTCATCCAACTCTGTCGGCATAGAATCCAGCTCTGTCTTAATGGATGCACATGCTTCATCAACCAGGTCGATTGCCTTATCCGGAAGGAAACGGTCTGAAATATAACGGTTACTCAAAGTAACCGCCGCAACCAGTGCGCTGTCTGTGATCTTGACACCATGGAATACTTCATAACGCTCTTTCAATCCACGAAGGATAGAAATGGCATCCTCAACTGAAGGCTCATCCACCATAACCGGCTGGAAACGACGTTCCAGAGCGGCATCCTTTTCGATATACTGGCGATACTCATCCAGAGTTGTCGCACCAATACAATGCAGCTCACCACGGGCAAGCATTGGTTTTAACATATTTCCGGCGTCCATTGCACCGTCTGACTTTCCGGCACCTACAATGGTATGCAGCTCATCGATAAACAGGATGATGTTTCCATCACTGTTCTTGACTTCTTCCAGAACTGCTTTCAGACGCTCTTCAAATTCACCACGATACTTGGCACCTGCAACCAGTGCTCCCATATCCAGTGCAAATACTTTTTTATCTTTCAAAGCTTCCGGTACATCACCACGCACAATACGCTGTGCCAGACCTTCTACTGCTGCTGTCTTACCTACACCAGGTTCACCGATCAGAACCGGGTTGTTCTTTGTCTTACGTGACAGGATACGGATCACATTCCGGATCTCTGCATCACGTCCGATGACCGGATCCAGCTTCTGCTCCCTGGCTTTTTCTACCAGATCTTCCCCGTATTTGTTCAAGGTATCATAAGTAGCTTCCGGATTATCACTGGTTACTCGCTGATTACCTCTTACCGAAGAAAGTACCTGAAGGAAACTTTCCCTTGTGATTCCAAGTTCCTTCATCATACCTTTGATCTCACGGTTCGCATATTTCAGAAGTGCGAGGAACAGATGCTCAACCGATACATATTCATCACCCATCTGCTTTGCCTCATCCTCGCCATGGATCAGCACATTATTCAGATTCTGACCAATATACATCTGACCGCCCTGTACCTTCGGACGCTTCCGTAAAAGCTCTTCCACACGGTTCATCATCGTCTCTTTTGTAATGCCCATCTTCTCAATCAGCTTCAGAATCAGGCTGTCATCTATTGTAAGCAAAGAATACAGAAGATGTTCCTGTTCAATTTCCTGGTTGCCATAATCTGCCGCAATCTTTTCAAGGTTCTGTACTGCTGCCATAGAACTTTGTGTAAATTTATTGATATTCATAACATGAGTCCCTCCTTTGCCTTGCTATCTTTGTTCTACTCGAACTATAGCACTTGTTATTAGCACTGTCAATAGTCGAGTGCTAAATCTATATAAATTTTTACTTCCCTGTCAAATCATCGAACTCATTTTATGAGTCCCATCTATATGAAACGCCCCGGATCCTTTATCTTCCTCCGGCAGCGGCTTTCTTATATTCCATCAGTTTCTGTCTTGCTTCTGCATTTAAATGTCTCGGAACCTGAATTTGTACCGTTACATACTGATCACCATGGACATTTGCATCCTTCATGGAAACGATTCCTTTTCCTCTTAAACGAATCTTGCTTCCTGACTGTGTTCCTTCTTTGATCTTACACATCACATCACCATACAGGGTATGCACCCTTGCTTCTCCACCAAACACAGCAGTTGTATAAGGAATGCTGACCGTTGTATAAACATCCATACCTTTTCGTTCATATCCGGCTTTCGGCTGAACAGTTACTTTCAGAAGAAGATCTCCTGCCCCACCTTTTCCGGTTCCCGGCATTCCTTTTCCACGAAGTCTTATGCTCTTTCCGCTGTCAATTCCTGCCGGAATATGCACCTCAAGTGTCTGTGCTTTTCCGCTCTGATCCTGCAGAGTAATTCTTTTATCACATCCAAATGCTGCCTCATCAAATGTAACAGACACACTGGCATTCAAATCCTGACCTTTCTGATCAAAGCCTGCTGATCCGTGACCGCCAAATCCTCCGAAGCCACTAAATCCGGATCCATCGTCATAGAAACTGCTTCTGTGAAAACCATGACCTCCGAAACCATCTGTGCTTTTACTGCTGCTTCCGTGGAAGATATCTTTAAACATATCTCCGAAAATATCATCTGCATTTCCTGTAAAATGATACTCCTGATATCCTCCAGGACCACTTTTGAATCCCTGGAAACCATTTCCAAATCCACTGCCCTGATAGCTGCCTCCTGCAGACTGGTCAAATGCAGCGTGTCCGAACTGATCGTACATCTTCTTCTTTTCCGGATCACTCAGTACCGAATAAGCTTCTGTTACTTCTTTGAATTTCTTTTCTGCATCCGGATTTCCGGCATTGGTATCCGGATGATACTTCTTCGCCAGCTTCCGGTAAGCTTTTTTGATTGTCTTCTCATCTGCATTCTTTGCTACTCCGAGCACCTCGTAGTAATCCCGCTTTGCTGCCATGCTCTGTCACCTCCTGCCTGTAAAACACCCCGGAGATTGCTCTCCGGGGGAAATTTATCTTCTATATTAACCTTCAATTGTGATATATTTCTTTTCTTCTACCGCTGGTTTTGCTTCTTTTTTCGGAACAAAGAGTTTCAGAATACCATGTTTAAATTCTGCTTTGATATCTTCTTCTGTGATATCTTCACCAACATAGTAACTTCTTTGACATGCTCCTGCGTAACGTTCACGGCGGATATACCTGCCGGTTTCTTTCTCCTGTTCATCCTGATCAAGACCTTTCGCTGCACTGACTGTCAGATAACCATCTTTCAATTCTGCAGTAACTTCATCTTTCTTGAACCCTGGAAGATCAATCTCAAGTTCATATCCATCTTTCATTTCCTTGATATCTGTCTTCATCAGATTATTCGCATGATGTCCATAGAGCTTCTTTTCTGCTCTGTTCTCTGCTTTATCTGCATATCCGTAAAACGGAAATCCAAACCAATCATCATCAAATAAATTATTATTAAAAATACTAGGCATTAACATAAGTCCTGTCTCCTTTCAAACACTCATAATACGTTCGGAACACTCTCTGGCGAACCTTTCTTTTCGTTCCCCTTCCTTTGTTCTATCTGTACTATAGCACGCATTATTAGCACTGTCAAGAGGTGAGTGCTAATTTATTGTGAAGATTTTGTGAACGCTACGAGCCATGCAAAATGATGAAAAAGGGACTATTCTTTTTTCACAGCCCCTCAGCTACAGTTTTTTTACTCTCTAAAACAGAATTTGAAAACTATAAAATTATGAGTGATTATTGCTCTCCATAGGTTATCAATAAAATCCTCCAAAAGCCTTGAAAATAAAGGATTTATCGCAATGTGTTCGCCTTATCCCTTTATATGATTTCACACAAGTTTATTCTTTCCCTGATTGCTTATAAGGGCAAAATCAAGGGCAGAAAAATCTCATAACAAGATATAACAGAGTGTGGCAATCGGAGAATTGTGATATATGTGCGAATATATTATAACGGAGGATTTTTTAATGGACAAGTATATTTATGATGAAAGCAACGGTTTATGGTATGAGTTGCAGGGAGATTATTATATCCCTTGCCTTACTTTACCAACCGAAAAAGAACACAAGTTTATCGGCTTATGGGGACAGCGGCACAAACGCTATTTACAGGAACATAAACGAGCAGTTTACACCACGCTGCTCACAAGCGGAAAATTGAACGGTTATCTTGCTGATATTGACGAACAGGCAATGGATATGATGTTCCGATTGGTTGAGCAAATGGCTGACAAGGAAGGGGTGACTGAGCAACTCAAAGCGGAAAACCCGATGTTGTGGGTTGGAAGAATGAACGAGATACAGGCAAGGGCAAGAGAAATAATCAATAGAGAAATTATATACACATAAAAGATTAGAGCGGCAGGGAGAAATCTCTGTCGCTTTATTCTTGCCCTTGACAATAAGGTACAACTATTATATGCTGTACTTGTGGATGTAATACACTATATAATAGCAAGTAACAGAATGGCGGTGGAATTTTGGATATTGTTGTAAGCAATAAGGCAAGCCGACCTTTGTACGAACAAATTTCTACACAAATCAAGGCGGCAATTATGAGTGGTGAATTGAAAACAGGTGAAGCCATTCCGTCTGTAAGGTCATTGGCAAAGTCCTTGCACATTAGTATTTTAACGGTACAAAAAGCTTATGCCACATTACAAGAAGATGGATTTATAGAGTCAACAGCTGGTAAAGGGTGCTATGTATCGGCACAAAATCAGGACTTTTATCTTGAGGAACAACAAAAGAAGATAGAGGAACACTTTACAGACGCAATCGAAGTGGCAAGGGCAAGTGGAATATCACTTGATAAACTAATCAATTTACTGACACTTTTATATCAGGAGGACGAATAAATGAGCGAAAATATTTTAGAAGTTAAAGGTTTGACAAAAGATTACGGTGATTTCGTTCTTGATAAATTGACCTTCACTGTACCTAAAGGCGTAATTATGGGACTGATTGGAGAAAATGGTGCAGGAAAATCAACAACTATTAACTGTATTCTTAATGAAATATCAAAGACAGATGGAAATATTGAAATTTTCGGAAAGGATTATCTCTCTGAAGAAATTGAAATCAAAGACAAAATAGGCGTTGTATTTGATGAAAACCATTTCCCAGATATATTTACACCAAATGAAATTGGAACATATATGTCGGGAATATATTCAAAATGGGAACGAAATACTTATGTCAATTATCTCTCGAAGTTTGAACTTCCTGCTGATAAAAGGGTAAAGGATTTTTCTAAAGGTATGAAAGTTAAGTTGGCTTTTGCTGTGGCACTTTCGCACAAAGCAGAACTTTTAATTTTGGACGAAGCAACAAGTGGTCTTGACCCTATTATCAGAGATGACATTTTAGATATTTTGATTGACTTTGTTCAAGACGAAAATCATTCGGTATTGGTATCTTCTCATATCATAAGCGATTTAGAAAAAGTGGCTGATTATATTACTTTTATTCATAAGGGGAAATTGGTTTTCACCCACTCAAAAGACGAATTAGTTGATAATTACGGTGTAATGAGTTGTGGTGCTGTGGTTTTTGACAACTTAGATAAATCAGAGATAATTGCTTATAGGAAAGAGGATTATCAATACAAAGTGCTTGTAAAAGACCGTCACATTGCCGAGAAAAAATATCCAAAAGCGATTGTTGTTCCAGCCGCAATCGAAGAAATTATGCTTTTCTATGTAAAGGGGGGGAAATGAAATGAAAGGGCTATTAACAAAAGAGTTTCTTACAATTAAAAAGAAATATGGCTTACCTCGTGTGATTATGGATATAGCCATTATTATTGCGTTAATGTTCATATTGGAAAAAAGCGGAACAATATATATCAGTTTTTTACTCATTCCTATTGAAATAATGTCAATGATTATCTCCCTAACAACTTGTGACGAGCAATGGAAATGGGGGAAATATGCTGTATCACTTCCTGTATCTAAAAAACAGATTGTATGCAGCAGATATGCTTGTGCGGGTATTTTGTCCTTAATTGGCTTTGTGGTTGCACTCATTGTAAATTCTGCCTCATATATTCTGTTTCCACAATATGCATATGGATTTTATCTCTTTATGTCCTGTGCTTCATTTGCACTGACATTATTGTTTTTGGCATTTGTTTTGCCATCAAATTACTCGTTAGGTGTTAATGCTGGATTTGCGACAATGTTTATCTTAATTATACTGCTTGTTGTTTTGGGCTTATGGACTAAGGCAACAAATAATTCAATTATGTGGTTTGTTGTAGAGAATTTTGAAGTAAGCATTGCTATTGCAGGAGTTTCTGTTGTTGCAATATGCGGGTTGTCTTTTGTACTGTCAAACTTGTTTTTCAGAAAAAAATATATATAGTTAGGAGTAAGAAATGAGAAAGTGTATCAGATGTGGATGTGAAATGAAAGAAAATTGTGCTGTAAAAATTGAAGGGGCGGGATATGGAATTGTTTTATCATCTGATGAAAACAAGTTATTTGGTGGTCGAATAGGAAAGCCTAAAGTAGCCATTTGCCCTGAATGTGGAGAAGTGTCTATTTATCTTGAAGATTTGGATAGATTAAACTAATCCCTTCTTTTTCTACGATAATGTTATGTACGCCGCCGCTATGGGTAAAACCGTAACGGCGGTTTTTCAATGCTACCTGCTATCTCTGTCAATGGATTTTTTATGCTGTCTTTGCGGTGGTTGCTGCTTGTTGCGTTCCTGTATCTCACGCAGATGTTTTAACACGCTCTGCCTTTCGGGCGGTCTGTGCTGTTCTTTAGTGGCAGCTGTCGGCTTCCTGCTGACTTGGTATTCCCACTCGGCAAGGTCACGGTTGTACTGTTCTACAACGCTTTCCATTTCTCGGAAAGTACGCATAAATACCTGCACATCAGGATAACCGTCCGCTTTGAGTGTATCGGGGATTTTATCCAGCCTGTCGGCAATTTCCACTTCGGTTTCTTTGATTTTTACCTCCAACGCTTTTCGTTCTTTACCTTTGAAAAGCCCCTTTGTATCAGCAAGCTGCTGTTTCAACTGCGGCAGAACTTTGTCCTGCAAGTTTTTAATTTCCTTTGCCTTATCCTGTACTTTTATCATCAGATTTCGCATATGACGGAACTCTGCCATATCAATATCAAGTGTAGGCTTGGGTGGCATATCCTTTTCCCGAATAAGGTTTTGCAGAAAATCTTTTGCCTTTGCCACAATCCCACGGAACAGATTAGGAAGCCAGCCTTTGCTTTTAATTGACTGGCTTGCTTTTTCGTGTATCTCGGTCTGCTTGACTTCTAAAATCTTTGCTTCGGAAATACCCGATAACAACGCCATATCCGCTGTCCTGTTCCATTCCTGCCTTGCGGTATTGTCCGCTTCAATCTCGGCGGCTTTGGGATTGTTCTTGCCGATTTTCTTGGTGGGAAGATAAACGCTGTTCTTATCAAATACCTTTAACTGCTGTTCGGGATCGGAGATATGCCGATTGATAAGGTCGGTGTAAATCTCTTTTATCTCCCGAAGAAAAGGCTCGCTTTTGAATTTATCATCTTTCACGGTAAAGAGGTGGCTTTCGTAAACCTCGCCCTTTTTAATGACGGTACAGCCTTTGCGTATCTGCCCGTCCTCCCCTGTGATTTCTTTCTTGGTGCGTACCCTTTTGCCCGTTTCATCATAGAACACGCTGCGTGTGGCTCTCTTGATGTCAGGCTCAGGAAGCAGTTTTCTTTCGCTGAAGATAAGATGGATATGATAATTGGTTTTGCGTTTGTTGTGGTGGAGGGCTGACACGCACTCCACACCATATCTCTTGCGGAACTCCTCCGTAAAATCTTCAAGGACTTCCTGCGGCTCGTATCTTGTATAAACTTCGGGCAGGGCGATAATCAATTCCCTTGCTTCGATACATTTGCCCTCTGTGCCGCTCCGCTTAAACTCCTGCTGGCTTTCCCTTGCAAGGTTACTCCAAAATTCATTGTCGGCGGTGCGGTAGGTGGCATAAAGGTTTTCCTGCTTTGCGTGGCTTGTGATATAGGATATTCTTCCCTTGACATTGGATAGCTTCGACATCTGTATAAATGAATGTCTTGCCATATACTCCTTCCTCCCGTGACGGGCATACTCTTTTTGCAACCGAGAAATCGGTTGCCGCTGTTTCGGCGGCGTAAGCAGACGGACAGCGAAGAAAACAGCGGGCTGTTTTCTTCTGTATCATAGCGGCGGTGCATTGCCCGAAGCGATGGTACAGTGCCCCCTGCAAGGGCGAAATACCCAGAGTACAAATCGAAGATTTGTGCGAGGGGTGTATTTCGCTCTCAAACGCCGAGGGCTTGGAGAATGCTTATTCTACTTTGCGGACATCGTTTTCATTAAGCAGGTTTCTTCCCTGATTGACGTTCATAAATCGCTCTAAAGTGTCCCTGCGGATAATCGCTTTTCTGCCGACTTTGAGGACAGGCAACTTGCCCCAGTCTACCAACTTACGCATTGTATTTCTTCCGATACCCGTACATTCTGCTGCTTCTTCTATGGTTAAACCCATTTTGATGTTGCTCATTTTATCAACCTCCTTTCAAAATACGCATTTTGCAACTATGTATCTGTAATTATACTTATTTTGTTATCCCTCGTCAACTTATTTTGCAACTGATTAAGAAATATTTTTGCCTATTATTAAATTTAAGGTTGCAAAACAGGTTTTGCTATGCTATACTATCAGCAATAGGAGGTGAAATCCTTGAAAAAAGAAATTACATTCACCGCAAAACAGGTCGGTGAACGAGTGAAAGAACGCCGAACAGAATTAAACTTAACAATGCCCGAACTTGGTAAGCGTGTCGGGGTAAACAAATCTACCATTCAGAGATATGAAGCGGACGGTGTAGACCCGAAGCGTACAATGATTATCAACGGGCTGGCAGAAGCACTCCTGACCACTCCCGAATGGCTGACAGGACTTTCCGAAGATAAGGAATATGACAGCCGCACTTTATGTGCAAAGGATATGGAGGAACATATCAAAAATTATCTTGATACGGTTTCTTCTGTGGTAAAGGGAGAACCGCACCAACAGCTGCTCACGACATTCCTCGGAAAGATGATTGACCTCTATACGGTTATGACTTATCACTTTGCAGACGCTATGGCTGAGGTTGACCGTGTAGCGGAGGATGAGGGCTTAAAGCAGTCCTTACGCCGCTATGCGATTGAGTCAGGGGCGATTATGGAAAGAGTTTACCGTAGAGAAATGGAACTTCCTATCGAGGATATGAAACAGTTTTTAGATGGAATTTTACATATCTACGATGAGGGACGCACCGCTGTAAAGATGGGCGACCTGTTCGGGATAGTGACAGCAGCCGAGGAAAGGGTTGCTGAAAAAGAAAATTTCCGTGGCACTTTGACAAGTGAAAATGCCGATTGACATTCATCGGCATAAGTGACACTATTACTTTACGCACACCATATGTCACAGTCCCGATTGCCACGGATAGAAAGGGGAAATTTATCTATGGCAAAAGGTTCTGTAAGAAAAAAAGGTAAAAAGTGGTACGCACGCTTCTATATCGAAGATGAAAGCGGCAGAAAAGTACAGAAAGAGTTTGTGGGAACAGAAAGCAAGTCTGAAACAGAAGCCCTGCTCAGAAAAGCAATCGCTGACTATGAGGAAAAGAAATTCGTTGCGAAGTCTGAAAACATCACAGTTGGTATGCTGCTCGATCTGTGGGTGGAGGAAGAACTGAAACCCGGCAATCTCAGCAATGGTACGGTAATGTCCTATCAAGGAACGGTCAACCGTATCAAACAGCACCCGATAGGAAACCGAAAGCTGAAAACCGTAACTGCCGACCATTTACAGGCGTATATAGATTTTCTCAGCTTTGGCAGTACAAATCCTGACGGTACAACCGCAAAGGCACTCAGCAAAGGGTATCTCCGATTGTTTTCGGCTGTTTTGCAAGGGGCGTTCCGTTTTGCAGTATTCCCGAAAAGGCTGATAACCTTTAACCCGATGCAGTATGTGGTATGGCGAGGAAAGAAAGAAGAATACGAACTGTTCTCGGACGAGGACGGAGAAACTGCTTCCACACCAACGCTCAGTTACGAACAGTATCAGAGATTAGAGGACTTTCTGAAAAAGAAAAACAATCCTGCACTTCTTCCTATACAGATAGCCTATTATACAGGCTTGCGTATTGGAGAGGTCTGTGGTCTGACTTGGCAGGACATCAACCTTGAAGAACAATATCTGACAGTACGCCGCAGTATGCGTTACAACGGGGCAAGGCACAAAACAGAAGTAGGGGCAACAAAGCGTAAAAAAATCCGCACCGTGGACTTTTGCGATACGCTTGCCGCAATCCTGAAAACTGCGAAAACAGAACAGCACAAAAACCGTTTCCGATACGGGGAACTGTACAGCCTTAATTACTATTTGGAGGTCAAAGAAAAAGACCGCACCTATTATGAGGTTTACAGTCTGCCGAGGTCGGAGGAAGTCCCAGAGGGGTACAAGGAATTATCCTTTGTCTGCCTTAGACCTGATGGGGCATTTGAAGCACCGAGTACGGTGGGGATTATGTGCAGGACAGCGAGAAAAAAGGTGGAGGGATTGGAGGATTTCCACTTCCATATGCTCAGACACACCTATACAAGCAATCTGCTTTCAAACGGTGCAGCACCTAAAGATGTGCAGGAACTTCTCGGACACGCTGATGTTAGTACCACAATGAATATTTACGCTCACGCTACAAGGGAAGCGAAGCGTACTTCCGCAAGACTGCTGGATAAGGTAATCGGCGGAGAATAAAAAATTTCCCTTGTTTCGGCTCATAAGGGCAAAAACAAGGGAAAATACATA
>OGYU01000124.1_pt1 | contig 60159 bp, 51 predicted proteins | sample 1576581 | NCBI WGS metagenome assembly OGYU01 (sample SAMEA3541547, study PRJEB24748) | human gut metagenome | biome: human gut; feature: human-associated habitat; material: faeces | place: China | collected 2012 | reverse complement strand
TCTCCGGAAAGAGTTTCCTGGAACCTGTATCTACCAGCCAGGTTGGTATTTTTAATGTAACTTTTGAGCCAGGCTGCCGCAACAACTGGCATATCCATCACGCAAAGAGCGGTGGCGGCCAGATCTTAGTCTGTGTCGCAGGCCGTGGATATTATCAGGAAGAGGGAAAAGATGCTGTAGAAATGAAGCCCGGTGACTGTATCAATATTCCGGCAGAAGTGAAACACTGGCATGGCGCCGCACCGGATGAATGGTTTTCACATCTGGCAATAGAAGTTCCGGGCGAAAATAGTTCCAATGAATGGCTTGAACCGGTAAGTGATGAAGAATATGGGAAATTACAATAGGCAGGGGAATGAAATGTTTGATAACAGTATTGTATTGAACATTCTGTACTAAAATGTGCGCGATTCCACTAATATCATGAACTTATGGGAACGTATTGCGGATACTTTGTGAACTTTATCCTGATACAATGATTATGCTGATGAAAGAGGGCATAGATAACTGAATACAAGAAAGAGACGAAAGCCTCAGTAGTTAAGAAAAACTACCGGGGCTTTTTTTCGTGCCCGAATTTCTCAGCCAATAACTGCGGATATGTCGACATTTCAAGCACCATATAAAGCAGTGTTGGTATCTTTGTATGAATATGCTATACAAAGTGAAAATGAAAAGCTTTGTGGCAAAATCAAAGAAGTATTTGACCTTCAGTTTGATGATTTACCAAACAGATTCAGAAGGCTTGGATTGGATGACAGTCTGGTATGCCCTTCTTATGTCATTAATACATCTTTTTTACAAGAGAAAATAAAGAGGACAAGAGATGAAAATCCGGAACTTCGTTATCATGAAGATAATGAAGAGTATTTAATCAGGAAAACAAAGAAACAATATACGCTCTCGATCCGGTGGAGGAATGGGAGACATGTAAAAATTAATTTTTAAATAATGAATGCAAAAAAAACATTAACGAAATTTGAGAATTAATATTGTTAAAAAATACTAATTGACAATTTCAAAGTGAATGATATACTAAATACATAAAAACGTTTGCGCAAACGTTTATCTACAGAAAGTTCAATCAGGAGGAGAAAAAATGCAGAAAAATAATATGTCTTTTTTAAAAAATCTTACAACAGTAGCAGATGCAAGAACTGCCAGAGCTTCAAGCTGGGATCAGAGTGGCAGAAATAAAGATTACTGGCTTGTAAATGCAGGGGATACAGCGGTTATGGCGGACGTTGAAGGACCAGGTTGCATCAATCATATCTGGGTAACGACTTTTTGCAGAGAAATTCTCGGACCGTCTATTCAGCATCCGGTTTTAAGTGGCTCTGTTGCACCGGTAACTGAAATGGAAAATGCGGAAGGCGTTAACTGGGAAATCAATGATCCGGATTATTACCGTAAGGTCCTGATTCGTATGACCTGGGATGATTTTGATGGTCCCAGTGTGCTGGCACCGCTGGGAGATTTCTTCTGTATTGGTCATTCTATGCCGTCAAGTTTTTCGTCAATTCCTTTTAATGTATCTTCAAGACCGTGTGAGGAACTGACTTTTGGTGGAACGGCTTCCATGAACTGCTATTTTCCGATGCCGTTTAACAAACGGGCCAAAATAGAAGTTATCAATGAAAATGAAAGACCGCTTGGATTGTTTTTCCATATTGATTATGAACTTTATCACGAAGAGACTCCGGATATTGCTTATTTTCAGGCAGCATGGAGACGTGATATGCCATGCAGTGGCTGGGGAAATGATCTTTGCGTAAACTCTCCGGAAGTAAACAGTGTTCCTAATTTTGACGGTAAAGAGAATTTCCTGATGCTGGATACAAAAGGCCGTGGTCATTATGTTGGTTGTAATCTTTCTGTGCTTCATTTCCAGGGCAGCTGGTGGGGCGAAGGCGATGACATGATTTTGATTGATGATGAAGAAGAACCAAGTATTAATGGAACTGGTGCAGAGGATTATTTTAACCATGCATGGGGAATGCAGAGAAATCAGTCACCTTATAATGGTACGATTATGCATGACGGAGATACAAAAGGTTATCAGGTATCCTATAGATTCCATCTTACAGATCCGATCCATTTTAAAAAGCATATTCAGATCAGCATGGAACATGGTCATGCAAATCATCTGTCAGATGACTGGTCATGCACAGCGTACTGGTATCAGGCAGCTCCTGTTACTTCAGTAACGATTCAGCCGGTAGAAGAGAGAATTCCGCTTAAGAGAACTTTTGATATTCCGAAACCGGCTCATCAGGTAGAACTTACACCGGAGATGCAGGAAGCTTACAGAAGCAGAAATGAAAGAATGGAAAAATTTAAAGTTGAAAAGGCTGAACAGATCAGACTCAATGCAGCAAGAACAGCACCGTCAGAAACTGGAAACAAAGAACTGGCACATAAAGTAAAGAAAGAATTTGATAAAGAAAAATAAATAAGCACGTGTGTAGCAAAAGGAGGGGCTTTTTATGAATTTAAAAAAATTTTTATCAATGATTATGGTTTTGAGTATGACAGCAGCGGTATTTACCGGATGTGGAAGCAGTTCAGACAGTACATCAGATGACAGTGCAGTAGCTGGAAAAAAAGGAACAGAAAATAATACCGGTGAAGAGGATTCTTCAGAGGGCGATAAAGAAAAACTTACTTTCTGGGATTTCCATACAGGAACTGAGGCAGATGTTATTCAGGATATGGTAAATGCATATAATCAGTCACAGGATAAAGTCAAGGTTGAATATTCAAGTGTCAATCAGACAGATTATACGACAACACTTGTGACAACCGCATATGCAAATGGCGAATGCCCTGATATCCTCTGGGTGGAACCGGCGACTTTTAAAAAATTCTCGGATGCGGAAATGCTTGCAGATCTTTCTTCTTATTATACGGATGATCTGAAAAAAGATATTCTTCCGTCGTTTCTTGAAGCGGCAAGCGGAGATGACGGAAAAATCTATACACTGCCATTTGAGTGTGAAACCCTTGGACTGTTTTATGATGCAGATGCACTTGAAGAAGAAGGTATTGAACCACCGAAAACATGGGAAGAACTGAAAAGTGCAGCTGAAAAACTCACAACAAAAGACAGATACGGAATTGTTCTTCCGGTAGAAAAAACAGCATATACGTTGTTTAACTGGTGGCCATTTATGTGGATGGATGATGCAGACATTTATGATGCTGATGGAAATGTAACGGCCGGCAAAGACAGCATGGCAGATGCTCTTGATTTCTGGGGTTCATTTTATCAGAATGAATACTGCCCGTCATCATTACAGAACGGACCATGGAGTATTGATAATGTTGCAAATGGCGTCGCAGCTATGCAGATTGGCGGAACATATATGATAAATGCAGCAGAAGAATACAACAAAGATGGGCATAATATTGGAGTTGTACCACTTCCGTCACCGAAGGGAAAAGATCCTGTAACTGTTGCAGGAGGTCAGATGATGGCAGTTTCCAGCCAGAGCAAAGATGTTGATGCAGCAGCTGACTTTATTTTCTGGTGCTTTGGAAGTGATGATACAACTTATGTCACAAAATGGTGTACAGAAGCCAAATTTGCATATCCGGCGCGCCAGTCTGTAATTGAAGAAAATAAAGAACTTTTTCAGGAAGGCATGAAGGCAATATTCACCGAATTTTATGATACGGCAAGACCTGAACCACAGTATTCATCTGAAGTAACTGATATTATGGGAGATACATTGCAGTCTGTGATGTTTGGCGGAAGTTCAGGAGCGGATGCGGCACAGTTGGCACAGGAACAGATTGAGGCATTAAACTAAAATATTAAATCAAGAGGTAGAATTATGAAGCAGAAAGGAAAAATGTCCGGTAAAAAATTGAAACAGATGTTTGTAACATATACATTTGTTCTTCCTGATTTTATTGGTCTTCTGGTTTTTATTATCATACCAATCATATATTCATTTTATATGAGCCTATATGACTGGAACTTCGCTAACATTAAGCAATTTATCGGAATACAGAATTATGTCACAATGTTTAGTGACTCTGAATGGTGGCAGTCTCTGGGAAGAACTTTTAAATTAACTTTACTGTATGTTCCGGCATTATTTATATTATCAATATTATTTGCAGTTTTGATTAACTATGTCAAAAACGAAAAAGCTGCCGGATTTGTAAAAACAGCTTTTCTGCTTCCATATTCTATCACATCTGTAATTGCAAGCTGTCTGTGGATGTTTCTTTATATGGACAGAAGTGGATTTATCAATGTATTTCTGAAGGCCTTTGGACTGAAAGGAGAAAAGTTTCTGGGATCTACTTCTCAGGCAATGGTTTGCATTGCAGTTGTTTTGATATGGATTAATCTGGGTTATAATATTATTCTTTTTCTATCAGCAATAAAAGATATACCTTACAGCTATTATGAAGCAGCAAAACTGGATGGAGCAAATTCCTGGCAGACTTTCTGGAAGATAACGTTTCCGCTATTAAAGCCAACCAGCGTTTTTGTACTGATCACATCAGTGATTGCATCGTTCCAGTGTCTGGATCTTATCATGGTAATGACCGGGGGTGGACCGGCAAAATCGACAGAAGTTGCCAGTCTGTATATATACAAACAGTCATTTGAAATGATGAAGGCTGGATATGGAGCCGGATTGTCAGTTGTAATGTTTCTAATTTTGACAGTGCTTGCCGTTATTATGTTAAAAATAAATGGAAAGGAGGAATGATGATATGAAGAAAAAAACAAATAACATACTTGCAGTAATTCTTATAATATTGGGAATTGTAATGTTGTTTCCGATTTACATTTTATTTATGGTAAGTTTCAGAAATGAAAAAACTGTTTTTGTAGGATCACTGATCACAGCATCTCCTTCTTTTGAAAGTATAAAATCAGCGATAACACCGGATTTTCTTGTTGCAATCGGTAATTCATTCCTTATTGCAGTAGCAGTTACGATTATTGCTTTAATTCTTCATTCAATGTGTGGATACGCATTTGCAAGAATGAATTTTCCGGGGAAAAAGCCAATGTTTACAGTGATCATCAGTACTTTGATGATTCCGGTATCGTCTATTCTTGTACCTTTGTTTATGATATGTAAACAATTAGGAATTACAAACAGTTATGCTGGAATTCTGTTACCGGCATTGTTTAATGCTTATGGTATATTTCTGTTCAGACAGTTTTATATGAGTTTCCCTGCGGATCTTGAAGAGGCTGCAAAACTCGACGGATGTTCTACATACAGAATGTTTTTTACAATCATATTTCCGCTTTCACGACCAATTATTATCCCACTGAGTATTGCTTTTTTCCTGGGGAACTGGAACAATTACCTGTGGCCGTTGATTGTAAATAAGAAACCGGAATATCGAACAGTTATGGTTTATCTTGCTAACATGGTAGGCGGCTATAATACTAAGTGGAATGTGGTTATTGCAAGTGCAATGCTTGCATGCCTTCCGGTATTCTTGATATCACTTCTTCTGCAAAGTCACCTGCAGAACAGTATAAAAATGTCTGGCATCAAATAGGAGGGAAAACTTGTGAAAATCAGAGAAAGTTATGGAAGCAGGCGGTATGAAGAAGAATACAGGGCAGCTCTGGAAAAGTCAGTACATTATTTCAGACAGAACAGCTGTATTACAGAACTCAGAAAAATGGGTTATGCTCAGACGAAACTGCAGGTAGAATATGAAGCAGAAGAGTACGGAAAGAGTGAAATCTGCTGTCTAGATGCAGAAACAAATACTTTTTTTAATTCAGAATCTGCAGAAAAATTTATTGCAGAAAATGATCTTTCGAAGTGTGAAAATGTAAACATTTATGGTGATATCAGGCAAATCTATTGCTTTGGATACGATGATAAAAAAGTGGTTTACGCATTGACAGAGTCTGATGGTATGCAGAACTACATCACGATTCCCTATATTTCGGGAGAAAACGGGGAATTTTGTACAGATATTTCTTCTCACAGGATCTGGAAGCGTGAATTTAGCGAAAAAACATCAAATTTGGATTGTGCACTGAGATTTCGTATAGCACCGGATACATGGCCGAATATAAAAATCAAAGAGGCAGACATGTCTCCCGATGATATTTTTGCACATGCTTATGAAGCCATATTTAACATGGAAATAAACAGTGAAAAACAGGTTGAAATTCAACTTCCATATCAAAAACTTTGCTGGAATTCTGAGAAAAAAGTGCTTACATGTGGAAAGTATCAGATGGAAATAAAATGCGATAAGAAACTGTCTTTTGTCACTATATTTGATCAGTATCTGACGGAAATAATCGCAGATAACAAAGTATTGGTACTGCTAAATAATCTGACTAATAAAGCAAAAGAAATCAGTGTTATTGATATTAGTGGAAATCTTGGGAAAATCCGAGTAGGCGAAGACAATGATCCACATATTCAAGTAGAAACGGATAAAGATACAGAGACTGAGATTGTTGTATATGGACTCAGAGGACTGGCATACAGTAAAGATGCGACAGAAGCATTGCGAAGAAAAAAGAAAGAGGACAGGCTTATTTTCGCAAATGATAAATTCAAAGTTTTCGATAACCATGTTGAAGACAGCTGTTATGGTAGACCAGATGCTTATATCATCAGTCCGGAGGAAATTGTGTCAGCAGACAGGATTCTTGAAGAATTTCAGTGGAGAAAAACGAAATGGGGCGACATGACAAGAAAGTCATGGAGAACTGATAAGTGGACCGCAGATCTGTCACTGAAAAAATATCCGACACTGAAATCTGCTTCAGATATTCTTTCAGCAACATGGAATCTGGCGATGACAGTCTTCGATCGTTGTACGAATGGTGGCTATGCACTCCCTGGGCAGGAGCATCTGTGGCAGGCAGGACTCTTTCAGTGCAAAGGTGAAGGGTTTGGAGTCTGGCTCAGAGACTCTGTACATATAGCAATGCGTGGCGGAAACCTGATCGATCCGGAAACAGCAGGACGCTCACTCTTGTATGCTGTAAAAAAAGGATTTGACAATGGAAGTGACGGACCGGCAATGGGGGCTGTTGGATTGTGGGATTATTATCTGGCTACAGGTGACAGAAGTGCACTTGAAGAGGGATATGAAACACTGTTAGAAACAATGACAGAAATTGAAAACAGATATAATGAGGAAAAAGGTCTTGTACGTGCAGAACAGTCTACTTCTAATGATGCGTTCCCTGAACCGGAAAATGCAGGATATTCACTTGGCAGTGAATGTTATTATATGAAAGCATATGATTCTATGGCCAAAATAGAAAAGCTTTTGCATGGAGAAAATGAAAAATCCAAAAAATGGAGTAAGATTTCCGAACAATTATGTGAAAAAATCCGTGAAGAATACTGGAATGATGAGGCAGGATACTTTACAAGTGGTCCAAAAGGCAGTGAAGCATATGAAAATCAGATATGGGAGACTTCCGGTGAGGAAGCCGCTCTGTGGGATAAGTTCCATATTGCAACACCGGAGCAGAAAAGAGAAATCCTGAACAGTGGAATACATACTGCAATGACTCCATATGGAATACGTTTGTTTCCTCATCGCAAAGAGCATAATCATTTTGTAGGACCAGTCTGGCCGGTGTGGGAATCAGGATTTGCTTCTGCTGCGGCTGAATCGCAGAATAAAGAATTATTGCTGACTATGATTGCACAGCAGATGAGAACAGCTGTTTTGCATAAAAATTTCCATGAAGTTCTTGAAGCGGATACAGGAAAATCCTGGAGATGGCCCGGACAACTTTGGCATGCTTGCGGGTTTGCAGCTCAGATTTTATATGGTGTTTTCGGAATTAGTTATGATGAACAGGGCATGAGATTTAATCCGTGTGTTCCAGAAATATTTAAAGAGATTGAAATACAGAATCTGAATTATCAATCGGCAAAATTAACTGTTAAAATAAGTGGAACTGGAACTGTCGAATGTGTTATACTGGATGATGAAAAGGTTGATTTTATACCATATAGTCTGACAGGAAATCATATAGTCCATATAAAATTAACAGAAACAGAGAGTGAATGTATATGAAAGCAAAGATTACAGATGTGGCTCAAAAAGCCAATGTTTCTATATCTACAGTGTCGCATGTGTTGAATCATACACGTTTTGTATCCGAAGAGACCAGAAAAAAAGTCATGGATGCAGTAGAAGAATTGGGGTATTCACCAGATGCGTCTGGCAGGACTTTTCGTACCGGAAAAAAAATGATGATAGGACTTGTTGTACCGGATATTACAAACTCTGTTTTTGCTGCACTTATTGAAGATGTAGATGATGTGATATCAAAGCAGGGATACAATCTGGTCATTTCCAATACAAGGGACTGCCTCAAGATGGAAAAACAGGCACTGAGAAATCTGGCTTCGGGGGTCGTAGATGGGATTGTAATTGCTTCTACATCAGAAGATTTTCAGACAATAAAGAGGCAGATACCGGACAAATTCCCAATGATATTTATGGATCGGGTGCTCCCGGACAGAAATTATGACAGTGTTATTCTTGACTGTCAGGAGGCAACTGCAAAGATGCTGGAAGAAATGATCCAAAATGGTTTCAGAAAGATTGGTTTTCTGGTTGGATTGCCACAGATTAGTCCGACTTATGAAAGGGTAAAAGTATACCAGCAGATTTTGAAACAATATGAGATACCGGAGACAGAACAGTATGTTCGATATATTGACCGAAAAAAAGACACCTATGATGTAGCTGGCGAATTGGTAGAGGCCGGATGTACGGCAATTATAGCCACAAATACGGCAATGACTCACAGTGTACTGAACTATGTGGAGGATAGAAATCTGAAACTCGGCGAGGAAATTGCAGTAGGTGGTTTTGTGGATTCTGATTTTGCAAATCGCTTCATGCACAGGATTCCAGTGGTATATGAGCCAATGAAAGAAATGGGAAAACTTGCCGGAGAGATGATTGTAGAAAAAATCGAAGATAAAAATAGAAAAATTCCTGTTAAAACGCTGACATGCGAATATGACTCTAATGATTTTTATAAAAAATAGGCAGGGAGAACGAAATGGAACAGGAAACACAGACACCACACAAACGAAGAGCACGATATAAGGGAAATACTCCGGCTGGAATGCCTGCATGGTGAAGGTCATATGTATGCAACAGATGTGGATCAGGAGGAATCTGCATAGCCTCGTAAGCGTCTGGCAGAGCAGAGCTTTGGAGAGGACATTCTGACGGTCAAACTTCAGAATTTCTGTACAATCGATGAGATTGCAAAAGAAGCCGGTGGATTTGATTTTATTCTTGCAGATTTCGGGGGATCGTTCATGCAGATCGACAATCTGAAGCGTGGTTTTTCTTTCCGTGCAGACGGACCGCTTGATCTTCGCCTGAATCAGGAAAAGGGAATCAGCGCGGCAGAGCCAGATCCACAAAAATGTGCTGGCGGTTAAGGCATGCGTCCGTCCTATATGCTAAAAATGAAGATTCTGTGAAGCGAATCAAAAGTATTGACAGTAAAACAAAGAATTATTACAATAAGCCTATCATAAAGATATGTTAAACGAGGCTGTTACAGTAGATAAATGAACTGCTCCCCGTCAAGTAGACAATTGAAAAAATATAAATTTTTCGGGGATGTGAAAAAACTCGATTGAGTTTTTTCGCATCTCCCTTTTTGTACCTGTTGTGTATAAATGACTGAAATCATGCGCAAAGAAAGCGCACTTCCCCTACCCCATAGAAATTCTTTTTTTGAATCTATGCGGCAGTTCTGTTTCTCATCTTTTTTTTCTGATATTTATATAGATTATGGCCTATCGCCACGAGTAAAACTTCCAGTTTGACTGAATGAATGCCTCTTCGGACAATTCTCTTGTACCAACGGTCGTTTTTCAGTATTCCGAAAGTGCCTTCTGCTTGTATCGAACGGTTCATTCGTAATAACGCACCGTGGATACTTTCTAGGTTTTCGATTACCTCCTGATGCATGGAAGTTAATTCCTGATTGATCCGAACGGTTCGATTCTTATCTGTTTTCTTACATTTCTCTGCATATGGACATCCACTATAGTCTTCGCATTCATACAGTTCTTCCTTACGTCCGTATTGATTTCCCCTCACATTTTTTCTGTATAAAAAATGGAATGCCTTATCGTTAGGACATCTCATGACACCTTGCTCATCAATTCTGAAGTTAACTGCACGAAATGGATCTTCATGATATTTCCGATCCTTAGTTTCCTTTTTAAACATTGGAAATTTCATATACTTTTCAATTCCGTTCTGTTCACAGAAAATATAATTGTTGTATGAGCCATATCCGGCATCTGCCACAGGATATTTGGGATAGAATCCATAAGTTTGTTTGAAGTGCTCCATCAAAGGAACGAAACAATCCATATCCGAACGATAATGGTTCACGTCAACAACTGCAATATATTCATCTGCTACACCAATCTGTACATTATATGCTGGCAGAAGCTGATCATTGCCCATGTAATCCGTTTTGATACGCATAAAGGTAGCTGAGTTATCTGTTTTAGAGTAACTGTTTCGATTGGGACCACAGATTTCAATTTTTTGCATGTATTCTTGAAGTTTCTGACAGAAAGTAGTCAAGTGTTCATAATGACGCTGTTCTTTGGATTTTCGCTTTCCACTTCCGTAAACAAATGTACTTGTATCCAGTTCCCATAAAAGTACTAGCTGCTCAACGATTTCATTCAGATAATCCGGTACATACTCCGGATTTGTTGTGATCTGCACCCCGCTCCATGCGATTTCTGCATTAATCTCCTCAATCTCCGCAGTGATTTTTTCGTAAAGCTTGTAACGGAACTTTTCGGTAGCCTTCTTCCATACCCAGGTCTACTTGTTTGCGTTTGCTTCAAACTTGGAGCCGTCGATGTAGAGATGTTGCAGATCTACATGCTCATCGTTAAAGATAGCATGATTGATGTCGTTAAAAATGTTTTCAATCTTATCTTGAAGTATTTCATTGATGAAATATCCAAAGGTTCTGTATGACGGAGTCTGATGATCCATGAGATACATGAACCTGATATTAACTTTGCAGTTGTCTTCCAGTTCTCTCAGAGAGCAGTAGCCGCTAGTCATAAATCCGAAAAGTACTTTTTAACATGTTGACTGGATTATATCTGAGTCGTCCGGTTGTGTACTCCGGAATATCCGTCAGATACTTGTTTAAATCGATTCCTCCCATCAATCTGTCAAATGTTAAAACAGGATCCAGCAGATCCAAACAATCTGAAAGAAACAGTGGTAAATATCCTTGTTTTGAATTACAATAATTATTGTGTAAAGTTTTCATCGCAAGTTAATTTTACCACAAAAATAGGACCTTTCGCATGAACGAATGGTCCTATTTCTTTTAGGGACTTATTTCACAGCCCCTTTCTTTTTAATTGCACTTATTCTTTTGTCCAGTCTTTAGTTTTCTCTATCCTCAAGATATTCCGCAAGGCTGTAATACAGTTCGCCTGCTATTCCACGTGTCTGATTTGCGGCAGTCATGGAATTCAAGATTGCCTCCTGCTCTGCTTCTGCCGCAGCAAGGAAAGCACGGTCGATTATGTTTTCCGGAATTGCTGATATCTGCACAAGTTCCTCCTCATAGCCGGATGGGATTCTGTTTGCAGTCGTAAATCCAATCATAATCTCCCCACTGCCATGACCTGTATAACCACCGGTTCGTGCGATACCAACACCGGTTCTTTTCAGAATCCGTTTGAGCTGACGACTTGTCAATGGAAGGTCTGTAGCCAGAATACTCATAATAGAACCTTTATCTTCTTCAGATGCAGCCATATCACTCTTTTCCTGTTTCCATTCCAGAATTTTAGGACCAACAGCTTCGCCATTCAGTACAAAATCTTTCGTTGCACCAAAGTTTGACTGAACCAAAACACCGATGGTGTATTCTTTTTCTCCAATCGTGATCACGCGGGATGCAGAACCGATTCCACCCTTCATGCCATAGCAGGTCGTACCGGCACCGGCACCTACATCACCTTCTTCGAATTCTTCCGATGCTAATGCAAAAGCCTCGCGCACTTCTTTTTCACCAATTGCACGTTTCTGGATATGATTGATCCGACAGTCATTGCACTCGCCTACGACCGGATTAATACTCTGAGGTTCTATGCCATCCTTCCGGCACTGTTCAATCACGATCTCAACCATTGCATCCAAAACCTTTCCGACATTTAACGTATTGGTAAGAGCAATCGGTGTCTCGAGGGTCCCCAGCTCCTCAACCTGCACAACACCGGCACTTTTTCCGAATCCATTATGAATGTATGCAGCTGCCGTATAGTGCTTGGCAAATGCATTGTCCGGTCCAGGAACGATCACGGTTACACCAGTATGATTTTCTTCTGTCTTCACCGTACAATGCCCTACCCGTATACCAGGCACGTCCGTAATTGCATTCCTTTCTCCTGTTTTTACTCTTCCGGGTACAATTCCAAAGTCCCGAATCCTTTTTGCCCCATTTTGGTTTCCTCCTTGGATTTTGTTGTATTTTTCAATACATGCTGATTTCAGTATAGCACATTTTCTCCGTTGAATGATTTAATATTTCATTTTATGAGTCTGACTTTCGTGATCATCTCTGTTTTTACCGGTCTGTGATAGACAAATCCTGACTGCGGTTCAATGGCTTCTTCTACTTCTACATGTTCCAGTCGTTCAATCTCATCCCAGCCATCGATCACTTTTCCGATTACGGTGAAATTACCATTCAATCTCTCGGAGGCAGCAAGGGTGATATAGTACTGGCTGCCGGAACTGTTCTCTGGATCTCCTGCCATGGCAACAATCCCCCGATGAAAAGTAATTTTGGCATTTTCAGGATTGGTTTTAAATTCCGGTTTGATCATGATATCGATTTGTGGATCAACACCATCAAAAAACAGTGGCTGAAGGACAAATCCCGGTTCCAAACGTTCAATGGCTCTTCCGTCAAATATTCTCTTCTCTGCGAGTCGCATAACACTTGCGCAGGCAATCGGTGCAATTTCCGGCCATAATTCAAAGTGTATCACAGCATTCTCATTTACAGTTATTTCGATGATTGGTTTTTGATTCATTTTCATATTTCCTTTATCTCATTATTTTTTTCGAGGGTCAACCCACCCGTGTATGTCCCTCTTTGTATTTCATTATACAGCTTTTGCTGAAATACTCAAAGGGGAAGTTACCGCCCAAATCCTACTTCGACCAGGTTGGTTCTTCTTTCCCGGTATAATTGAATTTACCATCATTTTACTGCGATATACTTGCAAGAGATTTTTACACCTTTCAGGTTTCTGTTTGTGTGTAACAAACAAAGTGATTTGACTTTTTTGTACGCCAGAATAAAATAAAAATGGTGATTTTGCATTTTATTGACTGTATTCTGACCGGATACTCTGATTTGTGCGTAAAGAATAAATGACAACATAACAAAAATAAAAAGAGGAATACAGAATGAAGAGTACAAAATTATTTCGGAATGTAACGACATATGACAAAGACTTATATGAGAAAACCTTGAAGGAAGATGCCAGAGAAGAAGGCAGAGTGGAAGGACGCGCTGAAATCAGAGCAGAATTAAATGAATTTAAACTACTAAACAAATGTCTCCTAAAAGCCAAACGCTACAGTGACCTCGAACGCGCTACCGAAGACATCGAATACCAAAAGAAACTATTAAAAGAATTTGGCATTGAATAATCCCAAAACATAAATCCCATGTCCGATCACAAACTAAGATACAATTCATCTTTTCCTGTCATCCGGCATGGAATTTTTCTTTTTTATTCTATAGAAAATTTTATTCTTTCTTAATTGCTTTTCACAAAAGACTCCAGTACCATTTGAATAGGCGTATGTAGAAAATCGAATCATATATCATATATGAATTCTTTGATTGTAGAAAAAATTATATATCTACATGAAACATGAGATATGGCGAATTTACTTATGAACTGTTTTCTATTATAATGGAGGTAAGCAATGGAAAAACAAAAGAAGAAAGCTCGCCATAGCAAACACCCCCACAACCGGCAGTATAAAGACCGGTTATGGAGAATGATCTTTAATAACAAAGAAGATCTGCTGCAGCTTTATAATGCGATCAACCACACGGACTATCATAATCCCGATGACCTGGAAGTAAACACATTGGAAGATGTCCTTTATCTGTCCATGAAAAATGATGTATCCTTTCTGGTTGGCGGAACCATGAATCTGTATGAGCATCAAAGCACTTTTAATCCAAACATGCCGCTTCGCGGAGTCTTTTATTTCTCCCGGTTATATGAAGGATATGTTGCAGATAATAATCTGATGATCTACCATGAAAAAAGAGTACGGCTTCCAAAGCCGAAATATATTGTCTTTTACAATGGTACAAAAAACCAGGCAGATTCCATGGAGTTAAAGCTTTCAGACTGCTTTGAAAATACAGATAACGAAGCACCTTGCCTGGAATGCACCGCAACCATGTTGAACATCAACTATGGTCACAATCAGGAGCTGATGAAGCACTGCAGAAGACTTGAAGAATATTCCATATTTGTCCAATGTGTCAGGGAATATATACAGTCGGAACCTTCTGTGGAAGATGCATTAGAAAAAGCAATTGATACCTGTATTCACCAGGATGTGTTGGCAGATTTTCTCAAGAAACATCGAGCGGAGGTGACGAATATGATCCTGACGACATATGATAAAGACTTATATGAGAAAACCTTGAAGGAAGATGCCAGAGAGGAAGGACGCGCTGAAATCAGAGCAGAATTAAACCAGTTAACCATATGTCTTCTAAATGCCAAACGCTACAACGATCTGGAACATGCCGCAAAAGACATTGAATACCAAAAGAAACTATTAAAAGAATTTGGCATTGAATTGAATGGAACTAAGTAATTTATCTACGTTCTGCCAAACGGAGGTGACAAATATGATCCTGACGACATATGATAAAGACTTGTATGAAAAGACTTTGAAAGAAGACGCAAGAGAGGAAGGTTTTAAAGAAGGTTTTAAAGAAGGCTTTAAAGAAGGCTTTAAAAAAGGCTTAGATGAAGCACGTGCTTTAAACAAATATCTCCTGAAAGCCAAACGCTACAGCGACCTCGAACGCGCTACCGAAGACATCGAATACCAAAAGAAATTATTAAAAGAATTTGGCATTGAATAAAAACTAAATAACCCTTACCCCCATCCCGTGACTGATCACCGTCTAAGATGCAGTGCATCTCCCCCTATATCAGTCACGGGATCTTTTTGTCCGGAAAATCCCTCTCCCTCACCGCTATAACCAGATCACTCCTTTTCTATGCGCTCCCCACAATCTATACTTTTTGCACTTCCATCACATTATTCCCCACTTTTACTTCTATTCTAATATCCCAATACATATAGTAGAGTCAGACACAAATATTACGCACACCTACAAATCATGATGTTGGGGTTCAAAGGTATTTTGACCCCTTTGATACCAGATTACTACGTGCTTTGCACTCTTGCATCGGTTTTCTGACCTTTTGACCCTGGTATCAAATCATTATATTATTACAAAAACATTACTATTTCTTGTTATAGCTTAAAAAAGTTAATATTTTCCGTTATTGGTAATGATTCACGTAATGCTTTGTCAGATACAATACCTATATAAGATAAAAAAGTCTAAATAATTAGGAAGGGCAGATGAAAACTGACATGAATAAAAAGCAAAAAAATACAAGAACTTTTTTAATAAAAATCATGGATCAGCAGAACGGTACCTGGCAGGGCAGCGTTACTTGGGTGGAAGAGCAGCGAGAGCAGCATTTCCGCAGTGCCCTTGAATTATTGAAGCTGATAGACGGAGCACTTGATAACAATTATGAAGTCAGAATTGAGGAATAGAAGGAGGACGCCATGAAAAGTAAAACAAAGAAACGTTTAATAGCATTCATGCTTTGCATGGTATTAGTGCTTAGCAGTGCGATATCAGCATTTGCTGATGATTTGGATACGCAAGCCCAGGATCAGACCACTACAATGGCAGATGAACCGGTGGCTACATCCATGGATGACTCGACTGACGAGCAACAACCTGTAGCGGAAGCAGAAGAAAATCAAGAACAAGCTGTAGAAACTCAAGAAGAACAGCAAACGGAAGAAAATGTATCAGAAGAACCTACTACCGAAGATAGTTCTGCTGTAGCTGAGCAGGAAGCCATTGAAAAAGAAAGCGATGTTTCTATTCAAACAACAGTAAACGGAACCACTATTACAATGTCTGGTCCTCATTCTTCTTTCCCAGAAGGTACTACTTATGAAATTTCCGCATCTGAATTAAATGAAGATGAAACAAAAGATGTTGAGATTGCATTAAAGAAAAAAGAAGATGAAAATGACATCAAAATTGCTACATATAAAGCATATGACATCAAACTTTTAGTAGATGGTGTTGAATCCCAGCCAACCGGAGATGTTAATGTTAAATTTGAAGGCGGCGAAGTCACTGAGAATATTACAGATTCTGAAAAAGTAGATGTATATCACGTAGATGAACACAATCAGGTTGCAAATACTGTAACTGAGACTGCAACAACTGAGACAGTTACAATGACTACCAATCATTTTTCAACTTACGTAATCACAACCACAACAGATGCAGGTGTTGAAATTACTGTTCAACATTATTTACAGAATCCTAAGAAACAGTTATATAGAGATTCTACAGTTCATTTGGCAAAAGGACAGAAAATTGAAGATCTTAGCTCTCTAATGAACTATAAAGCTGAAAAAGTAGTCAAAATTAACACCGATGATTCTGAGGGGGCTGAATTAAGGGGTAATGAAGTCATCACTGAAAACCAAACCTATCGAGTATATTACTCTGCTACGACTGGTAATTCTAATGAATCAGTTCAAATGTTTGACTATCAGGTAAAAGGTGATAACAATGTAAGCATTAACGATGCAAACAACTATAGTTCTTCATCATCCGATACAACACGATTTGCAAGTGGATTGGCAAATAATCAGTATTCTGGAAACGGATATAATACAACAATAAATGTAAATGGTTCAACTGTTTATATTAATACTTGGGATCAAAAATCTGGTAGTGACAAAAAAGTAAATCAATTGAATGGTAAAGCTTTTGGTGATGGTAATGCTGCTACCGGAATTATAAAAGGTGTAAACTTTAATACCGGCGCACTGATTATGGGAAAAAATTCTTCTAATAAGCAAATGTATGAACCTGGATTTTTCACCAACGACCCAAAACCTGGAAAACAGATTTTATCTGGATATAAATTAAACTTCAATAGGAATGGTGATACCTATACTTTAACAGGTGTAAACAAGCCGGACGGATCTTCTGCTTTATCTGGATCTGGTTATAATTCAAACAACGGTTCTAATTTCTTTCCTCTTGATTCAATACGCGACCTCTATAAAGATAACGCAAATAACCCTCCTGGGCATAATTGCTTTTTTGGTATGCGTTATGACATCGAATTTAAGATCGGTGATTATCTTGGTGATTTGAATTATTCTTTTACCGGTGATGATGATCTTTGGGCTATTTTAGATGCTAAAAAAGATGGTGGCCAAGTCGTAATCGATCTTGGTGGTATCCATTCTGCTTTATCTAAAGAAGTAGATTTATGGAAGATCCTTTTAAAAAATGATAATTATACTGAACAAAACAAAAAAGAATATGCAGATAAGGATACGGTTCATACATTAACAATCCTTTATATGGAACGCGGTGCTTATGAGTCTAACTGTAAAATGAGCTTTACACTTCCTAATAGCCACATTGTAACGCCTAGTACTATTCCAACAGCTGATCTTAATCTAAAAAAAGTAAATACTTCTGAAGAAGGTATTGCAAACACTACTTTTAAGCTTGTAAATGATGCCAATTCATCAGATTTTAAAACAGCTACATCTGATACAGCTGGAAATATTACTTTTACAGAATTAAGGGAAGGAACCTATACCTTATCAGAAGAATCTGTTCCTGAGCCATATGTAAAAGAAACTTCTACCTGGAAAGTAAAAGTAACTAAATCAGAAGGAACTGCTCTTACTGCAGTGTTATATGATAGTACCGGGGAAACTGCTAAAGAGAAAAATGCTACTGATGATACATATCATATTGTAAACAGTACACAGGAAGAGGTTGTATCAGGTAGTGCAGAAAGCGATAAAACAGTTTCTGTAAAAGATTACAAGGCTAGAACTTATCAAATTGATTTAACTGCCAGCTCAAAAGCAACACAGGCTGTTACAACAACAACTCCTTATGATATTGTTATGGTGTTAGATACCTCTGGAAGTATGGGTTACGATTTGAATAAGTATACTGAGTATAAGGGTACTCTGACCCCAGAATACGATTATTATTATGGCTATGAAAATAAATATTTCGTCAAAACAGATGATAAAATTTATCAGAGTTTGAATTATTCTAGTAGAGGAAAGTATTGGTATTATGAGGATGCTAACTCAAAAACAGTAAAAGTTACACAGGGTGCTTCAACAAAAATTTATACGAGAACATCAGATGGTACAAAGATGGCGGCTTTGCAGAATGCTGCTAAGGCGTTTGTGTCGAACGTAAAACAAAAAAATCCGGATAGCAGAATCAGCATAGTTTCTTTTAGCGGGTCAGCGTCTATTAAAAAAACTAATGGATCTAATGAGAAATATTTGTTGCGGGTTGGCGATTCAAAGGCAACGATAGATTCATGGATTGATGCTTTGAGTGCTACCGGTGCAACGAACACAGCGGATGGATTTAAGAAAGCTAAAACAGTATTTTCATCTAGTGGAAAATGGGCTGATGTTAATCAAACAGATGGTCGTAAGAAAATGGTAGTATTTTTAACAGATGGTGTACCGACAGAACACAGTTCATATGATGATGATGTCGCTGACAAAGCTGTGCAATATGCTTCGGATATAAAAAGAGATTACGAAGCAAATATATATTCTCTTGGCATTTTCGATGCAGCTGGTAGTAACGGTAAACTCAGTGGTGCATCAATAGCGACAATTAATACGTTCATGACAGATGTTGCTTCTGATTCAAGCAAGTACATGACAGCTGATAGCGTTGACAGTTTGTATCATATTTTTAATAGCATCACTGATAATATGCCTGTTTCCATTACCGCAACCATCACCGATGTAATTGACAGTCGATTTGAACTTACTGATAAGCAGAAAAGTACGTTTGCAAACAGAAACGATGTACAGGTTACTTATAACGAAAATGGAACCACAACCGTAACATGGACAAATACAACCGTAAATAGCAAAACCGGAAATACACCAGGATGGCATGAAACCATTGAAATCAAAGCAAAAGATGATTTCATCGGTGGAAATATGATTCCGACAAACGGTTCTGCTTCAGGAATTACGGTAGGTGACAATACAAAGTATTTCCCACAACCATCTGTAAATGTGAAGCTGTTAACACCAAGTATTGATGATAAGGAAATTACTTATTACAAAGGTGATACGATTGAGTCTAGTAAATTCTCCAGTGAACTGTTAGGAACCTACAAAATGACAGAATTAGATAAGACAACAACAGTAGAGAAAGGTATTCCTCAGTTGACAAAAGAGCAGCTTACTAAATTAAAGAATGGCGAAACAGTTGAAATACCATACAGCTATACTAACTCAAATACAGATATTGAAGGTACATTTGTATACAAATATAAGAATAAGATATACGAAGCAGAAGGTGCAAAAGTTAATCCTTTAGAAGATCATCCTGCAACAAAAGTAGGGAAGGATGTAGAAGAATATGAATTAACAGTTACATTCGTACCAAAAACAGTTGTGGAACGGAAAGAATTGCTAAAAGATACTGCAGTTCTTGAACCAAATGCCGATGAAAATATCAGTGGAACAGTTGTTACTAATGCATCTGTGACAGGTACATACAAAGTACATGTGCTTGCTCTTTGGGCAATTGTAAAACAAAGCACAAGTACAGGTTCAGATGGAAAGCATCCAATGCTGAGTGGTGCAAAATTTGAATTGGTGAAAGATTCAAACGTTTGCTATACAGGAGAATCTAATTCCGATGGTTTTGTAGAATGGTATAAAGATGGAACAAAAGTCTCATTAAGTGAAATAGAAAAAGCCACTTATACACTTCGAGAAACATCAGCACCAGCAGGATATGCAAAGAGCGAAGTTCAATGGACAATAGCGATAACTGATACTACAGTAACAATTACAGGTGCAAATGGAAATACTCTAACACCTATTCAATTAGAAAATCCGACAACTGGAAAGAAATATGATGCATACACATATGAAAACACTCCAGTTTATGCCCTTCCATCAACCGGAGGTACCGGAATTTACTTGTATATGATCGGCGGCATGTTACTTATGTTTGCGGCCGTATGGATCTTATACAAAACCAAATGCAAGGAGGTGCTGGAAAAATAATTGTAAGAATTAATTTTTCAGTGGCTTCTTGCCACACAAAAACGTTATTATCCCATATGAGGGGACAATAAAAAATGGGCAAAGCCCTTAAAGGAAAAGGAGACAACAATATGAAGAAGATGAGAAAAATCTTTGCAGTGTTATTAACACTGGCTATGGTACTCGGAATGAGTATGACATCGTTTGCAGCAAAAGCTGGTGCAACGCTTAAAGTAAAAGGTCTTGCAACAAATGCAAAACAACACGTAGATATTTATGAAATTTACAAATTAGATGAAAATGACAACAACTGGGTAGCCGCTGAATGGACTAAAAATACAGGTGTTACCCCTGAAAACTTAACTACTAAAGATATCCTTGATAAGTTAAAAGAAGCTGCTTTAAATAATGAAAACGCTCGTACAAGACAATCTTCTACACAAACTCCAAACGGAACATGGGCTAGCGAAGTTGACTTTACAAATTTACAGGCAGGTGCTTATTTAGTAATTGTTACAGATACTGCTAGTAATACAGAATACAGCACAATGGTAGCAAAAACATATCAGTATGATGCAAATAACAATCTGATTGCACCATTAAATGCATCCGTAGTTGCAAAAGCTGAAAGTTATAAAACTGGCAAAGAGGCAGATAAAACAAACGCTGAAGTTGGAGATTTAGTTACATATACAGTAAGAACAACTGTTCCTTATCAGGAAGTAAAAGGGAATGGTGAGAGACTTGTTAAGAAGTTCAATGTATCTGATACATTAAAAGGTGCTACATTCTACCTTACCGGAGCTCCTGTAAAAGGAACAGCAGCAGTTAATACAATTACTGTAAATGGAGTAACAGTTGAAGGATTCGCAAACCTGGATGAAAGTTTACATGGAAAAAGCTCTTTTGATCTTAATTTAATGAATCTTGTAAAAGATGATAACACATATGCAGGTCAGGAAGTAGTTATTACTTATACTGCTCTGGTAGATAAAGCAAATATTGTTGAAAACAAAGCTACCTCTACACAGGATCCGACTGGTACAACCACAAAAACATATTCAGGTAATGCAAAAATTACAAAATTAGAAGTTAATACAACAAATGTATTAAAAGGTGCAGAGTTCGTTGTATACAGAATGAACGGTGACGTAAAAGAGTATGCTGTAATTGATGAGAATGGTTGGATTACAGGTCAGTGGATTGCAGAAACTACAAAAAATGAAGTTCCGGCTGGATTAGGAACAACACTTACTACCGCTGATGACGGAACTGTTACTGTAAAAGGTCTTAAAGCTGGTGATTACTATTTCAAAGAGGTAGTTGCTCCAGATGGATACAGCATTACCAATGATGATATTGCATTTACAATGGCAGAAACAAAAGATGAGACTACTGGAGCAATTACAGGCGTTGCTCCAACACATCCAGAGCTTATCAAAATGTACGACTCCAAACTTTCCGCTCTTCCATCAACAGGTGGTATCGGTACTACAATCTTCACAATCGCTGGATGCCTCATCATGATCGCAGCAGCTGGCTTATTCTTCGCAAGCCGCAAAAAAACAAACAAATAATCTTTCATGATTATTTATAACCAGATATTGAATCCGGGGCAGGTCGCCCCGGATTCATAAAAAATAATACAACAGCAAGGAGAATTCGGATGAAAAGCAAAACAAGCAAATTAATGATTGGAATCATATTTTTAGCCGGTTTGTCCTTACTGCTGTATCCTTTCGTAGCTAATCAGTGGAATAACTACAGACAGAAGCAATTGATCAGCAGTTATGAACAGACTGTATCTGAAAAGGATGCAGCACATGAGATTGATTATGATGCAGAACTGCAGAAAGCAGAAGCTTACAATGAAGCCTTACTTCCAAGTATTCTTCCTGACTCATTTGCAGTAGCCGCAGCCAGTGACAAAGAAGATCAGTCCTACATGGATGCTCTGAATATTGCCGGTGACAAGATGATGGGAATCGTGGAGATTCCGAAGATTGACATCAAACTTCCGATCTACCACACTACCGACGAAAATGTTCTCAAACAGGCAGCCGGACATCTGGAAGGAAGCTCTCTTCCAATCGGCGGTAAAAGTACACACGCCGTTATCTCCGCACACCGTGGACTTCCGAGTGCGTCTCTTTTTACCGATCTGGATCAGCTGGAAGAAGGCGATCATTTTCTGATCCATGTATTAAACGAAACATTATGTTATGAAGTCGACAAGATTTCCGTAGTAAAACCGGAAGAAACTTCCTCTCTTGCAGTAGAAGAAGGAAAAGATCTTGTAACACTTCTTACCTGTACTCCATACGGAGTCAATACCGAGCGGCTTTTGGTCCGTGGTCACAGAGTACCTTATGTGGAACAGGAAGTTGCCGATGAGAAGACACCGCTCAGCGGAATCAGTCTTCATACAAATTATCTTTTATGGGTAATTATTGGTCTTGTAATTACCACAATCTTCATCCTTATGTTATACTTAAAGGAGAAGAAGCTTCAAAAGAAAAAAAATGAGACCTCTTAAAAAGAGAATAAGAACGAGAAAGGGAATATGCCTATGAAAAGAAAAATCTCAACCTTCCTTTTCGGTCTGTTATTCTTGATAGGATTTGGGATTCTGATCTACCCGACGGTATCCAACCAGTGGAACACCTACAGACAGAATCAGCTGATCAGCAGCTATGACAATACAATACAGGACATGGAACCGGAGGACTTCACCTCTGAGTGGGAAAAGGCAAAAGCTTTCAATGATACCATTCAACAGAACAACCTCTACGGAGATGTATTTGGTGAAGATGAAAATGACATCAAAGACACCGAATACTGGAAGATTCTGAACGTTGCAGATGACGGAGTAATGGGATATCTTTCCATTCCGAAGATCAACATCAAGCTTGCCATTTACCATGGCACCGGTGACAAGGATCTGCAGACCGGTGTCGGACATCTGAACGGCACAAAGCTTCCGATCGGAGGGGAGAGTACCCACAGTGTTCTTGCAGCTCACCGTGGACTTCCAAGCGCAAAGCTTTTTACCGATATCGATCAGCTCAAAGTTGGCGATAAATTTTACATCCATGTACTAGATGAAGTCCTTGCCTACAAGGTAGACCAGATTCTTCCGATGGTAGACAAAGACGATCATGAAACACTGGAGAAAGCACTCCAGATTGAAGAAGGAAAAGACCAGGTAACTTTATTTACCTGTACACCATATGGAGTCAACTCCCATCGTCTTCTCGTAAGAGGAACCAGAGTTCCATATAACGGCGAAGAGGATGCTACCGAATCAGTTACAGATTCTATGGTAAAAGCCATTCAGAATTATTATATGCTTTATTTAATTTTAGGACTTTCAATCACGATTCTTGTGATCATTCTCTTGCGATTCCTTTCCAAGAGAAAAGCTCACAAAGAATAACCAAGATTTTTAAGGAGGACATGAGGCGATGATGAATAAACGATTAAAACAGGGAACAACGTTTTTGTTAGCTCTCGCTCTTGCATTTCCGCTTCTCACTCTGCCTGGTGCCAGAGCTGCGAATGCGATCGATACGGACCGGAAGTGTTCGGTTGCGTTTAATGTAAGCGGGGAAGGCAACGAACTGACAACTACCGACATTCAAGTGAATCTTTATAAGGTGGCAGATGTAGACGTATCCGGTAACTATACCGCAACCAAAGATTTCACCGGACTGGATGTATCTTCGGTAAGTGCCGATGATAAAGATACAGCAGCAAGCAAATGGGCTGACCGTGCCAAAGAGGCGCAGGAGATGCTGACAAAATCCGTAAAAAAAACCGCTACAGTTACTTTAAAAGCTGGAACCGGAAGTCTGGCTGATCTTGCTACCGGACTTTACCTTGTCGATACACCGGAAGTAGTTACCACGAATTATACCTATACATTTACACCTTACCTGGTATCACTTCCGACCAATAATTATTACAGCAATGGTAACGATAACTGGATCTACGATCTGACAGCTACCAATGCAATTGGTCTGAAACATGAAGAACATGCAAGATATGGTGATCTGATAATCAATAAAAGACTTAAAAATCACAATGCAACAACCGGTAAAAAAGCAACCTTCGTATTCCAGATTGAAATTAATAAAACAGAAACCCGCATCGAGTCCCTTGACTTTGAGGCCGCAGGTGACTCTTCCGTAACAATTACAAAGATTCCTGCAGGAGCTAAGGTAAAAGTTACAGAAGTGTACAGTGGTGCAAGCTACAAGCTTACCTCAGCAAATGATCAAACGGCAACGATTGTAGCAACTGATAGAGGTTCAACTAACACTCCTGCATCCGTTTCCTTTACAAATGATGTCGATGACAATATGAATGGCGGATACGGTGTAAGAAATAATTTCAAGCTGGACGAAAATGGTCAGTATCAGTACACCGAACCGGCAGCAAAGAACTAGAAAGGGGGAGTCGGAATGAGAAAGTTACATAAGAAACCACTTATCATGGCAGCGGCAGCACTTGCTCTTACCGGAACCCTGGCAGTTGGAAGTGCAATGGCATACTTCACAACTTATACAACAGCCGGTGGCGGTGTGACGATGAATATGGGATTTACCGAAACCATCCCTAACGAAACAGTCGATAAAGATGGCAAGCACGTCACCATTACAAATACCGGTGATTATGATTGCTTCGTAAGAGTAACAGCATTTGCCCCAATGGAACTTACCTATACTGCTCCGAATGGCGGATGGAAAGCCGAAGATGATGATTATTGGCACTATGAAGGCGTTCTTCCGGCAGGCGAAACCACACCGGAACTCAATATCTCTTACAAATTCCCGGAAGGGGAGGATAGACCGGAAGAATTCAATATCGTGGTTATCCAGGAATGCACACCGGTTCTTTACGATGAAAATGGAAACCCATATGCAGACTGGAATCATGTAATCACAACTGAGACAACAGAAGACAGTAAAACCACAGAATAGGAGGGAACGAAGATGAAAAAGAAAAAGAAATCATTTCCAAAAAAATCGGCCCTGCTTCTGACAGCATCAGCGCTCCTGTTGATTGGCAGTACTGTCGGCAGTACACGTGCCGCACTCACCTACTACAGTGAGAATTATTCCGCACAGATCGAGATGCAGAATATCGGCGTATCTCTTTTTGAGAATGGCGATGTCGTCAGCAGCCAGGATTTTACATCTAAGAACCAGCAAGAAGTAAAAGACGGGGAACTCCTGACAGGTCTTCTCGGAAAAAATGAGAAATTCGCACCCGGAAAGAAATACAAAGAAGAGCTCAGTGTTCAGAACAGCGGTAACATCGACACCTTCGTCCGTGTGATCCTTACCAAGAGCTGGCAGAACAAAGAGGGCAAGAAGAACACCACTCTTTCACCGGATCTGATTGAACTGAATTTCCTTACCGCTAACGGCTGGGTAGTTGCAGATCAGCAGACCACAGACGAAAGAACCGTTCTTTATTACACAAAGGCAGTAAAAGCCGGAGATACCACACCGGCATTATCTGACACACTCCGCATTGATCCAAAGATTGCAACAGATGTAGAGAAAACAGTAAAGGACAACACCATTACTTACACATATAAGTATGGCGACTATACGTTCCACATCGATGCAGAGGTAGATGCAGTACAGACACATAACGCAAAAGACGCCATCAAGAGTGCCTGGGGTGTAGATGTGAATGTATCAGATGACGAAACCAGTTTAAGCTTACAGTAGGGAGGTACAGAGTATGAAAAAGAAAATTTTGTGCCTCGCCATGACAGTGATAATGGCAGCAGGGGTACACACAACTGCATTTGCAAAAGACTATCAGGGAGCCGATGGATGGCAGGTTCATTTCACCGGCGACAAGATGGAAAGCAATTTTGAAAACAAGACTGTTTCCGATGAGCTGGCAACGATCCAGCCGGGTGACAGCATCGAATTGAAGGTTCAGCTGAAAAACTCCAATAAAGGCGAGACCGATTGGTACATGACCAATGAGATCATCCAGACACTGGAGGAAGCACAGGAATCCGCTGAAGGCGGTGCTTACGAATACAAGCTGACTTATGTTGGAAGTGACAATACCGAAAAGGTACTCTATAACAGTGATACCGTTGGAGGCGAAGGTTCTTCTAAGACCGGTGAAGGTCTGAAGGAGCTTGGAAACTCCACCGAGAAATATTTCTACCTCGGCCGTCTTGCTTCCAATGGTACCGGAACCGTACACCTTACCATCGGTATCGAAGGTGAGACACAGGGCAATGGTTATCAGAACACGCTCGCAAAGCTTCGTATGAACTTTGCAGTGGAAAAGGTAAAAGTAAGCAATACCATTACCAAGACGAAAATCGTCAAGACTACCAACACCGTTAAGACCGGTGATACCGCAAGAGTTCTTCTCTTCTGTGTGCTTGCACTCATCAGTGGACTGATCCTTCTGGCATACGGAATCTACACATATAACAAGAACACAAAGAAACGCAGACGGAAAGGAGAGTAAGCAGATGAAAAGATGGAAAAAATTACTGGTTTCTCTTCTGACTGTATCAATGACGATCGGTGCATCCACAATGAGCGTTATGGCTGCTAACGGGTATACCTATAAGGTAACTTTATCTGCAGGTAATAAAGGAACGATAAACGGCCAGGCTAAGGAGGAGCGGGATTCTCTTGTCGCCGGTTCTACTGTTACTTTTAATCTGAAGGACGTTCAGGTAACCGATGACAAATACTATGTCAAAGGAATCCGTCTCAGCGGACGTGACAATGAAGAAGCTCTTGCTTCTCCTGTATTAGACAATGTAACCGGCGATGCTGACTATGTCGTAGCCTATGGAATCAAAAAGGACATGGTTGCCTACACCGTAAACTATCAGGATGCTTCCGGTAAGGCTCTTGCAGAAAGCCAGACCTTCTACGGAAATGTCGGTGACAAACCAATCATCGCTTATCAGTATATTGAAAATTATATTCCAGATGCTCTTGCACTTACCAAGACTTTGAGTAATAATGAATCTGAGAATGTATTTACGTTTACCTACAAACCGGGTGCTACAGACCGTGTTGTTACAACAACAACCACCATCACAACGACTGTTCCTGGTACAGCAACTCCTGGCACAGGTACCGGTAATGTCGGTACAGCAGGTGGCACGACAGGTGGCACAACCGGTGGAACTACCGGTGGAACTACAACCGGAACTACCAGTGGCACTACAACCGGAACTACCAGTGGCACAACAGACGGAACCACAACCGGTACAACCGATGGTACAACGACAGATAACAATTCTCAGGATACGACAGCTAAAGATAAAGATACTGCAACATCTGAGGATGAACAGACACCAAAGTCTCTGGTAGATCTGGATGATGAAGACACTCCAAAAGGAAATATCGATGCGAAAGACAAGACGAGCAAGACTCCGATCGCAGCAGGGATCGGCATTATCGTTGTTGCGGTAGCAGCTCTCGTAGGACTGATCGTATTCTTGAAAAAACGTGCAAAATAAAAAAAGCGCGGCACTAAAGGAGAAGTCTTTTTTGAAGAGAACGAAGAAAAAGAAAAGCCCGGTGGCTGCATTTTGCAGTGCACTGGGCACTGTTTTACTGACAGTACTGATTCTTGCCTGTATTCCGCTGACGCTTCCGAAAGCTTTTGGTTTTCAGATGTACACCGTGATCAGTGGGAGCATGGAACCGGCGATCCCGACGGGAAGCCTGGTCTATGTCCGGTATGAAGAACCAGACACGATCGTCAAAGATGATGTCATTGCTTTTTACAGCAACAATGCAGACGGCTCGATCATTACCCACCGTGTAGTATCCAACAGCCCGGCGATGGGACAGTTTATCACCAAAGGGGATGCCAATGAGGAAAAAGATATGAATCCGATCCCTTACAACAACTACATCGGAAAAGTAAAGCTTTCTGTTCCGGTTGTCGGCGGCATCGCCCAGGCAGCAACCGGCACTGCCGGAAAGATTGCCGCCGCATCCATCATCGGTCTTGCTGTGATTCTTGAAATCGTTGCTGCCATGCTTGACAGACGCGATGACGAAGACGAATAAGCGAGAACGTTTTTCATTTTAGCTTGCTAAAGTGTGAAACATTTGCTAAAATAATATCAGATTGTATTGTCAGAAGAAGATGGGGGAATTTCACAATTCTCCCATTTGTCATATATTGAAAAGAATGGAGAGGTGAACGGATTGTTATCCAACCAGATTTTACAGAGAACAATCAATGAAATAGGGGATATCATCGAGTGTAACTGTTCCATCTGGAACACAGACGGAGTGATGCTTGCAGCTGTAGGTAAGGAGAATCCTGCAGTAAAAAAAGCTGTCTGCTCATTTTTAAAAGAGCTGGAGGTTACCGGCGTAGCGGAGGAGCACCTGGATGAATGCTATGGTCTGTTCCCGGTTTATGATGATGATGAACTGACTTATATTTTCGTGATCGAGCACAATAATGAGATTGATGTGCATACCAGCGGACGCTTAAGTGTCTGCCAGCTGGAGAGCCTTTTAAGATCCGGAAGCGAACGTCTTGACCGTAACCGTTTTATCCAGAACCTGCTCCTGGATAACCTGCTTCTCGTAGATATCTACAATCAGGCGAAAAAGCTTGGTATTACAGTTGAGCAGCGCAGAGTCGTCTATCTGATCGAACCGAAGAATCCGGATGACACGATCGTCCTGGATATGATCCGCGGGATTTATTCCTCGGGAACCGGTGATTTTGTTACTGCCGTAGATGAGGGACATATTATTCTGATCAAGTCCCTTGACAGTACGGATGATTATGATACGATCCGTTCGACTGCCGATATGCTGGTGAATGCAATCAACACCGAAGCTATGGTCAATGTCCGGCTTTCCTTCGGAACCATCATTCCCGAACTCAAAGAGGTCTCACAGTCTTACAAAGAAGCTGGCATGGCTCTGGATGTGGGACGTATCTTCTATCCGGAACGCAATATTTTATCCTACCGCGAACTCGGTATCGGACGGCTGATCCACCAGCTTCCCGTTTCCTTATGCGAGATGTTCCTGGAAGAAGTATTTGCCGGAAATACCGTTGATCAGTTTGACGAAGAAACCTTATCCACAGTTGATAAATTTTTTGAAAACAGCCTGAATATTTCGGAGACAGCGAGACAGCTTTTCGTCCACCGGAATACGCTCGTCTACCGGCTGGAGAAGATCCAGAAGCAGACCGGGCTGGATGTCAGAGTCTTTGAGGACGCCCTGACATTTAAGATCGCTTTGATGGTCGCAGACCACATGAAATTTATAGAAAACAGAAAATAGGAGGACATGATATGGTGAAATTATACGAAGGCGGTGCCTATCTTTTACACGGTACTGAGGTAATTGCAGATGCACCCGATGCACTTGCTGCTGTAAAAAGCAAGACAGGGATTGAGACAACAAAAGAAGCTGCTGCAAAAGAGACAATGGCTTATGGAATCTTAAGTGCGCATAATACTTCCGGTAATATGCAGCAGCTTCAGATCAAATTTGACAAGCTGACTTCGCACGACATTACCTTTGTCGGAATCATCCAGACTGCAAGAGCATCCGGACTGGAGAAATTCCCGATCCCTTATGTTCTGACCAACTGCCATAACTCTCTGTGTGCAGTCGGCGGTACGATCAATGAAGATGACCACATGTTTGGACTGACCTGTGCGAAGAAGTACGGCGGTGTCTATGTTCCGCCTCATCAGGCCGTTATCCACCAGTTTGCCCGTGAAATGCTCGCAGGCGGCGGCAAGATGATCCTTGGTTCTGACAGCCACACCCGTTATGGTGCACTCGGTACCATGGCAATGGGAGAGGGCGGACCGGAACTTGTAAAACAGCTTCTGAACAAGACTTATGATATCAAGATGCCGGGCGTTGTCGGAATCTATCTGGACGGCGAACCGGTGAAAGGTGTCGGACCGCAGGACGTTGCCCTTGCGATCATCGGCGCAACCTTCGGCAATGGCTATGTCAATAACAAGGTCATGGAATTTGTCGGACCTGGCGTTGGCAAATTAAGTGCAGACTTCCGTATCGGAATCGATGTTATGACAACAGAGACAACCTGCCTCTCTTCTATCTGGAGAACCGATGACAAGATCAAAGAGTTCTACGATATCCACGGAAGAAGTGATGACTTCAGGGAACTGGAGCCTGGCGCAGTCGCTTACTATGACGGTCTTGTATACGTCAATTTGAGCGAGATCAAGCCTATGATCGCCATGCCGTTCCATCCGTCCAATGTCTACACCATCGAGGATGTCAATGCCAACCTTGCAGATGTTCTCCACGATGTAGAGCAGCGCGCGCTGGTAAGCCTGGACGGTGCTGTGGATTACTCTCTTCAGGACAAGATCGTAAATGGTAAGCTTTATGTCGATCAGGGTATCATCGCAGGCTGTGCCGGCGGCGGTTTTGAAAATATCTGTGCTGCCGCAGACATCATCCGTGGCAAATACATCGGATCAGATGAATTTACCTTCAGTGTTTACCCGGCAAGTACACCGATCTACATGGAGCTTGTGAAAAATGGTGCGGTTGCTGACCTGATGGAAGCCGGTACGATCGTGAAGACTGCCTTCTGCGGACCGTGCTTCGGTGCTGGGGATACTCCGGCAAACAATGCATTTTCCATCCGTCACTCTACCCGTAACTTCCCGAACCGTGAAGGAAGCAAGCTGCAGAGTGGACAGATCGCATCTGTTGCCCTTATGGATGCACGTTCCATTGCCGCAACTGCTGCGAACAAAGGTTTCCTTACTCCGGCAACAGATTTTGATATTGAATACAAGAACCCGACCTACCACTTTGATTCCAGAATTTACGCCAACCGTGTATTTGACAGCCACGGCGTTGCTGATCCTTCGGTTGAGATCAAATTCGGACCGAACATCAAAGACTGGCCGGCAATGAGCGCTCTTCCTGAGAATCTGATCCTGAAGGTCGTATCTGAGATCCACGATCCGGTCACAACGACAGACGAACTGATCCCGTCCGGCGAGACTTCTTCTTATCGTTCCAACCCGCTTGGACTTGCTGAATTTGCACTTTCCAGAAAGGATCCTGCCTATGTAGGACGCGCGAAAGAGGTCCAGAAAGCCCAGAAAGCGATTGAAGCAGGTACTTGTCCACTGGATGTACTGGATGAATTAAAACCGGTGATGGCAGCAATCCAGAAGTCTTATCCGGAAGTCGGCAAAGGAAATATCGGTGTCGGAAGTACCATTTTCGCGGTCAAACCTGGTGATGGTTCTGCCCGTGAGCAGGCTGCTTCCTGCCAGAAGGTTCTCGGCGGCTGGGCGAATATCGCGAATGAGTACGCAACCAAACGTTACCGCTCGAACCTGATCAACTGGGGCATGCTTCCGTTTATTACCGAAGAGGAACACACAAAGCTTTCTTTCAGGAACGGTGACTATCTCTTCGTGCCGGATATCCGCAAAGCAGTAGAAGATAAAGCTTCCACGATCAAGGCCTATGTCGTAGGCGATGATCTGAAGGAGATCGATCTGAAGCTCGGTGATCTGACGGATGCAGAACGTGAAATCATCCTCAAAGGATGTCTGATCAATTATTACAGAGGTTAATTTTTCTCAGACAATGATATGATTTAAAAGGGACGGAAATTTTTCTGTCCCTTTTTGCAACACTTCCGACTTTTTTATACTCTTATATACAAAGAACCTGTTATGAGAGGAGGGACTTTATGATCGATGCAATTGCATTTAAAGAATTATATAAGACGGTTTATCAGGATCTGTATCGTTTTGCACTCTGCATGATGCATCATCCGCAGGATGCAGAAGACGCCGTCAGTGAAGCCGTTCTTTCCGCCTATGAGAACATACATAAATTACGCAAAGAAGAAGCATTCCGTTCCTGGATTTTTCAAATTCTGGCAAATGTGTGCCGCCGGAAGTTAAAGAGCCATGAACGGACCGAGACCGAGCTGAAAGAAGATCATGCTTCTGCCACATACTGTGACGGACTCCGCACAGATGTCGAACGTGCTTTTCTTATTCTCGATGAAGACGATCAGCTGATCATCGGCTTATCCGTCTATGGCGGTTACAACAGTAAAGAGATCGGAAAAATGCTAAGGATGAACCCGAATACAGTCCGCTCCCGCAGAAAGCGTGCCCTCGAAAAGATGAGCTGGCTTCTGAAAGAGTAGGATAAAAGAGTAATAGGAGGTGTTTCATATGACAGATCACGAAAAAGAAATACTGGATAAAATAAAACAATCTACGGAAAAAACTCCTGTTCCGGAAAGCCTTGCGCCGGATCAGATTATGAAAATGCTGGAAGAGCATAACAGCACTCAGGCTTCCGGACATATCCCGAAAAAGCATGGATTTTCCCGCGGCCACCGGATGCGCGGAGGACTTATTGCTGCCGCACTGATACTGGTTGTCGGCATTGGCGCCCACATCCGCCAGCAGAATCTTTCTTCAGACTCAGCCACTTCTTCCACAAAAGGCAGTTCTTCAATCGGTACATCCTCCGGTAAGCTTGCCTCTTCCGATACTTTAGAGACGGCAACCGATTATGATGAAATCTACACATACCTGCAATCTTATCAGGATGAGTTGGATTCTTCATCTGTTACCGGTTCAACCGACAGCGGAATTGTCATGTATTCAACTGAAACAGCTGACAGTGGTGCACGCACCGATAATTCCAGCTCCTCTTCGGATTCTTCAACAGCCTCTGCACGTGCTGTGGATACTTCATTTTCCGATACCAACGTCCGCACAGAAGGCGTCGGTGAAGCAGACATTGTAAAAACGGATGGAAGTTATCTTTATACACTGAAAGCAAACTCACAGGAAATTTCCATTGTAGATATCCGGTCTGATCAGATGAAGGTTGTTTCCGGTATTTCGCTGAATGAGAATTTTCAGGCATCCGAATTTTACCTGAGTGACCAGAAGCTTTTTGTCCTTGGCAACATGCAGAACACGCAGATTGATTCTGACAGTAAAACCTTGTACCGCGGCAGCTGTACCCGTATCCAGACTTATGATCTGGCAGATATCAACAATCCGAAATCCATCGGAACCGTGGATCAGAGTGGTTACTACCGCACTTCACGTTTTAAAGACGGATATCTGTATGTATTCAGCGACTATTATATTTACGATACGATCACCAAAAAAGATTATCCTTCCTATGTTCCGCTTGTTGGTGACAATCTTCTGAAGCAGTCGGATATCTATCTCCCGACGAACCATGCAGCAGACCAGTACCTTGTTGTCAGCTCCGTTTCCACTTCCAGTCCGGATAAGGCAGCAGACCAGAAAGCAGTCATGTCTGAGAATGGCGAAGTCTATGTGAGTGAGAACAACATTTATATTTACGAGTATGCGAACAGCAGTATCCTCGCAGATAATCTTGCGGCAAAGAATCAGACGATCCTCCGCAAGCTGTCTTACAATAAAGGAAAACTTTCCGGTTCTGCCCAGGGCAAAGTAAAAGGATATCTGAACGATTCCTTCAGCATTGATGAGTATGACAATACGTTGCGGCTGGTGACAACGGTTACGCATAATGTCGGAAGCTCTTCACAGTCCAATTCAGTCTATGTGCTGGATGCAGATTTGAAAACAATCGGTAAGATCGAGGATCTTGCCAAAAATGAACAGGTCTATTCCGCAAGATTTTTGGGCGATACCGGTTACTTTGTAACTTATGAACAGACAGATCCTTTATTCTCCGTAGACTTTTCCGATCCGGAGAATCCGAAGATCCTTGGCAATCTGAAAATTCCCGGCTTTTCGGAATACCTGCATTTTTACAGTGATAACCTGCTTCTTGGCATCGGTATGGATACCGATGAAAATGGCATTACAAACGGGGTAAAGATCTCCATGTTTGATATCAGTGATCCTTCGGATGTGAAGGAAGTCAGCAAGTACACACTGGATCAGTACTATTACTCGGATGTTTTTTCTGACTACCGTGCAGCACTGGTTGATCCGGAAAAGAATCTGATCGGCTTTCCGCTTTCCGGATCTGCCAACCAGTATGTGATCCTTTCTTACAATAAAGATCAGGGTTTCCAGGTACAGATGCAGGAGGAAGTCAACGGTAATTCTTATCTTGGAACCCGCGGTGTGTATGCAAACGAAAAGTTCTATGTGATCAATGGAAATGCAATTGAAGCATACCGGATGGGAGACTATGTGAAGATAGATGATCTGCTGCTATAGTGCAGCTTTGCAGAAGGAACTGCCGCTCCGCATACTTTGTACACCATTCCACATCATTGTATACACCAAAATCGTATATAATCGAGTAGGCTGACTCCTACTCGATTCTTATACTTTGTACATCATCTCGCTTAACAGCTCGATGATGTACATTCGTCAAATGCAGATCCTTGTGCAAGCACAAATCTGCACTTGACTCATCGTATACACAAAAAGACCAGAACTTGCCCCACTACCAGGGCATTCTGGTCTTTTTCTTTTCACCGCCGCACATTTTCCTTAAGCACTGCACTCTATTCTTCAATCAGGAAGCTTTCCTGTTCGATTCCCTTTCCGGTTTCAAGAAGCTTTTCTTTTAACTCCTCTAAAAGTGGAACATTTACCTTTTCCAGCTTTTCCATCGTCTCTTTCGAGATTGTTTTCGCATATTCTTCGTATTTCTCGTAGGTCTCCACATCCATCTGCAATGGCTTTATTCCCGGGAAAATATGCTTCTGGATATATTCAAAAATCCGGATTCCGCCGTAATCCATATCTCCGCTGTGGAATACTTCCACGTCTTTTCCCTCGATCACTCTCTGCAGCTTCTTCAGAAATTCTCTTTCAAGTGGGGAAAAATATCCATGACTGTAGATATAAAGGATCTCCGGATCATATTCCATCGCAAGGTAATTCGTCTTATTCTCGATCGTCACGATTTTTTTCAGTGCCGGCTGCTCTACCTCAACCATTGCATGCTTGACTGTCTGGCTGTTCAGCACAACTCCATATGTAAAATCGGAAAGATCCACTCTTTTTGCTTCTGATCCTTTCCAGATCTTCAGTTTAAGCGGTCCTTTCACTGCCAGTTCCTGGGAATTTTCTTCAATCAGCAGCTGCTCCAGAACCGTCTGGATATCCATATCTGCCGTAATCTCCGGGCAATATCTCCTTGCAGCCGTCACCACATTTCGTTCCATCTCCCGCTCGAAGATCTTGCTGTCCTTCAGATAGCGTTTACTGAAAATCCGCTTCATCATCGGTTCTTCCAGAGAGTCCAGCCCCCGGTAACAGTCCAGATATTTTTCCAGCTTCTCTATATTTTTCGGCAGATCACCTTCTGCGATCCGCTCTTTCAGCTTTTCCAGATAATTCTCGATCCATTCTTTCTGAAAGCCTTCCGAAAGCTCCTGGTCAATCATACGTATATAATAATTTACCTTCGCCTGCTTCGGCCAGTACTCTTCTCCACTTTCGCTGTCTGCAAGACGGTAAAAATCCGGAAGATGCTCCACCTGATATGTCACAAGCTCTACATCACTGTCCGGAACAACCCATTTTTTCACAGTCACAAGTCCTGCTCTTTCCAGGCGCTGCACCTCTTCGATCAGCTCTTCTTTCCCACAGGCATCATAATCCTCCTGTGTGATCCGAAGGGTTCTCCCTCCAGTCGCTCCTTCCCGCCAGTCACGGCTGCTGTTCTCACATCTTTCTATAATCCTGTCTACCAGATACATTTTCTATCACCCCTGTTCTTCCTCATCCGCAAGCTGTGCGAACTCGGTTTTTTCAAATTCCTGAATTGATATATGCCGTTTATTCGGGTTGGCATATACAAAGGTTTTATCAACATTTTCCAGATAATTCTGGATCTTATCATTTGTGGCACTGATGATCGCCTGGAAACCAAGCCCACGGATCAGCGCAATACAGCTTGCCACCTTCTCGGCATCCATTTTTGAAAATGCCTCATCCAGAACGACCAGTCTGAGTGTCGGATTCCTGTGGATTTTCGGGGAAAGATTGATCCTGTAAATCTGTGCAAAGCTTGCAAGAAGTGCAACATAAAGAGGATTCTGTCCTTCTCCTCCGGAATTCTTGCGGATCATCTTGCCAAGACCGATTTTCATATCTTCCTCACCCTGAACGATCTGCTGCATGTCAAACGAAAGATAAGTACGGTAATCCGCGTACTTGTCCATATTTTTCTTCGCCTCTTCCAGTTCCTCATGGGTAGCATTTTCCGGTGGGATAAAGATGCCGATCAGTTCATTCATCATATCACCGTAGTTTTCTTCATGCTCCATTGTGAACAGATTCATCTGGTTCTCAATAGAACCTGAAAGCTGTGCCGGATTGATCTGCAGGGTATCATCCATAAACATCTTATAGTACTTTCCGTCTGCACCCTTATTCTTCGTGATCACAAACTGGTACTTATCTTTTCCGAAATCCAGCCGGCTGATGATCCGGTTCAGCTCATCTCTTCTCTGGTAGGCCTCGCGGATCGCACTGCGGATCTTGAAAACAAAGTCATCCTTGAAGTGCTCGACCGCTGCCTTTGCCTGTTCATTCGCTGCCTGCCGGTAGGTTTCCAGATTATCACACGACAGGCTTTCCAGAAGCTCCTGATAAACCTTATTATCTTCTTCTACCACTGAAAAATTACGCTGCGTATATTTTTTGGTATAAGCACTGCGGGCTGCCACCAACTCCTGATAGATCTCTTCTTTTTTCTTTCCAAGCTGCTGCAGCTGCCTTGCACTTGCCTCTTTTAAATAAATATAGTTTCTGCTTTTCTGTGCTTCCAGATACTCTTCAAACTGCTTCTCAAACCTTTCGTTTTCCTGAAATTCTTTCTGGATTCCAGAAAGTGCAAATTCCGACTCTGTAATACTGTTTCTGAATTTTTCGATTTCTTCCCCGTTTTTCCAAATTTCTTTCTCTGTCTTCGTGATCTCTTTCTGCTTTGCATCCCGCCTTTCCTGCACTTCTTTCATCTGTGTTTCCAGAGTATCGACTGATTCTGCACGCAGTTTCTGTAGCTTTTCAAGTAAATCTTTCTTACGGGTTTCTTTTCCCTTTATCGCCTTTGCATCCAGGATCTGGCTGATATAATCCTCTGTCGGAAGTGGCATTGCTTCCAGTTCCAGAAGTTTCTTTGCCTCTTCCACAAGTGCCGCAAGTGGAAGCCTCTTCTCCTGAAGCTCATCACAGTGCTTCTGAAGCTGCCGGATCCTCTGACGGAGACTAATCTCTCCGATATAAGCACGTCTCGTATAATTTTCCGGATTAATATGCTGCAGACGATAGCTGTGATACAGCATACAGTCTGGTGTCACACCGATCCTGCATTCCCGGAGTTCCTCAATACTCTCACATTTCATAACGTTTCCAAGGAAGAAATTGATGTAAGACTGCACGTATTTTTCTTTTGCTTTTACTTCTTCTGCAAGAGCGCCCTGCCGGACAATGTGCTCTTCTTCCATAACCTTTTCCGTATCCAGAATTGCAACACGGAAGAATTTCTTCTTATCCATCTCTTGATAAATATCCATTGCCGCTTTTGCGTATTTCGGCTCTACGATCAGCAGAAGTTTATTATTTCCCATATAGCCTTCCACTGCATTGTGCCATCTTTCATCCCGGATTTCCAGAAGATCCGCGAGGATCTGCACGGAAACAAATTTTCCACAATTCTCCTGCAACCGGTTCTGTAGTTCCAGCCTTGCTTCTTCCAGCTCTTTTGGATATGCTTTTCTTCCCTGTTTCAGCTCTTTTAGCTCTTCTTTGGCTTCCCGTTCTTCTTTCTTGATCTGACGAAGTGTACTGTCCGTATCCCGACGTTCTTCTTCGATCTCCGCACGCATCTGTGCGATATTTTCTTTCAGCCTTGTAAGTTCGCCCTCTGAAATCGTACCGGCTTCAAATTTATCAATATCCCAGATTGTCTGATTGGACGTAATCTCCTGTTCTTTCCATGCTGCAAGTCTCTGTGCTGTCTTTGTGAGACTCGCCCTGCTTTTTCCCAGATGTTCCAGAGTCTCGTTAAGTCCTGCAAGTTCTGCTTCCAGTGCTTTATAACCACTGTTATTCAGACGAAGTAACAGCTCCTCATGCTCCTTTTGCAGTTCTACACTCTGGCGCATCAGCTCGGCTTTCGTATGCTCCTGTACCTTGATACCTTCTTCTCTGGTTTTAATCTTATCACGGAGTCCCTGGATGTCCTCCTGCAGCCGGAGCATTTCCAGACAGGTAAGACGGTAGTCACATTCCCTGCTTTTTTCTCGCTTATCATCAAAATCCTGATAGATTCCATCGATCTTCTTCAGTTCCTCAATCTCTTCCATCGTTGACTCAATCTTGCTGCGCATTCTGCCATACTGCATGATACTTTCTTTCAGATCCTCAATCTGGATATCCTGTTCCATACAGATATATTCTTTTACAAATTCTTCCAGCTTGATATTCATCCGAAACGGGATTGCCCGCTTAAAAAGACGTGGGAACTTTTCTTTATCCAATCCGCCCAGATACACATCATAAAGCTGACGGCGGAAACGCTCATTGCTCGGTCCGCAGTAGAATGCCTCTTCACCAAAGGTACGCTGCAGATATTCTCTTATTTCCACAGTAGAAAGACATCTCTTTTCTCCCCGGTAAGCATTCGCAAGCAGACCGCTTCTGTGCCAGAAAAACAGGCGGTTGATCTCATTTGTTGCTGTCTCCACGTCAAATACAACGCCCACGCATTGTTTTTCATGGGTTCTTGTCTGCTCCAGCTCGATCACGATCGTACTGGAAAAATTCTTATTTCGCAGATACTGGGACTCATTATTTTCACTGATGTTTACCATTCCGCGCAAATACTCGATCAAGGTACGGTCGGAATCATCCGCTGCCGCCTTGTTGAAAAATCCACGCCCATCCGTGTTGGCATAGAGCACAATCTGAATTGCATCGATAACCGTTGATTTTCCACTTCCGGAATGCCCGGTAAAAAAGTTGATCCCTTCGCTCAAAGTCAGTATTTTTCTGTCTATATAATGCCAGTTGTTCAGGCAGATTTTTGAAATCGCCCAGAACGGCTGCCTGTTATCCAATGTCTCCAAGAGTCTCCTCCTCTTCTTCCCGGCTGTTTCCAAATGATTCCAGAACTTCTCTCACCGCATCTCCCTGCAATACTGCATGGATACACGGATAGATCAGAAGTCTTGTACTTTCATTTAACTCTTCCAGTAGATCCAGCGGCTCGATCAGCTGGTATTTTTTCAGCATGGCAATAGTTCTTTTCATCTCGGTCGGTGACGGGATACTGCGAAGCACACGAAAATCTCCTGCTTTTCCGTTGAGTGCCCCAAGCGTTGTCACGATCTGACTACTTGACGAAACCGATGCCATCTGTTCATCATAAATCAGCTTCAGTAATAAGATGTAAATCGTTGCAAGACGCGGAAGCTTTTCTCCCCAGATCATTTCATCCTGAATGTAGATCAGTCCCAGGTGTACGTTCTCACATAATGTGAGCCCGGCGATCTGAAAATACATTTTCAGAAAATCAATGTGCTTTTCACAGATGCGGTACTCTCGCTGATACTTAAGTCTGCCCGCACGCTTGTCGAACTTCCTCTCCAGAAGAAATGTCTGTCTGTAGAGAAGCCGGATCACATCTGTCAGGTCTTCCTGTTCTTCCTGCGTAAGCTGCTCAAAATATTCTATCATCCATTCTCTCCAATTTCCGTATACTTTTTATAAATGCCTTCTTACAAACTTCAGTGCCGGATAACGGTATCCGTTCTTTTCAATCGTTTCCGCATCCTCTTCCAGCGCTTTGTATTTGCTGTTCTTACGGGTACTGAGGTCGTATGCAAGAATCAGCTTTTCAAAATCATCCTCTGATGTAAGGGAAAGCTTTTCCGTATCCAGCACATCTTTCTCCATATGTTCTTCGATAAATTCTTCAATCTGCTTTTTGCTGAACCTGAGCTTGATCCGGTTCAGCCGAAGCACATCTTCTCTGTCCAGATCATCTACTTCCTCTTCTTGTGCCATCTTGCTGACAAAATCCTTCCGGCTTCTTCTTCGCTTATAAAGAGATTTTTCTGACAGGATTTCGATCAAAGACAGATTCATCTTCTCCCCCGTCTTTTGAATGACCTCTTCATAGTCATCCTCTGACATCCGGTTCAGGAGCTGAATCACCAGTCCTTTCGTGTCGCTCTCTCCGCTCAGAAGATAATTCAGTCTTGTCACCGTCGCACGCACATATTTGCTGTGCTCCTTATCCATATTGGAAATGCGGTGCTCGATATCATCAAAGCCTCTCTCAATCATATCCAGAAGTTCCAGCACATCTTCTCCCGTATCTCCGGTTGCACGGGCGCGCTCACGGATCTTCTCGATCCATTCCTCATCATCCCGCATCTGACGCAGGCATTCTTTGATATCTGTCTTATAGATATAAAAATTATCCGAAGTCTTCAGGATATGGTATTTTTTCCGGACAATCTCTTCCACATATCCGTCCAGATGCTCTTTCAGAAGATCCCCGTAAAACTGCTGTTCCAGAAGCCTTGCAAAAAATTTATCCATGTTATGCAGCATATCCTGCAGTGCCTTGTTGAGCCGTCTGGTATTGATAAGTGCTGTCCGGAGCATATTCAAATTCACCCTCGGATCATTTTTAAACGAGAACAATGTCGCATAGACATTCTGGATATAGATCTCTGTCTCCTCCAGGTCCTCCGTAGAAAGCCGCTCAAAGGCATCCACAAATATTGCTGCATAATCCGGAATTACGATATTCGTCACCAATGTATTATAATCTTCAATTTTCTTCAGCCATCCTTTTCGGATCAGCCAGTTCAGAATCCTTGCCGACGGAGTCTCCAACATATCAAACTCAGTCTCATCTTCTTCTCGTTTAAGTTCGATCTGTTTCTTCATATACAGATCCCGAAGCACCTGAATACAGACTTCCCTGGTCAGGAAATAATTGCTGTACTGGTATTCTTCATTGATCGCCATCAAAGCCTCAATGTATGTCTCTCTGTTCACAGAACGGAACAGACTCCAGAAACCCTCCGGAATTTCAAAACGTAACTGCATGCTTTGCCTTTCTGTAAATTCATAAATTTTTCCATTATCTATAAGTATACCATATTCTACCCTTTAAATGGGAAAAACATTGTAAAAAGGCATTACGAAAAAGTGCTGCAAAACCGATCACTCTCATCGGCTTGCAGCACTTCTTCATAACGAGACCAAATATCTGGCAGAATATTTGATTATTATTTTAATTAAGCAAGTATGGGTTCCATATTTTTCAGTATGACTATTTGATAAATCCAACCTGTTTGCTGATTATCTCATACTGTTCGTCTTTTCTCTTATTGTAGATTACTTTTCTTTCTTCAAAGAGGTTGTTTCCTTCTGTATCGATGGATACAATCAGTGGTCCAAACTCTTTTACGCGGCAGTTCCAGAGCGTTTCCGGCATTCCGAGATCTCTCCACTCAGCTCTTACGATCTCTTCAACCTCTGTTGCTGCTACTACGGCATTACCAGCCGGGAATACGCAGTGGATTGCTCCGAACTCTTTACATGCACGTTCGGTGTTTTCTTTCATTCCACCTTTTCCGATGATCACACGTACACCAGATTTCTGTACGAATTCATACTCGAATTTTTCCATACGCATACTGGTTGTCGGTCCTACGGAAACCATCTCGAATTTGTCATTTTCCAGTGGACGGATGATCGGTCCTGCATGGAAAATTGCATTGTTTTTAACATCTACAGGAAGTTCTCTTCCTTCTTCTACCAGACGGCGATGAGCAACGTCACGGCATGTTGTCATACTTCCGTTCAGGTAAATGATGTCTCCGACTTTAATGTCCTTTAAGTCCTCTGCTGAAATTGGTGTTGTTAAAATTTTCTTTCCGTCTTTTACTTCTACCATTATAATTCCACCCCCGAATGTGTTGTGATTGTGTAATTAAGGTCCTTATCAAATACAATGTGTCCTCTTCTGTGACTCCAGCATCCTACGTTTACAGCTACACCGATTGCAGATGGATGACGTGCTGTATTTTCGATGTTAACACCCATTACAGAGTATTTTCCACCCATTCCCTGTGGTCCAAGACCGATTGCGTTGATTCCGTCTTCCAGAAGGGTTTCCATCTTTGCAGCTCTTTCGTTGTCGTTGTGAGAGCCGATCGGACGCATCAGAGCTTTCTTGGAAAGCAGAGCTGCCGTTTCTACAGAAGTTGCTACACCTACACCTACAAGAAGCGGAGGACATGCATTCAGTCCGTAGCTTGTCATAACATCGAGAACGAATTTTGTTACACCTTCGTATCCTTCACCTGGCATCAGAACCATAGCTTTTCCCGGAAGTGTACATCCGCCACCTGCCATGTATGTATAGATTTCACATTTGTCAGAGTTTGGAACGATATCCCAGAATACGGTTGGTGTTCCTTTTCCTACGTTCTTTCCTGTGTTATATTCGTCGAATGTCTCAACGCTGTTGTGACGAAGCGGTGCTTCGAATGTAGCCTTTACTACTGCTTCTTTCAGTAATGCTTCCAGATCATCGATCAGTGGGAATTTTGTTCCACATTTTACCCAGAACTGAAGGACACCTGTATCCTGGCAGCTTGGTCTGTTAAGAGCTACTGCGAGTTCCTGGTTACGGAACATGGTATCGTAGATTACCTTAGACAGTGGGCTGTCCTCTTTCTCTCTGAGTTCCTGAAGTTTTGCGATGACATCATCTGGAAGTTTTTTGGCAACATGTGCAATGAACTTTGCCATGTAATCTGTAAGCTGTGTTACCTGTTCTTCTCTAGACATTTTAAAATCCTCCTCTTTTTATATTGCATTTAATTTAATTACTTTGTTATCCCTTCTTACGGGAAGAATGGGTAGAATATCGGAAGTAAGATCATACTTACTACGGTGGATACCAGAATCAGCGGCACACCTGCTTTTGCATAATCTTTAAATGTATATCCTCCGGCTGTGACAACCATTGTGTTTGCCGGCATTCCGATCGGTGTTGCGTATGCGCATGATCCTCCGATGACACATGCCATAAGTACTGCGCTTGGGTCTGCTCCCATTCCCTGTGCGATTGACACAGCGATTGGTGCCATAAGTGCTGTTGTTGCTGTATTCGACATAAAGTTGGTAAGTACACAGCACAGCATGAAAATTACAAATGTAAGTACATAAGGTGACGGGTTCTTTCCAAGAAGTCCGATTACTTTGTCAGCAATCAACTCTCCTGCCCCTGTCTGATCAAGTGCTGCTGCAAGGGAAAGTGTTCCACCGAACAGGAAGATCGTCTTCAGATCGATGGAAAGAAGTGCATCTTTCTCACTGATAACTCCTGTAAGGATCAGGGCAATTGCTCCGACGCAACCCGTTACACAAAGCTTGATTCCGATCTGTTCTTCAAAGATCATTCCGAGAAGTGTAAGAATCAGAATAACCAGGGAAAGTGTCTGTTTCCACTTTGGTACATTGCTGAAATCCTGTACCTCATCATAAATGCTGTCTCCAGCTGCATCTGTCTTGTTCGGAAGAAATTTGTATCCGATCAGTGCGAAATAAATGATTCCGACAATCAGGATCGGTACACCTACTTTTGCATAATCGAAGAATCCAAATTTCAGTCCGATGCTTTCCATCTGTGACTGTGCGATCATGTTACCCGGAGCTCCGATCAGAGAAAGGTTACCTCCCATCGCTGCTGCGAATACAAGCGGCATCAGAAGTCTTGATCTTGAATATCCCGACTTTGCTGCGATACCGATGACTACCGGGATCAGAATTGCGGCTGTTCCTGTGTTGGAAAGGAAACCGCTCATCACGCCTACGATGATCATAATCGCAACGATCAGCTGCTTCTCTGTCTTGGCGAAATGTGTTACAACTCCCCCTATTTTGTTTGCCATTCCTGTTTCAAAAAGTGCGCCACCTACAATGAACATCGCAACAAACAGGATGACGTTGCTGTCAATGAATCCTGAAAATGCTGTCTTCCAGTCCAGAACTCCCGTGACTACCAGTCCCACACAGACAATCATGGATGTCAGTCCCAACGGAATTTTTTCCCACATGAACATCACGATCGCAAACAGCAGGAACAATAATGTGATAGTTACCTGACTCATTTTGCTACCTCCTCATTTCTCTTTTTAGTTTCTTTTCTGGATGTCTTTTACTTGATATCTGATTTTTGATATTTGATTTTGTATCCAAATCTTGATTTTAATATAATTCATTGACACCAAAATGTCAATTACTTTTTATCATTTTGGCGGATAGCATAATTCTGCATATTCTATTTTGTATATTCTGACTAAGATTCTTCTGTCATATTGCACGAAATACACTTTCAGAATGGTTTATTGTATGCAATACACAAATATTTGTATATTTCAATGCACTTATTACAGACTGTTTTTTAAAGCTGCATATCGAAACCAACCCTTTTTTGAAGTATATTCTGAAATTTTTTGCAAATAAAAAAGACTTCAAGAAGTATCTATACTCTCAAAATCTTTTTATGTTCTGTGTATATCTTTTATTTTCTTACACTTATCTACTTGTAATACGTCAGCATATCATCGCGGCTTCGCATGATATGCGCATACATCTCTTTTTCTGCCGCTTCGACATTATGCTCCTGGAGTGCTTTCAGAATCCTTCCATGCTCTTTGATCGATACCTTCGCATAATCACCTTCTGAAACCATACTTCCCATAGAAAGTCCGTTCCAAAGTTCGGAGATCATTTTTTTCATCTTTCCATTACCTGCCGCACTCCAGATTTCATTGTGAAATGCACGGTTGAGATCCGTGTATTTCTGGGATTCCCCGTTTTCCAGTGCCTCACAAGATTCCTGATAGACATCTTCTATTTCCGCAATATCTGTTCCCGGTTCTGCTGCAAGCTTTGCTGCCGCACTCTCGAGGATCGCGCGGAGCTGATAATGTTCCCGGATATAGGTTTCCGTGATTCCAAGGACGACTGCCCCTTTATTCTTCCGAAGCTGGATCAGCCCGTCCCTTGCCAGAATCTGAAATGCTTCTCTTACCGGCATTGCCGACACATTTAGCTGAGATGCCACACTGTCGAGTGAAAGGATCTCTCCTTCTTTCATTTGCCTTGATAAAATTGCTTTTCTAAGCTCCGCAGCAACTTTTTCCTTCGCTGACGGCATCTTGATCGGTTTTAAACCATTCATCTATTCTTCCTTCTTTCTTCCTTCACCTGCTCTGCCAGAAGCAATACCCATCTGTCAATCTCACTATTGACCGCTTTTGCAAATGTTTTTGTATATTTTTCCGCACCATTTAATGCACCTGCTATCTTTTCGCAGATTGCCTTTTCTGTCTCTTTTTTTCCATCCGTCTCTTTACATTTTGTGGCAAACCGGATATAACACTCCGAAGCATTTTTCAGCAGATTCGTCAGATATCCATTCTCCATCTGTGCAAGAAGCAACTGGTCCGGTCTTGTTTCCGTCGAAAATACTTCCTTTTCCTCTGTTTGACTTTTCGTATTCAGGACATGCTGAACCGCTTTTTTGAGGATTTCCCCGATCATCTCAAAAATCAGTTCTATCTGCTCTTCATCCAGCTCAACCGTATAAATTCTTTTTGTTGCCAGCCTCACGATCAGCCCCTGACTCTCCAGAACCTGAAATGCTTCACGGATCGGGATTCTGGATGCTCCAAATACCTCAGCAAGCTCTTCCTGCTTTAACTGGCTTCCTCCTTCTATCCTGCCCGCCAGAATTTCATCCGCAATCTGTTCTGCCATATAATCGCTCAACCGCTTTTCTGATAATACTTTCATCTTCCCCTCCACCATACCGCAGTTAATTAGTAGGATATACTAATAATGTATCCAAAATCAGTCTAAATGTAAAGAATTATTTTTCTTGTTCCACGAATATTCTCAGTAAATGATTTTGGAAATATGTTTTCAGAATTTCCTGTTAAATAAAACGAGGAAACCGCAAAAATGATTCCTCATCTTGCGGTTTCCTCGTTGTAACTCTTCTTATACCATACACTCGTGGATCTCTTCTTCTTCAAGACCGATTCCCTGCATGACATTTTTCAGTTCTTCCCTGCATTCCAGTGGTGCGCACCAGGAAAGCCCGCATCCTGCTGAAATACTTCTCGGCACCGGAATCATACGTCCCTGTGCACCAACTTTTTTACATTCTTTTTCCATCGCCATCGCATCCGCTGTTGTATGGAATGTGATAACCAGCTTTAACTCTTTTTTTCTCATTATTCAATCACAATTTCAAATTCAGAGCCCTTCTCGGTAGAAGTTGCCTTCTTTCCTTTGTCCTTCGCAAACTTCTCGATATTAGTCTTCTGGTGAGGTTCGCTCACAAGAACCTTGATCGGTCCGTTTGCATTCTTCAGTGCCTCTGCAGTAAGCATCAGCGGTTCCGGACACGAAAGTCCTCTTGCATCTACTTCTTTCATATTTTTTACCTGCCTTCCTAGCATATCATATTTCTTATGGATTATCCATCTATATCTTGCGGTTTCTGACTATTTTGCCTGCTCTCTTTTGTTTGTAAATGCAATGATAAAGCATACGATAATACAGATAATGCAAGCAACTTTTCCATTCGGCGTTACGGCTCCTGCAACGAGTTCGCCTGTCTCTGCATTCATAGCTGTTCCGCTTGATGCAAGTCCGAAGTTATGGCAAAGTGCTGCTGCAAAGAACATGCCAAGTACAGTAACTGCTGAATCAGAAGAACCCTGTCCTGCAAGGATCAGCTGGCGAAGCGGGCATCCGCCGGCAAGAACTGCCGCGAATCCTACTGCATACATGCCAAGGATATTCCACAGATGGTTGGAATGTGCAATGATTCCAGGAGTGTTAAATCCAAGTACAAATCTTCCTGTTGCCAGATTGAAGATCAGCATTACTACAAAAAGACCTGCAATAATTGTAAGAAGATCAAAGTTATTCATTAAGATCGCATCACGGATTCCGCCGGCGAAGCACATTCTTGATTTCTGAGCAAGTGCTCCGAAAATAAGTCCGCCGATCAATGACATGATAATTGGTGCATGAAAGCTTCCAGGACCTGCTTCACTTGCTTTGAGAAGTGTTGAGCAGGTTGCAAGGATCAGAATACCAAGCATCAGTACCGGAAGCACTGCTCCACTTTCTTTATTCGTCTCATGCGCACGTCCAAGGCTGAAACCATTTTTGAGTGCAAATGCTCCGGTTCCAACTCCAAGTACAAAACCGATCAGTGCTACCCATGCATTCAGGTCACCTGCTGACATACGGATCACCATACGGAGCGGGCAGCCAAGGAAAATCAGGGAACCGATCATAATTACCATACCAAGGATAAAGCGGATCATCGGTGAAGATCCTGCTGTTGAACGGTATTCTTTTGTTGCCACTGAAATAATAAATGCTCCAATCACAAGACCGATGATCTCCGGTCTCGCATACTGTACAACTTCGGCCTGGTGAAATCCCAGAGCTCCTGCCGTATCACGGATAAAGCAGGCAATACAGAATGCCATGTTTGCCGGATTACCAAAGTAAGCCAGACATGCAGCTACAAGCCCACACAGAACCCCCGCAAGTGCAAGCTTCTTCTTTGAATCTGATAAATTCATTTTTCTTCCTCCTTCGTCTTTCTCTCATTCGTCATTTTTGACTATTAAAGCTTTTTTTGTTACCTTACAATTATACCTTTTGCACAACTTCTTGTCCAATTCATAATTAAAATAGACCGATATATATATTGATACTATCAATACTATACCGGTCTTCTATCAATCTCTGATCTTATAAAATTTTACTCTTCTTCTGCAAGCTCGCAGATTGCCCGGATTGCCGTATCCACTTCTTCCTCTGTGTTATAGTGGGAAAAACTGAATCTGACAGCCCCCTGCTCTACGGTTCCAAGTGCCTCATGCATCAGTGGTGCACAGTGTCCTCCTGAACGGGTAGAAATCCCATAATCTGTCAGAAGTGCATCGCTGACTTCTCCCGAATCATAATCTCTGATATTCAGGCTCACTACCGCACAGCGGTCCATGCTGCTGAAATCCCCATAGATTTTGACTCCCGGAATTTCTTTTATCCCTTCATAAAACCGCTTCATCAATGCCTGTTCCTTTGCGCGGATCGTATCAATTCCTGTTTCTTCCAGATATCCGATCGCAGCATCCAGTCCGGCAATTCCGTGTCCGTTAAGTGTTCCTGCTTCCAGTGCTGTCGGCATCTCTTCCGGCTGTGTCTTACTATAGGTCTGCACACCGGTACCGCCTGAAAGAAGTGGCCGGACATGAACGCCTTTTCTCACATACATTCCACCAGTCCCCTGCGGTCCTAAAAGTCCCTTATGTCCGGTAAAACACAGAATATCAATATGCATCTTCTGCACATCGATCGGAAATACACCGGCAGTCTGTGATGCATCTACCACAAACAACAGATCGTGTTTTTTTGCAATTTCCCCGATCCGCTCCACATCCACTTTGTTTCCCGTCAGATTGGACCCATGGGTACAGACAATTGCTTTTGTATTCTCTTTGATTGCTTTATCAAAATCTGCGTAATCCAGAGCTCCTTTTTCATCACATCCAAGGAATGTCACTTCAACTCCCTTTTTCTCCATCTCATAAAGTGGTCGGAGAACAGAGTTATGTTCCAAAACCGTAGAGATCACATGGTCTCCCGGATTTAAGATCCCCTTGATCGCAATATTCAGACTCTCCGTTGAATTCATGGTAAATACGATCTGTCTTGCATCTTCCGCCCCGAAAAAACCTGCAAGCTTCTCTCTTGTGTCATATACGGTTCTTGCTGCTCCGAGAGATGCCTCGTTGACGCCTCTTCCTGCATTCCCCATTGAGCACATTACTGCGGTGATCGCATCAATTACTTCCTGTGGTTTGCGCATTGTGGTTGCTGCATTATCTAAATATATCATATTGATCCTCTTTTCATTTCCCCATATGTGCATCCGGATAGAAATCCTTTACAATCCGGATCAGATGCTCTGCTGCTGCAGGCAGCTGATAGTTTTTATTGTATACAAGGTTCAGATAACGACTGCTTTCATCCTTCTGTAACGGGAATTCCAGAACCTGTCCGGTCCGGATCTCCTCTTCTGCTGCAAGTCTTGATATGATCGTGATTCCAAGCCCACTCTTTACTGACCTTTTTATCGCTTCCGGATTCTCAATGCATGCTACTATATTGAGGGTATCAGGCATAATTCCTGCTTTTCTCAATATTTTTTCTGTTTCCTTGCGGGTTCCCGATCCTTCTTCCCGCATAATGACCGGTTCATTCTTTATCCATGTTGCTGTCTTATAGCGCTTCTGTATTTCCTGATAAAACTCGGTATTCGGCATTATAACAACCAGTTCATCCTGATAAAAAGGCATATATCTGCAATGCTTTTTTTCAAGTACCGTACCTGTGAATCCAATATCTACCATATGCCCTGCTACCTGTTCAACAACACCGCAGCTGTCATTTTCTGAAATCCGGAACTGCTCATCCGGATAAGTCTCTCTGAATTTCGCCAGAATCGCCGGAAGAACATGCTGTGCCGGAATCGTAGAGGTCGCAATTGTAATACATTTTTCCTCACGATGCGCATCCTTGGAAAATACCTGCTCGATTTCTTTTTCGAGTTCCACCATCTGGCGCGCATACTGGTATAATTGCTTTCCTTCTTCCGACAATTTTACTTCCTTTGTATTTCTGACAAAAAGCCGTGAGTCCAGTTCTTTCTCCAGAGAAGAGATATGTGCACTGACCGTTGGCTGCGTCAGGAACAAAAGCTTTGCCGCTTTTGAAAAACTTCCCGACTCAGTTACCTTAACAAATGCCTCCAGCTGCTTTAAATTCATAAGTATGCCACCCTCTCACTTTCTCCGCCTGTCTTCTTTGTCACCTTAATGCTGTCCATATATTCTAAAATCGGTTTCGCACTCTTTCTGCTTGTTGAGAACATATCTCTCACCTGTGCGATCGTGATCAGATTTTCTTCCTTCAGATGATTCTGAATTTTTTCCTTCGCTTCATCCATCAGGTGTTTCATCGTAAACATCTCTTCATTGATACGGAGTATTTTTCCTTCGTCAATCATCATGAGAACCACATCTTCCGCTGTTTGGCGCGGAATTTTTCCAAAATCAATCTCTGAAAATCTCACAAAATCATATCCTGCTTTTTCAAATGTATCTTCGATCAGCTTCTCTGTCTGAAGATACATCGCGTCCTTCGGAACTTCATATCCCGGAAGCGAAAGATATTCTTCCCTTCTTCCATAGACGTTTTCTCCCGTCATTCTTTCGATATACGCATCAAATATGTTTGGTTTGATCTTTTTCAGGAATGTATTGTGAATTTCGGCTTTCTTCATTCCATATCGGTATGGATGCTCACTGTGATATTTCTGCAATGTCTCCTCTATCTTCTGACGTACTGCAAATTCGCTGTCTCTGTGCCACAAATATGTGTCCTTCTTCATTGGGAATACAAAGATTGTGCCCGATTTTTCCAGTTCTTCAAGATACTCCTTCAGTTCATCTACGGAATGTGCCATCACCTTTGCAAGCTCAGCAAGTGTGATCATCGTGTCGCCGTGTTCTTTGATCTGAAGCTCCATAACATCGCCAAGTGAACCGGATTCTTTTTTCTTCAGTTCTTCGATTGCCTGCGCATCAAAACGTTTCTTACGCACCGGATTCGGTTCCAGAACGATCCCACCTCCGATAGTCTCCATCGGCGAATAGAAACGTACTACAAAACGGTCGCCTCGTTTGACCGCAATCTCTTCTTCCAGTCTGAGCTGTACCAGTCCCTCTTCTCCCGGTCCGATCTGCTCCTTATCCAGCAGAACAGCTCGGCAGAGGATCTCACTCGTACCCGTGTATAAATGCAATCTCTCATGATTTGTAAGGATACGCATGGAGTCTTCCAGAACTTTCAGCTTCACATCCAGAAGATCTGTATTTTTCATACTGTTCTTCGGCGCAAGCACACACCCTCTGCGAATCTCCTTTTTCTTCACATTTGACAGATTGATCGCCACTCTCTGTCCGGCATAGCATTTGTCCTGATTCTGCCCATGTACCTGAATATTACGAATCTTGCACTCTTTTCCGATCGGATACATTTCCAGAACGTCTTCCCTGGTGATCGTACCGGAGATAAGTGTCCCTGTGATAATTGTCCCAAAGCCTGACAGGGTAAATGCCCGGTCAATCGGAAGTCTTGGAATAGTCTGTGTATCCTTTGCAACCACCTCATCCGACATCAGTTGCTGGATCGTATCCGTCAGTTCATCAAGCCCCTGCCCGGTTGCAGCCGATACTTTAACAACCGGTGCACCTTCCAAAAAAGTACCTTCCAGTTCTTCCTGGATTTCTTCCTCAACGAGTTCCAGCCATTCTTCATCGACCAGATCACACTTGTTGATCACCAGAATGCTCTTCTTGATCCCAAGGAGTCCCAGAATGTCCATGTGTTCTCTTGTCTGCGGCATGATACCTTCATCCGCTGCCACAACCAAAAGTACCAGATCCATTCCGACAACTCCCGCAACCATGTTGTTGATAAATTTTTCATGTCCCGGAACATCAATGATCCCTACACGGTCTCCATTTTTCAGATCAAAATAAGTAAACCCGAGGTCAATGGTGATCCCTCTTCTCTGTTCTTCTTCCCACCGGTCCGTGTTACGTCCGGTAAGTGCTTTTATCAGTGTCGTTTTTCCGTGGTCAATGTGACCTGCGGTTCCTACGATAATGTTTTTCATAATAATTCTCCCAGCATCTCTGCTATCTTCTTAAAGTAGCAGGATTCAATTGTCCGCACATCCAGATAAATCGTGTCGTTGGCTGTACGCGGAATGATTGGCATAAAAAGATGCCGCATCTCTTCTTCCAGCTTCGGTACACTGATATTCTCCGGCTTAATCGTAACTGCCATACTCGGAATGCGTTCAAGCGGAAGAGAGCCTCCACCGATCTGTGATTCACACGGTTCCATCCCGATCGTTGCAGCAAGATGTGCATTCTGCAGAATCCGCTTCAGAGATCTTGCACGCTTTTCCACATCCGCTTTGGACTCTGTGATCATACGCAGTACCGGAAGATTCTGGATTGCCTTTTCTTCTGATAAATATTCCTGTAATACCAGTTCCAGTGCTGCTGCTGTAAATTTATCAATTCGCAGTGCACGTGTCAGCTGATTCTTCTTCATCTGGTCAATATATTTCTTCTTACCGATGATGATTCCAGCCTGCGGACCACCGAGCAGCTTGTCTCCGCTGAAGCATACAACGTCCGCTCCCTTGCGGATGGAATCCTGAACCGTCGGTTCATAGGTCAGTCCGTATTTACTCAGGTCGATCAGCACGCCACTTCCAAGATCTTCGATGATCGGGATATCGTGTTCCTGCGCAATCGGAATCAGTTCATCGATCGTAACCGTCTCTGTAAATCCAACAATACGGTAATTGCTTGTATGAACTTTAAGGAGTGCTTTTGTCTCCTCTGTGATCGCTTCTTCATAATCAGAATAATGTGTCTTATTCGTCGTTCCAACTTCCACAAGTGAAGCTCCGCTCTGCTCCATTACATCCGGAATCCGGAATTTGCCACCAATCTCAACCAGCTCTCCGCGGGATACTACAACTTCCCCGCCTTTTGCCATTGAACTTAAGATCAGCATAACAGCCGCAGCATTGTTGTTGACCGCCATCGCAGCCTCTGCCCCGGTCAGTTTGCAAAGCAGTTTTTCAAAATGAGAATATCTCTCTCCACGTGCCCCTGCTTCCAGATTATATTCCAGATTGGAGTAACCACTCACAATTCCTGCCAGTCTCTCAACATGCTCCTTACTGATCGGTGCACGGCCGAGATTGGTGTGGAGAACTGTTCCTGTTCCGTTGATCACCATTTTCATATTCGGCTCATGCAGCTTTCCGGCATGCCGTTTTATATTCTGCGTAAGCATCCCGATCTGCGCTTTCGCTTTCTCTTCTTCCTCGCACTTTCCGATAAATGTTCTGAGCGCATCCATCTCTTCACGGATCACATCCATCACAAGTTCACGTCCATATGCATCAATCAAATCCTGTATCTCCTGTTCTTCAAGCAGAATATCTACTTTCGGAATACTGCGAAATAATAAATTTTTATTCATTTTCTCCTCTACCTCTTTGAATTCCTAGTGCAGACGAATCAGTTTATCGCTCTTTTCTGTTACGGTTCCAATCAGGGATACCTTGGTATCCAGTCTCTTCTTCTCGAATGCTTCCATCACGGCTTCCGCATACTGCGCTTCCACGCTGATGAGCAGCCCACCTGATGTCTGCGGATCATATAACAGATCGATAAAATGATCTTCTACATTTCTGAAATCTACTTTCTGATAAGAATATCCCTTGTTCTTGTAAGCCCCCGCCGGAACAAGGCCCATCTTTGCATAGCTGATTGCTTCATCAAGATATGCAATATCGTGAACATTCAGTTCAAATGTCACATTGCTTGCCTCTGCCATTTCAACACAGTGACCTAAAAGACCAAATCCTGTAATATCCGTACATGCATTTACAGGAAAATGATCCACAACTTCTTTTGCTTTTTTATTTAAAGAAGACATGACAATCTCAGCTTCCCTGATTGCGGCTGCAGATGCCATCTCTCCTTTGATTGCCGTATTAACAATTCCTGTTCCGACCTGTTTGGTAAGGATCAGCACATCCCCCGGTTTACATCCGTAATTCTTAAATATCTTCTTCGGATGTACAAATCCGGACACACAAAGTCCGTACTTCGGCTCATCATCCTGTACTGTGTGTCCACCAACCAGAACAGCTCCCGCCTCTTTTACCTTATCGGCTCCACCGGCAAGAATATCTCCTAAGATCTGTGGATCAAGACAGTTCGGAAATCCTACGATATTAAGTGCTACCTTCGGCTCTCCTCCCATTGCGTAAACATCACTGAGCGAGTTTGCTGCTGCAATCTGTCCAAACATATACGGATCATCCACGATCGGTGTAAAGAAATCTACCGTCTGAATCATCGCAATATCATCTGTAACCTTATAAATCGCAGCATCATCTGATGTCTCGATTCCGACGATCAAATTTTCATCTTCAAATTTTGGTAACTTACCCAGAACCTGGGCAAGGGTCTCCGGACCTACTTTAGCGGCTCACCCGGAAGTTTTTGCATACTGTGTCAGTCTTACTTTTTCTTTATTCATTGTTTATCCCCAACTTATACTTTGTATTTAACATGTTACCTACCGCAAAAAATGCGCACATAGACACATTCTATCATTGGTATTTTCTATTGTAAAGACTGCTTTTGCAATTCATACTTTTCTATGATCAATTCTCTCACATGTTCAGCCGCCGCCGGAAGTTTGTAGTTCTTATTGTATACAAGATTCAGGTTTCGACCGCTGCCAGCCTGTGAAAACGGGAATTCCAGAACTTCTCCTGACTGGATCTCATCTGCAGCCGCAAGTCTTGAAATGATCGTAATGCCAAGACCGCTTTTGACAGATCTCTTGATCGCTTCCGGATTCTCAATTGTCGCAACAATATTCAGATCATCCAAAGAGATTCCCATCTTTTTTAATTGCTTCTCTGCTTCTTTTCTGGTACCGGATCCCTCCTCACGCATAATCAGAGGTTCTCCTTCCAGCCATTTTAAATCCTTCTGCTCTTTTACGATTTTCTGATATTCTTTCGTATTCGGCATAATAACAACCAGATCATCCTGGTAAAACGGTATGTATTTACAATTTGCTTTTTCGATTACTGTACCGGAAAATCCAATATCAACCAGATGCGATGCTACCTGTTCAATGACAGTACTGCTGTCACTTTCTACGATTCTGAACTGTTCTTCCGGAAATCTCTCCCGGAATTTCACCAGAATATCCGGCAAAATATACTGCGCCGGTATCGTAGAGGTTGCGATCGTAATACATCTTTCTTTCTGCTCTGCTGCTTTTGAAAACATTGACTGGATTTCCTGTTCCAGTTCGATCATCTGACGTGCATACTGATAAAGTGTCTTTCCGTCCTCAGATAATTTGACAGTCTTGGTATTACGCACAAACAATCTCACTTTCAGTTCTTTTTCAAGTGTCTGTATATGCGCACTTACTGTTGGCTGTGTCAGATACAGTTCCTGTGCTGCTTTTGAAAAGCTCTTTGAATCGGATACTTTAATAAATGCTTCCAGCTGCCTTAAGTTCATAATTATTCCCTCTTTCTATTCGATCAAATTCGTATAAATACACCCTCACCGGATTCTGTTATTTCCTTTGATCAAATTGCGCAGCCACATCTATCTTCTACCATCCGATATCAAATACCAGAGAGCAAAGTGCATCTGCCCGAACAAACAAATTCTTTTTATCCAGGAGGTTACCATCTTCAGTTTTTAACAACTTGTCCAGAACCTGAACAAGGGTCCTTCGACCTGCTTTGACGCCTCAACATGATGTCCTTATACACTGTGTCTCTCTGATATCTTTATTCATACTTAATTTCTCAACTTTTCTTAAATATTCTCTGTCCGTTATACGAACTTCTTTGTTATATAGCTCTCAAACTATGGTCTGATGATCTTTCCTGCTTCAGCCATAGATTCAACAATACTGTACATATTGGTTACACCACCAACAACAAGTTTGTCTTTTAAGTGATAGTAGTCAAGACATGTACCACATGTAAGAATCTCTACTCCCTGTGCCTCCAGAGACTTCAGATCTTCAATGGAATCTGATCCTTCTGTTGTAAGAGTAGCTCCTCCATTGTAGAAAAGCATCTTCTTCGGAAGTGTATCAAGCTGTGTAACTGCATAAATAAATCCCTTAATCAGGACTTTACCAAGTTCATCATTACCTGTTCCCATGCGGTCAGAAGATACCACTACGATAAGGTCTCCCTTCTGATCCGGTGTACATACAACTTCTGCATCTACTGCCGGTGCTCCCTGCATCTTGATCGTTACTTTGTATTCTTTTTCTCCAAGCTTTTCAGAGCTTACTTCTCCGCCCTGTTCTTTTGCCAGCTTTGTAACATTCTGTACAGCAATCTCATTATCTACTAATACTTCAATTGTCTCCGGTCCTGTAAGAGCCTGCATTGCTTTTTTGGTTTTGATTACCGGAATCGGGCAGTTGTCTCCCATTGCATTAACTGTTACCATAATATTCATTTCCACCTTTCTTTTACGTGAATCATTTCACTTATAGATACATTCTATCACCCTTCGTCCCTTATGTAAACAGATAGTCCCGTTATTTTTACTAAAAACCAATTGTTATCGCGATAGCTTTTTGTATATTATTGCGATATTTTACATTCGCTTCTTGCAGTATCCTTTCTTCTATAATAAAATAGAAAAGTAAAACAGTATGTCTATAAATATGCATTGAACAAGACTATAGAAAACTGGAAATTTATCAAAAAGCACTTCAGAAAGGATTTAATAATATATGTGGTTAGCAGATGGTTGGAAAGATTATGAAGTAATTGACTCCTCAGACGGAGAAAAGCTGGAACGCTGGGGCCAGTACATCCTGGTTCGTCCGGATCCGCAGGTGATCTGGGATACACCTCGCACAGACAAACGCTGGAAACATCCGAACGCACACTATCACCGCAGTAAAAAAGGCGGCGGTGAATGGGAATTCTTCGATCTCCCGGAACAGTGGCAAATCAGTTATAAGAATCTTACCTTTAACTTAAAACCGTTTAATTTTAAACATACCGGACTTTTCCCGGAACAGGCAACCAACTGGGACTGGTTCTCTGAAAAGATTCGCAATGCCGGGCGCCCGGTAAAAGTACTGAACTTATTCGCCTATACCGGCGGTGCAACACTTGCAGCAGCTGCTGCCGGCGCACACGTAACTCATGTAGACGCTTCCAAGGGAATGGTTACATGGGCAAAAGAAAATGCTGTTTCTTCCGGACTCGGCGATGCACCGATCCGCTGGCTGGTTGATGACTGTGTCAAATTCGTAGAGCGCGAAATCCGCCGCGGTAATCATTACGATGCAATCATCATGGATCCACCTTCCTACGGTCGTGGACCAAAGGGCGAGATCTGGAAGATTGAAGACGCAATTCATCCACTGGTAAAACTCTGTACGAAGATTTTATCCGATGATCCACTGTTCTTCCTGATCAATTCTTATACGACAGGACTTGCCCCAGCAGTACTGACTTATATGATCGCGACTGAGCTTAAGAAATACGGTGGACATGTGGATTCACAGGAGATTGGGCTTCCGGTATCTTCAAATGGTCTGGTACTTCCTTGTGGGGCCAGTGGAAGATGGGAGAGATAAGATTGCGGATTTTTGATTGATACGTTTGTGGCTTCTCAATAATACAACGTTTTTCCGAATAGCAGAATCTCAATTTGTGCAATCATAAAAGATCTAAAATAAAAGAGAAGTGATCCGGTATGAAATGGATTTCTCCTGCTATAAAGCTTGTGCTTTAAAGAAAATCCTTTTCTAAACTCAGATTACTTCTCTTTTTTATTTTCCATTCTCCTTTGGGTTTCCCATCTGAAAATTTATTGCAGATGCTCCATCAGATAGCTAAGAAACGCCTGGCAACCTTCCATCACATCATCAAATGTCTCATCAAAATTTCCTGTATACCATGGATCTGCAATGTCTCTCGGACGATTTGTGTAATCCAGAAGTCTCTGTACCTTGTGCTCCGGGTCATTTCCGATGATTCTCATAATGTTCTGTATATTGTATCGCTCCATGCAGATGATGTAGTCGAATGCGGCATATTCTTCTCTACACATCTTGCGTGCACGGTGATTGCCACACGGGATTCCTTCCTTGCGGAGCTTCTTTTGTGTGCCGCGGTGAACTGGGTTTCCATGTTCTTCGTTGCTTGTACCGGCGGAATCGATGAAGAAATCGGACTCTATGCCGGATTGTTTAACTAAATGTTTCATAACGTATTCTGCCATGGTGGAGCGGCAGATATTGCCGTGGCAGATGAAAAGTATTTTTATCATATTCTTATATCTCCTTAAATCGTCGTATTTTCTTATATTTAAAGGATTTTTACAACTTTCATTTTTCTTGTAGTTTCTATATCTTCTTATAAATTCTCATGTCTTGGCAGTCAAAAGTTGTAAAATAAGTTGTAAAACTACCCTTATTTTACAACTTTACAACTTACCGATTACAGACTTCTTTCATCTCTTTTTGAATATCGTCAAAGTCCAAGTGCGTGTATGTATTCAGCGTAACTCCTATATCAGAATGTCCCATAATCTTCTGTAATGTCTTAGGGTTCATTCCCGACTTTGCCATATTAGAACAAAAGGTATGTCGGCAAACATGAGGTGTGATTTTAGGTAATTCCTGTTTATATATTTTATTATACTTCTCGCAAATATGCTGAAAATATTTCTCCCAATGTAAAGCAACCATAGGCATATCATTTTTATCTAAATACAGGAAACCACTTTTACCGTCTATCATAGGTTCTGATTTTGGCTTTTTACGATTTTGAATAATCTTACGAAAACACGCTTTTACCTCATCAGTCATAGGCACAAGTCTTGTACCGCTGTCTGTCTTTGTGTCCTCTATAATATATTCCATATTACGCTTGCGTTGCAACTGATGATTGACATTGATAACACCTTTTTCTAAATCAATATCAGAAATCGTCAATCCAACAAATTCCGAAATACGAAGTCCTGTCTTGAATAGAATGTAAATGCCCTCATAATACTTACGAAAGTGCTTGTCCTGCTTTACAAATTCAAGAAACGCTCTCTCCTGCTTTCTTGTGATAGATTCTCTCGTTACGCTGTCATTGACAACCACCGTTGCAAGCTGAAATTCAAAAGGGTTCTTTCGTATCAAATCATCATCAACAGCCATTTGAAACGCTGGTCTTACAACACCACGAATAGAATGAATACTACTGTACCCTCTGCCGTCTGCCTGTAATTTAATAAGCCAGCCTTTTGCGTCTGATAGTTTTACCTTGTCAATCCGCTTTTTTCCAAAGGCTTCTTTGGCAATGATATTGATAACAAATTTATAGTTTGCTTCTGTATTATGCCTTACGCCTGTTTTCTGTGAAATATATTTTTTCACAAGCTCCAAGACTGTCATATCTCCACCCGAAGAAACAATATCATCTTCTAAATCTTTACGTATCTGCTTCTCCTTATCCCGTAAAGGAATATCGTCTTTTGCGCCTTGTGGAACTGTATCGGTTTTTACCAGTTTCCAACTATACACATATTTCACATTTCCAGCATTATCTACATACTTATACATATATCTTCCGTCTTTACGTTGACTCTCTCCATTGCGTAAAACACGGTTTTTATTATCCCGTCTTTTTTCGCTCATCTTCGCTCCTTTCCACTTCTGAAAGAGTCCCGATATGACTTGTTCTCATCATAACATATACCAGCTCCTTTTTCACTAGATTGCGTCCAATTTGTCTATAACCTGTTCAAACTGTCGGCGTTTAATCTGTATGCGGTTGCCATTCATAATAAGCCAGCCAGCGTCCTTGTTTTCCTCTGCCAATCGTCTTAACTTGTTTTCTCCGA
>OGYU01000108.1_pt1 | contig 63356 bp, 61 predicted proteins | sample 1576581 | NCBI WGS metagenome assembly OGYU01 (sample SAMEA3541547, study PRJEB24748) | human gut metagenome | biome: human gut; feature: human-associated habitat; material: faeces | place: China | collected 2012 | reverse complement strand
ATACAAAATAAATAAAAGGAGGAAAATCAGGACTAGACATCATCCTAATTTTCCTCTTGAAAAGCACCAAATATTTTAGAGGATATAGTGATTTCACACCAATATACCCCTCGATAATTTAGAGCGATTTTTGTTAAAGCACCCTATTATTTAGAGCGCCTTTATATTCAGAATGTCCTTTATATTTTAATAAATCTGATACAGTAACGAATTGATAACCTTCTTTACTTAATTGATCTAAAGCCATTTCTAATCCAGCAACAGAATTTTCATGAATATCATGAATCAAGACAATATTACCATCACCAGTTTTTGCTTTAGCATCTCTTATAATATTATTACATACTATTTGTGCACCATCTGTTGCTTTACTATAACGCCAATCTTCTGTATCTCCATCCCATAAAATCATACTTAAACCATATGTGTTGAAGGCTGATTTAACTGCATCATTTTTTGCTCCATATGGAGGTCTAACAAGTGTCGGTTCAGTACCTGTTGCTTTAAAACAAGCATCTTGTGTTTTCTTAATTTCTTCATCTAATGCAGTTGCATCTAATTTTGTAAGTTGTGCATGTTGATATGTATGACTTGCTATCTCATGTCCTCTTTCATAAACTGATTTAACAACATCTGGATAAAGATTCATGTTTTGACCTAATTCGAAGAATGTTCCTCGACCATTATATTTTTCAAATGCATTCATTGCTCTTTCTGTTAATGTTTTATGTGGTCCATCATCCAATGTAATAGCAACCATTTTTTTCTTTGGATCTACTTTCATTAACTTAGGTGCTTTGACATCTAATGGTGCATTAGATGGAATATTTTTATTTGCTAATTTTATGTAATCTTTATTTTCTTTATAATTAATAGTAATTTTATTTTTTAGTTTTTGATCTGTAAAATATGTAAAACTATCTTGATCTACTTTAATAGAAGTTGATTCTTTATCATACTCACTCACTCCTAAAGTATTTAATAAATCACCATATTTACCATGTAAACAATCTTTTAATGTTAACAATTGATTTGTTTTACAATCATATGTCATTATAGATTTTGTTGCTTTTGTTTTTGTCTCATCTTCATTAATACGCTTATAATCTAATTCAACAACAACATATTGTTTATAAATCTTTTTACAAGAGTAATCTAGATATAATATATCTTTTTGATCCTTTTTCTTTTTTTCTAATTTTAAATATGTGCTATATGATTCTTTAATAATTTTATTTAAATTCTTTTCTTTTAATTTAGGATAGTATAATGAAATGTAAAAATCATCATTTTCTTTTTCATAATGTTGTACTGTTCCATATTGTTTATTTGTTTCATTATAAGTATTATAATCTTCATATTTGTTTTTCCCATTAAATAGTAAAAAATAAATACCTCCCAATATTAATATCACAATCAATAATGTAATAATTACAGGTATTGGTTTTAATTTTCTTTTCCTTCCATGTCTACCATAATTGTAGTTTTGTTTACTATACATATTTCCTTGTTCCTCCTGCTTATAGTATACCACAAATATATAATTTTATCTTTTGTTTCACGTGAAACAAAAAAATACCATTATTTAGAATGGTATTCTTGATAAACACTATTTTTATTAAGATTTCTTTGTTTAGCAACTTCTTTAATTGCATCTTTAGTAGACATTCCTTTTTCAATATACATATCTACGTCTTCCTTGATTGTTGTTTCAAAAGTTATTTCTTCTTCTACTTCTTGACTACCTTCAACAACAATAACCATTTCTCCTTTTAATTCTTCTACAATAGAAATAATTTCAGAAATATGACCTCTAATGATTTCTTCATGTTTTTTAGTAATTTCTCTACATAAAGCAATATTTCTATCTCCTAGAATATCTAACATTAAATTTAATGTTTTTTTAATTCTATGTGGTGATTCATAAAAAACAATTGTTTCTTTATATTTCTTTAAATCAATTAATTCTTTTTTCTTTTTCTTATCTAAATGATCTAAAAAACCATAAAACATAAATGGTTGTGGAGCAATTCCTGAAACAACTAAAGCATCTAAACAAGCATTACATCCTGAAATAGGAACAACATTTATTTCATGTTCTATTGCTTCTTTAACTAATTCATATCCAGGATCAGAAATAGCAGGATAACCAGCATCACTTACTAAAGCAATATCATTTCCTTCTTCTAATAATTGTATAAGTTTAGGAATTGATTGTTTTATATTATGTTCATGATGAGAAATAAGTTTTGTTGAAATTTCAAAATGATTTAAAAGCTTAACAGTATTTCTTGTATCTTCTGCAGCAATATATTTTACATTTTTTAAAGTATTAATAGATCGATATGTCATTTCATCTAAATTACCAATAGGTGTTGCTACTAAATATAATGTTGGTCTTTCATTTTCAAAACTCTTTTGTCTATTCATCTATCTTCTCTCCAAACATTCTTCTTACTTCATTACTGTAACTTCCATCATCATTATGTGCATATAATGGTGGTTCGATTTTTAATCCTTTTTTTCCTTTATACATTCCTTCTACTAATAAGACATGTGAATCTCTATTCATTTTAGGATATACAAAACGTATTCTTTTAGGTTCAATATCATATTTTTGCATAATATTTAAAATATCAATCATACGATCAGGTCGATGAACAATTGCAAATCTTCCTTTGTTGTCTAATAAATAAGCTGCCGCTGAAATAATACCTTCTAAATCAATTTTTATTTCATGACGTGCTATTGTTAAATATTTATTATCATTTAAATTACTATTTTCCCCTACTTTAAAAAATGGTGGATTACAAACAATCAGCTGTGCTTTTGGTAACTCTTTGACAACATCTTTAATATCTCCATGAACGACTTCGATTTGGTCATTTAAATCATTCAACTCAACATTTCTTCTAGCAAGATCAACCGCTTCATCTTGAATTTCTATACCTATAATTTTTTTAGGTGTTCTTTTTGAAAGCAATAATGGAATAGCCGCATTATTTGTACCAAAATCAACAATATTTTTTACATCTTTATTGATTGTACAAAACTGTGATAATAAAACAGTATCCAAAGAAAAGTTAAACATATCTTTTCTTTGGATAATTTTCAAATCATTATGTGCTAATAAATAATTAATGACTTCTTGGTTTTCCATTTTTCTTTCCTGCATGATTATTTTTATCAAACTTAATTTCGTCTAAACCAACGAATACAATTCCATTATTTGTTTCAATTTTAACAAGATCATTAATAACATTTAATCCTGTTACTTTTACATCTTTATCTTGATATTTTACATGTGAACCTATTTTAGGAAAACGTTCTTTTTCTAAAGAATAAATTTCATCTTCATATTTTAAACAACACATTAATCTTCCACATGCACCTGATATTTTTTCTATATTAATTGCTAACATTTGATTTTTAGCCATATTAATAGAAACTCCATTAAATTCTCCTAAAAGAGTTGAACAACATAATGGTAAACCACATGTTCCAATTCCACCAATTACTTTTGCTTTATCTCTTGGACCAATTTGTCTTAACTCTATTCTACATTTGAAAACAACAGCTAATTCCTTTAATAGTTCCCTAAAATCAACACGATCATCGGAAGTATACATAAAAATAACTTTTGCTTTATCTAATGTATATTCACAATTAGTAAGTTGCATATTAACATCATATCTTGAAACAATTTCTTTACATGTTACTAATGCTTGTTTTGCATCCTTAACATTTTTTTGATAATTTTCTATATCTTTTTTTGTAGCTTTTCTAACTATCTTTTTTAATTCTGTATCTAAATTAAATTCTGATATATCTTTTAATTCCTGTGATATTTCTCCAAGTTCTAATCCTCTAGCAGTTTCTACAACTACTCGGTCATCTTTTTTTAATTTTAAATTTGTGGAAAAATAATAGATCTTACCAGCACTTTTAAATTTTACACTTGCAAGTTTAATTTCTTCCATATAAATTCCTTTCTATATTCTATACATCATACTATCCATAAGTAATGGAATATTAGCATTTGTATCTAATAAGTATGATGTTTCTAATAATAATTCAATTTTCTTTATTATATCATTGTTATCATATGTTAGTGAATTAAAAAATTCTACGTGATTACAAAAAACAGCTTTTTCATTTTGTTTCACGTGAAACATATCCTTAAGTGCAAGAATAATTAAATTAATAAATAATTTAATATTTTCCTTTTCTTTATGATCTTTAAGCATATGAATTTGTGTGTTTATGATAAGATTTTCTCTATATAAAAATAAATCCTCAACAAAATTAATTGCTTGTAACATAATATCATCAAAATTATCCTGATTTATATTTTCTAAATCATCTTCATCTTTAATAATATAAGATAAGACACTTGCTTTTTCTTCTTCATATCCTTTAGTAATCAATTTTTCTTTAAGTACTTCTTTATTATCTGGTTTTAATTCTATAACCTGACATCTAGATATAATCGTTGGTAAAATACGATTGATATTTTTAGTTGTAAAAATTGCATAAATACCTTCTGTTGGTTCTTCTAATATTTTAAGTAAAGCATTCATAGCTTCTTTGGTTGTTTTTTCAACATTCCTTAAAATATAAACTTTTGCCTTACCTTCAAGAGAAGACTTTTTGAAAGTTTCTTGTATATTTTCAATGTGTTTCTTTTTAATACTTTCCTCTTCTCCATCAATTTCTATAATATCTGCATATTGATGGTTTAATACTTTTTGACAATCTATACATTGTTCACAAGCTAAGGTTTCATTACATATAAGTGACATTGTTAGAAACTGTAAAGGTTGATCAGTATTATTTCCAACAAGTAAGAATGCATGTGGTATTTTTTTTAAGTTAAATTCATTTTCAATAATTCTATAGAATAAAGGTTGATTTTCTTTTAAATAATCTTTGATCATAATATTTTCTTAATTTCCTTTAAGGCATCTTGTACAACATCTTCAACCTTTTGATCTGCATTGATTTTTACAATACGATCACTATATTGTTTACAAATTGTTAAATAACCTTCATAAACATTTTTATGAAAATCACTTTTTTCTAAATCTAATCGGTTTGTTTCTCTTTGATTAACTTCAATTCTTTCTAATCCTTTTTTATAATCAATATCAAAAAATAAAGTTTTATCTGGCATAACATCGTTTATCGCAAATAAATTCATATTATAAACTTCATCAATTCCTAGATTTCTAGCAACACCTTGATAAGCAAGTGAACTATCTACAAAACGATCACATAATACAATATACCCTTCTTTTAAAGCTGGTAATACTTTTTCTACAAGATGTTGTCTTCTTGCTGCTGCATATAATAAAGCTTCTGTACGTGCATCCATTTTTGTATTTTTCTTATCTAAAATAACATTTCTTATTTGTTCAGCAATATCAACCCCACCTGGTTCTCTTGTAAGTAAGACTTTATATCCTGATTCATTTAATATTTTTGCAAGTTCTTTAGAAACTGTTGTTTTTCCACTACCTTCTGGTCCTTCTAATGTAATAAACTTTCCTGTCATAATACTTCTCTCCTCTTTCTTCATTATTATAACTGATTTTTCTATTTAAACAAGAAAAGACCTCTTGCAAGGTCTTATATTTTCTTTCTTCCTTCTAAAGATTTTAATAATGTTAATTCATCTGCATAATCAATATTACTTCCTATTGGTAATCCATTAGCAATTCTACTTGTTTCTATTCCTTTTTTCGCTAATAACTTAGCTAGAAACAATGCTGTTGTTTCACCTTCTCTTGTAGGATTCGTTGCAATAATCACTTCTTTAACTCCATCAAGTCTTTCAAATAAAGAATTAATATTTAAATCATCTATCGTTTTACCATCAATCATAGAAATCGTCCCATGTAAAACATGATATAATCCATGATATTCTCTTACCTTTTCCATAGCAAAAACATCTTTAGGACTTTCTACAACACAAATAACTGATTGATCCCTTGTTTCATCTTTACAAATTTCACAAAGTTCACCTTCACAAATATGTCCACATTTTTTACAGTAATGGATATTATCTTGAAAATGAGCTAACACATTTGCAAACTCTTGAACATATTCTTTATCCATTGATAAAACATGATAAGCTAATCTTTCTGCAGATTTACCACCTATTCCTGGTAGTCTTTTAAAACATTCAACTAAATCTGTAAATGATTTTGGATAATTCATAATACACTCCTATTCTTCAAATTCAACAATCTCATCACCAAACATATCAATCGCATATTGTTGAGCTTCTGTAAGTTCTACAACTGGTTCATGATATTCATCAATATGATGTAAAACAATTGGTTGTGGTTGTGGTAATTTTTTTTCTTTACTAAGTTGAATAAATTTTTGTCTCATATTTGGCCAATCTGCTTCCATTACTGCAATAAAATCATATTCTGATCCTAAAACTTCCTTTAAGAAATTTTTTAATGGATAATAATTTTCTGTATAGTTAATACTATTCACTTCTGGTTGATATTTCAATGTCAAAATAAAACCTTTTTCACCAGCAGCTACAGGTTTAGCATCACATAGCATATTTGCATATTTAGCAGTATTAAGATTATAACAATATCTTCTAATAACTGGCCATTTATCTTGAATATCATTTAAAACTGTTCTTTTCGCCTGTACTAAAATATTTAAAATGTCATTAAAGTCTACTTCTATTTGAGCTGTTGTTTTTACTTCTTTTACTTCTTCTTTAGCTTCTTCCACAGGAGTTTCTACTTGTTCAACTTTTGGTTCTTTCTTTTCTTCTACCTTTTCTTGTAAATCTTCTTGAGGTTCAATTACTGGTTCTTGTATCTTTTCTACTGGTTTTTCAATCACTTCTTCTTGTTGAACTTCAACCAATGTTTCATGTGAAACATTTTTAATAACTTTTGGTTCTTCTACAACAACTTCTTTATGTTCATTTTCAATTTGATTACATATCTTTAATAAAGCTAATTCAAAATATGTTGATGAATCTACAGCCTGTCCATAATGACTACTTGCATCCATAAAAATATCAATCATTTGAAATGCTTCTTCTACTAATATATAAGGAACAATTTGTTGGATATCGTTTTTATGCAAAACAAATAATAAAGATAAATCTTGCGTGTTTTTAAAAATAATAACATCTTTTAAAACATCTATTAAATCTTGTGTCAATCTCTTTAAATCAATACTTAAAGACATCATATGATCTAATGTTTTTAAAACATTCTTCATATCCTTTGTCAGTAATAATTTAATTAAACGTATTTTTTCATCATTTGCTAATAAACCATAAACTTTATTAATATTTTCTACTGCTAAATGTCTATCATACGCTAAACATTGTTCTAAAATACTTAAAGCATCCCTCATTCCCCCATCAGCCAACTTAGAAATAATTTCAAGAGATTCTTCATCATACTCTACATCTTCTTCTTTTAATACATATTCCAAACGACTAATAATATCATGTTCATCCACACGTTTGAAATCAAATCTTTGACAACGTGAAATAATAGTTGGCAAAATTTTATGTGGTTCTGTTGTTGCTAGAATAAATACGATATGTGCTGGTGGTTCTTCTAATGTTTTTAATAAAGCATTGAATGCTTCAGGTGTCATCATATGAACTTCATCAATAATATAAACTTTATATTTAGCATTAATAGGGGCATATTTTACTTTATCTATCAAATCTCTAACTTCATTGACTCCATTATTACTTGCCGCATCAATTTCAATAACATCAGGATGATCCCCTTGAGTAATTGCTTTACAGTTAGGACATTCATTACATGGAGGATGATCTCCTGTACAGTTAATAGCTTTAGCTAATATTTTAGCAATCGTTGTTTTCCCTGTTCCACGTGGTCCAGCAAATAAATAAGCATGCGCTATTCTATTTTCTTTAATTGCATTTTTTAATGTAATTGTAACATGACTTTGTCCAGCGACATCTTCAAATGTTTGCGGACGATAAGTACGATACAAGGCTTTATATGACATATTCTCAACTCCTATCTCCTACATTATACACGAAAAAAAGATATGAGTAATCATATCTTTTGACGTTTCTTTTTAAAATAGTCTTTTATTAACTTTGAACATTTATCTTTTAAAATATCTGATTGAATCATGGGAATATAATTAAGTTTAGGATCTGGTAAATGAATCAATTTATCTAAAGACATCCATCTTGTATCACTTGCACCATAAACAACTCTTTGAATATGACTTTGAATAATAGCTCCCGAACACATTAAACAAGGTTCTAAAGTTGTATAAAGTGTACATTCATCTAAGCGCCATCTTCCTATTTTTTTACAAGCTTCTTCAATAGCTAACATTTCTGCATGACCATAAGTTTGATTTAAATACTCTCTTTGATTATATGCACGGGCAATAATTTGATCATCTTTTACAATGATACATCCAATTGGCACATCATCATGTTTTAATGCTTTTAAAGCTTCTTGATAAGCTATTTCCATATATTCTTCATCATTCATCTTTTTTTCCTCTAAAAATAAAGACCATCACACATAGACGGTACTTCTTAATGCTGCTACCTTCCGGTCCTGACATGGTTCGAAGCCGCCTATTGTAATGGCAAATATGATTATAGCGTATTTTAGATTTTTAATCAATATATAAATTCATTAAAAGTGCATCATAATACTTTTGATTGACATTAAACATTTGAGGATATCTCCCTATTTCTTGAAAATTAAACTTTTTATAAAGATTAATAGCTGATAAATTATCCTCTTTCACTTCTAAATCAAGAACTTTTAAAGATGTTTCTTTGATCATTTCTAAAGCTTCTTCCATCATCATTGAAGCAATCCCCATATTCCAATATTCTTTTTTAACAGTGATTGCAAAATGACCAATATGTTTTAATCTTTCTTTTTGTTCACCTTGAATAGATAATAAAGAAACAAGTTCATCATCAATAAAACCACATAAAAGTAAACTATTCTCTTGATCAATAAAATCTTGAATAACTTCCATTTCTTCAAATTCATTTAAATAACATTCATTTAAACCATAAGTTAAGTTATCACTTTCTCCCCCAACCTGATTTAAATAATCAATAATCATTGAAGCATCCTCAATTTCTGCTTCACTTATAAATAATTCCATCTTTCTTTTACCTTTCTATAAAAAAGAGTCACCGAAGTGACTATTTTTTAGGAATAATAATATCTTTACCACCCATATAAGGACGTAATGCTTCAGGAATATTAATAGATCCATCTTCATTATAGTTATTTTCAATAAAAGCAATAACTGCTCTTGTTGAAGCTAAAACTGTATTATTTAAAGTAGAAACATAATAATTTCCATTTTCACCTTTAGCACGAATACCTAAACGTCTAGCTTGTGCATCTCCTAATGTTGAACAAGAACCAACTTCAAAATATTTTTGTTGTCTTGGTGACCAAGCTTCAACATCACATGATTTAACTTTTAAATCAGCTAAATCTCCAGAACAACATTCTAATGTTCTTACTGGAATATCTAAACTTCTAAATAATTCAACTGTATATGACCACATTTTGTCATACCATTCCATAGCTTCTTCTGGTTTACATAAAACAACCATTTCTTGTTTTTCAAATTGATGAACACGATAAATACCACGTTCTTCAATACCATGTGCACCTACTTCTTTTCTAAAACATGGTGAATAAGAAGTCATTGTAATTGGTAATTCTTCTTCTTTAACGATTTGATCTTTAAATTTACCAATCATACTATGTTCAGAAGTTCCAATTAAGTATAAATCTTCACCTTCAATTTTATACATCATGGCATCCATTTCATCAAATGACATAACACCTGTAACAACATCACTACGAATCATGAATGGTGGAATACAATAAGTAAATCCTTTATCAATCATGAAATCTCTAGCGTATGAAAGCATTGCTGATGATAAACGAGCGATATCTCCCATTAAATAATAGAAACCATTTCCACTTGTTCTACCTGAAGCTTCTTTATCTAAACCATTAAAACGAGCAATGATATCAGCATGATATGGAATTTCATACTCAGGTATAACTGGATCTCCGTATTTTTGAATTTCTACGTTTTCTGAATCATCTTTTCCAATAGGTACTGAATCATGAATGATATTTGGTATTTTCATCATGATTTCTTTTAATTCTTTACCATATTCTTCTTCTTTAACTTCTAAATCTTTTAATTCTTCTGCCATAGAAGTTACTTTTGCTTTAATTTCTTCAGCTTCATCTCTTTTGCCTTCTCTCATTAAAGCACCAATTTCTTTAGAATATTTATTTCTTAAACTTCTAATTTCACTTGCTCTTGTGACAACTTCACGATAATCTTTATCTAATTTATAAGCTTCATCTACTAATCCAACTTTTTCATCTTGAAATTTTTTCTTCATATTTTCTTTGACTAAAGTAGGATTTTCTCTAATTAAATTAATATCAATCATTTTCTTTCCCCTTATATTATTAATAACTGCCTTGATTATACATCAAGGCTATTTTCTTTGCAATTCTCTTTTAATCCAAGCCATAATCACTTGAACAATCATCTCTTGTTGACTGTCATTTAACTGTGTATGTGGCTTAATATTATACCACTTATATAAACACCCTCGACAACATGAAGCCGTGGCATGTTGAGCAATAAACACAGGATGATTTTTCATCGGTGTTTGCTTTCCATCATTTAAAATCACAGCCGGTGCTATTCTTTTAGAAATAAAATCTCTGGCGTGTTGTTCTATAACATCTAAGCCTTTTTCATTACAATAATCTTTATACTTTTTAGCAAGATGAAAAGAACTTCTAAACTTTGAATGATCTAAACGATTAAACAATCTTTTTAATTCTTCCCCATTCATTTCTAAAAGAGTCAGATTACTCTGACTCTTCTTCACCTTCTTCTACAACTTCTTCTTCATTTTTAGCAACAACTTCCACAGAAGAAACCTTGCTATCATGTACTTTAATAAGTCTTACACCTTGAGTCGCACGTCCTGCTGTTTTAACTTGTTCCATAGGTAAACGAATCACAATACCATCATCTGTAATAATTAATAAATCTTCATTACCTTCTACTGCTCTAATCGCTACAATTTGTCCATTACGTTCAGTAACATTAATTGTTTTAACACCTTTTCCACCGCGATTAGAAACGCGATATTCATCAATTGGTGACATCTTACCATAACCTTTTTCCGTAACAACCATAATTAATTGTCCTTCACGGTTTGTTGTCATACCAATAACTTTAGAACCATCAACATTAATACCTCTTACACCACTTGCACTTCTTCCCATTGGTCTAACATGACCTTCAGAGAATCTTACAAGTTTACCATTACTAGCAGCAATTAAGATTTCATCATCCCCTTTAGTTAATTTAACACCAACTAAAGAATCATCTTCTTTTAACTTAATAGCAATCTTACCTGTTTGTCTAATGTTTTCAAATTCTGAAATATCAACACGTTTAACTAAACCTTGTTCAGTTGCAAAGAATAAATACCAATGTTTATCTTCTTCAATCATTTTCTTATTAATATTAATTAATGATTTAACACTTTCATCTTTATCAAGATTTAAAATATTAACAATTGGTAATCCCTTAGCAGTTCTACCAAATTCAGGAATATTATATCCTTTCAAACGATAAACCTTACCTTTATTAGTAAAGATCAATAAATCATCATGAGTAGACATATGAATAAGTGAACTAATCACATCATCTTGTGTTGTTGACATACCTTTAACACCACGTCCACCTCTATTTTGAGATTTATAAGTATCTACTGGCATACGTTTTACATAACCATTATTAGTGAGTGAAATAATAACATCTTCTACTGGAATTAAATCTTCATCTTCAATATCAAATGTACCTTGAATAATTTCAGTACGACGTTTATCACCATATTTTTCTTTCATTTCTAATAATTCATTTCTAATGATTTCTAAGATACGTTCTTCATTAGCAAGAATATCTTTTAAATCAGCAATTGTAATTAATAAATTATTTAATTCTTCTTCAATCTTTTCTCTTTCCAAACCAGCTAAACGTTGTAATTGCATTTCTCTTACAGCTTTAGCTTGTTTATCAGACATTCCAAATTCATCCATTAATCTTTGTTGAATGATTTCAGTTGTTCTACTTGTACGAATTAATTGAATAATTTCATCAATATGATCTAAGGCTTTCTTTAAACCTTCTAAAATATGTGCTCTTGCTTCTGCTTTATTTAATTCAAATTGTGTTCTACGACGAATAACTTCTTCTTGATGTTGTAAATAATATTGAATTAATTCTTTAAGTGTTAAAGTTTTAGGTTCATTATTAACTAAAGCAATATTATTGACACCAAATGTTGTTTGTAAAGAAGTTAATTTATATAATTGATTTAAAATAACTTCTGCTTGAACATCTCTCTTTAATTCAATGACAATTCGAATTCCTTCACGGTTTGATTCATCACGAACATCACTAATACCTTCAACAACTTTATCACGTGCTAAATGCGCAATCTTTTCGACTAATCTTGCTTTATTTACTTGATAAGGAATTTCATAAGCAACGATTCTTTGTCTTCCCTTATGTTCTTCAATTTCTGTTTTTGCACGCATAACGATTAAACCATTACCTGTTTCATAGGCTTTTTTAATCGCACTCTTTCCTAAAATATATCCTCCTGTAGGAAAATCAGGTCCTTGAATATAATTTTCCATTAATTCTAAAACAGTAATATCAGGATTTTTACTTACCGCAATAACGGCATCAATCACTTCACCAATATTATGAGGTGGCATATTTGTAGCCATCCCAACAGCGATTCCTGTTGTCCCATTGACCAATAAGTTAGGAATACGACAAGGTAATACCGATGGTTCTCTTTCTTCACCATCATAGTTTGGAATAAAATCAATCGTATCTTTGTTGATATCTCTCATTAATTCCATTGAAATTTTAGACATTCTCGCTTCAGTATAACGCATAGCGGCAGCGCCGTCACCGTCAATTGAACCAAAGTTTCCATGACCATCTACAAGCATATAACGATATGAGAAATCTTGTGCCATTCTCACTAAGGCTTCATAAATTGAAGAATCTCCATGAGGGTGATATTTCCCCATAACTTCCCCAACGATACGCGCAGATTTCTTATACGCTTTATCACTATAACAACCAAGTTCATTCATACCATAAACAATACGTCTTTGAACTGGTTTCATTCCATCTCTTACATCAGGTAATGCACGTGCTACGATAACTGACATGGCATAATTCATGAAAGAAGTTTTCATTTCTGATGTTAATTGAATTTTTCTAATTCCTTTTTCTTGATTATCCATTTTCTACTCCTTCTAAATATCTAAATCAGTTACATATTTTGCATTTTCTTGAATAAATTCTCTACGAGGTTCAACTTTTTCACCCATTAACACATCAAAAATCATATCTGCTTCCATCGCTTCATCTAATTCAATACGATTTAAAATACGGTGTTCAGGATCCATTGTTGTTTCCCATAATTGATCCGCATTCATTTCTCCTAACCCTTTATATCTTTGGATAGAATATTTTGCACCTTCACCTAACTTTGTTCTTAAATCATCTAATTCTTCATCACTATATAAATAATGTTCTTCTTTTCCATGTTTTAATAAATAAAGTGGAGGTTGAGCCGCATAAACAAAGCCACCTTCAATTAAAGGTTTTAAATAACGATATAAGAAAGTTAACATTAAAATACGAATATGTCCTCCATCGACATCGGCGTCGGTCATAATAACGATTTTATGATAACGTAATTTATTAATATCAAAATCTTCACCAATTCCTGTACCAAAAGCAGTAATCATACTACGAATCGTATCACTTGATAAAACACGATCTAATCGCGCTTTTTCAACATTTAAGATTTTACCACGAAGCGGTAAGATAGCTTGAATACGACGATCTCTACCCATCTTAGCACTACCCCCGGCAGAATCCCCTTCGACAATGAAGATTTCACATTCACTAGCATCTCTTGATGAGCAGTCAGCTAATTTCCCAGGCAATGATGTAATTTCCATTCCTGTTTTTCTTCTTGTCATTTCACGTGCTTTTTTCGCAGCTAAACGTGCATGAGAAGCAACGATTGCTTTTTCAACAATAATTTTGGCAGTATCAGGATTTTCTAATAAAAATTGATCCAATGATTTAGAAATAATATTTGAAGCAATTTTTCTTACTTCTGCATTTCCTAATTTTGTTTTTGTTTGTCCTTCATATTGAGGATCAGGATGTTTAACAGAAATAATCGCTGTTAAACCTTCACGACAATCTTCTCCTGATAAAGCATCATCTTTTTCTTTTAAGAAGTTTCCTTTTCTTGCATAGTTATTAATAACCCTTGTAAGAGCTAAACGGAAACCTTCTTCATGTGTTCCTCCTTCATGTGTATTAATATTATTACAGAAAGAGTAAATATTTTCTTGATAACCATCATTGTATTGCATTGAAACTTCAATCTTAATATCATTTTGCATATCTTCTACATAAATGATTTCATCATGAATTGGTGTTTTATTTTTGTTGATATAAGCAACATATTCCTTAATACCACCTTCATACATATAATCATGTTCACGATTTTGTCCATCTCTTAAATCAGTTAAACTAATTCTTAATCCCTTATTTAAGAAAGCAAGTTCTCTAATTCTTTGTCTTAAAACTTCATAATCATAAGTTGTTGTTTCTTTAAAGATTTCAGCATCTGCTTTAAAAGTAACCTTTGTTCCTTGCTTATCAGTAGGTCCTAATTCTTTTAATGATGCAACTGGTGTCCCACCATTTTCAAATCTTTGATAGTATTCTTTTCCATCACGATAAACATTGACTTCTAGCCATGAAGATAAGGCATTAACAACAGAAGCACCTACACCATGCAATCCACCGGAAACTTTGTAGCCTCCGCCACCAAATTTACCACCAGCATGTAAAACAGTAAAAATTGTTTCAACTGTTGATTTACCTGTTTTAGCGTGTTTTCCAGTTGGCATTCCACGACCATCATCAATAACTTCAACTACATCGTCATCTTTCAAAATTACTTTAATATGACTTGCATACCCTGCTAAAGCTTCATCGATTGAGTTATCAACAATTTCCCAAACCAAATGATGTAACCCTCTAGATGATGTTGTACCAATATACATACCCGGTCTTTTTCTAACAGCTTCTAATCCTTCTAATACTTGGATATCTGACTCATCATAGCTATGTTGTACTTTATTTTCTTCTGCCATCATTTTTCCTCCCTATGATTAATATTAATTTTCTTAGCTTCTTTAATAACATGATGTTCTATTCCATCTATTGATGTTGTTGTAATAAACGTTTGAATACGATTATTTAAAATATCTAAAAGTTTTGTTTTTCTTTGATCATCTAATTCTGATAAAACATCATCTAATAAAAGAATAGGATATTCTCCAATTTCTTCTTTTATTAATTCTATTAAAGCTATTTTCATACTTAAAACGATTGTTCTTTGTTGACCTTGAGAAGCAAACTGATGTGCACTCTTATTATCAATAAAGATCTTCATATCTTCCTTATGAATTCCATAATAAGTACTTAAATATCTTAAATCTCTTTCAAATCCTTTTTGATAAAGTTTTAAAATATCTTCTTTATTAACATTTTTAATAAAACATTCATATTGCAATTCAACGATCTCATGACAATTTGCAATATTTAAATAAATATCTTTTACTTTTAAAGATAAACGTTCGATAAAATTATTTCTTTTTTCAATAATCTTAATTTGAACTTCAGCTAATTGCTCATCTAAAGTTTCTAGATATTCATCATATTTACCTCTTCTTTGATTCAATAATTTAAGATACTGATTTCTTTCCTTTAATAATCGATTATACTTAGTAAGATAAAAAACATAAATTGGTGAGATTTTAGATAACTCCAAATCTAAAAACTTTCTTCTAATACTCGGAGAACCTTTAACCAATGATAAATCATCTGGTACAAAGACAACCGCATTTAAATAACCTACATAATCTGAAATCTTTAAAATATCTTTTCCATCTACTTTTGCTTTTTTGGATTCCTTAGATAAAATAAGTTCTAATTGATGCATTCTTTCATTAGAAAAAACATTTCCTTTTACTTTTGCAAAGTCATGATCAAATCGAATCATTTGATCATTGATATGTGTTCTAAAAGATTTACAGACAGATAATAAATAGATTGCTTCAATAATATTCGTTTTCCCTTGAGCATTCCCACCAATTAAAATATTAATTCCTTGATCAAACTCAATAAAAAAATGATTATAATTTCTAAAATCAGTCAGTTCTAAATTATTGATGCGCATTTATACAATAAAAATTTCCTTCAAATTCAACTTGGTCACCATCATGAAGCTTTTTTCCTCTTCTAAGTTCCACTTCACCATTGACCTTTACTTGACCATCTTTAATAATCATTTTTGCTTCAATCCCACTAGATACAAGATTAACAAATTTTAAAAATTGATCTAATTTAATATATTCATCTTTAATTGGTATTTCTTTCATACTTAACCTTCTTTTCTCTATAATTGTACTAAGTTAGTATATCATAAGAATCATAAAAATTCAAAATATTGCGCTATATTCGCTATTTTTATTTACGAATAGAAAAATACTTTTTTGATAAAAAAGCTCTTAAAATAAAAATTACTCCCCAAATAAACAATTAAAAGGAAAATTTACAAAAAAAAGAAGCTTTCGCTTCTTAATATGTTCTAACTGGTAAAACAAGTTGTAATAATTCATCAGAATCAAAATCTTTAACGATGAATGGTTTCATTTCTCCAGTGAATAATATTTTTATTTTATCACCACTAAATGATTTAATAGCATCACTTGCATATTTACAACTAAATGAAATAGTAAGTGGTTCTCCTTTATAGAAAGAAGAAGCTAAATTTTCTTCTACTGAACCAATTTCTTGTTGATATGAAGATAAAATAACTTGTTCATTAGACATATCTAATTTCACAATATTATTTTGTTCATTTAATAATAATGAAACACGGTCAATCGCATTTAATAAATCAGCTCTATTAATATCTAATTCATAATCAAATTCTAAAGGAATCAATCGAGCTGTATCAGGATAAGATCCATCAATTAAACGTGTTTGAATAATATTTTTATCAAACACAAATAATACTTTACGTTCAGATACATATAATTCAATAAGTTCATCTTTTTCAATAATCTTACTAATTTCATCTAAACTTAATTTAGGAATCGTAATATTAAAAGTCACATCTTCATCAATAGAAATAATCTTTTTAGCTAAACGATAACTATCAGTAGCAACAACTTCTAAAACATGATCATGCGCTTTAAAATTGATACCAGTTAAAATAGGTCTTGTTTCTTTATCACTAGCAGCAAACTTTGTTTCTCCAATAATATCTTTTAATACAAGAGCATTCATCATAAAATGAGTTCCTGTTTTACTTAAATCAATACGTGGATATTCAATAGCATCAGTACCATTTAAGCTGTATTCAATTTGACTTCCTTTAATACGAGTAAGTAAACCATCAATAATTTCAATTTCAATATCGTCACTATTGATCTTTCTTACAATATCAAAGATATAACGACTATTTAAAACAACTGCTCCTTCTTTAAGGATTACTAAATCATCATCTTCATCAATAATTGTTTGAATAGTGATATCACTATCACTTCCTGTTAAGATAAGTTGATGAGCTTGTAAATCAAATTTAATCCCTGTTAAAACAGGTAAAGGACTACGAACAGATACAGCTCTTGTTGCTTTAGCAAGTGCGTTTAATAATTTTATTCTTTTAATTCTAAAATGCATATTTGCCTCCTGTTATTTATATATTTAAAAATAAGTCATTATTACTATTAACATGTGAACAATGTGCATAAATGTAAAATATGTTGATTTTATCAATGTTTTTTATATGAATATCAATGTGCACATATTGTTGATATTAGTCACTACATTGTGCCTAACTTTTGTTTAAGTTTATCTACAGCGAGTTTATAATCTGGATCTTTTTTGATTTTTGTTTCTACTCTTTTACAAGCTTTCATAACTGTAGAATGGTCTCGATTGGAAAAAGTTGTTCCAATTTCACTAAAAGTAATATCCAAAAGTTCCCTCATTAAATACATACATATTTCACGAGGTGTTACCAAGTTTCTCGTTCTATTTTTAGAAATAATTTGACTAATGGTTAAATAATAGAATTCAGCGGTTGTTTTTAAAATGAATTCTTTTGTTAGTGGTTCTTGTGCTTTTTTTATAGTTTTTTGATCTTTAAAGACTTCAGATGCAAAATTCATATCTATGTAATTAGTTGATTCCATGATACTACAGAAGAATAGTCGTTTTAATTGACCTTCTAAAGAACGAATATCATTACAATAATTCATAACCATGAAGTCTAAAACATCATCTGTAATAACTAAATCTGTATTACCTAGATTTTCTATTTTCTTCTCTAAAATTGCCTTTGCTGTTTCAAATTCAGGTGGATCTATTCCAAAAGATAGACCTGATTTAAAACGACTAATTAAACGTTCTTCAATTCCTTGAAGTTCATCAGGCATTTTATCACTTGTAATAACAATTTGATGATTGTTATTAATGATTTCATTAAATATATGGAAGAACATCTCACTACTTTTTTCTTTTCCAAATAAAAATTGAATATCATCAATTAATAAAATATCAAGATTTCTATAATAACTATAAATCTCATCTGTTGTATTTGTTTTTATAGAATTAATAATTTCATCCACAAAATCCTTAGAAGTAATATATCTTACTAATAAATTAGGATTTGTTTCTTTTGCTTTATTTCCAATAGCATTTAATAAATGTGTTTTTCCAAGCCCTGGATGACTATATAAAAATAAAGGATTAAAGTTCATACCAGGTTTAGTTGATACAAGTAAAGCAGCATTTTGTGCCATACGGTTTGAATTTCCTACGATAAAATTAGCAAATGTCATATCAGGATGAAGATGACTATCGATTTTAGGAACCTTTTTTTGTTTAGATTTTTTATATTCTTCTACTTCTAATACTTTGATTTTTATTGGTTTAGAAAAAGAATTAGAAAGAATAGATTCTATTTCTGCTCGTTTTTCTAAAATAGCATCAATATTCCATTTTAATTCAGTGGTGATAATAACTTGATTATCTTCAATTTCTTCTAGAGTTGCAGGTTTAAATAGTGAGTCCAAGATGATCTTATCATCAACTATTTTATTTTTTTCTAAAGTTTCTACACAAGATGACCAGATTTTGTTTAAATCTTGCACAATTTTCAACTCCCTTTCGACTCAATTATATAAAAGATGTGAACTCTTTTAAAGGAAAAATACTATCTGCACAATAGCTTCACAATTTTATTCACAAAAAAAGTGTGAAATATCAATCATTTAGAGTACTTATTCACATTATTCACAACTTCATTTTTCGCTATGAATTTTATTAAATGTGAACTTGGTGCATATTGTATAGAATAAAAAACAATGTGCACATAGGTGTTCACAATAAAAAATACGCTGATATCAACGCATTTTTTACTAATTCACACATATGAATAACTCGATTCACCACGTGAATAAGCATGTGCAAAACTTGTCGAAATATAAAATTTAACAAAAAATGAATATTCACAATGTGAATTTTAAGAAAAATTGCGATTTTTCCTAGAAAAATAGAAGAATTGTAAAATAAAGGTTAAGATGAAATAATATTCACTTTAGGATGTGAATATCTAAAATAAAGAGTTTATTCACATTAGATTAGTGACTATTTTGAATATATTGTATAAATCTTGATACAAAAGTACGTAAATACTTAGAAGTGCACACTTGATTTTAGGGGAAAAACAAGGATTTATAAGGAGTTGGAGGAAAATGTGAATAAGTATTTTTATGAGCTTTAAAGAAATTCACATGTTGTCGTACGTACTTGATTGAAAAATGTTCACAAATAATGTGCATTTAATAAGAGTTATGCTTAGTGATGTTACTTTTTTTGATAAAAGTTATTATTTTTATACAATTTTCTATCTATTTCGATATATCACAAGATGTGAATAATAAATTTAAATTCACAATAAAGAGAATTTTTCTAAATTAAAAAAGTTCACAAAAAAATGTGCAAATAATCATTAGATATTGTTATTCTTATTATTTGTCATCATTAAAAATAATGAATTTAAGAGTAGAAATATAGAATTTAGAATTGACTTGTCACAATAATTCCTATAAGATATAGGAGCATATGTTATTTGTATAAAAAGATAAAAATTTTGGAGGTGTAAAATATGAAAAGAACATATCAACCAAATAAAAGAAAAAGAGCAAAAACTCATGGTTTTAGAGCTAGAATGGCAACTGTTGGAGGAAGAAAAGTAATCGCACGTCGCCGTAAAAGAGGAAGAAAAGTATTAACTGCTTAATGTAAAATCCACTTTTTCGGTGGATTTTTTTCTAAAATTTTATGAAAAAAGAATTTAGAGTAAAAAGAAATGAAGATTTTAGCAAGATTATTGCTAGAAAAAAGAGTTTTGCGAATTCTTGTTTTATTATTTATAAAGATGAAAATCAAATTGGGCATGGACGTGTTGGTATTTCAGTAAGCAAAAAATTAGGAAACGCTGTTACTAGAAATAAAATAAAAAGACAGTTACGTATGATGATTCAAGAATGTTTTCATTTTGATGAAGAAGTTGACTATATTGTAATTGTAAGAAAAAATTTCTTAAATCATACATATATAGAAAATAAAAAAGAATTAGAGTACTTGTATAAAAAAGTGAAGAGAAAGGAGATCAGCAAATGATCTTAGATAACAAAACTAAAAAATATTTTAAAATTATTTGTTTAGTTTTATTTGTTGTAGCCTTAACTGGATGTACAGCAAACTTAGATTCAAGTGGTAAATTAATTGCGAAAAGAGCAATTAACTTAAATACACCTTGGACTATGAAATCAGGGATTTTTGATTTCTTATTAGTTATCCCTATTTCAAAGAGTATTATTTATTTAGGAGATGTTTTATTAAATAATATTGCTTTAGGTGTTATCTTAATTACTATTTTAATTAATATCATTATTTTACCAATTATGATTAAATCAACTGTTTCTCAACAAAAGATGCAATTGATTCAACCAGAAATGGAAAGAATTCAAAATAAGTATAAAGGAAGAAAAGATCAAACTTCTCAAATGAGAATGTCTGCTGAAATTCAAGCTTTATATAAGAAAAATGATATTAGTATGTTGGCTTCGTTTACAACATTCTTAACATTACCTATTATGTTTGCAATGTGGCAAGCGGTTCAACGTATTGAAATTTTATATCAAACAAATATGTTTGGAATCAACTTAGGTGCTAAACCTATTGATCACGTATTTAAGTTTGAAATAGCTTATATTGTATTACTTGCCATTGTTGCTTTAACTCAATATTTTGCGATGAAAATCAATACAATCATGTCAAGAAGAAATCCAAAATATAGAGAAACATCACAAATGCAATCAATGAACATGATGAATAACTTCATGACATTATTTATCATTTACTTTGCAGCAGTTATGCCTGCAGCAATGTCACTTTATTGGATGACAACAAACATTATTACAATTGTTAGAACATGGTATATTTATATTTACCATGTTGAAAAAGCACAAAAAGAAGTTGATCAAGCAAATACAAATTATTTAACAAAAAGACAAAATAAAAAATAAATAGAGGTATTTATATGAAAACTTATACTGGAAAAACAGTAGATGATGCTGTGAGTAAAGCATGCCTTGATTTAGGTGTAACAATTGATCAATTAAATTATGAAGTTACTTTAGAAACTAAAGGTTTATTTAGTAAAAAAGCTGAAATTGCTTGTTGGACAGTAGAAATGGTTCAAGAATATATTGAAAATCTTATAAGAAAAATCTTAACAGATATGCAATTTGAAGTAGAAACTGTTTCTTATGTTCAAGATGGTAGAATTTATTGCAATATTAATACAAGCAATAACTCTATTTTAATTGGAAAAGCTGGTGTTATTTTAAGAGCGATTAACTTAATTGTTAAAAATGCTGTGAGTACAACATTTAAAAAACGTTTAGAAGTAAGCGTTGATATCAATGGTTATAAAGAAGAACGTTATAAAAAAGTTGCAAGTATGGCAAGACGTTTTGGTAAAACAGTTTTAAGAACAAAAGCTGATTTAAAATTAGATCCAATGCCTGCAGATGAAAGAAAAGTGATGCATCAAGAGATTGCAAAGATGGATCATTTAAAAACTGAATCTAAAGGTGAAGGAAAAAATAGATATATGACAATCTCATATGTAGATTAAGCCGCTTATGCGGTTTTTTCTTTAGGGAGGAAAGATGGAAAATTTAATTTTTAGTTTAAATGCGACCGTGCCTGTTTTTGCGATGATCATATTAGGAATGTTTTTTAAGAAGATAGGAATTATTGATGATGTTTTTGCATCAAAGATGAATAAGTTTGTATTTTTAATTCCTTTACCTGTATTGTTATTTAAAGATCTAGCTACTTTAGATTTTAATACAATATGGGATACAAAATTTGTTTTATTTTGTTTTTTTATTACAATTTTAAGTATTTTAATTGTGACTCTTTTATCTTTTTTATTAAAGAATAAAAGAAATCAGGGTGAATTTATTCAAGCAAGTTATCGTAGTTCTGCTGCATTACTTGGTATTGCTTTGATTCAAAATGTTTATGGGAAGGCTACAATGGCCCCTTTAATGATTATAGGAAGTGTTCCTTTATATAATATTATGGCTGTTATTGTTTTATCATTCTTTTCACCAGAGAGAAAAGAAATTAATAAGGAAGTGTGGATAAAGACATTTAAAGGGATTATAACTAATCCTATACTTATAGGAATTGTTGTAGGGTTACTTTGGTCTTTACTTCATTTCCCAATGCCTACAATGTTAGATAAAACAGTAACTTCTATTGGTAATGTTGCGACACCATTAGGACTTATGGCTATGGGAGCTACTTTTGATTATAAAAAAGCATTGGGTGATTTAAAACCAGCTATAGGGTCCTCAGGAATTAAATTATTTGGCTTCTGTGCTTTATTTTTACCATTAGCTATCTATTTTGGCTTTAGAAAAGAACAGCTCATAGCAATCCTTGTCATGCTTGGATCAGCTACAACAGTTTCATGTTATGTTATGGCTAAAAATATGGGACATACAGGAGTACTAACAAGTAGTGTTGTTATGTTAACAACAATAATGAGTGGTTTTTCTATTACAATGTGGCTTTATATTTTAAAAACATTACAATATCTATAAAAAAATGAGTGAATTTTTTTCACTCATTTTTACTGTTGTGTAGTAGGTTCAGCTGGAATTGTTGTTTCCGGTGTAGCTGGAGTTGCTTCAGGTTGTGCTTCAGGAGCTTGTTCAACTTTCATTGTACCCACAGCAATAATTGCTTCATGACCTTTATAATAACTATTGGCTTCTTTTTTCTTTGAAAGTAATTTACCATCTTTATCATAAACTAAACGATAAGAAATGGCTTTACCACCATTAGATCCAGCTTGTTTAGTTACTTGTTGTCCTTCAGGAATAGTTGCATCATTTTCATATTTAGTATTATAAGCAACATCCCCTGTTCTTTCACTTGTAAACTTCACATAACTTCCATCAACATCAGTTCCAATAATTTTACATGTTAACTTACCACCAGCATAACTTGCTTCTATTTTAATTGGATAATCTCTATTATTTTTAAACTTAAAATCAGGACCACCCCAAGAAACAGTGGCATCTCTACCAATAGGCACATAACTAGAAATATAAGTATGATTTGTTCTTTCAGTTACTTCTAAATTAGCTAAAACAACAGCATTATATAATGTTGAAGAAGTTTGACAAACGCCACCCCCAACTTCTTGAACAGTTTCGCCATTTAAATAAGCTCCTGCTTCACCAAAACCATTTTCTTTTGTTCTTTTTCCTACTGTTTTATTGTAAGAAAATTCTTCACCAGGAAGTAAAATCACATTACACTTTTCACCAGCAAGTCTGACATTGTTTTTTCTTACAGATGAACCATTTACAGTTGTTGTATATTCACCTAAAACATCTTTAAATAAATTCTTTTCTAAATCTTCTTTAGTAATACTTGGAACAATAGCTTTTGCTTTAACTTCAAATTCTTTTCCTTCTTTAGCTTTATTAAAAGCACTAATTGAATCATCTAAATCATATTTAGCACCATATTGTTCAGCTACAATTTTATAATCATTATTTTTATCTAAAGTCGCATTTTTACCTTCCTTAGATAAAGTCTTATAAATTGTTTTCATAACACTTTCATCTTCTGAAACAGATGAAGGTTTAATCTTTAAAGTTTTATTAAAATCATATTCATTTAAAGCAGTTTGAATTGTGTTATAAACATCTTTTTGTTTAACAGCTTTACCACTTTTTCCTTTAGTAAAGATGACTTTTGTTTTTTCAACTTTATAAGTAGTAGGTACTAAAGTTGAATAATCTAAAATACCTGATTTTTTGATATCTTTATTAAGTTGTTTTTGATCTTTAATATCTATAGAAATATTTTCATTATGTTTTAATAAATAATGATAACCTTTAGTAAAGAAATTATTATATTTCTTTTGAATATCATTAACTTGATCTTTAATGTTAACTTTAACATTATCTTTCATATCAATTTGATATTTTTGACCATTCATTTCAAGATTTAATAATAATTGATCTTGATCTTTTTGATACTTATTTTCAAGTTTAGAAATGACCTCTTCTTTAGACATATTATTAACCTTTATGCCATTAATTGTCATATTCTTAATAAACCCTTTACCTGATGCTAGAAAACATAAAATGATATAAATAACCAATATCACTCCTATAACAGCACCTCCGATTATAGGAACTTTTTTATTCAGCTTTTTCATTTTTTCACCCCTATTTGTAAATAATAATATATGATTAAAATATAGAAATCAATCGAAAAAAATCATATATCAAAAATAAAAAATATTTGTTATAATGAGGGAGTTATTTATTGATAAAATCAACAAATTAAGATAGTATCAAGAAGAAAGGTGGTATGAAAATGAATGATGATATTATTGTTGCAGTAGCAACATCAAGACTAGAAGCAGCAATTTCAATTATCCGTTTATCAGGAAAAGATGTAATTGCATTTGTTCAACAGTTTTTTACAGGAAAAATATTAAATAAAGAGAGTCATACCATTACTTATGGTTATATAAAAGATAATGGTGAAAAAATAGATGAAGTATTAGTAAATATCTATCGTGGAAAAAGAACTTTTACTGGAGAAGAAATGGTAGAGATTAACTGTCATGGTGGTGTTTATATTACAAATAAAGTAGTTGATATTTGTTTACATCATGGGGCAAGACTTGCTGAAAGAGGAGAATTTAGTAAAAGAGCATTTTTAAATGGACGTATTGATTTATCACAAGCAGAAGCTATTAGTGATATTATTACGGCTAAAAATAGTTATGCTTCTTCTCTTGCTTTAAAAGGAATTCAAGGAAGTATTAGTCATTTTATTAAAGATTTAAAAGAAGATTTAATTCAAATTATTACGCAAATAGAAGTCAATATTGATTATCCTGAATATGAAGATGTAGAAGAATTAACAGCAGATAAGCTTTTACCAATGTCTACTTCTTTAATTGAAAAGATGAATAAAATCATTGAAGATTCTAAAAATATTAAATTATTAAAAGAGGGAATTCAAACAGCCATTATTGGTAAACCCAATGTTGGTAAATCTAGTTTATTAAATGCGATGTTAAAAGAAGAAAAAGCGATTGTCACAAATATTGCTGGAACAACAAGAGATGTCGTTGAAGGATCAGTAACAGTAGATGGTATTTTATTAAATATGATCGATACAGCAGGAATTAGAGAAACAGATAATATTGTAGAAAGTCTTGGGGTTGAAAAATCAAAAGAAATGATTAAAAAAGCAGATCTTGTTTTATTAGTTATTGATGGAAGTAAAGAACTTGATCAAGAAGATCAAAAGTTACTTGAACTTACAGAAGATACAAATCGTATTATTATTATTAATAAAGCAGATTTAGGTAAGAAAGTTGATTTAGAAGGAATTGAAATATCGGCTAAAGAACAAGATATTTTAGCGCTTACTAAAGAAATTAAAAAGAAATTTAATTTAGGACTTATGAGTAATCAAGAAGAATATTATCTTACAAATGCAAGACAAACACAATTATTAGAAAAAGCAGCTGTTTCTTTACAAAGTGCTATTGATGCTATGAAGATGTCTATTCCTGCTGATTTAATTGTAGAAGATTTATATGATAGTTGGTCTTGTTTAAAAGAAATATTAGGAGAACAAGCAAAAGAAGATTTATTAGATGAATTATTTAAACGCTTTTGCATCGGTAAATAAGATGAATACAAATGAAATATTAGCACAAAGATTTTATCGTTTTTTTAAGTATACAAGGAATGTAGCATTAATTGCGTTTATTGTTTTCTTTATATTAAATGCGATTAATACAGGAAATAGTATTCTTTATTGGATTTGTTATGGATGTTTAATGGTTTCTATCGTAGGAGCAATGCAATCAGTTTTGTTGTATGTTCTTTCAAAGTATTATAAAAAGAGGTAATTTGAATGGAAAAAATATTTGAACAAATTGATAATTTGTTTGTAAATGGGGTTATTAATGGCATTATTTCAATTGTTATTGCAGGGATTGTTTTAATTGCAATCAATAAATTATTAAATAAGTTTATTAAAAAGAAATGGCCTGATAATTATGTTTTACAAAAAAGAATTAAAAAGATTATTCTCATTACAATTTTTTTAGCAATTATATGTAGTGAAGTGAAGTTTTTAAAATCATTTGCGACTGCCTTACTTGCATCTGGAGGAATCGTTGCCGTAGTTATTGGACTTGCCAGTCAAGAAGCTGCAGGTAATCTTATTAATGGTGCCATGATTATGGCTTATAAGCCTTATAAGATTGGTGATTTTATTGTTGTTACAGGGCATAATGTTAGAGGAACTGTTATTGATATTTCACTTAGACATAGTGTTATTGAAACATTAGAAAAAACGCAAATGATTGTTCCTAATGATATTATGAATAAAGCAATTATTGAAAATATTTCACAAATTGAACATGTTAAAGCAAATTATCTTTATATCGATATTTCTTATGAAAGTGATATAGATCAAGCAATCAAAGTGATTCAAGATCTTGTTGTAAAACATCCTTTATTCATTGATGGAAGAAAAGATAAAAAGGATCCATTAGTCCCTGTGATTGTTTCTGATTTAAAAGATAGTTCTATCCAACTAAGAGCAACAATCACTAGTGAAGATAATGTACAAGGTTTTCAAATGTTGGCAGATATTCGTAAAGATTTAGTCACTGAATTTAAAAAGGAAGGTATTGAAATACCTTACCCTCATATGCATATTGTTAAATAGTGTACGCATATTTAATACAAAACAAAAAACAGAGAAAGTGTTGATTATATCGATATTTTATCTGTTTTTATATTTTGTTCAGAAAAGTTATATTTATCGAATTAACAGGATAAATATTTATATTGGACAAATCAGCCAATGATTTGTAGATTAGAATAAGTTATAATTATTAGAGAAAATAATGTTCAGTTTTAAAATAGGATATTTAATCAAGAAATGAATGATAAGTTATAAAGAAATAATATACTTAAAATAGAATTGTTTTATGAATAAAAAAATATAATATTGAAACAAAAGAAAGAGGGATATATATGTGTAAAGTGTTAATGTCAATAAAACCGAAATATGCAATGCAAATATTAAATGGTACAAAAACATTTGAATATAGAAAAAATAGATTTAGAAGACAAAATATAGATTCTATTGTCATTTATGCAACCTCTCCAGTAATGAAAGTAATAGGTGAAGTGCAACTTGTAGGTGTATTAGAAGATGAGCCAGAAATAATTTGGGAAAAGACATATCATAATGGTGGTATAAATAAAGAAGCATATGATGAATATTTTGAAGGAAAAGAGAAGGCTGTTGCATATATTCTAGGAAAAGTAAAAAAATATGATAATGAAAAGCAACTTTCGGATTTTCATATAAATGTTCCACCACAATCATATTTTTATTTGGATTAATATTTAGCTATATTATCAAATAGTATCCACATATTTAATACAAAATAAAAAATAGAGAAAGTGTTGATTATATCAATATTTTCTCTATTTTTATATGTGGTTTGTTGTAAAACAAAAGCACCTGATTTAATCAAGTGATTAAACATTAGCGCATAGGCTGCAATAATAATCATAGGGGTAATCCTTCTATATGGTTGTATTGTATGATATAAAGTCAATGTAATAAAAAAGAAATATGAGGATTACCCCCATACTTCTTCAGCAATTTCTTTAACAAGTTTAAGTTTAGCCCATTGTTGTTCTTCTGTAAGTTTATTACCAATTTCACATGAAGCAAAACCACATTGAGGACTTAAATATAAACGTTCTAAAGGAATATATTTAGTTGCTTCATAGATTCTTCTTTTAACAAGTTCTTTATCTTCTAAATCAGGTTTCTTTGTTGTAATAAGACCTAAAACAACTTTCTTATCTCCTGATACTTTCTTTAATGGAGCAAAACCACCAGAACGATGATCATCATATTCTAAGAAATACGCATCTACATTTTCTTCACCAAAGAGTAAATCAGCAACACCATCATAAGCTCCCGAACTAAAGTAAGTAGAATGATAATTTCCTCTACATACATGAGTATTAATTGTTAAATCTACAGGTGCACTAGCAACAACTTTATTATTTAAATCTAATAATAGTTGTTTATATTTTTCTAATTCTTCCCCTTTTCTTCCTGTTAAACTTACAGCAAGTTCAGGATTAACCATACCACCCCATACACAATCATCAAATTGTAATTGACGGCATCCAGCGTGATAAATTTCTTGAACAAATTCATTGTATGCTTTAACAACATCGTCAGCAAAAGCTTCTTCACTACCATAGAAACCTAATGTTTTATCTAATAAATCAGCTCCTGTAAAGAAAGCATAGAATTGACCAGGTGAAGGAATTGTTTGTTTAGCTACAGTATTTTCATCTTCTAACGCTTTAACAAATTTAAAATGTTCTACAAAAGGATGATCTTTACAAGAAATCTTACCTGTCATAAAAGTATCATCAATCATAGCAGCTTCACCATCAAACGTTTGATTTCCATCTACAGTCTTTTTATGTTCAACCCCTTCAAATCCCCACATAAAGTCTAAATGCCACGTAGAACGTCTAAATTCACCATCTGTGATAGTATGATAACCTAATTCTTTAAGTTTATTTACAAGTTCTACAATACATTCATCTTCTACTTTAGTAAGTTCTTCTTTAGTTATATTATTTAATTCATAATTTTTTCTAGCTTCTTTTAATCTTTCAGGACGTAAAAAACTTCCTACAAATTCATATCTATTTAATTGACTCATATCATTCATTCCTTTCAAACTATGTCTTTATTTTATCAATCAAAACATAGTTTGAATAATACAAATAATAACTACTTAGATATAGTTTTAAACTATATTCACCATTGTGCATAATGCACAAATGTATGCAATATTCTCATTACATCAACACATATAATTTTTAAACTTTCTTACATATAATATAAGTAACAAAAGGGATATAAAATACTAAGGAGGAACAAAATCATGTGTGTAAATTACTATTCATATTTAACAACTAATCAAGCAGATTCTCAACCAGGTTGGGCTAAAAAAGACAGATTCGATTCAAGCAACACAACATTATCAAAAATTAAAAATCACGTTGTTAAAAACTATTTCTCTAAATTATTTAAATAATATATAATAATACGAAAAACCTGCACAAGATGCAGGTTTTTTAGTATGATTTAAAGATAGTTCAATTGATCACTTATATTGATATACTTTTTATTAGATAAATACAATTGATAAATTTGAGTTGCAGGTAATAGTAAAACTTTAATAGATTCTAATCCTAAATTACCTAAAATATTTAATTCTACTCTACCTTTTTTTATAACTTCATTTTCTTCAGTAGGAATTATAAAACAGTTTCTAATTGTTTTGATTTTATTCTTTTCAGCAAATTCTTTATAGGCTAATTGATACAAATATTGCTTAGTAATACTTTCAATACCGGGTTGACCTTTTAAAAAATATCTTGTGTTTTCAAAACAATAATATTTTGCATCATAGATGATCATTATATCTTTATCTATAACAATTGTATCAGGAATCAATGTCTTAGCTTCATTTGAAAATTCACCATCTTTATCATTATCAATCCATTTAGGATTTTCAATAATATCAATTAATTTTTTATTAGATTTAGCATATTTATTATCGATCAATGGCAATTTGTATAAAGGAATATTTAGGTGATCATTTAGAACATCTTTGCAAACATTTTCCCAAATTAAATTAAAACTATTAGTCCCAAACATACTTAAATATTCTAAATCATTAAGAGTCCCTTTGGTAGAAATATAAGCATACATCATTTTTAATAAGTTATTTTTTCTTGTATTGAATTGTATGTTCATTTCATTTTCCAAACGATAAAGAATATAATCTAAATCGCCATATTCATCTAATTCTTTATCATTTAGATACACTTCTGTCAAATCAAATAAATCCAATAAATCAGCTTCTTTAAGTTCAGTACAACATTTTGATATTATTGTTGAATGTAATTCTTTAAAAAAGTTGAATTCATCATTTATTCTTTTTTTTGTATAAACAGTTGGATAATATGGTTTGTTATCGCTTATCAATGTAAATGCATCGTTGATGGTTTTATCCCAATATATTTCTCCAGAACCATTTTCTTCAAGAATATTAATTTCATTATTATATAGATCATGTTCGAAATAATCATTTATAAAATATAAGCACACTGCTAAATTGTTATAAGTTTTAGAATAATCACTATCATTGAATATTTTAATAATTTGTTCTTTTTTATTAAATTTTTCAATAACTTTCAATACCTGTTTTAATTGTTCTTTTGGTTCATTATTATTTTTAATATATTTTGGATATATTTTTAATACAATACTGTCTATTGTTACAAGACCGACATAATCAAATACATAATAATGTTGAGTATCATTTTCTACTACTGGTGTTATTTCAATATCATCTTCATTTAACTCAGTTAGATCTTTTTGCTTCTTATTTAAGGGAACTACTTTTAAAATCGTGTATTCTTTCAATTTTGATATATATTTATTCAGTGTTTCATTATCACATTTAAACATTGATTTTAGATCGTTATATGTATATCTTTTTAGTTCTCGAATATAGGTTGATATCATAATTTATCATCCCCTATTTTTGATAATCATCAATAGACTGTAATATTTCATCAGCAAATATTTCAAATTTATTTTTATCATATCCCTTACAAATTTCAGAATAAATATTCATATTATTTTTAAACAGCTTACTTCTTCTTTGTTTACCAGCATCTTCAAATAAATACATTAATACCTTATTTTTAAATACTTCATCAAAATTATCATCATTTATGTCTTTTGGGTTAATAAAGAACGGTCCCATTAACTTATCCTCATTTATATTCATTTTTGACAAATAATCATTGATAGCCTTTCTTACATCATTCCATTTAAATTGATCGTTATCAATTGTAATAAATTTATCATCAATTTCTTCTTCATTATTATTGATTCCTAAATATGTAAAATTCCATCTACGTTTGAATGCTGTATCCATTGGAAATACACCTTGGTCTGCACTGTTCATAGTTGCCCAAATAAACATATTGTCAGGCAATCGTATTTCTTTATAATCATCAATTTCTCCACCCAACTCATCAATTAAATACTGTCTCATATCTTCTGATGTTTGTATAGGATATTCACTAATACCATTTTTCCTATCTAATAACTGAAAAATATCACCAAATACGGCAGCTACATTCGCACGATTGATTTCTTCAATAATTAGTAGATAAATTTCTGGTTGCTCGCTCATAGTACTTCGTAAAGCATTTACGAGGGTTCTCATAAAAGGACCTGGAACATACTTATATTCTATTTCTTTTTTCTTAGATTCTTTATTATAAATTGAAACAGGTTTATAACACCCAACAAAGTTTGCATATGAATAATCTGGATGAAAGGTCACTCTTTCATAATTATTAGAACCGATTCCCAATAATTCATCCTTATTATTATTTAATTGATAGCTTTTCCCGGTACCAGGAGCACCAAAAAGAATTATATTTTGTTTAAACTTAGTTTCGTTCAATCCTGTTTTATAATTTATTTTCTTCTTCATGGTTTGTTCTTTACTTTTAAATTCTTCAGCAAATTTAAAATACGAAAAATAATGACTGTCATCAGGAATAACTTTAATAGATCGAATTGGTGCATTTGATATCATAGTATATAATCCATATGTACTATCACTCATTTGTTTCAATCCATCTTCTCTAGTTAGATTGCATTTTAATTTTTCTCCTTCATCAGCAAAATATTCTATTAAATCAATATACTCTTCTTTCAACTTTATGAATTTATATTTATCTTTTTCGAATAATTTTGTATCACAAAAAGCATTAAACCATATATCTAGAACAGCACTTTCTTCTAATTTACCAACCACTCGATTTGACAACATTTCTTCTATTAAAGAATCATCTAATTGTTCATAATTATCACATTTCATTATATAATTAACGCAATCATTCCAATGGATTTTTAATTCATATTTATTTTTATTTAAAATCGAAAATGCTTTACACAACATAATAAAAGGTTTAATTGTACTTTTTTCATTTTTTTCAGAATTCTTTTTTAAAATCATCATTAATATCATTTCTTCAGTAGTACATTTCGATTTTACACATACTTTCAAAAAGTTTGATGGAATATTAGTATTTGCATTTATTAGTCCTATATCACGTAAAAAAGTAAGTAGGGCATTAGGATTTTTCATATCTTCAGCTATTCCTAACAAGTCTATTAATTCTCTTGAAGAATAATTATTTACTTCTTTGGTAGCTAAATCACATAATTTATGAAAGTAATTTGATTGTAAAATACTACTTATATTTCTAGATCTATCAATATACCAATTTGCCATTATTCAACCCTCCGTATAATTTCTTTTATTAATTCTTTCAAGACAGGAACAGCTATTGAATTCCCAACCTGTCTATACATAACTTGATCTTTTACTACTATATTAAAGTCTTTAAATCCCATTAATGATAAGCATTCCTTTGGAGTCAATTTTCTAGCTACCGCATCATGTCCTTCAAATTGCCCAACATATATTCTATTATCTTCATAATGTCTTGGTTTTGGAATTTCTACCCTAAAATCTCCAGTCCAGTTAAATTGTTGATTTGCCGTTTGACACCCAATAATATCTCTATTAACTCTAGCACGTCCTTCATTTCTACTATGATCCGTTACATATCTAAATCCTTTAAACCCTAAATAGTATTTATCATCAATATTTTCTTCTAACAAATCTGTAGCTTTTTTTGTTAGTTTTTTCTTTTTGGGAAAAGAAAAAACATCACATTGTATATCTTTTCTTATTCCAACAACAAAGAGCCTTCTTCTAAGCTGAGGAAGATCATAATCTTGTGCATCTAATACATCAAAGCTAATATTATAATGCAAATCTTCAAAAACGTTTCTTATTGTCTCCCAAGTTCTACCTTTATCATGATTTAATAACCCTGTAACATTTTCAAATATAAATGCTTTGGGGCTTATTTCTTTAATTATTCTAGCATAATCATAAAATAATGTTCCTCTAGTATCTTCAAGTCCAAGACGTTTACCATATGTAGAAAAACTTTGACATGGACTTCCTCCAACAATTAAATCTACCTTTGATTCATATTCTTTCCCATTTAAAAATCTAATATCTTCATACCATCTATCATCGCTAATATCATAATTTGCAAAATAAGATTGTTTAACATAATTTTCTTTATTTGTTTTTCTATACTCTTCTTCAACAAGTATCTTTCTTTCAGCATTTGACAAAGATTCTATTTTCTTAGAAAATTCTTCAACATTTATATCTGTATATCTTTCACCGTTATCGCACGCAAAAACAATTTTATGTTCAATACCTTCTTGTTTAAATGCCTGTTCTACTGCTCCAATTCCGCTAAATACGGTTGCTAATCTTATCATTCTTTATACCACCTAATTTACTACTTTTTTATCACTTTTTATTCTAAAATATATCTAAAAATTCTCTATTTTAATTATAAGCTTATCCATAGGTTAAATAGTAAATATGTTATTATAACCTATAGTTAAATCTATTGTATTCTTTATATCTTCAGTTTCTATAGTATTTAAATCATTATATAAATCAATTAATGAAACATTATGAGATTACCTATTATTTGATTGAGTGTAGTCTTTTTTATAACTAGGCATTCATAATTGGAAAGTTTGTGTAATTGATCAATAATATGTTTTATTTCTTTGTTATGACAACTTCTTCGTTCTCATTACAATCAATAATTTATTTTGAATTTAATAACATTTTTTATTCCGTGTTTTTAATTCAATTTTCATATTCTTCAACAAAATCATGTATTGTTAAAAATCCGCATTGATTTGTATCATAGAGTCCCATAACAATACCTGTTTTCATATTATGGATTTTTTTTTCACAAAAAGCTTTATATAAATCTCTCTCTAATTTATAATCAGCATCAAATACAATAAATAGTTTATTTATACGTTTTGGAAATTTTACAATAGATAAAATAATATTATCCCATACTTCCCATATATCATCTTGTTTATTTATATTAAAGTCTTTTTTTATGTAACCTATCACTTTTGATAGCACCATTGTATGAGATGGACTTTTCTTTAAACAAAGCTCTGCAAAGAAAATATTTTGAAAATCCATTTCTAGGTAATCATAACAAGGAAATATATTCTTTAAATTGAAATTATCAATACAAAAAGTTGCAATAATCCTTTTCACAAATTCCATATTATGAATTTCATTTTCATTCATTAAAGATTCATCATAAGGAATCATAATATCGCTGAATACTGCTACAGGATTCTTATGAAGATACTTTGATAAACCTTCTAATAGTTTAACACTTGGTGCTTCAGTTTGCTCCGTTTCTATCTTTTTTATAGTAGATAAAGATACGTTTAATTCCTTAGCTAATTCTCTTTGTGTTATTCCTTTTATTTTTCTTAAATTTTTTATGTAATTGCTTAATAACATAGTCTCTCCTAATCAATTTGGTACACCATGCACTTTTTTGCTATGAATTGTTACATCTTATGTTCTATTGTTTAAGAGGTGTAATAATTATCTCACCTCTCGGTATTGATTATACCAATCATATATTGCTGTGTAAAGACGGCAAATAAAAGAACTATCTAGTCCGTCGTCAAACATTCCAGATAGTTCAAGTAGTGAAAGGAATACTATTTTCATAATGCTCTTTCAACGAGAATTATAACAAAATTTTGTCTCCTCTCAACTTAAATTTTGGCGAAAGGAGTTTTTATTTACATAAGAAATTTTTTCTAGTTTCAACCTATATATAATAGGGTTTATATAAATAAATCTAATGTGTGAAAGCAGTAAATAATCATAAAATTTTATTGATTACGATTTATAGCTTTTATTAATCTAGAAAGAATAATGAAATTTTGTTCTTTTTTTATTTTCCCATCTAACATCTTGTTTGTTATTTCTTTAAATCCTTCTTTAGAATTCCAAACTAACGGTGGGAAAATGTAATTTGATTTAGATATTTTTAGTGATATCTGTTCAGCTTTATCTGCATCGATATTATTATATGATAAAACTAAATATGAAATATTATTATTTTCAATTTTGCAAAATGTCGCAATTTTTCTATAAAATAAATCTTCTGATAGAAATACTTTATTTTCTCTTTTTGCAAGAATTAATGAATCTAATTGACAAATGTGTAAATTTAGACTTAAAAATAACTTTTCAGCTTTATAATTTGGAAAAATTTCAAAATTTGCTCTTTCTGTATTTGAAATATTATATATTTTTATTTTATTGCATATCTCATAAATTTTATTCCACATGTCACTTTCTGTTTTATCCAACGGGATAAACATCATTTGATTATTAGGTGTTTCTATTAGACTTCCTGTTTCTCTACTATGTTTTGAATCAAATTTTTCTTTATAATGAAAAATGAAATCTTTCAAAGAATCGGTGATACAATAACATTCAATATTATTATTAATAATATCAATACAATTAAATTCATATAAAAGTATTAATGTTGACAATGAAAGTACATATTCATTTTTTTTAATCTGTAAATTTGGTTCACCTGCAAAAAATGCAAAATCTTTTGTGTATAGTAATTCTTTGATAACTGAATAATATTTTGAATAATCATTTAATGCGATACAATCAATAGGAATAGTTATATCGTTTTCTAAACTTAAATAAGAATTTAATAACTTTTTGTGAAAATCACTAGGTTTTCTACCTTGATTAAGAAAATCACTAGCTTCTTTTATTTGTTTCATAAAAGTTTGAGGTTCATTTTCATTAATTTCTATCTTTAATAATGGTGTTTTGGGGCTATTGTTTAATTTATCAATTATATATTGAAAAACAAAGCTATCTCTACTTTGGATGTCGCTAATTTCATATTGTTTATCACCAATAGTTGTCATCTCCCCTATTTTTTTCCCTAGTATCTGTTTTCTACGTATATCAGAAACTTTAATATGTTCTATGCCAAATGAATGATTATTATCTTGATCTAAATCATCTTCATAATCAAAACAAAGTTTAAAAGTTCTAAAATTATCTTTTAATTCGACAACAAAAGCATTTTCGTTTATATATTTTTCTTTTAATTCAGGAAGAACCAAAACAATATTTAAGAAAGCGTGAAAAACAAAATCATCATACCTATCATTTAAATAATATAAAGATTTATAAATAATATCTTCAGCTGTTTTATTATAACCACATATACTATAGGCTAATGATAAATTGGCTAGATATTGAGGTGATTTGGAATCTAATATTATTCGTTCGTATTTTTTATATTCATCAATTTTTCGTATTGGAATAGATAACATAATAGAAATCAAATTAGAAGCGTTTTCTACTGTTGGCTCTAATTCAAAAATATTTTTACAAGATAAAGTAGCAGCATACTTTCTATTATTTCTAATTAAAAAATTTGTCTTTTCCTTCATAAAGTCAATTTTCTTTATATTAAGATCAATAAAGTAATCAATAATTTCTTCTTTTTCGTTAGAGTCAGGTGAGTTTAAAATATTAATGAATATTTCATTTGCATAAAAATTATTAATATTTTTAATTTCCATAGTTTTTAGAATTTTTAAACATAATTCAAATTTTTTATGTTTTATAAAACATAGTATATACTGCATTTTTAATAAATCTTCTGATGAAATAATTGATTCTAAATTAATTCTAGACATAACTTCTTCATCGAATAAACTTTCATCGTCAACGGAAATTGCGATATAATAAAAATCTATTAGGTTACTTTCATATTTTTTTATAAATTTATGAAAATCTTGTAAGTAGATATCATAATTACTTTTTTCTATTATTGATAAATGTAAACCATCTAAAGAAGCATTTGTATCATATGAAATACTTTGATAAAAATTTTCTGCATCGTTAGCTCTATTTAAATTAAGAAGACAAATAATATGAAGAGAATCTATTTCTAAATTTTTATATATATTAGATTCCTCAATTTCTTTTAAAGCTTCGTCAAATAAATTACAGTTATACAAAGCTTTAATATAAGAAATCCTTGCTTCTTCTACTTCTCTAATATCTTTTTCAAGCAGTTGCCATATTTCTTTAGGATTTAATTTATTAAGAAAAATAGAAGATTGTAAATCGATTTGTGCAACTAATACCAGGTTTGCTTTATATATATTTGTTTGTTCGAATGAGTGTAGTTTTATATACATATCATAAAGCATATCTTGATCTAAAAATTCAAAAAAAGGGTTTTGTGTAAAAATAACATTTATTATTTTTGAACATAGAGTAAGAAAATTAATCTTTTCATCTTGTGAATCTTTTGAAATTATATCAAAAATTTCTGTTGCTTTTTTTGGATTTCCTGTATTTAAACAACTTAATGCAAATAAATAGTTAGCATGGAAAGGAACTTTCAAAATAGCCATATTAAAATACATTTCTTTATATAATAGAATTATATGTTCGTAATCATTTCTTTCATAATAGTAAAATAAAATAATTGCTTGAGTTTCAAGCATACAATTTTTTAATGTTAATGTATCTATAACTGCATTTTCTTTTATTGTATCTAAAATATCAATTTCACTTAAAAAATCTGTATCTGTGATATATGCTTTATATTTTTTACAAGATGATTTATCTTTTTTTCGCCAAGAAATTAGATATCCATAAAATGCAAAAATATTTTGGCTTTTGTTATCGATTGAAGAAAAACCGTATTTTTCAATTGTATTAACAAGAGAGTCTACTTTAGAAAGATTTAATAATAACAATTGGTTTTTTCCAATTTCTATTTTTTCGTTTAACAAACGAAAAAATAAGTCTGAGTTTTTAGAATAAGTGAATAGATTTTTAATTAAATTATCATCAATATTTAAGTTCTTCCCATCAACATTTATTTGAATTATATTTGAGTTAACAAAATTGCTATTATTTATACTATTTTCATTTTTAAAAACCATATTAGTTATTTTCCTTTGAATTAAAATTTGCACCTATTTGATTTACATTAGAATTTTTTATGTTCGTTTTTTCTATAGTTTGTTTAACATTTATTTTATTCTTTAATTCTTTCACTTGTTTTAATGAATAAATACTAATTAAACAGCTTATAATTGTTGCACACCCAACACAAATATTAAATATATTCATAATTTTTTCTCCTTTTATCATATTAAAATAAATTTTTTTATTTGGCTTTCTATCATTATTAATTATAATATACTATAAAAAAAAAACCAAAAAATAATAAAAGAAAAATAGAAATAAATGGCGTATATATTAGTGAAGGGATATACTATTGATTGTAGTAATGTATGATAAAGATAAGAGGTGGATATATATGTTGATGGAAATTTATTTAAGTGAAGAAAAAGCAAAAAAGAATAATATAGATTTAAATGAATGTTATCAAAAGATAGATAAGTATTTTAAATCACGTGGTGTAGAAATAGTATCAAAAGGTATTTATAAAGGTGTTAGAAAAGATTTTGATGCACAAGGATCATTACCTGATACAAAATGATTTTTAAAAGTAGTGGATCAATGGTATATAAGTTATTTTGGTGATACACCAGATAGCCCAGAATATAGAGAAGATGCTTTAAGGACATATTATCAAGTAAAAGAACAAGTTAAAAATTATGTTAAAAAACATCGTATTTAAACAAATAAAGTAAATAATAGAAGTTATCGGCAAAAAACATAAATTTATACGTTGTTAAAATATATAGTTTTTGCCGATAACGGCAATAAAAAGCCCTCTAGCTTATCACTAAAGGGCTGTTATTATTTTTTGATCATTACAAATTGATAAGGTTTTAAAGTTGTTGGGTTGTAATTGTTGTAGTTATCTAACAAGATGTTTCCTTGGCTTTCAGGGATTGGTTGTTCTTTGTTTGTAAAGTTACAAAAACAAAGTATTTCTTGTCCTTGATAAGTACGTTTATAACCAATAACATCATCTACAGTATTTACTTCTTCAAAATCTCCATAAACAAGAATATCTTCTTGTTTTCTAATAGAGATCATTTTTTTATAGAAGCTATAGATTGAATTTGGATCGTTGAATTGACTTTCAACATTGATTTTATCTTGGCTTCCTGTCATTTTTAACCAAGGTTTGTGATTACTGAATCCAGCATATTCACTACTATCCCATTGCATTGGTGTTCTGGTATTATCTCTACTTCTAAGGTTAAGGAAATGCATGGCTTCTTCTTTAGTAAAACCTTCTTCTAAAGCTCTTTGATATTGTCCATGACTTCCAATATCATCAAATTCATCAATGCTTTCTCTTTTAAAGTTTTCCATACCGATTTCTTCACCTTGATAGATAAAAGGTGTTCCTCTTAAGTTAAAGAACATACCAGCAAGCATTGTTTGTGAATAATAATTATGCTCTTTTTTATCTAAAATAAATTTATCAATTGCTCTAGGTTGATCATGATTTTCCAAGAAACTAGCAATCCATCCAAGCTTTTGAACTTCTCTTTGACTTGTAAATAAGAGTTCTTTAAATTGTTTAGTTGTCCAATCTTGTCTTTTAAACCATTCTTCATCTTCACTAATATCAAAATTACAATAATTAAAATCAAACATCATTGAAAAACATCCTTGTTCACCAATAAAAATACCTAAATCCTTATATTGAACTCCAACAGCTTCAGCGACTGTCATACAATTATGTTTTTCAAATGTTTCTTTCTTTAATTCATCAAAGAATACTTCAATACCTGGTTGATTTCTAGAATAAGCAAAACAAGCACTTAAACCATCTTGTCCATCAACAGGACCATCTAAATATCTTTGATCCTTTTTAATAAAGTTAATTGCATCAACTCTAAATCCTGCAATTCCTTTATCTAACCACCAATTAATCATTTTATAAAGTTCTTGTCTTAAAGCTGGATTTTCCCAATTTAAATCAGGTTGTTTTTTAGAAAAAGCATGGAAATAATATTCATCTCTACCTTCTACCTTTTGCCATACTGAACCTCCAAAAACAGATCTCCAGTTATTTGGTTCTTTACCATCTTTAGAGGATTTAAAGATATAATAGTCATGATAAGGACTATTTGGATCTTTTAGTGCTTCTTGAAACCAAGCATGTTCATCTGAACTATGATTGATAACGAGATCCATAATAATCTTAATTCCTTTAGCTTTAGCTTTTTCAATCAATTCTTCTAAATCAGCCATTGTTCCAAATTCAGGATTAATATCATAATAATCAGAAATATCATATCCATTATCATCCATAGGTGATTTATAAATAGGACATAACCATAACAAAGTCACTCCTAAATCCTTTAAATAATCAAGCTTTTCAATAATCCCTCTTAAATCACCAATCCCATCTCCATTAGAATCCTTAAAACTCTTAGGATAAATTTGATAAGCTACTTCCTTCTTCCACCATTCATTACTCATTTTCTTTTCTCTCCTTTAAAATATATAATTTAGAATAATAATCTCCAATACCATCCTTATTCTCACCACAAGAACTATCACTTATAATAAGTCCCACATTCATCAATTCATCTCCATATAAATCTAAATCATTTACATGATAAACCTTATTTTCATCTAATCCTTCTAATAATAAACGACGACATCCAACATTGACTTCTTGTAAAGTACGATAATAACCTACAATCGCTAAACCTCTTTCTTTAGAAACAACCATCCAAGCTGTTTCATTTCCTTCAAAAGGACTTTTTAAACGATAAAAAGCACCAAATTGAAATAAAGAACGATATTGTTTCATAAAAACAATTTGTTTTTTAATGATTTCTTTTTCTTCATCACTTAAATAATTAACATCTAATTCATAACCAAAAGTACCAAAATAAGCCACATTAGCACGTGTTTGTAAAGGCACTTTTCTAAATGTTTGATGATTAGGAATATTAGATACATGTGATCCCATAGAAGATAAAGGATAAACTAGAGAGGTTCCATATTGAATCTTTAATCTTTCTATTGCATCGGTATCATCACTGGTCCAACATTGAGGGGCATAATAAAGCATTCCTGGATCAAAGCGTGCTCCTCCACTTGCACAGGATTCAAAGAGTATATCAGGGTATTTAGTTGTTAGAACATCGTATAAATGATAAACACCTAGGATATATTCATGCATGACTCTTCCTTGTGATGAAACATCATGAATGCTTGAATAGACTTCTGACATACAACGATTCATGTCCCATTTAATATATGAAATATAGGAATCATCAATCACATTCATCATTGCCTGGGCGATATAGCTGACAACTTCAGGATTAGAAAAATCTAAAATATATTGATTTCTTCCATGACAACTCTTTCTATGAGGAGTTTTTAATATCCATTCAGGATGATTTCTATATAAGTTAGAATTTTCATTGACCATCTCTGGTTCAAACCATAATCCAAATTTTAAACCTAAATCATGAATTCTCTTTGATAAACCATTAATTCCATGAGGCAATTTATCTAAATTAGGGAACCAATCTCCTAATCCTTGATGATCATTATTTCTATTACCAAACCAACCATCATCTAATACAAATAACTCAATTCCTAATTCTTTTGCTGTTTTAGCCATTGAAACGATCTTATCTTCATTAAAATCAAAATAAGTGCCTTCCCAATTATTCACTAAAATAGGTCTTACTTGATCTCGATACTTCCCTCTAGCAAGTCTTTTTTGATAAAGTTGATGATATGTTTGAGACATCTTATTCAGTCCTTGATTACTATAAACCATCACAACTTCAGGACTTTGAAACGAATCTAAATGATCTAATAGATATTCAAAACAATGAGGATGAATTCCCATAGAGACACGTGAGACATGATAATTATCAACTTCTACTTGGGCTAAAAAGTTACCACTATAAACCAAACTAAAACCTAAAACTTCACCACTTGTTTCTTTACAATATTCTCTTTTTAAAGCAATAAAAGGATTAAATTGATGAGATGAACATCCTCTTAAAGAATAAATACTTTGAATACCTTCTGTAAGTTTTCTTGTTTTAATAGAACGTTCTCTTGCCCATGATCCTGTAAGTTCAATCATTTCATAATCTTGATCAGGTAAGTCTAAAGACATAGACACCATTTGATTAAGTCTTAATTTTTGTTTCCCCTCATTAACAATAAAAGCATTTCTTGTAATTACAGGAAAATCTTGATAAATGGTATAACTTAATTGGAGCTTTATTTCAATGACTTCATCATATAAGGTAATGATAAGAGTTTGAGCTTCGTTTTCATTTTCTACATAGGTAGCAGGAAGATCTTTTAATTTTGGTTTTCCCTGTATGATTTTATGATTTACATATTCAAAGTTTAAAATATGACTCCCATTTTCTTGTAAAATATCGATAGCAGGATGACGTAAATCTCCTGAACCATAAACAGGATATTCTTGTTTAATATGTTCTAATGAAAAACTTAAATCCCCTTTATAGCTACAAGGTGACATAGGACGGGGAAAAAGTTCTAATAAATGATCAAAGTCTTTACGATCATGAATTCTTTTTCCATAATAGAGTTGTCCTAATTGATTATTTTCTAAGATTTTAAACACATAACTAATTTCATTATTATACAAATGAAAAGTTTTACTTTCTTCATGAAATACAATCATAGATTTCTCCTTAATCACTAAATAGTATTTTTAAAATATCTTCTAAACCATCATCAACAACCGATTTACAAATAATATTTGCTTTAGCTTTTAATAAATCACAGGCATTTCCCATAGCAACCCCTACACGACAAAATTCAATCATTTCTAAATCATTTTCTCCATCACCAAAAGCGTATGTGTCATCTTGATCTAAATGATAATGATCAAGAACTTTTTGAATACCTGTTGCTTTTGAAATTGTTGGTGAATAGAATTCAAATGCATTGTCACTGCCATGTTCATCAAAATTAATAACATAACCAAAATCATTTTGAATATACTTTTCTATTTTTTCACGATCTTTATTTGTAACATTTGCTTCTATTTTAATCGCTCTTTTTAATACCTCATTACGATCAAACTTTATTGTAAATAGATCTTCAAAATGTCCCTTTTGAACAAAGAAGTTATAAAGTTCTTTATAAGAAGGATCAATGTATAAATGATTCGCTGTCGCAATCATATAATCACAATGAAGTTCTTCTAACATATTTGCTGTCTTTAAACATAACTCATAATCCATTCTATTTTCATAAATAGATTTTCCATCAATTTCTACATAACCACCATTATTTAAAATATAACCGTCAAAAGTTCCATCGAGCCATTTTTCATCTAACATGGCTTTGGGTCTTCCACTACAAATAAAGAGTTTATGTCCTTGTTTCTTTAATCTATTTAATTGTTGTTTTACACCTAAAGGTATTTCATAAATTCCCATTTGTGAGCATACTAATGTCCCATCTATATCAAAAAATAATACTTTCTCTTTCATAAAAAATCTCCTTTAGCTAATTATATCACAAAGTCCCTTTCTATGATTTTCAATAAAAGAAAATATAAAAAGTACGTATGATAGTACGCAAGATAATACGTATGAAAAAAGGAATCTTTCGATTCCTTAACTAGTCATCTAAAATAGAAGATCCATTAGTCGCAATAACTTCTTTATACCAATCATACGATTTCTTTTTAGAGCGTTTATAAGTTCCATTACCATAATCATCAACATCTACATAAATAAATCCATAACGTTTAGACATTTGATTTGTAGAGTTAGATAATAAATCAATTGGTGCCCAAGTTGTATAACCCATTAATTCAACACCATCTTCTTCAATAGCTTTATACATTTGTCTAATATGTTCTCTTAAATAATCAATACGATAATCATCATTAATAGAACCATCAGCTTCCACAGTATCTTTAGCACCTAAACCATTTTCCACAATAAATAATGGTTTTCTATAACGATCATATAAATCTACACAAGAAATTCTTAAACCGATAGGGTCAATTTGCCATCCCCAATCAGAACTAGGAATATGAGGGTTTTTAATAGCTGTAACAGTATTACCTACACTCATTTCTAATCCTTTAGTATCCGCAGCAACACAACTTGATGAATAATAACTAAATGAAATAAAATCAACAGGATATTTTTTCATGATTTCTAAATCTTCATCAGTCATTTTAATATTGAATCCTTTATTTTTATACATTTGTAATAAGTATTTAGGATATTCACCATGAACTTGAGTATCACTATAACAATAGATTTGTCTCATTCTTTGTTGTTGTTCTAATACATCTTCTGGTTTACATGTATATGGATAATAAGTTAATTTAGTAAGCATACATCCTACTTTAGCATCAGGAATGTTTTCATGTGTAATTTTTACAGCAAGTGCACTTGCTACAAATTGATGATGCATTGCTTGATATTCAACTTCTTCAAATTCTTCTGGTTTGAATCTTGATTCAATTAATCCACCTGTCATAAATGGATGTCTAATGATTGAATCAATTTCATTGAATGTTAACCATAATTTTACTTTATCTTTATATCTTTTAGTAATAACATCCACATAACGTGTAAAGAATTCAATGGAACGACGATCATACCAACCATTATAATCCATACAGAATGCTAGTGGTGGTTCATAATGAGACATTGTAACTAAAGGTTGCATTCCATATTTTAAACATTCATCAAAAACAGCATCATAGAATTTTAAACCTTCTTCATTAGGTTCTAATTCATCCCCTCTAGGGAAAATACGAGACCAAGCAATAGACATTCTATAAACCTTAAATCCCATTCCTGCAAGTAAAGCAATATCTTCTTTATAATGATGATAAAAATCAATCCCATGACGTTTTGGATAGTAAACTTCATCATCAGTACTTAAAGCTTTTTCAATCATTTCATCAGAAATATCGCATAAACCATGAGTATTTAATAAATCATTCATTGATTTAGGATCAGTAAATAATTGTACATCACTACAACTTACTCCTTTTCCTCCTTCTTTCCAACCACCTTCATATTGATTAGCGGCAGTAGCTCCACCCCATAAAAATCCTTCTGGAAATTGTTTCATATTATATTTCTCCTTATTTTTTATTATTAAATTCATTATATCGATATTATTGAATATTTGTTTGTTTTTTCATAATATAAAAACCAATTCTACTTATAAGAGGTGTTGTTTTCTATTTAAAATGATATGATTTGATTAAAGGAAGTAGTCATATGGATCTTATCAAAATAGGTAAATATATAGCTTTTAAAAGAAAAGAACAAGGCTTAACACAAAAACAGCTTGCTGAAAAGTTAAATATGTCAGATAAATCAGTCTCTAAATGGGAAAGAGGTATTTGTTTACCAGATGTAACAGTCTATCTTGAATTATGTAAAATATTAGGAATAAGTATTAATGAGTTTCTGGCTGGCGAAGATATACCTAAAGAAACAATTGAACAAAAAGCAGAAGAAAATATTATTCAGATTACAAAAGATAATAAAAACAAACAAAAGTATCTAAAGAAAATTATAAGATTATTAATAGTTATGCTTGTTGTTTTCATATTTATTATAAGCATATTTATCTACAAAAAATTAACACAACCACAAAACTATATAGAACCTTATTTAGAAAAAAGCACAGAAATGCAAACGGCAAATATGCTTTCTAATCATCCAGGGAATATTTTGTTATTTCATTATAATTCAAAAAAAGATTTTGATTCATTAACTATGTATTTAACCCAATATCAAAAAGGTAAAAAGATATCTGATAAAGAAATCTGTACATTTTATAATAATCCTTCAAAAGGAACAAATACCGGAAATATTGCTTTAGTAGTTGATTATGAAGCTTCTACTTTGAAGATTATAGATGCTTTTAAAGATGGATATTATGTAGCTGAAGGTATTTCATTTTTAGAAAACATTAGTCACTATGATGTTTGGGATTATAATCAAATTGAAGAAAAAACTTCTATTAAATATGGTAAAAAACAAATGTTAGTGGCCTTATCTTATGGAAAAAATCATGTCACATCTCTTCCTATAAAAGAGTTAGAAACAAACAAAAAGATAAAGAATGATTATACATGTATTCTTTCAATTAAGTTTAAGTAAAAACGTCATCACTTGGATGACGTTTTAATAATCAAATTTATTCTTTTTCTTCATAATGATAAAAATACTTACACAAATCATTGCTGATAAAATAGAACCTAATGCTGGTGTAAGACCCATAGGAAGCAAAGTATCAGGGAAAAGCTTAGAAGTTATATAAGCTCCAGGTACTCTTATTAAAACAATAGAGATGACATTGTGAATAAATGAAATCATAGAATAACCATAAGCAGTAAAGAAACCACTAAAACAGAAATGAATAGAAGCAAACATACAATCTAAAACATATCCTTTTAAATACTGACTTCCATACATAATAACGATAGCTTCACTTGTAAATAGCGAAAGAATTTCCTTGGAAATAAATTGACAAGTAATCGCAAAGAAAATTCCAAATCCTAAAGCAATCATCATTCCATAACGTAATGTTTGACGAGCACGTTGATGTTGTTTTGTTCCTACACATTGGGCACATATAGCAGAAATTGCTGAAAGCATACTTGATGGTACTAAGAATAAAAAGCTAATGATTTTTTCTACAACACCAACTGCTGCGGCAATATCAACACCACGGCTATTGGCAATAATCGTAATAATGATAAATGAAATTTGAATCAAACCATCTTGCATAGAAATAGGAAAACCAATTTTAAAGATATCTTTAATAATTTTTTTATGTAATTTCAAATGGTATCTATGGATGACAATCAATTTTCTTTTAATAATTGCAAATAAAGCAACAATTACACTAATAAGTTGTGAAATCACTGTCCCAAATGCTGCTCCAACGGCATGCATATTGAAATAACCAATGAAAATAAAATCTAACACGATATTAAAAAAACAAGCAACTGCCACAAAATACATAGGACTTTTAGAATCCCCTAATCCTCTAAAAATAGAACTAATAATATTGTAAGCAGTAATAAAAGGAATTCCAATAAAACATATTTTTAAATAAAGTGTTGTTTCTTGAATCGCTTCTACAGGTGTAGACATAATAGAAACAATCGGATTAATAAAGAATAATAAAATCAAAGTAACAATCAGAGATAAAATCATAAAGATCATGATTGTATTTCCAACAGTCATCTTTTTTTCTTCTTCTTTTCTTTCACCAACATAACGACCAATCATGACCGTTGAACCCATTGCAATTCCTACAAGCATGACAGTAATCATATGCATGACCTGACTTCCAATAGAAACCCCTGATAAAGAAGCAGCTCCATTGTATTGACCGACAATAAATAAATCAGCCATACCATAGAATGTTTGTAAGAAATTAGCAAGTAAAAATGGTAATGAGAAAGTAATAATATTTTTTAAGGCACTGCCTTTTGTTAAATCTTTTTGCATAACATCAACTCCTTGCTTTGTATTATATAGGATAAATGTTAAAAGATAAAACGAAAAAAAATGCTTAATCTAGCACTTTTTTTCATGTATATGTTGCAATAATAGATTTAAGTTCTCTGATTTATTTTGTTTTAAATAAACAAGATTTATTTTTTCAAGATCAGCAAAGTATTTACTAATATCCTCTAAATAGAACTGATCTCTATTTTCTACTTCTTTTGTAGGAAGGATTGAAAAACCTCTAGATAGATTAAGTAAAAGAAGTTGTTTGGGAAATTCTTTAACGTATTCTACTTTATTAAAAGTTGTATGATAAATTTTATAAAGTTCATCTTTACATAATTGATGATAGTTTTGATCTGTTGCTTTTGTAATATAGGGAACAGATTGCATGACCTTTTCTATTGTATGATATTTATGGATCAGTTCTTTTGAACAAACAAGAGAAACGTTTTCTTTAGATAAGGTTGTTGTTTCAATTGGATTATTTTTGTAGAAAGAGAGCATACTTGGAGAAATTAACGCATCGAGTTGATGCGCTTTTAGGCCTTCCATCAATTCATTTTCTTCAAGATAAGAATAAGAAATAGAAAGATGTGGGTATTTCTTTTCAAAGCTTTCAAGAATTTCAAAGTCTGTAAAATCTGTTGTTTTCATGCCTATATGTAAAGTATTCGTTTGTTGAATATTTTGACATAAAGTTTGATAAGAAGCATAAATGTTTTTCATTCCTTCATAGAACTGTTTTCCTTGTTTAGTAAGAGTTAATGTTCTATGTTCTCTTATAAATAGCTGTGTTTGGAGTTCTTGCTCTAAGACAGCAATGTATTTAGACATGGTTGTTTGTCCAATATGACAAGCGTTAGCTGCTTGCGTAAAGTTTTTATATTCAACAGCTTTAAAGAAATAATGTATTCTATTTAGATCCATATTATCACCTCTTTCATTATAACAAAAAAAAGGAGCAATAAAGCTCCTTTGCTCAATATTTATTTACGTTTGAATAATGATTTTAAACCACGAGAGATTACTTGAAAGAAACTAAGAGAACGAACCATATTATTTGGATCAACATAATTTCTAACAGCTCTTAATGTCTTTTTATTATCTCTTGTCGAAAAGATAAAGTTTCCGTTGTTTTTCGTAACAACTGCAAAACGAGGAATCCATTTTCCTTTAAACATGACACTTGCCATGATTTCTGTTACTTCAGACCAAGGAATTTGAATATAATCATTGACGTTTTTATCATTGTAATATTCAAAAGCTTCATCCCCGACTAACACTTTACCATAGTTTGCCATTCCTAAATAAGAAGTAGCATTAATTGTTAAATCGACTTTTTTATTTAATGATTGTACCATATATTCCCTCCATAAATATTGAACTTTTTAAATTACATAATTCCAGCTAAACGAGCTAAGATACCAACGATAAATAATGCAACGATAATAACGATTGGTGAAACTTTTTTCTTTAATAACCAGCAGCAAAGTAATGTAAGTAATAATGCTGCAAGTCCAGGAATTAATTGATCTAAGTTTTGTTGTAAAGTAGTAACTTTAATTTTATCTAATCCATTAGCTCCAAGAGAAGCATATTGAGATAAAGCTGATTTAATACCTTCAGCTCCACCTTTGATTTGACTCCAATCAATATAAGCACCTTCAGATTGAGCAACTCTAGAAACAACAGGAGTAAATGAAATACTTACCCAACGTTGAACTAAAGAACCGATAATGAACATACCTAAAATAGAAGCACCTTGAGTAATTTTACCTAATAAACCACCAGATAAATCTTTTGCGATAGAAGTACCAACTTTATATCCAAATTCTTGAGTATACCAAATAAATGCCATACGGATAATATTCCAAGCAAAGAAGAATAATAATGGACCAACAATACTTCCACCTAAAGCAAGAGAAGCACCTAAAGCACCTAAGATTGGTCTTAAAGTGAACCAGAATACTGGATCTCCAACCCCAGCAAGAGGTCCCATCATACCAACTTTAACCCCTTGAATAGCTTGATTATTGATTTCCGCACCATTAGCTCTTTCTTCTTCTAAGGCTAATGTAACCCCCATAACTGGAGCTGAAACATAAGGATGTGTATTATAGAATTCTAGATGTCTTTTTAAAGCATCTGCTCTATCTTGTGGATCTTTGTATAATTTTTTGATAGCTGGGATAATTGAATAACACCAACCACCATTTTGCATACGTTCATAGTTCCATGATCCTTGAAGGAACTGATGACGCCAAGCAACTGATAAACGATCTTTTTTAGTTAATTGAATTTTTTCTGCCATATTTCTTTCCTCCTTCAAGATTAATAGTCATTTAAAATATCACCTAATGGATCACCAGAACCAGTAGAACCACCATTACCAGAACCACCGTTTTCTTTTAATCCTAAGTAAATTAAAGCAATAGCAACACCTAAAGCACCTAAAGCGATTAATGTTAATTCGCTTAATGCAGCTAATACGAAACCGATAGCAAAGAATGGCCAAGTTTCTTTAGTTGACATCATATTAATAACCATTGCATAACCTACAGCGGCAACCATTCCACCACCAACAGTCATACCACCTGATAACCAAGCAGGCATTTGATTTAAAACACTAGTTACTGCTTCAGCAGGAACGATACATAGTGCAGCAGCAGGAACTGCGATTCTGACACCTTGTAATAAGATACCTAAAATTTGATAGATTTCAATTTTACGGTAATCACCTTTTTCAGCAGCACCATCCATTAAGTGAACTAATGGGATAGCGATTGTACGACAAATCATAGTTAAGAATAAACCAGCTACTGATAAAGGAATTGCAACAGCAATTGAAGTAGAGATAGCTGTTTGTGTATTAACAGTACCACCATTTAAACCTAAAACCATGATAATTGCAGAAGCAACAGAAGCTAAAGCAGCATCTGGAGCAACAGCAGCACCAACGTTTGCCCATCCTAAGGCAATCATTTGTAAAGAACCACCTAAGATAATACCTTCACTTAGATGTCCTGAAACTAAACCAATTAAAGTACACGCTACTAGTGGTTGATGGAATTGGAATTCATCTAAAATCCCTTCCATACCTGCTAATAATGCTACTAAAATAATTAACATAATAGTAATTGCAGACATTAAATTTTCCCCCTATTTCATATTTTGAAGTTCAGTCTTTGCTTTTTTAAGAAGACTGTCCATATTTTCTTTAGAATCAGCAGGTACTTTACGAACATCGAAAGTAACACCCATTTCTTTTAATTTTTCTAAAGTTTCAACATCATCTTGATCCATAGCAATGGCTTTATTAACAACCACTTTACCAACAGAGTGAGCCATAGAACCAATATTTAATTCTTTAATATCAACGCCACCTTCAATAGCTCTTAAAGCATCTTGAGGAGTTTCAAATAACAATAAAGCTTTAGTAGCACCAAAACGAGGATCTTTAGCGACTTCGATCATCTTTTTGATTGGTACAACGTTTGCTTTAACACCTGGTGGTGCAGCTTGTTCAATCATTTGTTTACGTAATGCATCTTTAGAAACAGCATCAGATACAACAATGATACGAGTTGGTTGAGTTGATTTTGTCCAAGTAGTAGCTACTTGACCATGTAATAAACGTGTATCAACACGAGCTAAGACATATTTAATATGTCCATCTCCAAGAACAGTTCCTTCAGGAATAGCCCCAGCAGGTGCTGGGTTTTCAGCTTTTACTGCTTCTTCCTTTTTAGGTTCTAATTCTTCTGGACGAATGTTAACTCCGTCTCTAGCAACTTCACAGATATGAGTTGCGATTTCATGTGCGCTGTCAGTAGACATACGCATTGCATATGCTTCAATAAGCATTGGTAAATTTAACCCAGTAACGATTGCCCAATGATCTTCATGACCGTTAAGTAATAAGTTTGCTTGGTTGAAAGGAGTACCACTCCATAAATCAACTAAGAAAAGAACTTCGTCTTGATTTTCAAAAGTGGAAATAGCTTCTTCCATTTTTGCTCTTAAATCATCAGGACCTTCACTTGGTTGTAAAGTCACAGCTTTTACATCTTTTTGTTCACCGAAAATCATAGAACCAGATTGTAAAATTCCATTAGCGAATTCACCATGACTTGCAAGAATAATTCCTACCATATTTTTCCTCCCTCTCTCTAATTAACATTGAATAACAAAAAAAGTAGGCCAACTATTTAAAAGAAGATACAATGCACCCATTGCTTTCTTTTAAAATAGTTAATGCCTACTTAAAGTTACACACTATTGAATATTCAATTTAATTACAGTGATATACTAACATCAAAAAATGTAAGCGTCAATCATTTTTTTTACGTTTTTATGTTCTTTCATTATTTTTTGATAAAAAAAATAATGAAAAAGATAATATATAATATAAAACAATCACAATTTATCAATAAATAAAAAAAGGGGTGATCCCCTAATTTTGAAATGCACTTGATAAAATTCTTTCCAAATGTAAAGCAAGATAGCCAATTTCTGATTCTGGTAATTCTTTATGAAGTACCTTTGATAAATTATCACACATCCTTATTGCTTGTTCATAAGCAAAAGGAAATTTATTTTTGGTAAATTCACTAATATCCATTTGCAATTGTTCATTAGTATTTAAACGAATGATTAGGAATTTAATATGATTCATTAAACGGGCATAAGAAATTGATTCAACATCAATTTTCATATTTAAATCGGTTTGTAATTTAATAATACTTTCATGAACAACACGAGCAGCTTCCATAGATTCTCCTACTTTATTAGAAGAAATTGCCGAGTGAATATGTAAAGTAATGAAACTTACTTCATCATTGTTGATTTCTTTATTAATAAAAGATTTAATAATTTCTTTTGATTTTAAAGCAACTTCATATTCATCAGGGAAAAGAAGTCGTATATCATAGGTAAATGGATTACTAGGCAAGATATTTTCATCCATACGTTTGATCGTAAAATGAATATGATCAGCAAGTGGAATAAGAATATCATGATTGACTTGTTCAAATTTATTTGTTGCTTCTTTAATGATTTCAGCTGCAATTTCAAGATAAACAGGATTGATATAGTCAATGACTTTCTTTTGTTTATCTTTAGCTTGATAGTTCTTTTGCATCATGTATTTCTTGGCGTGAGGTGGAATTTCAAAATGTTCATCTATTTTTTTACCAAAACCAATTCCTTTAGCCATAACTATTATTTCATTATCATCTTCTTTAGCTAGAATGGTATTATTGTTTAATATTTTTAAGACTTGATACATTATGTTCACCTCTTTATTTTTAAAATTGTTTCTCCACTTTTTTTATGACCATAGTTCTTTTCTAAAGGTCCTTGACCTTTAGTGATAATCATTAAAAGACAATCATCGATGGCATTTTCTTTAATATAATTCAAATCTGCATTCCATAACAGATCTCCTTTTTTAACCTTCTGATTCATTTTAACAAGAAGTTCAAACCCTTGTCCATTTAATTTTACAGTATTAATACCAAAATGAATCAATATCTCCACACCATTTTCTAATTCAATCCCTAAAGCATGTTTTGTAGGATAAATCATAGAAATCGTTCCATCACAAGGAGCAACAACCAAACCATGTATTGGTCGAATCATGATACCATCTCCTAATAACTTATGAGCAAAGATATCATCACAACAATCTTCAATAGGTAAAACCTCACCATCAACGATATTTCCTATTTCTACATCTGTTGTATGATACACAATTGTTTTTTCTTCATCATAAGAAGCAGGAACATTATTTAAATAATCATCAATCTTTGTTTTTAAAGAAGAAGCTTTTGGCCCAAAGATGATTTGAATAGCATTGCCCTGTAATAAAACAGCAGCTGCCCCTGCTTGTTTTAAAGAACCTTCGCTTACAAGACTTGGATCTTGTAAAGAAGCACGTAATCGTGTAATACAACAATCAAGATCACTAAAGTTATATCTTCCACCTAGTCCTTTAATAATCATTTGTACTTGAGGATCAAGTAATGATTGGTCAAAAGAGTAATCCATTTTCTTTTTATTAAAAATCGTTAATTTATTATCATCTTCTCTTCCTGGTGTTTTTAAATCAAATTTCTTAATTAAAAAACGGAATGAAAAATAATATAAGAAGAAATACATAACTCCACCAACAATAATAAAAACCCAATGAGTTTTACTATTACCTTGTAATACACCAAAAACAAGAAAATCTATTAAACCACAAGAAAAAGTAAATCCAATCGTCACCTTTAAAACATGGGCTAAAACAAAAGCTGTTCCCGCTAAAAAAACATCAACGACAAATAACATAGGAGCCACAAAAATAAAAGCAAATTCAATGGGTTCTGTAATTCCTGTAAGCATACTCGTAAGGGCTGCTGATAAAAAAAGACTTCTTATAACTTTTTTTGATTCAGCTTTAGCACTGCGATACATCGCTAAAGCTGCTCCTGGTAAACCAAACATCATAATCATATATTCACCAGAGAAATACTTAGTTGCTTCAACACTAAAGTGCTTTAAATTTGGATCAGCAAGTTGAGCAAAGAAGATATTTTGGGCACCATCAATTAAAACCCCATTGACTTCCAAAGTACCACCAATAGCAGTTTGATAAAAAGGCATATAGAAAACATGATGTAAGCCAAAAGGAACAAGGGCTCTTTTAACAATTCCATAAACAAAAGTTCCCCCATAGCCACTACTAGCAATCCATTGTCCAAATTTAAAAATCCCGTCTTGGAAAGTAGGCCAAATATAAAACATCAAAAATCCTACCAAAATATAAACAATGGTAGAAATAATAGGAATAAATCTTTCTCCTTCAAAGAAAGATAAAAAATCAGGTAATTGAATTTGATAAAAGCGATTATGTAAATAACTCACACCTAAACCAACAATAATTCCTCCAAATACCCCCATTTGTAAGGATACTTGCCCACATACATTTGTAAGTGTTCCTTCAACAACACCTTTAATAATTTTATTACCTTCAATAACACCATTAAAAACAAGTAAACTATGAATTGTTGAATGCATTACAAAAAAAGCAATAATAGAAGATAACACTGCTACTTCTTTTGATTTCTTTGCCATTCCTAAAGCAACAGAGGATGCAAAAATCAAAGGCAGATTATCAAAAATTGTTTGCCCTACAGACATTAATAAAATCAATATATGATTTAAAGTTGTTCCTGTACCTAAAATACTCTCTAAACCAAGAGAAGCAATCGTTGCTTCGTTAGTAAGAGAACTCCCAATACCTAAAAACATTCCCGCAATTGGTAGTACAGCAATAGGTAACATAAAACTACGTCCTATTCTTTGTAAAACCCCAAAAATTTTCTTTTTCATTTTCTTCCCTTTCATTTATAAAAAAATATAGAATTCTATACTTTAAAAACACAATTTTTCGCATTTAGTGTATCATAAAATAATCTATATGTACATTTGTATAGATGAGTTAGATTATAGATATCTTTAATGGGTAAAGTACTGTATAATATTTATATATACCTAAATTCAAGGGAGGAAAAGTATATGGAAGAGAAAAGATTGTTGAGTAAAGATGAAGTTTATTTTTTAGTATTTTTTTCTAATTCTTTTATTGGATCAATCATATTGTCTGGCAGGTATCACTTTGATTCAATACGTTCATTTTTTATATTTGCTGGAGAGGAACCCTTTCCATTTACTTTATTTTTCTTAGTGTTCTTTTGTTGTCTTTATTATTTTTTTAAAATTCTAATAAAAAAACACTCACTAAGAAATTTTATTAAGAGTAATGATGTTTAATGTCAAAAAGGAGAAATATTATGGAAGAAATTAAACAACTTGTTTATAACTATGCTAAAGCAATACACACACAGAATGAAAAAGATTTTAAAGCATTATGGTCATCTAAAGAAAATACCTTGATCTCACTTACGAATCAATTTGATGGGATTGATTCTATTTATAATGATTTTTTAATAGGTGTTATTCAAAGATTTTATGAATCAATTGATTTAATTGTAGAAGGAATAGAAATACATCAAATAGATGATAATAAAGCTATTATTATCTTTAAATATCATACTGAATGTATTAGAAGAGATACCAAAGAACCTTATGGTATCCAAGGTTTAGAAACACAAATAGTTATTAAAGAAAATAATGAATGGAAACTTATGCACATTCATTATTCAAAGTAAAAGCTAGCGATTTGCTAGCTTATTTAAATACTTTTTAATTTTTAGTTTTTTATTTGATTTAATATATTTACAGTCAGCAATGATAATCATATCTTTATCAATCATATATCCAAACTCTATATTTTTTATAAAGAAATGGCGAATATTATCATCACTTGCAATTCTTGGATACATTTTAGGAAATCTTTTTAAAGAAGATAGTATTTTTGCTATTTCTTTAGAAACAGATATTTTATTTTCTTTTAAAAATAGGAAGACACTCTGATCAATTAAGATTTTCAATCTTATAGTCCTTCTTTTTTTAATAAGTCAAGAAATTCATCTTCATTATATGCCTTTGATTTCCCTTCTTTTACAAGAGAAGCTTTATATTTTACTTTGTCTTCATATAGAATGTTTTCTTTTTCAACTTCTTTATTATAAATATCAATCATTAATTCTAAAGTTTTTGTTGGAATAAGAGATACACCATCCAAACTAGGAAAATCATTAATACTCATTTTGTTCATATTTAAGCTCCTCCTTTATTTTCATATATTTTATCATACTTTTAAATAATATTCATTATTCAAAACATCCGTTTAGATCTTTTTATTGTATAGGTGTTAAAGTTCCACCATTAGATAATGTTATTGTTTGACCATTTAACCAACTATTCGCTGAAGCATCATAATAAATTGTATAACCATGATCTTCAATTAAAGATAAATCATTGTTTTCTAAAGTTAAAGTAGTAACATAACTATCTTCGGTAACGATCCATTTAGAAGAACTATCTAGAGATAAGTTAACTTCTTTGGCACTATTTTCACTATTGATTGTACTTATAAGAGTTGAACTTTTTAAAATAAATGAAGTGGTAGAAATATTATCAACACTGATATTTCCACTTAATGTTTGATTTGTCGCATTCAATGTTAAGTTTCCACCATTACTTCCTTGATTCCCCCATTCACCATCATTTCCAGAAACAGTAACTAATTGATTACTTCCATAATTTAATTTTGTATTTTCTAAGTTAATCACTGCATCTGTATTCGTAATAAAAAACATAGGCGATGTTTCATAGATTTTTGATTTTTTTGAAATAGAAAGTGAAGAATTTGTTGCACTAAAAGCACCTGCACCTTCATTTGCATCTCCGGACATACTTTGATAAATCATGACACCACAATTATCAATACCGTCATCCACACGACCTACACCATAACCTGTAAGTTTTGTGTTATTTAAAGTAATACTGTTTTTACCTTCGATAACCGCACATGCAGAATTAGTTGCCGTTCCTTTAGAATCAGAAACAGAAATTGTACCTGTTGAATAAACACAAGGTGAACCTTTACCATTTGTATTTAAAATTGAATTTTTAACAGTAACGGTTCCATCACCACGATCAGTAGCAACGGCAGCACAGTGATGACCACTTGTAGTAATAGTTACTTTATTAGCGTTGATTGTTCCACCATAAGTCGCATCTAAACCACGTGATGAATCTCAAGTTGTGGTAATTTATTACTTACATTAATAATGGCATTTTCTCTTGTTGCAAAAACGGCATTAGCCCCACTTGCATTTGTTTTAATTGTAGTATCTTTAATGGTTGCTTCACTTCCTTTTTGAACAAGGACAGCAGCATTTAAACCATAAAATTCACTGTTTTCATTATTTGAAGAATCACCCGATTTAGAAATTATTAGAGTTGATGCATTCAATGAACCGCCATCGGTTACAACCATGGCGGTTCATTTGAAGAAGTAGCTGATAATGTTTTATTTGATAATTCTTGATTGTTAGAAACATCAACAACACCTTCAGTTGTTATTAGAGATGTATTGTTTGTTGCTGATGCATTATTGAATAATAAAGCATTGCTTGATAACACAAGAGCAACAACAAGTAAGATTGTTCCTACAACATTGACAACAGCATAGATGGCTGTAGGTTTAGCTCCATAGAATGTTTCAGCAAGTGTATTACTTCCAAACTTACTCATAATGAGATAAGTAATAGAAAGCATAAAAACTAAAACACAGATACTAATAATAACAATTTGTAGAGCATTTAATGATTGACTTGATGAAGTCATTTCTTGATTCACTTGACCAGGTTGACTGTTGTTTTGTTGATTTTGTCCTGGTGCACTTTGTTGATTATTAGGTGGTTGACCATTAGAACTTTCATTTGTTTGATCATTTGAATCTTGGTTTTGTGAATTTGATTGATCATTGCTACTTTGGTTGTTTTGAGATGAATCCTGTTGATTAGATTCATTATTTTGACTATTTTCTTGAGAACTATTTTCTCCTTGATTAGGCATTGAAGGAGGGGTTCCTCCTGTTTGTTGTATCATAGATGAAGTATTATGATTTTTAGCATAATACTAAGTTCCTGAAATAGATCAATAATACAAATTACACTGATAATAACGGATAATTTCTTTTCCATGTCTATCTCATCCTGACACTTATATCATAGACATTTGATAACTTTATAGAGTGTGAACAGTGTGTAAAAATATGGCATATTCAACTATAATTCTGGAATATGAAAAAGATGGAGTTAAGCGCTTACATATGATATTATAGAACTAGGAGGATTCGTTATGGGAAAATTAGATAATAAAGTGGCGATTGTTACAGGAGGTAATGCAGGCGTTGGTAAAGAAATTGCAAAACTATTTGCGAGTGAAGGAGCAAAAGTTGTTATTTCAGCAAGACGTCAACAAGTCTTAGAAGAAGTAGCAAAAGAAATTGAAGCAGCAGGAGGGACTGTTTTATGTGTTCCTACTGATATTTCTAAAGTGGATGATGTTAAAAACTTAGTAAGTAAAACAGTTGAAACTTTTGGTCAATTAGATATTTTAATTAATAATGCTGGTGTGTTAGATAAAGGATTAAATGCAATTGATCAAATTGATTATGATGATTTAAATAGAGTTATTGATATTAATCAAAAAGGAACAATGTATTGTATGTCAGAAGCTTTAAAAGTTATGAAAAGTGGTGCTTCTATCGTTAATATCTCAAGTGTTGCTGGTCAATATGGAGCAGGTGGTGCTGTTTATGTATCTACTAAAGCAGCAATTATTGGGGTAACAAAACATGCAGCAATGCGTTTTGCTAAAGAAAAAATTAGATGTAATGTTATCTGTCCAGGAAGTATTACAACAGATATGGCTGCAGGATTAACACCTGATACCATGGATATGAAAATGATGGGTGCTATGTCAGCTCATAGTGATTTATCACTTCAACCTTGTAGTCCTTTAGATGTTGCTAAAGTAGCACTTTTCCTTGCAAGTGATGATGCAGCACCACTTACAGGACAAGTTGTTGTAAGTGATTATGGAGTAGATTTATAATATGTACAAAACCGCACAATGTGCGGTTTTTAATTGATTTGTTTTTTAATCATTATATGAATGTTCTCCTCATGTCTAAAGACAGGGAATTATTGTTACTTGCCAACATTGTTGGCAGACCAGTTCATTTCTGATAGGTTGTAGTGCAAGATAGGGGTATGCCATTACCCTTCCTAGAGCAGAATACTAGTTAGTGTATCTACAATTAATTTCATAATAGCAACATTACTTACCTTTTGATCATTAAATACGACTTCTTTATCCGCTACATTTTTCATGATTAATTGTAATTCTAACTTCTTTTTTCCTTATCTTCTATCAATTCAATATGCCCTTTTCCCATAATATTTTGATATTTCATAGAATATTGACATGATGTTTTTCTTTCAACAAAATATATTAAATCGAGTTTCTTTCCTACTTTTGCAACATGAATGTTTATTAGTATAAGTATAACAATAATTTAAATGAACAAAACACTGCCTTGATCTATAAAACCTAAACGGCAACATTGATTATTTTCAATGATTTCTTTTATTTAAATCTGTAATTTCTCGTTCTGTTCGTCGCATAACTATGCTCCAAAATGATCTTTTTTAAAATGTTTATAATAAATAATAAAGAGAAAGGAAGTTGTAAACCAAGTGATTGGATAAGAAATAACAACACCTTTTAATGTTGGATAATGAGGAGAAATAAAGGTTACCCAAGCAACACGCAAAACACAAATACCAATACAGACAAGAAGCATTGGTTTAAAAGATTCCCCACAACCTCTCATTGTTCCAGAAAAAATTTCTACACAACAGTAAGAAAAATAGAAAGGCATTAAAAAGAGCATTAAACTTTGACATTGATTAATGATGGCTGGATCAGATGAAAAGAGTTTTGTAATATAACTTCCCCCAAAACATAAGATCACACTTAAAGAAACTGCCATTGTTAAGGCAATCGCTAAAGCGGTTCTTGCTCCTTTTTGAATACGATCATAAAGATGAGCACCATAGTTTTGCCCTACAAAAGTTGTAATAGCGGCACCAATGGCTGCCATAGACATCCAAAATAAAGCATCAATCTTTACATAGACTGACCATGAAGCAATCGTTTGTGTTCCAAAAGCATTAATATGTGTTTGTAAGACGATATTAGCGATACTATACATTGTTGATTGAATTCCAGCAGGAGCACCAATTTTAACAATTTTCTTTAATACATGTAAATGAAATTTAATTTTTGATAATGTAAGTTGATAAACATCTTTAGAAAACATCAATTGAAGTGTGACTAAAATAGCACATACTGTTTGGGCAATAAATGTTGCAATCGCTGCCCCAGCAATACCTTTATGTAAAATAACAACTAAAACAAAATCAAAAACAACATTAACAATACTACAAATAATTAAATAATAAAGTGGTCTTTTACTATCTCCTACAGCTCTTAAAATTCCTGAACCAATATTATAAATAGCTCCAGGAATCATCCCTAAAAAGTAAAGTCTCATATAAAGACTGGCATCATTTAAAATATCATGAGGAACACCTATTGCATCTAAACATTGATAAGAAAAGAATAAACCAAAAAGCATCATGATAATTCCACTAACAATAGCAAGCATATATGAAGTATGGACTGCTTGATGTATCTTATCTTTATTATGAGCTCCATAATATTGAGCAATAACAACAGAAGCTCCAGTTGATAAACCAACATAGAAGTTAACAACTAAGTTTGTCAAATTTCCTGTTGAACCAACAGCAGCAAGAGCATTTGTCCCACAAGCTTGACCAACAATAATGGTATCAACGGTATTATATAGTTGTTGAAAAAAGCTTCCAATTAATATTGGAAAAAAGAAAAAAAGTAATTGTTTCCAAATAACTCCCTTAGTAAAATCTTGTGTTTTATTCATAGATTCCCCTCCTATAATAAAAAACACCCAAAGGTGCATTGTTTGAAATAATGGTAGCACATAATTTTTGACAAAACAACCAAAGAAGGAACATGAAAAAGTAAAATAAAGTTCATATTTCTTCTTTATGATATAGACGAAAGGAGGAACAAGAAATTACTTAAACAAAACTTAATCATAAATTTCTCTTTTTAAAAAAAGATAATAATAGATTAAAAAACAGATTCTCCCCCTCCCTTTTGAATCTGTTTTTTGTTGTTTCTATATAATGAAAATGATAAGGTAGATAGAGAGAGGTACAAATCTATGTTATTTAAAGATAAATTAAAAGAACCTGTTATTTATAAAGGGAGTAATAAGGCAATAAATGAACTAAATCAAATACAAGAATATTTAAAAACACATACAAGTAAAGAATTAGAAAAGAAAGCAAGACTTATTCAGTATGGTATTGAAGGAGAAGAGAATATTTTATTTGAATTAAAGAATAGTCATTTTCCAATGTATGTTTTACATGATATTTATATGGTAGATCATGATTTAAGTGCACAAATTGATTACATTATTATTACGCCATCAATGGTTTATTTTATTGAATGTAAAAATCTTATAGGGACAATCATGATCGATTCTATGGGAAATTTTACAAGAGAGTACACTTATAATGGAAAAATAATTAAAGAAGGTATTTATTCACCCATAACACAAAATCAAAGACATTTAGAGTTATATAAAATGTTACGTGAAAAGGATAAAGGATCAGTAATGAAATTTCTTTATGATAAGACCTTTTCAAGTGGTTTTAAATCACTTGTTGTCCTTGCTAATCCAAAGTCTATCTTAAAAAGCCGTTATGCTCCTAAAGAAATCAAAGAAAAAGTTATTAAAGCAGACCAGCTTATAGATTATATAAAGAAACATGAACAAAGTGCTTTTAGAAATCAAAAAGACATGATTGCTATGGCAGATGGACTTTTATCGTATCATCAAAAACAAGAAATACCGCCAATTCAAGAAGAAAATACATTTGAAAGTATAGAAGCTAATAATGATGATCAATTAATTGAGTCTTTAAAAAAATATCGTATGGATAAAGCTCAAGAAAAGAATTTACCACCTTATTATATATTTAATGATATTACTTTAAATGAAATCATTGCTTATAAACCAACAACGATAGAAGAACTCCTTTCTATAAAAGGATTTGGACCAAAGAAATGTGATTGGTATGGAGAAGATATTTTAGACATAATAAGAAGTTTGTAATGAACTTCTTTTTTAATCCCATAATTTTTGACAAAATAACCAAAGAGAAAACATGAAAAAGTAAAATAAAGTTCATATTTGTAACTTATGATAATAGACGAAAGGAGGAACAAGAACT